>Ga0105249_10000003_pt1 | contig 370855 bp, 276 predicted proteins | sample KBSS44metaG_FD_81522 | JGI IMG/M metagenome (GOLD analysis project Ga0105249, IMG submission 81522) | Switchgrass rhizosphere microbial communities from Kellogg Biological Station, Michigan, USA - KBS S4-4 metaG | ecosystem: Host-associated > Plants > Roots > Rhizosphere > Soil | place... | reverse complement strand
CGGGCGCCCTTTTCGTTTTCGGATGTCCCAGTGGCCGCGCGCTGCGCGCTTGCCACTGGCTACCTTGCCACTGCGCCTCTGGCGCAGACGCATGGATCAAGTTGTTGCACTTGAAACTTGAATTCGCGATTTCTCATTTGTCATCGCAGGAAAGATCTCTCGTTGGCGCCAATCGATGGCCGGATGACAAATGAGAAATGACATATGGAAAATGTCACGATCTCGTAACCGGCCGCCAGCGTCTTTCCAAATACTCAGCGACGCGCGTCAGCGGGAAAGTCAACAGCAGATAGAACAACGCGACGATGGGCCAAATGGTCAGCGGTGAAGCGTAACGGCTGGCTAACTCCTGACCGGTGCGCGCCAACTCCGTCAATCCAATCACGGAAACCAGCGACGAATCCTTTAGCAGGGCAATCGCTTCGTTTGTCAGCGGCGGCACCACGCGGCGAAATGTCTGCGGCAGGATAATGCGCCGCATCGCTTGCGTGTAGGTCATGCCCAGAGAGCGCGCCGCTTCCATCTGGCCCACATCGATGGAAAGAATACCGGCGCGGAAAATCTCCGAGATATAGGCGGCGCAGTTCAGACTGAGGGCAATGATGCCGCTGGTAAAGGCAGGCAGGTAAACGCCGAAGTAAGGCAGTACAAAATAAATGAACAAGATCTGGACGAGGAGCGGCGTGCCCCGCATGACTTCGACATAGAGCGCAGCCGGCGCCGCCAGCAACCGCGAGGATTGCACGCGCGCGAGGGCAAGCAATAGACCGATCGGGAGTCCTATCAATAAGCTGAGGAGAGCGAGTTGGGCTGTTAGCCAAACACCGCGCAGGAAAAACCGGAAAGTGCGGCGTACGATGCCCAGGTCGAAAACCTTTGGCTTGGTCCGTTCGGCCTCCTGAGCCGCAGCCCGCTCCGCCGCTTCGCCAAACCACTTCTCGTGAATGCGATCGTACTCGCCGGTTTCGCGGATCTTTTTGAGAGCTTTATTGATCTCCTGCTGGAGATCGACACTGTCCTGCGCCAGGGCGATGCCAAACTTTTCGTCAGTGAAGCGACGGCCGACCGCCTTCAGCTCCCGAAAGCTCTGAAAGATCATGTACTTCAACACAGGCGCGTCGATCACCACGGCATCAATGCGCCGGTTTCGTAAATCAAGCAAAGCGAGGTCGACGGTGTTGTACTTTGCGACTCTAACGCCTTCCCGCTTTTCCAAATCGAATTGCGCCGTAGTGTTTATCTGTACTCCAACCGTTTTGCCTTTCAGATCGTCGGGCGTGGCGATGCCCTGGCGATCCTGATTGACCGCAATCAATTGTCCGGAATCGTAATAAGGATCTGAGAACAGCATCGATGCGCTGCGCTCGGGGGTAATGGTGACCGACGACATCACGACGTCGAACGTTCCGTTCTGCAGTGCGGGGAAAATACCGTCAAAGCCGGCGTTGATAAAGCGTGCCTTGACGCCCAACTCGCGCGCGATGGCACTCGCTAGATCTATATCGAAGCCGGTGTACTGGCCGCCTTCAGCACTTTCAAAAGGCGGGTAAGTCGCATCGGTTCCGACGCGCAGTTCGCCGTTTTTGCGTACGCGTTCGAGGGCGGTTTGCGCGAGCAGCGGGAAAGGTAAGGTCAGTAGAATCAGAAGCGAAACAATGCAACGTTGCCATCGGGGAATCGCGGGCGGGCGTTCTCGGGCGCAGGAAGTTTCAGTCAGAGATTCAATGAGGCCTACCCGCAATTGGGAACGGTGACTTGCCCCCGCTGCTGTTTGAGTGCCACTCAACCGGCAGGGGTAAACCATCCTTCCCAACTGCAAGTATTCCCTGAAGCTCAATTTGCAATCCTCTAATTCAGCAATCGCATTCAGTCTGCCAAGTACGCCGAAGGCGTTGAATAACTCAGCCCAGGGTAACACCCTGGGAAAAAGTCATAGCACGCACCCCTACCCTGAAAGGGTTGAACACAATTCTGCCGAGCGGTTCATTTGTTTTACCCTTTCAGGGTGCTCAATCTTTGTTTTGTCCTTTACCCAGGGTGTTACCCTGGGCTGAGTTATTCAACGCCTTCGGCGTAAACCAGTTGTTCGAATCGTCTAAACTCAATGGCCGTGCGATCCAACGTCTCCCGGGATTTTGCGTTCCACCGGTTCCGGTTCGCCGTTTGAATTCTCGCTCGGTCCAGGCTCCTCTTCCTGAAAGCTTTTCATGAACGCGCGCGTTTCCTCTTTCTGCGGATTGCCAAACACTTCAGCCGGCGTTCCAGCCTCGACTGCGTGTCCGCCTTCGAAATAAATCACCTGATCGGAAATGCGGCGCGCAAAATTCATGTCATGGGAAACGACCACCAGGGTCTTTCCCAAATCGTCCAGGGCCCGCAACATGCGCGCGACTTCCTGTATGAGCTGCGGATCCAGGGCCGATGTCGGCTCGTCAAAAAGAATTACCTGCGGCTCCATCGTCAACGCCCGCGCGATGGCCACGCGTTGTTGTTGCCCGCCGGAAAGTTGCGCCGGATAGAAATCCTCTTTTGCGCTTAGCCCCACTTTGTGCAAGTAGTGTCGCGCCTTCTCGACTGCGTTCTTGCGCTCCATTCGTTTGACGGTAATCGGCGCCTCCGTCGCGTTTCCCAACGCGGTGAGGTGGGGAAAGAGATTGAAGTTTTGAAAGACGATGCCGACTTGTTCGCGCAGGCGGCGCGTAATTTCCTTGTCCTCAGCGGCCGAAAGCGGTTTGTCTGCAGAACCCTGCACTTCGACGTCGCCGATCCGCATCCGGCCGTGATCAAAACGCTCAAGCCGGTTCATGCAACGGAGCAGCGTCGACTTACCACAACCCGATGGCCCCAGGATCGTGGTCAGTTGCCCGTCCTGGATCTGAAACGTGGCGTGGTTCAGCACCGTATTGGAGCCGTAGCGTTTGACGATGTCGGTTACTTCGATCACTTTGAATCTAAGGCGGCGTCTGTTTTGCGTTGAGCTGCTCGGCGCAAATTGATGCGAATGTTTCCACTGCGTTTCTGTGCGGCGGAGTTTCGCATGGAATCCAGCGAAAGGCAAAGAAAGCCGGAAAGGGGAAGTGGCTCAGTTGAAACGCTGACTATCGGCAGATTACACAGATTGCTCATTCTGAAAAATGGACTACAAGCGCATTCCAGTAGACTCTTTCCAGGCGTGGGTGCCGTGGTTTGCTCTTCAGTCTGAGTAATCCGAGTAACTTGCGGATAGACTGGCAAATCATGCTTTTGCGTTTTGCCTGATGCCTTGTTAGACTCCGGCGCGAAACGTTCGAAACCTCGTAGCCGGTGGAAATACCTTGAACTCTCGCATCCTTTACGAAAACCTCGATACCAGTTTCGTCAATCTTTGGGCCCTGCTGCGCTTTCTCATGCAGCACGGGATGGTCGGGCGCGTGCACGTTGAACTGGAAGATTACGTCGGCGATGTTTTCCTGAACGGCTCCAGCACGCCGATGGTCCATGAGATCGATAGCGCGACGGGGCGCGAATCGTTTGAGGAAGGCGGACTGCATCGCCTGGTGGTACGGGCGCGTGAACCTGGCGGCAAGATCAGTGTCTTTGAAGGCGCCGAGGAGTTGGCCAGACTTCCAGAGGGAACTCTGGTTCGTGAAGCCGCGGCCAGTGAGATCAGTTCGCCGGTCGTGCCGACGGAACCGGCTCCGATATCGACCCCGGAACTAAGGCCGCCAGCGCCGGCCACGACCTCGCCCATGCTGGAATCAGCGGGCAGCAGGTTAATTGCCAGTGTGCAAAAAAGCGCGACTGGCAAAGGTGGAGACTGGCCGGCCTTGGTTGAAATTAGCGGGGAGTTGATCGCTGCAGTAGAGCGTGCGGCCGCCGGTGTCGGGGCGGACTTTCCCACTGTTTTCAATCAAGTTCGATTGGATTTGGCTGACGATTACACATTCCTGGATCCATCGGGCAATCGTTTTAGTTACGCTGACGGCGCGGTCAAAATCTCGGCGAAGCCGGGAGCGGGTCCTTACGTGGCGGCCACCGGAGAGTCGCTGCGGCGGGTGGTCGACAAGATTGCGGCAGGAGAACGCGGCGGCCGCGTGCGCGAACGGGTGGCGTTGGAGTTGGCCAAGCTGGCGCGCAAGCGCCGCGAGCCGCTGACCAAATTCAATCTCGACATGCAACTCGATCGCATCGCCGGCACGCGCGTGCTTTGATGTTTTGGGGCTGACGACTGACGACCAACAACTGACCGGTGACAACAGACCATGTCATCGTTTCGAAACATTCTTTTTCCCACTGACTTTACGTTGCACGCTCGCTCGGCTCTGAAGTATGCCGCGGCTTTCGCGCGCTCCCAAGGCGGCCGCGTGGTCCTCTTCAGCGTCCAGGCGGGAAAAGTCCCGGCGAATCTGATGACGATGCCGGAACATGTGCTGGAAACTGAAGAGAACCAGTGGCTGCGGCAACTGCGCGCTGAAGTTCAGCAGTTGCTCGCTGATCCTCTTTTGGACGGAGTAGAGGTCGAGCCGACTATCGTCGAAGGTGAGCCGGCGACGGAAATCGCGAGTGCGGTCCGCGACTATGACATCGACCTGGTGACAATTGTCACGCACGGTCGCAAAGGTTTGGCGCGCGCGCTCTGGGGCTCGACGGCCGAAGAAGTAATCGCCGAAGCCCAGTGCCCGGTCTTGATTGTGCGACCGCCGCAGCACGATTTTGTGGAACACCGGAACAGCCATTCAGAAATACGTCTGAACCGCTTGCTGCTGGCCACGAATTTCAGGCCCTCTTCAATCGCTGCCACTCAAGTTGCTCGTGATTTGGCGGCCGCCTCGGACGCGGAGTTGCACGCGGTGTATGTGATCGGCGATTACTTTGAGCAAATTTCAGTGATGTTTCCTGAAGGAGGACATTCCGCACTTTCCCGGATGCGGGCCGAGGTAACAGAGCGGATGGCTTCGTTCTCGCGCGAAGGCTCAAACAAAACGGTGACTCACGTGGTGGAAGGAAGGCCGTATGCGGAAATTGTTCGAGTCGCGGCCGAGACCGAAGCGGATCTGATTGTAATTGGCACCAGTGTGCACGCGTCGTTGTTTGGCGGAGCACCGGTGTTGGGATCCGAGATTGAGCGCGTCGTTCGTAACGCTCCTTGTCCGGTCCTGAGCGTTCCCTCAGGCAAGGTTGTTACCCCACTGCCGGCGTTCGTGCACCAGCCGCTGCCACAGAGTGGCTAGTTGATAAGTGAATTGGCTCTCGTTTGAGCCAAAAACAAGAGCGGGGGTAAACCCGCCTTCCTTACTGCAAGTGATGTCAGGTGAGTCGTCCTTATCGACTATCACTTGACTTGCAGTCAGGAAGGCGGGCTTGCCCCCACTCCTTTTTTTGTCAGATGACCGGATGAGAAATGAGAAACTGTATTGAAACTCCAAGCGTGGATTTAACCGCCGCGACGAGATGCGATGATGACCACGTAAATAACGGAGCCGCTTGCCATAGCAAGCGGTTCTAAACCGCTGGCTATCGCCAGCGGCTCTGTGTTCGCTTCGCTCAGCCCATGCCAAATGGAAAATTCGTCCGCTTTCTTACCAGCCTTACATCCGGATCCACTTACTGCGAAGGCTTTCCGCTCTCAACCGGCAACCCCGCGTTCTTCCACGCATCAAAGCCGCCTAATAACGCCGCCGCATTTTCGATACCTTTGGTCTTGAGATTGAGCACCGCACCGGCGCTCGTGTGTTCGGCCGGTCAAGAGCAGTAGGTGACAATCAATTTGTCATGCGGTAACTCGCCGATCTTGTTCAGCACTTCGTTTACGGGAATGAGGCGCGCTCCCTTGATGTGTGCTTCTTTGTAAGCCATCTCGCTGCGAACATCCACCACCACGGCTTCATTTTTGGCGAGCAAGTCTTTCAACTCAACCGTGGTAATTCGCCGCGCCCCGTCGTTGGGTGGTGTGTGCGCTGGAGTCGGTAGTGCCGTGGCCTTCAGCTTGGCTGCGTCTTTGGAATTACAGGCAATCAGGACGAACCCCAGCAGCAGGGCCGCCAAAAACAAACTAAAAAGCCGCATTAAATGAACCTCCGCGGAATAGATTTAGCGGGCGATAGTATCACCAAACTCGCTACATTGTTCAACCAGGATTGTCCGTCTTCAAAGCTCGGTAAAAATCTTCCGTAAATCAGTGTCTCTATGTTATAGAAGACGTCATTCGCCCCTAAGCCATGAATAGTATTGACGACGGAAAACTATCCTGATGGGGAGAGGTACACATTGCGTGCGCAACCGTTTCACAATTGGCGTGGATGGGAAATTCAACAAACATTTGACCGGCCGCCTGTACACTCGGCGAATATCACTATGAATAAGAGCCCTCGAGAGCTAGCCCCGAATAAGGCATTCTTCGCAACACTGTCTGCGATGTTGCTGTGCGCGTTGTTGACCGCGAGTTGCCTGCCAAAGTCGCCGACAAACACCGCGGCCAGCCGGACGATCACGGTTTACGGTTTCTCTGTGATGAAGGAGTCACTCGAAAAAGCGATCTTTCCGGGATTCGCGGCGAAGTGGAAGCAGGAACACGGCGAGGAAGTGAAATTCACGTCCTCCTTCGCCGGATCAGAAACCGTCACCAACCAAATCCTGCAGGGTGTGAGAGCGCAGGTGGCGATTCTATCCATTGAACGCGATGTCGACCGTTTGCAACAGGGCGGCGCGGTCACTTCGGACTGGCATGCGCGGCCGCATGGCGGGATCGTCAACAAAACACCGTTTGTGATCCTCGTTCGCAAAGGCAATCCAAAAGGCATTCACGATTTCGGCGACCTCGCCAAACCCGGTGTCAAAATCATTCATCCCGACCCCGTCAGTTCCGGCGGCGCGATGTGGTCTTTGCTCGCCATTTATGGATCCGAATTGATCAAGTCGGAAAGAGAGACCGGACAGCGCGACAGCAATCGCGCGCAGCAGATGTTGAGCGCCATCTGGCGCAACGTCATTTCCACTCCCGGCTCGGCGCGCGAGGCGCGGACGCAATTTGAAACAGGCTTCGGCGATGCGTTGATTACTTATGAGCTGGAAGTCCTGTTAATGAAGCAAGCGGGCGCGGCCGTGGACGGTGTGATCCCGGAAGCGACAATTCTGAGCGAGCATCCGGTGGCGATAATTGATCGCAACGTAACTGCCAATGAGCGCCCGCTGGTGGATGCGTTTGTCCAATATCTCTGGAGCGAACAAGCTCAGGCGGCATTTGTGAAATATCACTTCCGTTCCGTCACGGACGATGCGCTTAATACCGCCAATCCGGAATTTGCGCAGATCAAAATGCCTTTCACTGTTAAGGAGCTGGGCGGATGGTCCAGGGCATATCCCGACATCATTGAGCATATCTGGCGAGATCAGGTTAAGACCGGCAAGTAAATCAGCAGGGCTCAGGTTTCTATGAAGTTGGGGGTTACAAGATTACGGCACGTGCGCGGCTTTGATATTGTGCGGCCGCTCAGTATCACGACATTGATCGCGATCATGTTGCCGCTTGTACTCTTACCTCTCGCTTCGATTTTTATTTTCGGCACTAATAAAGGACTGGGGAGTTTTTGGGCCGCCTTGTCTGCGCCGGAGGCCATCTTCGCGTTAAAGCTTTCGATGGTTACCAGTTTTTGGGCCACGGTCTTTAATGTGTTGTTCGGGTTGTTCGCCGCCTACGTTTTATCGCGCTACGATTTTTTGGGACGGACCGCCTTGATCGTCACAATCTCTTTGCCGACGGCGATCCCTACGGCGGTGGCTGGATTTGCCCTGCTACTTTTGTGGGGCCCGTATGGCACGCTCGGCCGGTTGCTGGCGCCGCATGGCGTGCAGCTAATGTTCACGGCGATCGCCATCATCCTGGCAAACATTTTCGTTACGTTTCCGCTGGCGTTCGGCGTCATTAAACCTGTCTTCGATACAATGAGCCGCTCGCTGGAAGAAGCGTCAGCCACCATTGGGGCAACTCGGTGGCAAACTTTTTGGCACGTCACGCTCCCGAGTTTGCGCGGCGCAATCGTGTCCGGCGCGCTGCTGACATTTGCCCGCGCGGTAGGAGAGTTTGGCTCAACCATCCTGGTATCCGGCAACCTGGCGCTGCACACGCAGACAGCGCCGCTGTATATTTTCGCGAAATTCAACGAGGGCCAGATCGAAGCGGCGAACGCCGTGGCGATTGTTTTGGCATTATTCTCTTTCGTGATTTTCAGCATTTTGTTTTTCGCGCGCGACTGGTTGGACGTCGAATGACGGGGCCTGAGATAAGAAGTCAGAGATCAGAGGTCAGACAAAAGACCACGACACTCTGAGTTATGATCTCTGGTTTCTGACCTCTGTTCCTTTTTATGCGTTCTGAAGACTTCAGTACCGAAATCAAGCCGGACGAGATTCACGATTCGGCCATACCGCAGCGTTCCGGGCGCAGCGATATCGTCGCGAGTATCCGTGGCGTCAGTAAGAAGTTCGGCGCGACGACTGTGCTCGAGGACATTGATTTCGATGTGGCGGAAGGCGAGTCGATTGTTTTGCTGGGCGCCTCCGGCAGTGGCAAGACCACGATCCTCCGCATCATAGCCGGCCTCGAAGAGCCAGACACTGGGCGCGTGATCCTGCACGGTAAAGATGTGACTGAGTTGCCGGCCCGCGAGCGCGGCGTGGGCGTGATCTTTCAGAGTTACGCTCTGTTCCCGCGCATGAATGTAGAAAAGAATATTACTTATGGCATGCGCATTCGTCATCGCAAGCGGAAAGAGATTAAGGAAACGCTGAATCGCTTAATTGAGCTGGTGAAGCTTGAAGAGCATCGCAAGAAATATCCGTCGCAACTCTCCGGCGGCCAGCAACAACGTGTGGCGATCGCTCGCACCCTGGCTTATAACCCGGAGGTCCTTCTTTTCGACGAGCCGTTCGGCGCGCTTGATGCGCAGACGCGGGTGCACTTGCGGCGCGAAATTCATGCTTTGCTGAAGGAGATAAAAGTTCCCGCCGTCTTCATCACGCACGATCAGGAAGAGGCTCTGGAACTGGGCGATCGCATCGCCGTAATCAATGCCGGACGCATTGAGCAGATCGGCACACCGGACGAGGTTTACAACAAACCGGAGACTGAATACGTTGCGACGTTTCTCGGCGCCGCCAATCTTTTGCTGGGCGTAGTTAATCGCGGAGCCGTTGCCATTGGCACGGCGATCATTCCGGCGCCTGATGAAACGACGCGTTTTCGCGAGGGCCAATCTGTTAAGCTCGTATTTCGACCAGAAGATGTTCATCTCAGTCCGCGCGGCACGATGCCGGAAGGTTGCCGCCGGCTGGCGAACGGCGTGATCGAGCAAATTAGTTTTGTGGGCGCATACGAGCGCCTGTCCATACGACTCGATCTTACGGAGCGCCAGCCCAATCAGGACGAACCGCCACTCTACAAAGTGACCATTACCACTTTGGATAAACGCACCGGCACTCCCGTCGTCGTGACCCGGCCGAAACCGGAAGCCAGCGCGACGCCGCTCAATGTTGGTGATCGCGTCGCGCTGGGTCTTAGATCTTTTCGCGTCCTACCTAACTACGCCTTGGCATCAGAGCGTGCGAGCCGCATAGTACCGTTCAGAAAATAAGGAAACTATGAAGGAACTCCCCCTCTATGCGGATCACGGCCGCCCCGTGCAATGGGCCAAAGTGATCGATCACACGCGTTGCATTGGCTGTCATGCCTGCACCACGGCGTGCAAGTCAGAAAACGAAGTACCACTTTCCGTCACGCGCACCTACGTTAAGCACGTCGACGTCGGCGTGTTCCCCCAGGCCCGCCGGGCACATCAGGTAACCAGATGTAATCAATGCGCGCACGCGCCGTGCGTCGTGGCCTGTCCCACCACGGCGATGTTCAAACGCGCGGACGGTATCGTTGATTTCGACAAATCAATCTGCATCGGCTGCAAAGCCTGCATGGCCGCTTGCCCTTACGACGCCATCTTCATTAATCCCGAAGATCACTCGGCGGAGAAATGTAACTTCTGCGCGCACCGCATCGATGTCGGTTTGGAACCAGCGTGTGTGGTGGTTTGCCCCACGCAGGCGATTCTGATCGGCGACATGAACGATACCGAAACTTACGTTTCGCAGATCATCAATCGTGAACCTGTCGCCGTTCGCCGGCCGGAGAAAGAGACGCTGCCAAAACTTTTCTATAAAGGAGCGCACCAGGCGACGCTCGATCCTTTGGCAGCGCGCAGGCCCGAAGGCGGGCTCTTTATGTGGAGCGAACAACAGACCGGGCCGGAGGTAGTTGTTTCAGGAAATCCCAACTACAACAATAGCTCGGCGGCGGCTTTGTTGAGTTATGACGTGGCGCACGCGATTCCGTGGGATTGGCGCGTTAGTTTGTATACCTGGACCAAGGGAATCGCGGCAGGCGTGTACCTGGTGGCGGCGTTGCTGGTTCTGTTCAGCCTCTTGAAGACTGACAGCGTTTTGTGGCTATGGGTGACGCCGATCGTTTCCGGCGCCTTCCTGGGTATCACCGGTTTGTTGTTGATCTGGGATCTGGAGCATCCGGCTCGCTTTTACATGATTTTCACGCGGCCGCAATGGCGCAGTTGGTTAGTCAAAGGTGCATTCATCATCGCGGGCTATTCATTGGTGCTGGCAGTGCATTTCATTGCGTCGCTGATGCACGCGAGGTCAATTCATTCGTGGCTGATAATCGCGGGGCTGCCTTTGTCGGTCTTAACTGCTGTTTACACTGCTTATCTTTTCGCGCAGTCGAAGGCGCGTGATCTTTGGCAGAACCCGCTCTTGCCGCCGCATTTGCTGGTGCAGACTCTGCTGCTCGGTGCTGCAGTTTTGATGCTGTTTTCTAATTGGTTTGAGGAATCGGCGGTCGATGTGACGTCTCGCACTGCGGGCCCCATGCGACTTGAACTTCTCTGGGTGCTTGCAGTTTCGAGCCTGCTTCATCTGCTGATGATCTGGGGCGAAGTTTCGCTAACGCACCCAACGGCGCACGCTCGGCTCGCTGTTTGGGAGATGGTCCGTGGCCGCTATCGTAGTGAGTTCTGGATGGGCTTGGCATTGTCGATCGCCGGTGGGTTAATCCCCGTTCTTTCCCTGCTCGGCGTGATGGACGCGGCCTTCAGCATCGGTGCGGCGCCGCTGGCTTTGATCGGGTTGGCGCTTTACGAACATGCGTACGTTCAAGCGGGACAATCGGTGCCGCTGGCTTAGGTGAGGCCCTGGGTCAGCTCACGCGGCGTAGGTGTTGAGTTCAAGCAGCTCGTCAAGGAATGCGATAGGAGTTCAAGCAAACTATTGGGGCGGACAGATCGTGACTAAACAGGAAAACCAGAAAATTGAGCAACCAGCCGGCGAGTTAAATGAGACATTCTACCCCGGCCCCAGCCGCATTCATCTGGCCGCCTTCCCTCCCAAAGAACGCTGGGACGATTGGACTGAGCTGGATTCGAAAGCCTGGCCCAAACGTAAGCAGCGAAACTATTCCCTGGTTCCTACCACTTGCTTCAACTGCGAATCCGCGTGCGGCCTGCTCGCTTACATCGACAAGGTCACCGGCGAGGTGCAGAAGTTCGAAGGCAATCCCGAACACCCCGGTTCGCGCGGACGCAATTGCGCAAAGGGTCCGGCAACGCTTAATCAGATTGAAGATCCCGACCGCATTCTCTATCCGTTGAAGCGAACGGGAAAGCGCGGCGAGGGCAAATGGGAACGCGTCGATTGGGACCAGGCGCTCGATGACATAGCAGGGCGTATTCGCAAAGCCATCATTGAAGATCGCCGCCAGGAAATCATGTATCACGTCGGCCGTCCCGGTGAAGATGGTTTCACCGAACGGATTCTGGCCGCCTGGGGAATCGACGGCCACAACTCACACACAAACATTTGTTCGTCCGGCAGTCGCGAAGGATATCAACTCTGGATGGGACTCGATCGGCCCAGCCCCGATCACGCGAATGCAAAAGTGATTCTCCTGATCAGCGCGCATTTGGAATCCGGCCATTATTTCAATCCGCACGCCCAACGTGTCATCGACGGCAAAGCAAATGGCGCAAAGCTAATCGTCTTTGATACGCGTCTCTCGCACACCGCCACGCACGCTGATTACTGGCTCTCGCCTTATCCAGGTTCGGAGACGGCGATGTTATTGGCGATTGCGAATTATCTGATTCAGAACCACCTTTACAATCGCGACTTCGTGCGCCGCTGGTGGAATTGGGAAGAGTATTTGGAGAGTAGCTCCGAATTTCGAGTTTCGAGTCCCGAGCTAAAAGATAAGCAGGAGAGGTTTGAGATTTTCGAGCTTGCGCTGAAGGAGCTTTATAAGGATTACACGTTTGAATTTGCTGCTAAGGAATCGGGCGTGGAAGCTCATGTACTGGAAGAGATCGCCAAACTCGTTGCTACTGCCGGCACGCGTCTCTCCAGTCACAACTGGCGCAGCGTTTCTTCGGCCGTCAGCGGCGGTTGGACCGTCGCGCGATCGCTGTTCATGATCAATGCGCTCCTCGGTGCGATTGCGACGGAAGGCGGTGTGTTCCCGAATGCGTGGAACAAATTTGTGCCCAGGCCGATCTACACACCGCCGCATCCGAAGATGTGGAACGAGACAACCTGGCCGCGCGAATACCCACTCTCGATGCACGAGATGTCGTTTCTGCTGCCGCATTTCCTGCGCGAAGGTCGCGGTAAGCTCGACGTTTACTTCACGCGCGTTTACAACCCGGTTTGGACCAATCCCGATGGCTTCTCATGGATCGAGATGTTGACCGATCCTGATCTGGTTGGTTGCTATGTTGCTCTCACGCCGACGTGGAACGAGACCGCGTACTTCGCCGATTACATTTTGCCGATGGGCCATGGATCGGAGCGTCACGATATTCATTCCTACGAAACGCACGATTCGCAGTGGCTGGGGTTCCGTCAGCCGGTGATGAAGGCGGCCCGCCAGCGAGCCGGCGAAACGATTGCAGATACCCGCGCGGTGAATCCCGGCGAGGTCTGGGAAGAGAACGAGTTCTGGCTGGAACTGACCTGGCGGATCGATCCTGATGGTTCGTTGGGCATCAGGCAGTTTGCTGAGTCGAAGAAGACTCCCGGCACGCGCCTGAGCGTGGACGAGTACTACGAATGGATTTTCGATAACTCAATTCCGGGGCTGCCAGAGAAAGCCGCGGCTGAAGGCCGGACGCCGCTCGATTACATGCGACGGTACGGCGCTTTCGAAATCAACAAAAAAGTTGGGGCGATTTATGACGAGCCCGTGCCGGCTGATGAACTCGAAGATATTCGCGAAGACAGATTCGGCCGCGTGTTCACGCGAACGGCGAAGCCGGCCTCGGCGAACATTGTTCCCGTGCCGAGCCCGGATGGCGATGAAGATGGGCGCCGCCTGGTTGGCGTGAAAGTTGACGACGAGATCAAACGTGGATTCCCAACTCCGAGCGGCCTGCTCGAGTTTTATTCCCGCACGCTGGCCGATTGGGGCTGGCCCGAACTCGCCTTGCCGACTTACTTCAAGAGTCATGTGCATCCCGACAATCTCGAAGCCGGGCAAACAATTCTGATCTCCACTTTCCGTCTTCCGGTACAAATTCACACGCGAAGCGCGAATGCGAAGTGGCTGGATGAAATCGCGCACACCAATCCACTTTGGATCCATCCGCAACATGCGGCGGAATTGAAAGTGCGCACCGGCGATCTACTGCGCGTGGAAACCGAAATCGGTTTTTACGTTGTGCGCGCGTGGGTGACCGAAGGAATCCGTCCCGGCATAGTTGCATGCAGTCATCACATGGGACGCTGGAAATTGAGTGAACAAGGCCAACGCCAGTTGATGGCGACAGTGAAGCTGAAGCACGAAGGCAGCGAATGGGGACTGAAGCGCGATAACGGCGCCGAGCCGTACGAGTCAGACGACCCTGACACCTTGCGTATCTGGTGGAAAGACGTGGGCGTACACCAGAATATGACTTTCCCGGTTCATCCCGATCCGATCTCGGGCATGCATTGCTGGCACCAGGCTGTTCGTGTCAAACGCGCGAAACCCGAAGACAAGCCCGGCGACGTTTTTGTCGACACGAACAAGTCGCATGAGGTTTACAAGAAATGGCTGGCAATGACGCGTCCGGCCGATCAGCATTCACCCGACGGCACGCGCCGTCCCTACTGGATGCTGCGACCCTTGAAGCCGGCTCGTGAGTTTTATAAGCTGCCCCAGACGGAGCCGGAACTAGTCGAAGTTGAATAGGAAAGGTTTAAAACGGCCATGTATTTCAAGCAATTCTATCTTGCCTGTCTGGCGCATGCATCTTATCTGATTGGATCGGAGGGCGAGGCTGCTGTCGTCGATCCGCAACGCGACGTTGATCAATATATTCAGGAAGCGGAAGCGCAGGGGTTGAAAATCAAGTATGTGATTGAGACTCACCTGCACGCCGACTTCGTCAGCGGGCATCGCGAGCTGGCGGCGCGCACCGGGGCGGAAATTGTTTTCAGTGAAAAAGCGCGCGCCGGTTTTCCGCACCGGGCCGTGCGTGACGGCGACGAGATGAAAATTGGCAAAGTCTCGCTACGCGTCCTGGAGACGCCGGGGCATACGCCGGAAAGCATTTGCGTCCTCGTCATTGACACCGAAGTTTCCGATCAGCCACAGCGAGTACTTACCGGAGACACTCTGTTTATTGGTGATGTCGGCAGACCCGATCTGGCGGGCGGACAGGGTTACACTTCGGCGATGATGGCGGGCATGATGTACGACAGCCTGCACGACAGGCTGCTGAAATTGGACGACGCGGTTGAGGTTTATCCGGCGCACGGCGCAGGCTCCATGTGCGGGCGCAATTTGTCGAAGGAAACCTCTTCAACCATCGGTGAGCAAAGGAAACTCAACTACGCGTTGAAGCCGATGACGAAAGCGGAATTCATTTCGATGATGACCAGCGATTTGCCGCAGGCTCCAACTTATTTTTCAAAAGATGTAGAGATTAATCGTACCGGCGCCTCGGCGTTAGAAGAAATTCCCAGGCCAGCAGCGTTGAGCGCGCAGGAAGTAAAGTCATTTGCCACTTCCGGACACGTGATCCTCGATGTTCGTTCAGCCGCAGAGTTCGGCAGCGGGCACGTGCCGGGCTCAGTAAACATTGGATTAGGCGGCCAGTTTGCCACCTGGGCCGGCACGCTGCTCTCGATGACTGCGCCGATTGTGCTCGTGGCTGAGTCGGAAGAAAAAGTAGACGAAGCCGTCATGCGGCTGGCGCGAGTGGGAATTGAAAGTGTTAAAGGATTTCTTAGCGGGGGGATCGCCTCGTGGCAATCGGCGGGTTTCGAAACGGCAATCGTGCCGCAGGTTTCAGTTGATGAGCTGCGCCAACTAATCGATAGCGATCTCGTAACGCAGATCGTCGATGTGCGGCGGCTGCCGGAATACCAGAGCGGCCATGTGCCGCACGCCATTCATGCGCCTCTGTCCGAATTGGATGAAGGCGCCGCTCAACTTCGGGTCGATCCCGCAAAACCAACGGCCGTTATCTGCGCCGGCGGTTACCGCTCCAGCGCGGCCAGCAGCATTCTGGAACAGCATGGCTTCAAGAATCTTCTGAACGTTTCGGGCGGCACCGGAGCTTGGGTGAATGCTGGTTTTCCGACTGAGGTTCCCAGCGCGAATTAACACAGCATTCGGTCAGGTTGTACTTGCGCTGATAGATTCTGAGAAGAAATGTATCGCAGGACAGACAGGAATGTCTCTCCTGCTTGTTTGACGCCTTCCCTTCCCCCGTTTAGCATCCCCCTATACCAATTAATTCTAGCCGGGAGTGTTGTCATCGATCCGTTAACTTTCAAAATACTAATCGCAGTCGGCATTGTTTTGGTCGCTACGATCCATGGTTACCTCGCGGCGTGGCTGGCAATCTGGATGTTGTTTCATCCTTATAAGTCGACCAGGTTTCTGGGCATCACGATTTGGCCACAGGGAATGATTCCGCGGCATCGCCACCGTCTGGCGCAGTCGATTGGAAACGCGGTAGGTAACGAGCTGGTGTCGCAGGAGACGGTTTTCAATGCGTTGTTTGAAACTGGCTTCTTCAATCGCAAGATCGAAACGTTTGTTAACGCTTACACCAACGAGTTACTCGCCACCGTCTATCCTTCCTTCCTCGAAGCGCTACCATCGGCGGCGCGCGCTCCGGTGCTGGATACAATTTCGGCGTTGCAGCTTCGCCTCGCTGAACACATTAATTCTGTTTTGAAGAGCGAGCAGACGGCTGAAGCAATTACGAATTTCGTCGATCACCAGGTGGACGCTTTGTTAGCGCGTCACTTAAGCGAGACGGTCAGTGAGGAAACTTTTGCCAAGGTGCTCTCTTTCGCCGAAGAACGTTTTCGTGATCTGGTCAGCCAGCATGGATTTGAGACCAGGGTGCGCGAGTTTGTCAGCGGCCGGCTTGATGAACTTGCAACCAGCCAGGCCACGCTCGCGCAGATGTTCACGCCGGAAACGGTGGGTCTGATCAAAGAACGCATCGATCGCGAAGTGCCGCCGATTGTCCATCAACTCGCCGACCTCGCCACCAGCGCCAGCACGCGACAGCAGATTGGCGCGCTGATCAAACGCGAGGTTGACGATTACTACACTGATCTCTCGTTCTTCAAGAAGATTTTTATCTCGCGCGAAACCATTCATCGCGAAGTAGACGAACTTGTCCATAAGACTTTGCCGCGGCGCGTCGAGGAATATCTGCGCGGCGCAGCCTTCGCGCAAGAGGCAGAAGCCTTTCTCAATTCAACTATCGACAACCTGCTATCGCGGCCGTTGAACGAACTGGCCGGCCAGATTTCCGCCGATAAGTTCGAAATGATTAAGGACCAGATCACGGAAAGGATACTCGGCCTGGCCCAGAGCCCGGAGCTGGCGAATTCAATTTCCACCTACTTCACTGATGCGATGGCCCGTTTGCGGCCGCAAACTCTAAACGAACTGTTGGAGCACCTGAATCCGGATTCATTGCCCCGTTTGAAGCGTTTTCTTTCCAAAAGCCTGCTCACGGTCCTTGCGCGCGATGATACCGCTCGGACCATTAACGCCATTCTTAGCTCCCAAATTGAGCGCCTGTTGATTGCGCCGATTGGCCGGCTGGGCGATCAGCTGCCGGAACATACAGTCGAGCGGGCCAGCGCGGCGCTAACGGAGCGCATTACAGAGGCAGCGCGCGAACGATTGCCCTCGGCAATTGCGGAGTTTGACGTCGGCGGACTCGTCCGCAACAAAGTCTCGGACTATCCGTTAGAGAAACTTGAATCGCTCGTTCTGTCGGTGGCCCAACACCATCTGAAAACGATTGAACTGTTCGGCGCGGTGATCGGATTTTTTATTGGCGTGGGCCAGGCGATTTATTTTTGGTTCACCTACGTGCCGCGTCATTGACTAACTGCGCAAAGACTCGCTTCACAAAAATGCGGAGTCGGTTTTTCCTTCGCACTCGTGCGACGCAAAAAAGTTTTCGTTGCATCACGAGTAAGCGTCGTCAATGACTTTCTGTTATGCTCTGTCTGCTGCTAATGAAGATCGCGATCGGCTTCATGCGCGATAATAATTTTTGTTGACTTTCCGCGCGATAGATCATAAACAATTGCCATCTTGAAAGGAGCTAACTTCTCCAATGACCTACGTAGTAGTGGAATTATGCGTCGACTGTAAATACACCGACTGTGCCGCGGTTTGTCCGGTCGAAGCTTTTCATGAGCTGACGGATCGGCTTTACATAAACGCCGACACTTGCATTGATTGTGATGCTTGTGTGCCTGAGTGTCCGGTGGAAGCGATCTTTGCTGATACCAATGTGCCTGAGCAGTGGAAGGAATGGACGCAGATCAATATTGACGAAGCGCCTAACTATCCGGTCATCAGTCAGAAAATTCCCGCGCTGCATGGACCGAGCTGCACGGGTCCGGCGGAATAATTTCACTCCAGCAGTTGGCTCTTCGAGTTTCAGTGGATCAAGAAGCTTTCCTGCGTTACTTCCACTCGACGCCTCAAGTCGAGCACTTGTCCAAAATAATGTTTCCCGGAACGTCACCTGCTGATAACCGGGGAAAGGCCTTTCAAACTGAGGCCCGTTGGAGTTGATGATGCCTTCCGTCAAGTGTCCAAACTGCGGCCTGGTTAACTTCGCCACCGAAACAAATTGCAAACGATGCGCGGTGCCGCTGCAGAATCTCTCGCCGGCGCCTGGGTATCAATCACAACTCGTGGTTTCGCAGGATGGATATGTTTTTCCTCCGCCACCCGCCTTCGGCAATGTCTGGCAAAAGAACGCAATACTAATATTTAGTAAAGAAGCCTCACTGCCGGAGCGCTGTGTAAAGTGTAATATGCCGACCGATGGTCCGGGCCTTAAGCGCAAGCTCTCGTGGCATCATCCCGCCTTGTATCTGCTGATCCTTGGGGGCCTTCTGCTTTATGCGATCCTGGCTACCGTCTTAAGTAAGCGCGCCACGGTGTTTCTTGGGATGTGCGAGGAGCATCGTCGAAAACGGCGAAATGGAATGCTGATTGGATGGGCGCTGTTCCTTGGTGGAGTTATCCTGGCGGTTGTTGCCGTCGCTAACAATTACAACAGCGTCATGCTGCTGTGCTTTGTGATGATTGTGGGTGGCTTAATTTGGCTAATCATTGCGGCCCGGTCTGTGTCGGTAAAGAAGATTGATGACCAGTTTGTGTGGCTCAGGGGCATTAATCGGGAATACCTTCAGATGCTGCCACCGTTTCCGTGGTAAGAGCGGAAAGAGACGAATCAACTTCGCTTTACAACACTCAGTTCCCTCACCAGTGGTCAGTCCGCGCAAAGTGGAACCTGCAGACCGGCGCCGAATCCATGTGGGATACTAAACGACAGATTATTTGGCTAACGGCGGGCATTGCCTTCGGCACGTTCATTGTTTACAACGATGCCCGCGACGAACTAGGCAAGCTCGATCCACAGGTATTTATCTTTTGGGAAATTATTCTGCTGACGATTATTGGGCTGCTCTTTTTTCTTTACTCACGAAAAAAAAGATAGAGGTGGTTTAGAGCGCCAGCACCGATGGCCCAGCCAACGACGCCTGCTTCGCCAGGACGCGCGCGATAGTCTCGCTGACTTGCGTGAAATCAAATGGCTTGGCAATAACGCCGCTGATGAGATCAACCTCACCTTCAGGAACTTCTGCCGTGGCGCCATAGCCAGTTACAAGAACTACCGGCACTTCGGGTCGCAATTCTCTCAAGGCCCGCGCAGTTGCCCAACCGTCCATTTCCGGCATCGCCAGGTCAGTGAAGACCAGATCGAATGATTGCGAGGAGAAACGCGCCAGCGCCTCGCGACCACAGTCAGCGGCGACAACGCGGTGCGACAACTCGGCTAACATGTCCGTCAGGGTCTCGCGGACGAATGGCTCATCATCAACCACGAGCACCGAAAGCGAAGAATGAATTGCCGGCTCAGGCGCCGCAGTCTCCTCGGATTGAGGTTGCGCGATCGGCAAATCAATTAGGAAGGTCGTGCCAACTCCGGGCTTTGATTCGACGGTGATCAAACCTTCATGCCGCTCGATGATCCCGTAGCTTACTGCCAGACCAAGCCCCGTCCCCTGCATTCCCTTGGTGGTGTAGAACGGTTCGAATACTTTCTGGCGAACTTCCTCTTCCATGCCCGTTCCGGTATCGCAGAACCCGAGGCTGAGCCGGTCACGTTTACGCGAGCAGGCAATGGTCAGTCTACCGCCGTTCGGCATGGCATCCACTGCGTTGACGATCAGATTGACGAACACCTCTCGCAGCTCAGAAGCATTGCCGTGGATGAACAAAGCTTCCTCCGCGCTCAGGCTGACGTCGATGTCCAATCCGCGCAGTCGCGCCTCGTTTTCCCAGCGGGTGCGAGTTATCTCGACTGCGTCGCTAACTAACTGGCTGACGTCCAGCAACTCGAACTCTTTCGCATGGCTCTTGCGGGCAAATGTCTGAATCCGGCGAACAGTAGCCGCGGCATCTTCGGCGGCCGTTTGAATGACCTCGAGATTGCGTACCGACGCGTCGTCGTTTAGTTGCCGGCGCATCAATTGGGCCCGGCCCAGAATCGCTGCGAGTGAGTTATTGAAGTCATGCGCCACGCCGGAGGCCAATTGCCCCAAGGCCCGCAATTTGTCGGCCCGCGCGGCCCGCTCACGTTCCTGTTTCTGTGCCGTAATGTCCCGAGCGATCCCGAGGACGCCGGTCGTGCGACCCTCAACCACCAGCGGCGCATTATCAACTCGCGCGTAATGTAATTTTCCGTCGCCGGAAAAATATCTCATTTCGTAGGTTTGCGGCTGGCCGGCTAGTGCGCTGACAAAATGTTCGCCCACCATGTGCCGGTCCTCTTCGTGGATCATGTCCAGCAAATGAGCGCCGATGAAATCCTCGCGCCGGCAGCCAAGACCATTGAGCGTGGCGCTGTTGCACCACTGGAAATGGCCTGCGGCATCTACCGCATAAATAGACTCGCGCGCACTTTCCAAAATATTGGTGAGCAAAGACTGGCGCTCGCGCGCTACAGCTTCAATCTTTCGCAGTTCGGTCACGTCACGCGCAGTGCAAACGGCGCCGGCTGTTTGCCCGTTCCGGCCAAGGATCGGTTCGACCGTTACCAGCAACGGCCGGTTTAAGCCAGTGGGGCGAATTTCCAGCGTGACACTTCGCGATTCGGCGATCGCCTTTTCCACGATACAGAATGCGTCGTCGGCGCTCGTGCGAAGGATGTCACAGCAATGCCGGCCGGATAGCAATTGCGGCGTCAGTTGCTCGAAGGCGGCGCCCGCACGGTTGACTCGCATCAACTGGCCGTCACGGTCGAAAATGAAGATGCCGTCCGACATGGCATCAAAGGTCGATTCCCATTCCTTCTTGGCGCGAGCCACCAATTCAAACAGCTCAGCCTGAGCTATGCCAATTGACAATTGCCCGGCAACGGAGCCTACCAGCGCGACTTCATCCTCAGTCCAGTGACGAACGCAATCCGTCTGATCGATACATAGGGCGCCACGGAACTGTTCGTCTACCACTACCGGGTACATTATTTGCGACTTAGACTCAGCCAGCGCAGCATTTTCTCGAATATCTGTCGCGAACTCACTTGGACCATCTACATAATTGAGAGCGTCATCAATGACTACCGGCGACAACGAATGCAGTAGTTGTTGTCCCACAGCCTTACCGTAATTGGCTTCCAATTGGGGCACGCTGGAACAGTCCGGGGCAACGTATTCATGTTGCAGCTGAAGGGAACCATCCTCCGGATCGTAATGTCGCCAATGAACGCGCGACGCTGACAAGGCCCGGCCCAACTCGCGGGTGGCGGCGCTTAACACCTCGGGAAGACTGAGTGAGGCGCGGATGGCCAGGCTGAGACTATTTGCCAGCGTTTCGCGCGTCGAGGTAGCTTCGGCGCGTTGGTATAACTTCGCTTGCCGGATGGCGATTCCGGTTTGGTCGGCAACTGCTTTGGCGATTGCGATGTCGGATTCGCTCCAATGACGCAGCTCTTTGGTGGTCGATAAGGCAAACGCCGCCGGGATTTCGTCTCCTACCCTAATGGCTGCGTACATGATCGAACGGACGTCGGCTGCTCGCAGTATTCTTTGATAGAGGTCGCTGATGCCAGGCTCGCTCGCCACGTCGTCGAACATTACCGCGCTCTCTTTTTCTAAAGCTGCCGCCAGGCTCCCAACTTCACCAAATTCAAAATCATTGCCCGCCGGTAGGACGTCTGGCACATGATATTCCGCGACGTTAATCACCATGCCGCTCTTGTCATTCCTCATGAAAAGCGAACAACGATCGACTTCCAAATGGGCGCCTAATTCGCTGACGGCAGTTTGAAATACTTCTTTCAGATCGAGCGAACGACGCACGGCTTGCGAGATTCGGGTTGTCATCGCCTCGCGCTCGGCCTGCTGGGAAAGTGCCTCTTCCGCCAGGCGACGTTCAGTGATGTCCACGCCCACGCCACCCACCAACCTCTGGCCCGACGCACCAGTCGTAGGGAATTTGAAAACGAGCCAGTGATGAGGCATGCCATCCTGCGTGGGAACTGTTTCCACAATCTCCTGGGACATTCCCCGGGAGAGCACCTCAAGGTCGTTGTCATGCGTCTGCTGGGCCGTGTCCGGGGCCAGCCAGTCAAAGCTCGTCCGGCCACGCAGGAACTCAAGCTTTTGACCGAACAAGCGCTCGAACGGCTCATTAACATAGACATAGCGGCCGGCCTGGTCCTTCATGAAAGCAATCGCCGGGCTATTGTTCATGAAGGTATGAAAGAGGCTTTGAGTCTCACGCAAGGCATCCTGGGCACGTTTGCGTTCGGTGATGTCGCGTGCGATACCCTGGACGCCGACAGGTTTGTTGTCGCGACAAACCAGCCTGGTACTAACCTCGAGCGCCACCCGTTCGCCGCCTTTTGAGATGATTTCGATTTCGTACACTGTGGCGCCGTCGTGCAGCGCCTTGCGAGCCAACATTTGTCGCGCCACCTGCACGTACTCAGGAGCCACTACGTCTGCGATGTTCATATTCGCAGCTTCTGTTCGACTGTAGCCGGTAATTAACTCTCCAGCTTTGTTCAGGGAAGTAAAAGTCCCGTTCAAGTCATGCGTGTAGATGATGTCATTGGCGTTTTCAAATAGTTCACGATAACTCTCTTCGCTCGCGCGCACCGCAGCTTCAGCATTTATCCGTTCGGTGACATCGCTGGCCAGAACCAGCTTGGCTGAGCGCCCTTCAAAATCAAGGGGCTGCCAGGTGATCTCGACATCTATCAGGCTGCCATCTTTTCTTCGATGGCGCCAAACACCGGCGGCGTCCCGCGTCTTTGAGGTCTTTGCCAGACCGTCGAGCAGAACCGGCACTTCATCGTGAGGACGAATGTCCTGCACCGTCATGCTCAGAAACTCTTCCTGCGAATATCCGTAATGATGAACGGCGGCTTCGTTCACCGCCAGGAAGGACAAGGTTTCGTCATCAAAGACCCACATCGGATGTGGGTTTGACTGGAACAGGATGCGGTACTGCTCTTCGCTATCGCGCAGGGCTTCGGCCGCGCGCTTGCGTTCAATCAAGCGCGCTACCTTTACCCGCAGCTCATCGTGACGAAATGGGATCTCGAGAAAATCATCAGCGCCGGATTCCAGTCCTTTTAGCGCAACTTCATCCTGCGCCTGCAACGCACTTACCAGGAGAATCGGGCAATTCGCTGTTTCGGGATTCAGTCTCAACTGGCGGGAGACCTCCAGCCCATCCATCTGCGGCATCACTACATCGCAGATGACCGTATCTATCTTTTCCGCCTGCGCGATACTGAGAGCTGTCGCGCCGTCGGACGCACCAATGACTCGGTAGTCTTCTTCCGTCAACAACTCGACCAGAAGTGCTAGCATTCTCGGGTCGTCGTTCACGACGAGAACAGTTGGGGGGTGGTGTGCTGTCATCGAATGTGGCAGGCGTTCGGAATGACTCGACGCTGACGCAAAGTCAGGCGTGGCGTCTCATCCAGGTACTCACTGAATTTTGTGGAACTGCAGAAGTTAATGCCCGAAGGCCGCACCGGGCATTCCCACGATTACTGCCGGATCAGGCGATCCGACGACAACGCAGTATAACAACGCAAACCACGTTTGTCACGAAGTAAGGAGCCTGTAAAACCGCTGAATTTACGAGGGTTTCCGGGTGCGCGAAGGCCTGGCAGAATCGGGACTCTTGGCAAAGTAGCCCTGCCGGTGGTTAAGGCGGGGGTTTTGGCTGCGTACTTCGGGATTGGTAATTTCGATCACGATACGGCGGTAGGAGCCGTCTCGATTCTTGTTTGTCGGGTAGTAGGCAATCAGATATTGCTCACGCAGGTCTCGCTGAATCTGCACGAACGCTTCCCGCAATTCCCTTTCACTCCGCGGAAAATATGCTCGTCCCCCAGTCCGTTCAGATATCTTCCGCAGCGAGCCCTCATCAACGCCGCCGTGAAAGCTATCGCCGATACCGATGGAGTAGATAAGCGCATCAGCCTTCAGTGCTTGCTCGACTGCGTCCTGCATCTTCATGCGGCTGATGGTGTCATAACCGTCCGTCAGCAGAATAATGGCGCGCCGCGTGTGCTCCGCAGTATCCGACAACAACTCATTTGAGGTTGCCCAGACGGCATCCCAGATCGCCGTGGCCGCTGCTAATTCCTGATTGCGGCCTGATATCGGAGGCGTACCGCTAATGACCACGCCGTCATTCAACATGCCGGACGGCGGTGTGAACTCGACCCGATCAATCGCGTCACGCAAACGGGACTTGTTGCCGGTCAATCCCTGTTCCAGGGTGACTTCTCCGGTAAAAGAAATGACGGCCGCTTCGTCCTTGTTTGGCCTCATGACCTCTTCCAGGAAGGAACGCGCGGCGGCCTTCTCTTCCGGCAGAGTACGCTCTTCGGATCGACTGGTGTCCAGCAGGATCGCCAGCGACAGAGGCAAATCGATGTTTTGCTGGAAAGCGAAAATGTCCTGCGGCACTCCGTCTTCCAGAATTCGAACGTCCTCGCGTCGCAGCGTGGTGATGGCGCGCTTCTGCTTATTAGTGGCCGTGAAGAAAATATTGGTAAGGTTCGTGTCAACGCGAACAACTTCGTCGGCCGGCAACGTCACATCGTCGTCACGATTTCCCGGCTTGGCTGGCGGCGTGGGACTCGCCTGCGCATTTGCGTCACTGGTTTTCCGGGGCCGGCTAGCCGGAGGATCGTCGGGAGTCTGCGCGTGCGAACGAGAAAACGAAGGCACGATAAGGATTACAAAAACCAGAACAGTGATCGCGACGCCGGTAATAGTTTTGCTTCTTAACAATTTTTCCCCTCATCGCGGCGCGGTCACGCTGTCCAAAACGGCTCGGTATCCCTCTTTGGTTCGCAGTTTCAATTTGTCCTGGCCGTTTGCCAATTTGACATCAATGCGGCGGTAATTGCCGTCATAGGTCTCGTTGGTGGATTTGTATGTGATCAAATATTGGCCTCGCAGCTCCTTCGAGATCTTCGTGAAAGCACGTTCGAGCTCCAGCATGTCACCACTGAAGAATGCTTCGCCGCCCGTTTTCTCGCAAAGCTTTACGAGGTCTTTGTCTCTCTGATCTTTTACCGTTCCCGCCTCAACCCCCGGCACGGTCCCGGCAAAACCGGCTTTAGTACTGATCGCAAAGATAATGGTTTCGGTCCGTTGCGCAATATCGATCGCGTCGTTGATGTCAGCTCGACTGTAGGTATCACCACCATCCGTGATAACCACCATCGCGCGACGTCCCTGCACAGACCGCATTTTTTCATCACAGAACTGCCAGACTGCATCGTACAGGGCCGTGTATTGGCCCGGTTGCTTTACGCCAAAAACAGCGCGGTCGAGTAGATCAAGTTTATCGGTAAAGTCCTGTCGCAGCTTAATCTCGTCATCGAAGGTGGCAAACAAAACGCGGTCCTTCCGTGGGCGCACGACCGTCTGAACAAAGTTCATGGCGGATTCCTGTTCAAACTTTAGCTTGCCCGCGGTTGACGCTGACGTATCCATCAAGACGGCGATGTACAGCGGCAGCTTGTTGCTTAGCTCGTTGTCAAAGCTATCAATTGTCTGCGGCACTTTATCTTCCAGAATTAGAAAATCATTTCGCGTTAAGCCCGAAACAAGGTTGCCTTTCTTATCTTTGACGGTAATCGGTAACTGCACACGCCGCGTAAAGATCTTTTCCGTCCCCTGGTCGTTCGGCGGCGAAACTCGCGGCGGCTGATTTGATTTAGGCTGCTGCGGCGGCGGTGTCTGGCCAAAGGAAAGTACTGAGCCGCCAAGCAGGCAGAACATTACTGTTGCAGTTAGAAGAAAGTGGAAATGTTTTCTAAGCATATTTGCCTTAAGCTGAGGAGACCAGCGCGGAGCAGTAATGCCACAGGCAGCCGTTTCGATGCGCGCTGGGCAAAACGCCGTTGCCTCCGATTGCGGGGTTGCGAACTGTAAGTATAGCAAGAGGGCGTATCAGGCGCACCCCACCCTCATTCCAAATATGAAAGGAACCGCTGCAAATCGTCAGGCAACAGCGCAGTAAAGCGTAAGGCCTCGCCCGTGCGTGGATGCTGAAACCCAAGTTGCTCGGCGTGAAGGAAATGCCGGCCGAGCTTGCCGATCTGCGATCGCAGCTTCGGATCATTGACCGTATTATCTCTTCCGCCACCGTAGGCCGGATCACCCACGACGGGATGCTTCACCCACGCAAGGTGCACCCTGATTTGGTGCGTGCGGCCGGTCTTAATTTGAACGTCCAGCAGCGTGAATCTCTCAAATCTGCGCCGTACGCTGTAGACCGAAGTGGCGGGCCGCCCTCCGCGCACAACTGCCATCCTGGTTCTCTGCCGCGGATCACGCGCGATCGGCTCCTCCACTAATCCGGAATCGCGGGCGAACGTTCCGTGCACCAACGCCATATATGACTTGAAAACTTTGCGTTCACGAAATTGGTCGGCCAGATGCTCGTGGGCGGCTTCGGTTTTGGCCACCACGAGTAGTCCGGACGTATCGCGGTCGAGGCGATGAACGATCCCCGGACGAATCGATCCGCCAAGGCCCGATAGTTTTTGAAAATGATGTGCCAGAGCATTGACCAACGTACCGGACCGAACTCCGGCTGCGGGATGGACCACCATGCCGGCAGGTTTATTGATAATAATCAAATCATCGTCTTCGAAGACAATTTCCAACGGAATATTTTCCGGGGCAAAGAAATTTGCTGCTGCCGGCACCAACTCCGCTTCAATCTCTTCATTAAGGCGCAATTTGTAGGAAGGTTTTTCCTGGCGACCTTCAACCGTCACTTCGCCAGCAGCAATTGCCTTTTGCAATCGAGCGCGACTCCAACCAGCGACATGGTCCGCGAGGAAAACGTCCAGGCGTTGACCCGCTGTTTGCTCATCAACCCGGAATGTGAGTGACTGCAGATCCTCCGCCAGGGAATCGTCGAGAGGTGATTCGTTCGTTGGCATGAGGGGCTAAGCGCGGGCGGGATTAGCAGTACTAACCGGTTCTGACTCACCGCCCTTAAACCGGCGCCAGCGAACAACGAGGGTAACTGCCGCGGCCACGCCGACAATCAATCCGATCATTTGGGAAGTAGACAATCCGGTTAGTGTGGTCAATCCCATGATGTCGCCGCGGGGATCGTCGCGCAGAAACTCAATCAGGAACCGCACCACCGCGTAAATAACAGCGTAGGCCAGAATCACCTGTCCGCTGAACTTCTTGTGACGATGCATCCACAACAAGAAGATGAACGCGACAAACATGGCCGCTGATTCATAGAGCTGCGTCGGATGAAGTCTGGCGTCGATGGGCACACCGGTAATCTGGTGACCCAATTGAGTGAAACGCACGCCCCACGGCAGATTGGTCGGCTTGCCCCAACAACATCCGGCGGAGAAGCAGCCCTGCCGCCCCAGCACATTGCCTAACGCAATGCCGGGCGCGCAGGCATCTGCCGTCTTCCACCACGGCAACCTGTACCGGCGAATGAGAAAGTAGGCGGTCACGACCGCGCCAATCAGGCCACCGTAAAAAACTCCACCGGAACGCAGAAAATCGAGCGAGAACAGTTGGGCCGGATGTTCGCGATACTCAGGCTCCGTGAAGAACATGAGAATCTTTGAACCAAGCAGCGACGCAAGCAGGATCCAAAGGCAAAGATCGTAGATGCGCTGTCGCGGCAGGCCATCACGCTCAGCCAACTTCGTGGCCACTAAAATGCCGCCGAGAAACGCCAGGGCCAGGAACACGCCATAAGTGTTGATGGGGAAACTGCCAATGTGGAATAACTCGGGATACATAGGTGAGGATGGATCAGGTAGCCGCAACTGCCTTCCTGCGACGGCCGGCAATGATTAGGTCATAGGCCAATAAGAGTGCGCCGATCGTAATACTGGCGTCGGCCACATTGAACGCCGGCCAATGATATTGGCCCGCGTGGACCAGAATGAAATCGATTACGAAACCCAATCGCACGCGATCAGTCAGATTGCCGGCGATGCCCGCCAGCAGCAACGCGCACGCCCCCAGGATTCGGTCATCGCTGCGCGCCGTTCTGAGAAAGTAATAAAGCACCGCCACCGCCGCCGCTCCAGCCAGGACAACAAAGAACCAGCGGCCGAACGAGCCGCCTTCTTGCAATTGACCAAACGCAATGCCCGGGTTTTCCGCATAAACAAAATCAAGCACCCCATTAATGATGGTGCGTCCATCATCATGCCGCAATGCCTTGACGGCCCAAGCCTTCGTGGCCTGGTCGACCAGATAAAGTCCTGCGGCCGCGATCAAATAAAGGCCACGCCAGCCTAAGCGAGTTACGGAAGTTTCTAATGCACGGGCGTCATTCATGGATTCACCGCGGTTGCCCCTAAGGAGCATCTCTCTCGATTTCCTCGAGTGCCTCGAGACAACGCTCGCAGGCAGTCGGATACCGAGCGGACTCGCCGACGCGTGTCGAATAGTTCCAACAACGCTCGCATTTCTCGCCGTCGGCGCGTTCGATTACAACTTGACTCAGAACAGGGTGTCCGCTTCTTTCACCTATCACTACCTGAGAGACAATAAAGATGTAACGCAATTGATCCAGGTATTTCTCTACCAACATTCTGTTCTCAGGTAAGGCGGGTTGAATGACAACCCGAGCCTCAAGTGAACTTCCGATCAGTTTGTTTATCCTGGCGTTTTCGAGTTCTCCCAACACTTGATCACGAAGCAGAAAAATGCGGTTCCATTCATTCAAAAGCTCGGCGTCGCGATTCTCGCTCCATCGCGGCAGCTCAGCGAGGTGAACAGACTGTGGCCGTTTCGGGTCCGCCGGCAAATTCTCCCAAATCTCGTCCGCGGTGAAGACCAGTATCGTTCCCAACATACGCGCCAGCGCATCCACGATGCGATAGAGCGCGGTCTGCGCGGAACGCCGGCCGAAGCTTCGCGGGGCGAATGTGTAGAGCCGGTCCTTAATGATGTCGAAGTACCGCGCCGAAAGAGTCACCGTGCAGAAGTTATAAATCGCATGATAGACGGTGTGGAATTCATACGCCGCATAACCATCGCGAACGATTGCGATCAACTCATCCAGCGCAGCCAGTGCCCACCGATCAATTTCAAGCAACTCGAGATCAGGCACACTATCGCGGGCCGGATCAAACTCGTGCAGATTCCCCAGCGCAAAACGCGCAGTGTTGCGCAGCTTGCGATAACCGTCGGTGACGCGCTGCAGAATTTCCCGCGAGCAGCGCATGTCTTCGAAGTAATTGGATGACGCGCACCAGAGGCGCAAAATCTCCGCCCCCGATCCTTTGATCACCTCTTCGGGATGCACCGCATTGCCGGCAGACTTATGCATGGCATCGCCATGGGCCGTCACCGTCCACCCGTGAGTCAGCACCGTCTTATACGGCGCGGCGCCGTGCACCGCAATGCCGATCATCAAAGATGAATTAAACCAGCCTCGAAATTGATCGCCGCCTTCGATATAGGCGTCGGCGGGCCACTGCAACTCGTCGCGTTTCTCCAGCACAGCGATCGAGGACGAGCCGCTGTCAAACCATACGTCCAGAATGTCGGTTTCTTTGGTCCAATCCGTGCCGCCGCATCCGCGACATTTGAAACCTTCCGGCAGAAGCTCGCGCGGATCGCGCGAGTACCAGGCATCGGCGGATTCCCGCTCGAAAATGTCGGCTACATGTCGAATTACCGACGGCTCCGCCACCGCCTCGCTGCAGCCGTTACAATAAAAGACCGGGATCGGAACGCCCCAAACACGCTGACGAGACACGCACCAGTCAGGACGGCCCTTCAACATGTTATGCATGCGCAAGCGGCCCCAGGCCGGCAGCCAGTTAACTCTCTCGATTTCATCCAACGCCGCGGCACGTAAAGATGTCTTTCTTTGCTCGTCCCCCGGAAACGTATCAAAAAGGTTTTCTGAGTCGGCGCCGGCCTCTTTTTCCACGACAGAGTTTCGCACCTGGTCCATTGAGATGAACCACTGCGGCGTCGCTCGAAAAATCACCGGGTTCTTACAGCGCCAGCAGTGTGGGTAGCGATGCTGATAATCTTCGCTGAACAACAGCACACCACGGTGATACATGAAGTCAACGATCTTTGGATTAGCCTCAAACACGCTTTGACCGGAAAAGTGCTCAACCTCATTGGTAAACCGGCCGGCGTTATCGACCGGGCAATAAACTTCGAGCCCGTATTTCTTACCAATAACGAAGTCGTCGTGACCGTGTCCCGGCGCCGTATGTACGCAACCGGTGCCCGCTCTGGTCGTCGCCTTCTTATCGCGTGCGTCTTTGACGTCCAGCTCAGTTTCCGCGTCGGCCTCGCCACCGAGGGTCACGTGCTCGCCCAGTAACACGAGCGAGGCGCGATCGATCCAGGGATGCCGGCATTCCAGCCGATCAAGTTTGGCCCCGGGAAAGCGGGCCAGCACCATGGGCGCAATTACGTCGCCATTCAGATCGCGTTCACCCAGATCACACTTCGCCGCAACTGCTTCCAACAATTCACCTGCCACGATGTAAACCTCGTCACCGTTTTCGATCGCGACGTATTCGTAATCCGGATGCACGGCAATTCCCAGGTTTGCCGGCAGCGTCCACGGCGTGGTGGTCCAGATGAGAAAGAAGACTCTCCGGCCCGCCAGGTTCGCATCGATCGTGGCCGGGTCGCCGGCGAAAGGAAACTTCACATAAACCGACGGACTCGTATGCTGATGGTATTCAACTTCGGCTTCCGCCAGCGCGGTCTGATCGTGTATGCACCAATAGACCGGCCGCGATCCTTTGTAGACATAGCCGCGCTCGACGAACTGCCCAAACAAACGGGCCGTCTCAGCTTCATATTCGTTGGACATCGTCAGGTAAGGATTCTTCCACTCACCCAAGATGCCCAGACGCTGAAAGTCTCTCGTTTGGCGTTTCAGTGCTTCGGCGGCGTGCTCGCGACACGCGCGACGAATGCTTACCGCCGGCATTTGCGCTTTTTTCGCGCCCAACTTCTTGTCCACATACAGTTCAATCGGCAGACCGTGACAGTCGTAGCCGGGAACATACGGCGCGTCAAAGCCCATCATCGTGCGCGACTTCACGATAAAGTCTTTGAGAATCTTGTTCATCGCCGTTCCCAGGTGAATGTCGGCGTTGGCGTAGGGTGGGCCATCGTGCAGGATGAATTTTTCTGCGCCGTGCCGCGTCTGACGAATCTGGGCGTAAAGATCCATCTCCGCCCACTTCTTCAAACGAGTGGGCTCAGATTGCGCCAGGTTTGCTTTCTGGCCGAAGGCAGTCTTCGGCAGGTTTACGGTCTTCTTCAGATCGAGTGTGGTTTCAGTGGACATAAGGTTTTGCAATCAGAATTGGTAATAGTAACAACAGACTGTTCAGGCTCCAAAACTGCGACGCCACTACCGCAGCGGCTACACAAACTAAGACCCGAACCATGCATCCTGCGGAGGCTATGATCCGGGTCATTTAAGTCTCTGCTGATATGGTCAGCTACCCGATGAACATTTCATCCTCCGCATAAGTTTGATTAATGGGCTTTGGCGACGGGGCGATCAAAACTTCCAACCCGCGGCGAAAGCCCACCATAATCGCGGCCAGCTCGCGGGCCGGCTCGACCACTTTTTCCTGAATGAAGGTTGTCGTCGAGTGCACTTGTTCGTGCGTCTGGTCAATCGTCCGGCTCACCAGCTCCACCTTGTCGCGCGCGGTTCCCGCTGTGTTACTGACCAGCAGTTTCAACTCACGCACTTCATCCTTTATCAAACCCATCGATTCCGAGAAATGCTGGGTCGCAGTGGACAGGTGTCCGGACATGACATTGAACTGTTCCGCAATCTCTTTTCCCTGGACGGCGATCGCCTTCCCCTGCTCGCTGATCAAAGTGACGCGATCAACGAGCGGCTCCAGCCTCGCCTCCAAACGATTGACTGATTTGACTGCCTTACTGACGAAGACCGCCATGACAATCATGGCTACCGCAATCAGCACGAACGAGGCGGCGATGATTACCATCACCCAAAACATCGGATCGTTCGTGTTCATTTGCATTGCCGGGCCCAACATCGCTTTGCGGCTTAACCTTTCTGTTCGTAGTTCGGGGAAACTTCGCTGCGGCCGGAGAGTTCCGTCTTTCGTTTTTCTTCCACGTAGGCTTTCTTTCCTGCCTCAATCGCGGCGGAAACGCTGCCCACCTGGCGCGACGCTGCTTCGCGCGCCGCGGCGGCTGCTTCGGCCGCCTTTTCCGACGCGGTGCCGTAAAACTCAGTCGCCCGATCGCGTGTGGCTTCGTAATACTCGCCGGCCCGATTGCCCAGATGCGTCGCCGCTTCACGCGAGCGGTCGAGGCCCTTGCGCGTCGCGTCGGCGATGTCGCTACGCAACTCTTCGCCGGATTTCGGCGCAAATAACAGGGCCAGGATGGCGCCAATACCGCCGCCAATTAACAAGAAAGCCAGCTTTGATGACACGTCTCCGCCGCTGTCTCGTCCGCGATATTCGTAATCGTTTCCCATAAGAGAGTCCTTTCTGGAGAGGCAAAACCCTGAGGTTTGCCGTTCGTTAGGTGATAGGAATAATGGCTGGCTCGGAATATAACAAAAGGACCAGAAGGTGCGCAAGAATGAGGCTGGTTCGGTGGCCAGTTTTCGAATCCGCGACGTCAAAGCTGCACGACGTCAGAACCGGGAGTCAGTAGCGACCGGGCCCGAGTTTGAAAACATGACGGTTCTAAGGTTGGCGAGCCAGGTCGCTAGCGCTCCCGGTTACGTATTGTGAAGGTCTCTAAAGCATCCACTGATCGCGGCTGGCAAAATACTTCGGCGACTTGTCCGGGTAGCGCTTCTTAAAACGTTTATATCGATCGAAGAACATTTCATATCGCTTGTCCGACGAACGCAGTTTGCGATGAGGAAACTCACGCAGGTGATCTTCGATCTTGTGCATGTTCCGCGATGAGAAGCGCCAATCATAATTACCCAGCTCGTAAAGACTGGTTAGTCCATAGCCCTTCAGCCGGCCCGTTGAATCGATGTAAGGCTCAAAATAACTCCAGACCAGTTGCCGCAAAGTTCTGAAAACTGGTTTTCTGCCATGCAATCCGATGTCGCGCGAACGAGCAATCGAGCCCCACCGCCCGTTCTCCTGAAAAACGAAAATGACATGGTCAAGTAGATCAACTGATTCCAGATCGAGTAGCAGCGGCGGATAACCATGCTGTTCCAGAATCACCGCCGCCGCCACCGAAGCTTCCAAACAGTGGGCTTCGTTCCGTTTGACTACCTCGCGAAACGAACGCAGTGTGCCGCCCTGCCTTTCCCAGTTGTAAGGCATTAATGTCAACCATCGTTGCACCTTCGCCGGCGTGTGCAACGACTTGATCAAATTCCACTCGGTATCGGTGAACGCTTCTCGTTCCGGTTTGCCGTTCATTACTTAACCAATACCAGACGCGGCTTTGGCAACGCAACGATTGAAAGAAGGTGCTGGTTCAGTTTGAACAAGACCCTTTCCCTCAGCCGCTTGCTTACCAAGCCCCTGATGATGTAAGAGATAAGAAACTACAGTTTCAAAGCGACTCTTAACGCTAATATTTTTACCCCTCTATTGGAGACATTATGAGTTCTTCTCGTACGCAAACAACTGGTGAAAGCGGCGAATCGATTGGCGCCGGCAAGCGAAACAACGCGCTCCCGCTCAGTAAGAACACGCACCTGGTTAATTGGGTCGACAAGATGGCCGCGCTTACCAAGCCTGCGGCAATTCATTGGGTGGACGGCTCAAAAGAAGAGGACGAGGCGCTGAAAGCGGAAATGGTTGCCGGCGGCACGTTCATCAAACTTAACGAAGAGCTCTGGCCCAATTGTTATTACGCGCGTTCTGACGCCAGCGATGTTGCCCGCGTTGAAGATCGCACTTTTATTTGCTCGCTTTCGAAAGATGCCGCCGGTCCCACTAACAACTGGGAAGAGCCATATCACATGCGCCGGAAATTGAAGGAGCTTTTCGATGGCTCGATGCGCGGGCGCACGATGTATGTGCTGCCGTTCAGCATGGGACCAGTTGGCTCTCCTATGTCGCAGATCGGTGTGCAACTCACAGACTCGCCCTATGTCGTCGTCAACATGCGCATCATGGCCCGCATCGGTCTCCCCGTGTTTGCAGAAATCGATAAGGACGTAAAACGGGTCGTGCCCTGTATGCACACAGTGGGCGCGCCGCTCGAGCCGGGCCAGGCAGACGTTCCATGGCCGTGCAACAAAGAGAAGTACATCGTTCATTTTCCCGAGATTCGTGAGATTTGGTCCTACGGATCGGGCTACGGCGGGAATGCCCTGCTGGGGAAAAAATGTTTCGCCCTGCGCATCGCGTCAAACATGGCCCGCGATGAAGGTTGGATGGCCGAACACATGCTGATTGTCGGGGTCGAGAATCCGGAAGGTGAAAAGACTTACGTCACCGCCGCCTTTCCCAGCGCCTGCGGTAAGACAAATTTCGCCATGCTGATTCCACCGAAGGGCTTCGAGGGTTGGAAAGTCTGGACTGTCGGAGATGACATCGCGTGGATCAAACCCGATGCGGACGGCCGCTTGCACGCGATAAATCCGGAGGCGGGATTCTTTGGCGTCGCGCCGGGAACGTCGTCGACTACCAACCCGAACGCGATGATCGCGCTCTCAAAGAATTCGATCTTCACGAATGTCGCCTTAACACCTGAAGGCGGGGTGTGGTGGGAAGGAATGACACCTGAGCCGCCGGCAGAATGTCTGGATTGGCAGGGAAATAAGTGGACGCCTGCGATTGCGAAAGCGACCGGCGCCAAGGCCTCGCATCCAAACGCCCGTTTCACCGCGCCCGCTTCACAATGTCCGACGATTGATCCGGACTGGGAGAATCCCAACGGCGTACCTATTAGCGCCATCATCTTCGGCGGCCGGCGCGCCACGACCATGCCGTTGGTTTATCAGGCTTTCAACTGGAGCTCGGGAGTTTACATTGGCGCCACGATGGGTTCAGAGATGACTGCGGCGGCCGCCGGCACGATCGGCAAAGTGCGCCGCGATCCAATGGCGATGTTGCCCTTCTGTGGTTATCACATGGGCGATTATTTCCGGCACTGGATTCGTATGCAGCGTTCGCTGACCGACACGCCGCGCATCTTTCACGTGAACTGGTTCCGCAAGGATGCGGACGGGAAATTCATGTGGCCCGGCTTCAGCGAGAACATGCGCGTCCTGAAATGGATTATTGACCGCTCGCATGGCCGTGCGCTAGCTAAGGAAACGCCCATCGGGTGGATGCCGCAGTACCGTGATATCGAATGGGACGGACTGGACTTTTCCCGGGAAACCTTTGAGGAGTTGCAAGCATTCGACCGGAGTGCATGGCGCGAGGAAGTGCTGGGGCACGAAGAGTTATTTCTAACTCTGCACGATCGCTTGCCGCCCGAAACTATCTACGAGCGTGAGTTGCTGATCTGCAGACTGTGAGGAAGGGATCCCGGAAGCTATTCACAGATTACGCAGGTTAGCTAAGACTCAAGAGCAAATCGCGGCACGACTTACAGTGAGTTCTTATTTTTCCATCTGAGAAATCTGGGTAATCTGCGGATAGAGTTTTTCGAACGCACTTAACCCGGGGGCCAGTTCATCGTGCGGCCGCCCAGCACATGCACGTGCAGGTGGAACACAGACTGCCCCGCACCCGCGCCGGTGTTGACCACGGTGCGGTAACCGCTTTCCGACAACCCTGCCTCATTCGCAATTCGCGCTGCAACTCGAAGCAGATGGCCCAGCATCGCCTCGTCTTTGTGCGAGGCCTCGTCGAGCGATTCCAGGTGTTCGCGCGGAATAATCAGGACGTGCTTGGGCGCCTGTGGATTAACGTCGCTAATCGCGACGCAGTGATCGTCCTGATGCAGGAACTCTGCGGGAATTCCGCCGGAAATGACCTTGCAGAAAAGGCAGTCGGGTTCAGTCATGGCAAAACAATTTCATTAACTAAAGGTTAGAAGCAATTCTAGCGCTTCAGCGATCGGTTGTCATCAACGGCCAGGGACTCTCCGGTTACTGTTCTCCGATAGCCGTTGCCGACTCTGCCAGCGGCGCCGTTACCGACGGCCTGATACGTTCAATTTCCGCGCCTACGCTTCTGAGCTTCGTCTCAATCTTTTCGTAACCGCGATCGATGTGATAGACGCGGTCGATCGTTGTCTCGCCCTCCGCAACCAGTCCGGCCAGCACCAATGATGCCGAGGCGCGCAAGTCCGACGCTTGCACCCGCGCCCCAGTTAACTTGTTCGGCCCCTCGACCGTCGCCGTGTGCCCATCGATTTGGATGCGCGCGCCCATTCGCTGCATCTCCGAGGCGTGCATGAAACGGTTCTCGAAAATTGTTTCGGTGATCACACTGCGGCCAGTGGCCAGCGTCATCAGGGCCATGTATTGGGCCTGCATGTCCGTGGGAAAACGAGGATAAGGTTCGGTTGTGATATCCAGCGCCTTGAGTGTTTCCCCCGCACGACGCACGAGCAGCGTGCTTTGATTTAACTCTTCAATCTCCACGCCAACGTCACGGAGCTGGGCGATGACAATCGCTGAATGCTCCGGACAGCAATCTCTTAGTTCCAGTTCGCCCTTAGTTATGGCGGCGGCGACCATGAAGGTTCCGGTTTCAATGCGATCGGGAATAATAGTGTGCTGGGCCGGTCCCAGTTGCTCGACACCTTCGATTTGAATCTCACTTGTGCCAGCCCCTTTCACGCGCGCGCCCATCTTGTTCAGCAATTCTGCGAGATCCCTAATCTCCGGCTCCCGCGCGGCGTTGCGCAGGATCGTTTTGCCACGAGCGAGCGCACCGGCCATCATCAGATTCTCTGTGCCGGTGACGGTAACTTTTTCAAAATTAATCTCGCCGCCGATCAGCCGGCCGCCCTTCGGCGCGCGTGCGACTACGTCGCCCGCTTCCAAGCGAACTTCCGCGCCCAGGTGTTTGAAGGCTTCCAAATGAAGATCGATTGGTCGGGTTCCAATCGCGCAGCCCCCCGGCAGCGAAACTTTGGCTTTTCCAAAACGGGCCAGCAAAGGTCCCAGCGCCAAAACCGACGCCCGCATGGTCTTAACCAGTTCGTAAGGCGCTTCGAAAACCTCGATTTGCGCGGCTGTTATTTTATGTGTGCGAAGTTCGGGCGTCAGCACCGTGGCGCCGAGGTCTTCCAGCAATCGACGCTGCGTGATGATGTCGCGAACGTATGGCAAGTTGTGCAGCGTGACCGTTTCCGAGGTCAGCAGCGCAGCCGCCATGCATGGCAGGGCCGAGTTTTTGGCCCCACTAATTGAAACGCGTCCCTGCAAACGCCGGCCACCAGTAATGCGAAAACGATCCATGGCGAGAGCTTAAATTAAAAAGCGCGAAAGCGAAACGCCGGACAGTCAGTTTTTGCGCAACGATACGATTCGCGGAATGCCCTGCAAGTCCTTGTGAATGTCCAGGAGTTCCCAGGTGTGGTTATCAATCATTTGGCGCACGGGTTCGTGCTGGTCAAATCCGATTTCAAATAGAAAGTGTCCGCCATCAATTAGGTAGTCAGGCGCCTCCTGCAGCAACCGTCGAATGACTGAAAGTCCATCAGCGCCGGCTGCTAAGGCCAGCAACGGCTCGTGATCTCTTACCTCTCTTTGCAATCCATGCCAGGCAGCTTCAGCGACGTAAGGAGGATTGGAAACGATCAGCGGAAAAACGTCAGTCGGCTTGAGCGCAGAGAATAAGTCAGACTCCACCAGTTGCAAACGATCGCTGACGGCGTTGTTGTCTGCGTTCTGTTTGGCAACGCGGAGCGCGGCGGGCGAGATATCGAGGCCTACCGCCTTCGCGTCAGCGATTTCATGCAGTAGCGAAATCGCGATGCAACCCGATCCAGTGCCGACGTCGCAGAGAAATGGTTGGTTCAGTGTCGACCAGAGGCTGAGCGCAGTCTCGACCAACAACTCAGTCTCGGGCCGCGGAATGAGCACGTCCTTCGTGACTTCGAATTCCAGGTTGAAAAAAGCCTGGCGGCCGGTGATGTATTGCAGCGGCTCGCCGCCTCCGCGACGAGTGATGAGCTCAGCAAAGATTTGGGAATCCTGCTCCGAAAGAAATTCATCGTCATGCGTAAGGATAAAAGTACGATCGCGGCCCAGCACATGCGCCAACAGCAAGCCGGCTTCATAGCGTGCCTCGCCCACTCCCGCCCGGCGTAACGATCCGGCAGCCTCAAGCAGAGCGGCGGCAATTGAAATGTCCATATCGTTGGCAGAATAGCGAAAGTTAAAGTGGCGGCCAACCAATGACTGGACTTTAGTTGCCCTTGTGCGATTTCTATATTAGGCTTTCAGAAATCAAAGTGAGTCAGTTAAACGATTCTGGGCCGCGGTGTGATCTGCGGGTGCAGGATTAGGGCAATTCAGGATTTTGGGAACCGGGGATACCGGGGAACGAGCATATTGGGAGGCAGAACATGAACGACGCAACTGGAACCGAGCGCGAACGGAAACAAGAGCCGGTCGACGATCGCGGCACTAACCAAAGCGAGGGCCGGGCCCTGCTGAAAAAGCTTCGCGACACAGGGTTTGATTCGAGTGACGAGCAATTGGCCCTGGCTTTGGGCCGTCCCGTGGAAGAGGTTGAGGGTTGGACTGGCGGCGCAACCGCCGTCGACGACGACGTGATCATGAAAGCGCGCGGCATCGCTGAACAGCGCGGCATCGAAATCGAGTAACGTACGGCGCGAACCACGGACGATGTTTAGCGATGAATGAAGAACTAAAAAAGGCAGCCAACGCGCTGGTCGATTCCTACGCGGCGGAGAAGATTCATCACCTAGATCGCCAGCCTCTACCTTCGCACGGCGAGATCATTCGCGTGCTGGTGACAATCAACGAATTACTGTTCCCCGGCTACATCGGGGCCCAGGGATTGGCCGGCCCTGATCTTCGTTCGCACGTTGGATCGAGGATGAAGTGGCTGTACGAAACGCTAACGGAGCAAATCAATCGCGCGATTAGCCACGGAGCCAAGATCGGCGAAGCCTGTAACGTGACAAATCGGGATGCGACTGAGTGCGCTACGTCATTCCTGACGAAGCTGCCAGGGATTCGCAAGTTGATGGCCGGTGATGTACAGGCTGCTTACGATGGCGATCCTGCAGCGAACTGCCTGGACGAAATCATTTTCAGTTATCCCAGCATTTATGCGCTAATGGTCTATCGTGTCGCCCACGAACTATACCGGATGGAAGTGCCACTGATCCCGCGCATTATGACGGAGCACGCACATCATCGCACCGGGATCGACATACATCCCGGCACACACATTGGCTCGCGGTTCTTCATCGATCATGGAACTGGAGTGGTGATCGGCGGCACGGCCGTGATTGGGAATAACGTGAAGCTCTTTCAAGGCGTAACGCTCGGGGCTTTTTCTTTCGACAAGGAAGATGGCGGCAAACTGGTGCGCGATACTAAGCGGCACCCCACGATCGAAGACGACGTAGTGATCTATGCCGGCGCGACCATTCTCGGCGGCGAGACGGTGATTGGCCGCGGCAGTGTGATCGGCGGAAATGTTTGGTTGACGCACAGCGTGCCTCCGGGAACACGCGTGTTGCAGGACTCACCAAACCTTCGCATCATCCCCGCTGACGAAGTTGCATCGTAAAGTTGTTCGCGGAAGACGATGACGATTGAAAGTTTAAATGCAGTAGAACGGAAAACGAGTCTTTCGTTCCTCCCGTAGCTACAACGGAACCCCCACTCCATTCGGTTTGGGGGTTCCGCTGTTAAAGGGGAGGAGTTTAACGAGGTTTTTACCAGGAAGGTTGGCCTCTACATGGGCGCACTCTCGAAAAGCATTCTCCTGTTTATCCTGAACTGGCTGGACGCTCAACTGACTTTGGTGTGGGTGCGTTCGAACGTGGCAACTGAAGGCAACGCCATCATGGCGCGCCTGTTAAATTTTGGCGACAACCCGTTCCTAATCGCCAAACTCCTCATCGGCGGGTTCGCCGCCTACATTCTTTATCGTTGTTCGCACCTGCCTCTGGCTCAGCGCGGGATGCAATTGGTGCTCGGCATTTATTTCGTGCTGATGTTCATCCACGCGGCGACGGGATTCTCCGCTTTGGGCTGGCACGGACCGGAAACTATGGTCGGTTACGTGGCCAACCTGCCGCAGGCTTTCGCTTCCCTGTTTTCCTGATTTCCCCGCTTAATTGATCAGCACCTCCTAATAGCAAAGCTCTTTGGAGTGCGCTGACCTGTCAGCGCCTTCTGGTCGAGACTTGTTGCTACCACCAAAAGCGGCGACAGGTCGCCGCACTCAAAGAGCTTCGCGGTTGCTGGGTTCGAGGTGCGACCACTGGGTAAATAATCGCGCACACTTGCCTTCGAGCAAAAAGGAAACCGAAGGCCAACTTCCCGCGTTTTAGGAAGACGGATTTTCGCGTAAAATCCAGGTGTTGTGAGCATTTTGACGCCTGAGCGGGCTGCGGGAGCCGCAGGGTAAGCAGTCAGTACCATCCGCGGTAGCGGATGGGTCGCCTCGGCACTCCCAGCCCGCAAGCTGAAGAATCAGCGCAACCGCGAGGGTAGCCGCCGGCATCCTAAGGTCATAGGTAAGCCTGCAATAGAAGCAAAGGATTGGGAAAAAGTCATGTATAGAATTTCCGCCCGCAGTATCCTCGTTATCGCTATTCTGTCAGGTATGTTCGCCGCGCTGGGGGTTTTGGCTTTCGACCGCATGGCCAGCCAGTGGCAACCGAGCGGCGCAGCGTTCACCGAAGCGACGCCAGCGAACATCACCGATCCGTCCATGGCCACTGATGAACAGAACAATATCGAAGTGTACAAGGCCATGGCGCCCGGCGTAGTAAACATAACTTCGACCGCCTACGTCCGGGACTTCTGGGGCAGTGTTGAGCCATCGGAAGGTTCGGGCTCAGGTTCAGTGATTGATGCGCAGGGAAATATTCTGACCAATTACCATGTCATCGAGCGGGCGCAAAAACTTACGGTCAGCTTCGGCGGCGGCCGCAACTATCCCGCCACGGTGGTTGGAGGCGATCCGGATACAGACCTGGCGGTAATCAAGTTAACCACTACACCGCGAGAGCCTTTGACGATCGTGCCTTTCGGTGATTCAGATAGATTGACCGTGGGACAGAAAGTTTTAGCCATCGGCAATCCGTTTGGTTTGGATCGCACGTTAACGACCGGCGTTATCAGTGGACTGCAAAGGCCTCTGCGTGCGCGAAACGATCGGCCGATCGAGGGCGCTATTCAGACCGACGCTTCCATCAATCCCGGGAACTCGGGCGGGCCGCTACTCGATTCACACGGGAGAATGATTGGTATCAACTCGCAGATACTCTCCCCTTCGGGCGCATCGGCTGGGGTCGGCTTTGCCGTGCCGGTCAACATCGCGAAACGCATCGTGCCGCAGTTGGTCCGCAGCGGGACGGTCCGCAGGCCTAAGCTGGGTATTGATTCGCGTGATGTTGCCAAGCTGAATAGTCAAGGGCAGTTGCCGGTCTCGGAGGGCGTACTGATCGTCTCCGTACTTCCCGGCAGCGCTGCGGCCAATGCCGGCCTGCGTGGTCTGACTCAAACCGAAGATGGTGAGCTTGAACTCGGCGACATTATCGTCGGCATCGATGGCGCTAAGATCGACGGCAACGATGATCTATATCGCACCCTCGACAAACATCAGATTGGCGATTCGATCTCCGTCGAAATAGTACGCAACGGGCGGCGAACTTCCGTGCCGGTGCGCCTGGCTGAAGCGACACCGCCGCGCGGCGTAATTCGCCGGTAACTTTTCCCCAGCGCTACGGACACTCGCGTCTTATTTGGAGTGCGCCGGCAGAGCGCAGCGGCGGCGGCGCTTTGGATTGATTCCATCTCGCCTGAAAGTCGCCTAAATCCAAAGCGGTGTCGCGCTGCGCTTGCGACCGCACTCCAAATTAAGGCACGGCGCCCCTTCGGCCCGTCGCTTGGACTTTTTACCTGCCTGTAATAAAGTCAACCTCATTCAATTAGCACGAATTAAAGTTAGGCTTTGCACGCAGAAGTTTGTTTGCGCGGCGACCTTTATGCGGAGTCGCGCTCCCCCGCTAGCGAAGGAATTGAGGGGTCCCCAGCCACTATGAAAACATCACTCGACGATATTTCCATGGCGCCGCTAACCGCGCGGTTGCAGTCAGCCAATAACACGATGGCGGCGAAGTATCCCGGCGAGAGCGGGCGGCGTCAGCCGGTCCATACTGTTTATGGCGGCGCCCACCTTTTCAAGTCGGACTCGGGGCAGCGATTAGGCAGCGTCGCGCGCCGAGCGCTGGAAGAATACGCGCCCGATTTCGTTACCTTCGCGCAGGCAATTGGCTTACCGGGCGCCGGCAGCTTGCCCGAGTCGAAAACGGAAGTTGCCGAGCTAACAAAAAAATTCGACCAAGACACCGACGCGCTCCGTCAGCAAAACCAGCCTGCCTGGATGGCCCAAACCATTTACCGCCGCGTGCAGGAGAAACTGCAGCGGGAACCAGTCGAAGACTTCCGCATAGACTTTGAAGACGGATACGGCAACCGGCCCGATGCGGAAGAAGATGGGCATGCTGAATCGGCTGCCATCGAAGTGGCCAATGGAATCGCCGCCGGCACGCTGCCGCCGTTCATTGGCATTCGCATTAAGCCATTCACCGAAGAACTGCGGCGTCGCAGCATGCGCACGCTGGATATCTTCTTATCCACGCTGCTGGAGAAGAGCGGCAACAAGCTACCGGCAAATTTTGTAGTCACGCTGCCGAAGATCACGGTGGCCGAGCAATGCAGCGCGCTCGCTGAACTATTTGATTTGCTGGAAGCGCAAACCGGACTCGGATCCGGCTCGCTGCAAATGGAAATGATGATCGAAACCACGCAATCGATTATCAATGACGAAGGTCGCATCAACCTGCCTCTACTTCTCCAGGCCGCGGGCAGCCGGTGCGTGGCCGCGCATTTCGGCACTTATGATTACACCGCGAGCTGCAACATCACCGTGGCGCACCAACACATGCTGCATCCGGCCTGCGATTTTGCCCGGCACATGATGCAGGTGGCTTTCGCCGGTACCGGCATCTGGCTTTCTGACGGCGCCACCAACATCATGCCTGTGGGACCGCATCGCGCCGGTAAAGATGGACCACCGCTGAGCGCAGATCAAGCAAACGAAAATCGCGAAGTGGTCCATCGCGCCTGGAAACTGCATTACGATCACATTCAGCATTCGCTGACTAACGCTTACTACCAGGGATGGGATTTACATCCGGCGCAATTCGCGACCCGCTATGCTGCCGTCTACGCTTTCTTTCTGGATGGGCTAGCCGCGGCGTCCGAGCGGCTGAGTAATTTTGTTGAGAAGGCCGCAAAGGCCACTTTAGTTGGGGATGTTTTCGACGACGCCGCCACCGGCCAGGGCTTATTGAATTATTTTCTGCGCGCCACGAATTGCGGCGCGATTACCGAAGATGAAGCGTTGCGGCTTTCGAGTCTGACGCCGGACGAGTTACGTTCCGGTTCATTCGTCAAGATTTTGAAGAACCGGCAAAAGTTGTAGGACTGAGTGGAGCGCAGGCATCCCTGCCGGCAGTGTTAATAGAGGAAGCGGGCAGGACGCCTGCGCTCCCGTAACCGGAGATTGTGAATGAAACCAATCAAACAATTTGTGGCGCTCACACTTGTTTTGCTTTTCGTCGCCGCCACACCGATGGCACAACGACAAAGAACGCCACGCCGAATGCCTCCCGAGTCGGAGCAGGCTGCTCCCGCCTCCGCCGTCGCGTTAGAGGCGAAGATCGCCCGTTTCGCGCCCACCGTATTGACGGCCGATACATCCCGCCTGACGGCGAAGGATCGTATGGCCCTCACAAAGATCATCGCGGCGGCGAAATATCTCGATCCGATTTTCCGGCGTCAGGTTTGGAGCGGCAATGATGAGCTGATGACGAAGTTGGAACACTATAAGAGTCCGGCCTGGGTGCACTATTTCCGCATTAACTCCGGACCCTGGTCGCGTCTGGATCACGAGGAACCTTTCGTCGAAGGCGTACCGGAGAAAAAACCGGAAGGGGCGAATTTTTATCCCGCGGACATGACGAAGGATGAATTCAACACCTGGTTGAATACGCTATCTGCCAAAGATAAAGACAAAGCGACAGGCTTTTTCTATGTCATCCGTCGCGACGCCAACGGAAAGTTGATGACCGTTCCGTACAGCCAGGAATATCGCGAGTTCCTGCAGCCGGCGGCGAAGCTTCTGCGGGAAGCCGCGGCGCTGACGACTAACAAATCGCTGCGAAATTTTCTGAACAAGCGCGCGGCCGCTTTTTCTTCCGATGATTATTACGACAGCGACGTGGCGTGGATGGAGCTTGACTCGCCTATCGAAGTCACCATCGGTCCGTACGAAACCTACGAGGACGGCTTGTTCGGCTACAAAGCATCGTTTGAGTCATACGTAACGCTGCGCGACGAGGGCGAGAGCGCAAAGCTCAAGAAATTCAGTCAGTACCTGCAGGAGTTGGAAAACAACTTGCCGATGGATCCCAGCCACCGCAATCCAAAGCTGGGGGCCGCTTCGCCGATCACCGTGGTTAATGAAGTTTTCAGTTCCGGTGAAGGCAATAGCGGCGTGCAAACCGCCGCGTACAACCTGCCGAACGATGAGCGAGTAGTGAAGGAAAAGGGCACGAAGAAAGTAATGCTGAAAAACGTGCAGCAGGCAAAGTTTCAAAAAACGCTGATTCCGATTTCAAAGGTGGTGCTGGCGCGCGAGCAACAATCGGCGCTGGATTTCGAAACCTTCTTCACGCACATCCTGACGCATGAATTGATGCACGGGCTGGGGCCGCACAACATCGTCATCAATGGCGAGCAAACCACTGTGCGCAAACAATTGAAAGAACTCTATTCGGCCATAGAGGAAGCGAAGGCGGACATCACCGGCCTGTGGGCGTTGCAGTACCTGATCGACAAGGGTGTAATACCGAAAAGCATGGAGCGCACGCTTTATACGACCTATCTGGCCAGCGCCTTTCGCTCAGTCAGGTTTGGCATCACTGAGGCGCATGGCAAGGGAATGGCGCTGCAATTCAACTATTTGAGCGATGAAGGCGCGATTAAATTCAACGAGCGGAACGGAACATTCAGCATCGATCACTCGCGGGTAAAAGAGGCGGTGCGAAAGTTAACGCACGACCTGCTGACGATAGAAGCCGAGGGATCATACGATCAGGCAAAGTCGATGTTGGATAAGCTTGGCGTGTTGCGACCGCCGATGAAGGGCGCGCTTGACCGCCTGTCCAAGGTGCCGACGGATATCGAGCCAATTTTCCCCCTGGCGCGATGACGTTTTCCCATGACTCTGCGGATTCAACCGCGAAGCGGTTGCGCCCTCCAGCCCAGGGTTGCCGCATCGGCTACCCTGGGTACAGTACAAGGCAGGCGATCAACCCCAACGGGGTTGCGCCATCTCCAACCGTTCGTCCCACTCCATCTAATGCTCGCGGAGGCTTTCTCAACTCTGAAACACAGATTGCCTGAGGCAGTTGCGCGAAGCTACTTTTGCATGGAAGGACCGCCAAGCGGTTCCGCCGTCCAGCCCAGAGTTGCCGCTTCGGTACCCTCGGTAAGTCAGCAATTCAATTCCCAACCCCAACGGAGTGCGTCAATCCAAACTACAAAATTCCAGGCATCAGTGCATTAACCGGGTCAGTGGCTCTAATCTTCTGAAAACGGTGGCCACCGTATTACCCTGAACATTCTGATGTCAGGGAACCATCGATGCCTCAGTCGCTCTCTGCGGTCTACATCCATCTAGTTTTTTCAACGAAAGAGCGCCGCCCTTTCCTTCGCGATCCGGAGTTGCGCTCTGATTTACATTCTCAACTTGGAGGCATCTCAAAAAAATTGGGCTGCGCACCGATTATCACGGGCGGAGTCGCAGATCATATTCATCAACTTGTAAGGTTTGGCCGCACTATCACACAAGCAGAATGGGTTAAGGAACTAAAGCGAGTATCGAATCGTTGGTTGAAAGAAAAATATCTGCTGCGAGATTTCGAATGGCAAGGAGGCTACGCAGATTTTTCTGTCAGCCCATCTGATTTGGATCGGGTGACGAAATATATCGCTTCGCAAGAGGAACATCATCGCAGAGTAAGCTTCCAGGATGAGTTGAGAGCGCTTTTACAGGAACATCAGGTGGAATGTGATGAGCGCTATGTTTGGGATTGACGCAACCGCGTTGCGGTTGGGGACTTTGCGTGTCTACACGCTTTTCATTTCCCAACCCCAAGGAGGTTGCGCCAATTTTTTCAACTCAAGAACGCCGCAACCCCGATGGGGTTGGTACCTTTGGGCCTGTTGACCCAGGGTAGCCCAAGCGGCAACCCTGGGCTGGAGGGCGTAACCGCTTCGCGGTAGAAAGCCAAGTTCAGACTAAGCCCGCCTGATAAACTTCGCCGCGCCCCAGCCCAGCAAAATCAATATCGCCAGAATGAGCCAGTTGTACCGCTCACCGTAAGTCACGCCCGGATAGTGATTGCTGATCATGATAAGGACCACCGGCACGACGATGAAAGTGTTCTGCTTTGAACGAAGTTTTGCCTGCGCCGAAAGGGCTTCGTCCGGCTTTCGTCCTTCCTTGATGGCCGCAATCATCTTCTTCTGCGCCGGCAGAATTCGCATCCACACATTGGCCGCCATGATTGTGCCGAACATCGCGCCGACGTGGATGTAGGCTGCGCGCCCACTGAGGACACGCGTCAAGCCATACGCAACGCCCGTGACCATGAGGTAACCGATAACTGCGAATAATTTTTCGTTGCGGCCGAGCGGCGAAATCATCATCAAGTCATAAACCAGCCAACCAACAATCAGCAGACCGACCCCCAACCCTACGGCGGCGCCCACGCTTATGTTGCTGACGTCCTGATCGACCAAGGCGCCGCCACCGAGATAGAACAATAGGATCAGCAGCGCCATTCCGCTCAACCACGTCGTGCCCGCTTCCCAACGAAACCAGTGCAACGTCCGCGACACCAGGTCAGGCACTTTGCGCTTTTCCACCATGTAGAAACCGCCGCTATGGACCATCCAGATCTGCGCGGTTTCTCCGGTCGCGATGGCCGCCTTCTCTTCTTCGGTCAGCCGCGCGTCCAACCAGGTAAAATAGTACGTCGTGCCTACCCACATGATGCCCGCGAACACATGAATCCAACGCAGGACCAGGTTGAGCCATTCATTGATTGTGGGGTCGATGGTCATAGGTTTTTTGGAGAGCCGTGAAAAGGAATCGTGAACCGTGAACCGTGAACAGAAAAGCCGGCGCTACACATTCATTTTACCGTTCACCGTTCACGGTTCACGGTTTACGGTTTACGGTTCACGGTTTACGGTTTACGGTTTACGGTTCACGGTTCACGGTTTACGGTTCACGGTGCACGGTTCCCGCCTGTTGTCTAACTGCCGCGATAGGTCGAGTAACCGTAGGGACTCAGCAAGAGCGGCACGTGGTAGTGCTGCGTCGGATCCTCGATATGAAAGACTACAATAACGAGCGGATAGAAAGACGGCACGTTGAGATCGGAAAAGTATGGTTCGGTGTCGAAAACGAGACGATACGTGCCCGCCTCGATCGGCTGTTCCAGCAGAAAGAATGGCTTGACCCGGCCGTCTTCATCGGTCCAGGCATGACTAAGCTCAGTCCAGCTCTCGTCGGAATTTTGCATTTCCAGCGCCACGGCGACTGCGTTGGCGGGACGTCCCCGAGCGATGTCCAGAATGTGTGTGGATATGCTGCTCATTGGTTCAGAAGTTTTCTCAAACGGAGTTCGGTAATCTTTGCTTGTTCACCGGCCGCTACGCGCAATTCGGTTTCCGCAGAGTTCGAAATTCGCTCATGCAGCAGGGAAAGAATCTCTGCAGAACTTTTACCGGTAGCGCAAACGATGAAAATGTAACCGAATTGGCGCTCATAGTCACGGTTTGCCTCGTCAAGTTCCTGTCGCAACTGCGGCGCTGCACCGCTGGCCCGCGATTGTTCCTGCGCCGACCATGCCTGGGCGGAAGTAGGCTGCGGTCCAGCCGCTTTTTTTTCTCCGATCTTTGGATGGTGGCTGAATGCCTCGAGCCAGTCGGCGGCATCGAGGGACCACCAGATCGAATGCGCGCTCGTCACCACCTCATCCAGGTTTTCAAACGGACGCCGCTCAACCATCTGGCGCGCCCATTTCTGCGAGCCGCAACACGTCAACAATTCGGTCTCAGCCTGGGAGGCAGCCGTCGTATTCAGTTGCTGCAAGCTAATCGTCATGCTTGCTCCAAAACCACCTGGGCAATCGCATGTTCCGTCGTGTGCGACATGGACAGATGTGCAGTGGTCGCTCCCGTCTGTTCGTACAATTCCCGCACGCGGCCGTGCAGAATCAATACCGGCGCGCCCGACGGCTTGGCCGAGACCTCGACGTCCTGCCAAGCGATCCCTCCGCTCCAACCCGTTTGCAAAGCCTTTAGGGCCGCTTCTTTCGCAGCAAAACGCGCGGCATAATGCTGCGCAGCCACGGCGCCGCGCCCGTCACAGTACTGGCGTTCGGCGGCGGTGAACACGCGCTCGGCAAAGCGCGGCGTGCGCAACAACACTTCCCGCACGCGCGCGACTTCGATAATGTCTATGCCAATGGAAACAATCACAGAAGACGAATCAAAGCGACCATCGCTGGTCCCAACTCCGGATTTTTACTGGCGCGAGCGTGATGGCGTGCGCGCGCTCATTTGCGAGCCACTGGAAAAAGCCGGCTTTACCAACGCGTTCTCAACCAGATTGGGCGGCGTTAGCCCTATGCCCGAAGCTTCTCTCAACCTGGCTGGCTTTAACGAGGACAGCGCCGCGAACATTCATGAAAACCGTCGCCGCTTTCTCAAACTTCTTGACGGCGAGTGGACCCTGACCTCTTGCTGGCAGGTACACGGCTCGGACGTTCGCATCGTTAAAAGCATGGAAGACGCGCGCAACGATACCGAAAATTGTGATGCGCTGACAACCCGAACGCCGGGAATTCTGTTGGGAGTGAAGACGGCCGACTGCGTGCCACTGTTGGTGGGTGACGCGCGGACGGGCGCCGTGGCGGGCATTCATGCTGGCTGGCGGGGAACGGTCGCCGGCATTGTTACGCATACCCTTTCGCAAATGCTGAAGGAGTTTTCCAGCCGCCCGCTGGATTTGCATGTCGCCATCGGACCTGCCGCAAATGGTTGCTGTTATGAAGTGGGCACTGAAGTGATCGAGGCGTTTCTGCAGAGCTTTCCGCGCGGGCAACACCTGCTGACCCCGACGCGCGATGGGCATGCGCTGATTGATTTGCAGAAAGCGAATGAAGAACTGCTGGTAGCCGCGGGCGTGCCGGCGGAACAAATTCACCGCGCGCCGTTTTGTACCATGGAGCGGACCGATCTTTTCTTTTCCTATCGGAATGAAAAACTTCAATTCGGGCGGGTGGGCCGTTTGATGGCCCTCATTGGTAAGGCCGCCTGATCTTGCAGGGCGGACTCAGTAAGTATTGAAGGCGTATTCCAGCTTTACGCGCTGCGAGACCTTTTCCCCATCCTTGAGCGCCGGTTCAAACTCGGTCGCCTGGGCCGCGCGCACGGCGCTGTCACTCAACCCGTACGGCAAACCCTTGATAACGACTATGTCAGTCACCACGCCTGACGCGCGGAGCACGACTTCCACGAGGACGCGGCCGGATATCCGATGGCGCCGGGCCTCCTCGGTATACGAAGGGTTTACCCTGCGCAGTATCTTTGCGCGGACGGTGACTTCGCTCCCTTTGTAAATCTTTTCGTCATTCTGACTTTGAGCATGATTCTGAGTCTGAACCGGGGCCGCGGCGCCGGTCAGCGACGCTGAAGTCACGCCAAAGGAAAGCGCCATTACCAGGACCATCAAGTATTTCATAACCACTCCTCAATCGTTGCTTCGCCGGAAGCGTTAACGCCTTCCGCCAAAGATGTTTTCGTTGATGCGCTTTACGGAGTCGGTCGTCCCCACCACGCCGATCGGCATGGAGATCTGACGCGTCTCCGGCGGAAAACAAACTTCGTCGTTGCAGCTTTGATAACGCACGCTGGCGCGCAGTTCAGCTATTCCCTCGAAGTTTGCTGGGATCGTAACCGTAAAGCGCATCACCGCCCGGCCTTCGAACACCGGGAAGGGTTCGTTATTCGACGCCTTTAGCCGCCGGACTTTCGCGCGGGGATAAGAGACCGGACTAACCCTAACGCCGTTCGGAGCGGTAACTTTAACCACGGTCGCAATCGCATACTTGCTCACCGGCCGATTGGAGTTCACGTGATATCCGCCGGGGATATCCAGGACAATCGCCGCCTGGACTGTGCTCCCGCGCTGGGCTTTATCGGAAAAGAAGAAACCGTTCACGCCAATATTCGAGCTCTGAGGTTCAGCGCGCAGAGCCACTGCGGGAACCAGCGTTATCAATAAGAAGGCAGGCGTCAACAACAACGTAGTGCCACGGAGAATTCTTGCTCGTTTGATCATGAATAACTGTCGCTCCATCGTCTTGACCGCGCCTTTAGCGAAGTTCTATTCAGCAGGAAGAGATGCCGCCCGTCAGTGATGCGTTGGTTTAGCTCGGTGCGGCTGCCAACTTTTCCGCTCCGCGCGCTGCCAGTTGGCCACACGCAGCGTAAATATCTCGCCCACGGGGCCGTCGCACAAAGGCCGGAACGCCTTTCGCTTCAAGTATCCTGCGAAATTTCTCCACCGTCTGTGCCGATGAGGGCAGATAAGGAAGAGGCGCCGCCGGGTTGTGTGGAATCAAATTCACCTTCGCCCGAAGTTGATAGCGGTTGAGCAAGTTTGCCAACTGCCGTGCGTGGCTTTCCGAATCGTTCACGTCCGCCAGCATCACATACTCAAAAGTAAATCGCTCGCCCGGCTTCAAAGATTTTTCAAACTCTTTGCACGCCGCCAGCAATTTCTCCAGCGGCCACTTCTTGTTTATCGGCATCAATTGATCGCGCAGTTCGTCGGTCGGCGCGGCTAACGACACGGCGAGATGCGGACGATCAGGAATCGTCGCCAGTTCGAGAATGCGTGGCACAATTCCCGCGGTAGAAATTGTGACCCGAGCCGGAACAATGTGTAGCCCGGACGGGTCTGACATTATGCGCAGCGCCTTCATCAAGGGCTCGAAAGCAAGAAAAGGCTCACCCGCGCCCATCCCTACCAGATTGGTCCCATGCGGCGTTTGACTGCCGGCGCCGTAGGCATCGTTTAGCGCAATGACAATCTGCTCGACAATCTCGCCGGCTGTCAGATTGCGCAGCAGCCCGAGCTGGGCCGTAAGACAAAAACTACATTGCAGCGGACATCCGGACTGGGACGAAAAACAGATTGTGTCCCGGCGATCTTCCGGAATGAAAACCGTTTCTACCGGCAGGCCGTCGTGCGTTTTCATCAGGTAGCGGCGCGTACCGTCGGTGGAAATGTAACGGGATTCCAGCGTCAGCGTTGACGCGGTCGCTTGTTGGTCCAATTCCAAGCGTAGCGCGTTTGGCAGGTCGGTCATCTCCGCAAACGAGCTCAAACGACGGTTGTGCAAAGCCGCAAAAACTTGCCGGCCACGAAATGCAGGCTGACCCAGTTCCTGCAGAAGCGAAACCAGCTCATCCTGCGATAGTCCTAACAAATGCGTCTTGTTCACGAGTTATTTATTCTATCACCGGCCCACGCGGTTCAGCAGTTGCCGGGCAGTAGCCTGAGAGTGATGGAGGGCTCCGTCTGGGCCGAGAGTCACCAGGGGATGGGATCGACTTTATATTGGAGCCCTCCATAACTGTCGGGCTACTGCCCAGCTCCGCGCCTTCCTCTTTACCGCATGACTCAAAAGAAAAAGGCCGGCCTTAGCGCCAGCCGTTTTCCTCAACATCGGCCGAAGCCCTTTGGCAGTTATCGCACTACGGTGAACTTCGCGGTCTGCTCTAACCTTTGATCTGAAACGCGATCTCGTATGCGAATCGCTATCTCGTATTCCCCCGGACCTAATTTCCGCGTATCGAGCAAGCGCGAGAGCGTTACGCGCGATCCGGTTTCGCTGTTGCCGCGCCAGTCTTCCATCTGCTTGCCGAGCTCTTTGCCCGCTTGCAACAGAACATATTCCACATCCACGGAAGGCCGTAGCTTAGTTTGATCAATCCCGGCATTGTAAACCTGCATGTAGATGCCAACCGGAGCGCCCTGGCGATACGTGGCATCAAGATTGGGGATTACTTTCTGATCGCCGATCACGAATTGGCGCGTTGCCGGGATATCTCCGACCTTTTCGATCGTTGAGGCAAGAATTAAAGAGGATGAAGTCAGGCCGGTCCCATACTTCGGCACTTCAAAGCCTGCATGGATTGGCGACGCAGCGCCGGAGGTCACGTCGCGCACCAGAAGGTCGACCCGATATCTACCAGGTGGTAGGGGCAGCGCCTTTTGATAAGCCAATTTTCGCTCTTTGGCCTCGACCAATTCCTCGCGCGTCGCCGTCGCTGACACTGCGTCTTCGAAAAAACCAACTGGGCGCGAGGCCACACTGGTAATGCGTCCGGAGATGTTAACCCGCGCCGTTTGCAACCCGCCTATATCCCGAAACACCAGGTCGTTTTTGTCCGTCTGAACAGTAAAAGCCACGATGACCCGATCATCAGACTGTTTGAAATATCCGAAATGGATGCTCGCGTTCAGCGGGTTGTCTTCAATCACCGGCGATCCGGTAATGATGCCGCGGGAGTAATCCAAATTTCCCGGGGGCGGACTTTCCAAAAGGTTGAGGCGTTCAAGCCAGTCGAAGGCTGAATCCTGTGCCCGCGACGAAAGCGGATTTCCCACGCCGCCCTTGGCCAACGCGCCGGCCGCCGTGGGAAAAACTTCCTTTTCAAATGGGTTCCTGGCCAGACGATATTCCCCTGTGCCCGTGGGATCGACGAATTCAACTTCGGCGCCCGTTAAACCCGGGATATGTCGGTAGAACCAGCGTTCAAAAGGGTACGTTGAGGTTGAGCCACCTCCCTCGTAAGATTGCCGATAGTACGCTCCGCCGGAAGGATGTGACTCAATGTCATCGGGCTTTCCGTACTTGATATAAATCCGGCCGCGATCAGTTTTGTAACCGGGCCTGCCGGAACTGAAATGCTCGTTCGCGTAAGCGATGCGCTCGTAGTAGCCTTCGCGATATTCGTTCTCAACCGTATCCGGACTGGGATCGCGCAGGCGCCAGAAAGTGTCGATGTATTGCTCGCGCTCGCGATCGTTATCTAATTTGTTCCAGGCAGCCAGTTCTTCTGGACGAATGATCGGTCCAACATCTTCCAGCCACTGTTTGAAGGCTTTCGGCGGCTCAGGCTTTATTTTGCGCGGTTTTGTTGAGGGATCTGACGACGCGGCGCTCTGCGCGACCGCAGCGCCACACGCAACCGCGATTAGCAAAGCTGCGAAGCAATGCGCGAGTCGTGGCTTTAACATAGACCCTCCTGATTTGGTGGGAGCTTGATGAAAGGAAAATCGCCGGCGTTCTCGGGTACTTAGAAATCGAACGCCGGCGATTTGAATTACTGAACGACCGTGAATTTTGCCGATGGCTTGAGAGTTTGGCCGGAGACTCGGTCGCTGATGCGAATCGCTATCTCGTAATCGCCCGGCGCCAACCGGCTGGTGTCCATCAGCCGCGCCAGCGTTAGACGCTGGCCCGAGTCGCTGAGGCCTTGCCAATTCTCCGGTTCCTTGCCGATTTCCTTACTGTCTTTCAACAAAACATATTCCACGTTCACCGCTGGCCGCAGGGTCGTCTGATCGATACCGGCGTTGTAAATCTGCAGGTAGATTCCGAGCGGTTGTCCCTGGCGGTAGATGCCGGAAACGTTGGGGATCACTTTGTTCGGACCGATGGCAAACATTCCCACTGCCGGTTGGTTCCCCAGGCTTTCCAATTTCGCGGCCAACACCAGAGTTGAAGTGGAGAGCTTCGCCGGATCATATTTCGGCACCGTGAAACCCTGATGGCGGACACCGGTGGCGCCCGACACGACGTCACGCACGATGACGTCGACCTTGTAAGTTCCCGGCGCCAGCGGGACCGCCTTTTGATAAGCCGATTTGCGATCCTTCGCGTCGGTCAATTCGCTGACGGTCGCAGTCGTAATCACCGGATCCTCGAAGATGCCGGCACGCCGTCCGGACACGCCAGTAATCTTGCCGAAGATATTGATCCGCGCCTGTTGCAAACCACCACTGTCGGAAAATGTTAATTGGTTGTTTTCAGTCTGAATTGTAAACGCCGTGATTACGCGCTCATCGGATTGGCGATAGAAATCAACGCGCAAATCAAAATTGAGCGGGTTGTCTTCTATCACTGGCGTGTTAACCGCCGACGCAAGATCATTGAACTTGATCTGCGGCGCGCGACTTAGATCAGCCAGCAATTGCAGCCGCGAAAAGGGACTGTCCTGCTCGCGATGATAACTATTGGGATCGCCCATGCCGGAAATGCGATCGGCCTTGGTCGACAATCCCAATTCTTCCGAAAGCGTCAGGCCCGCGCCCGGCACATTCAGCAAAGCGTCTTTCTCTTCCGGCGAGCGCGCGATGCGATATTCACCGCTGCCCGTCGGATCGACAAACTCGATCTCCACACCGCTGCCGACACCCTGCAAGTGGCGGTAGAACCAGATTTCGAAAGGATACGTTGAGGTCGAACCGCCGCCCTGGTAAGAAGGTCGATCGTAGTGGCCACCGGACGGATGGGTTTCCTGTTCATCCGGTTTGCCGTACATGATCCAAATGCGCCCGCGATCGGTTTTCCATCCGGGAATGCCCGACGCGAAGTGTTCGTTCGCATAAGCGATGCGCTCGTAATACTCTTCCCGGTACTCGTTCTCGTCCGTGTCCGGATCGGGATCGCGCCGGCGCCAGAATTCTTCGATGAATTTTTCCCGCTCGTCGTCCGTCTCCAGTTTCTTGAAGGCCTTCCGTTCGTCGTCCGTGATGATGTAAGTGACGTCCTTATCCAACCAATCTTTGTAAGCCCGTTTCACTTCGGGCTTGATCTTGCGCTGCTTGTCCATCGGATCCTGGCCCTGCTGCTTCTGCGCAAAACCGATCGGGGCGGCGAAACTGACCGCCAACACAATAATTAATAGACGTCTAAAACGTGGGTACGACATTATGGGAACGACTCCTTTAAAACTTATCGAGAAGGAAGGGCACCGAGCCAGCTTAAGCAACGGATTCTAGAGTTCACACGGAACAGAGTCAAGATGCCAAAAACCCCTGAAAAAGTTGCCTAAACCTCGCGCTTTTTACGGCAAAAAACCCAGCCTTCATGCGGTTGTCCGCTTCCGGCCAAAAATCCAGGCCACAAAAATTGAAACTACGTAGAGAACCAGCATCGGGGCCGCAAACAGCAACATATTGGGGACATCGGCGGTGGGCGAAACGATTGCCGCCACTACCAGAATTACAACCACGGATGTGCGCCAAATTCGAACCAAATAGCCGGCGGAAACCAAACCAATCCGGGCCAGCACGTAAGTGATGGCCGGCATTTGAAACACGACCCCCATGGCCAGCATGATCAGAATGATGAAGTCGAAATAGTCGTCGGCTTTCAGTAACAGCCGGAATCCTTGCCCAAGTCCCAACAAATATTTTGCGGCAGGTGGAAAGATTATTTTGTAAGCAAAGGCTGCCCCCAGAACGAACGAAACCGAGGACAAGGCGATGAAAGGAATCGCATACCCACGCTCATGCGGATAGAGGCCGGGAGATACGAAGGCCCAGATTTGCCAGAGCAGAAATGGGATCGAAAGAGCGAAAGCCGCATAGAGCGAAACTTTAACCCAAAGCGAAAAAGGCTCAAGCGCCGTCGTTACGATGAGCTTGCCATTCGGATCGGCTATCGAGGTGGGCTGCGCGTTGAAGTCGAACGGCAACTGCACACCTTTTGGAATCACGGCGTCACCGGCATAAATCGGCTCATCAGCGAAGAGCCCTATTCTCCCTTGACTGTCCTTTGCAACTCGAGCGGCCACCGAAGCACCGATTGGAATTGTGCTCGGCCCAATTCGTATTGCTTCTCTGAAGATGTAACGACCAGCATCGCCTTCCTTCAGAGAAGCATTAGTCAGGATGACTTCATTTCCGGTAAGGCCACCCATGGGAGCTCTCCGGCTCTGCGCTTCCGCCAGGGCTTCTTCGACAGGTCTGGCCAGAAAGCCGTAGATGTAACCCGAAAACGCCCAACACACGCCGGACGCAATCACCACAAACAGAATGCTGCGAATGAGGCGTTTGCGCAGTTCGTCCAGATGTTCGAGAAAAGACATCTGCCCGCCGATATCTTCCTCAGCGTCCTTCGTTGGTTTTCTGTTCAGAAGCGCAGGCATCAAGTCAGGGAGTGTAAGGCGAAGGTAGTGATCGCAGAATGGGTTAATACTGCGGCGTTAGAGCCAGTCCTGTTTGCGGAGCGGCTCGGCTATGGGTTCGCGGGCTTCATCCGGATTTGCTGTCGCAAGCGCATCGTTCGGGTCATCCGAGATTGGCTCAACGTTGTCAGCCAAACTCTCAGCGGATGGCGGCGTTATGGTTTCCCGGTTCACAGTATTGTCCGGCATTGAACGATCCACAGTTGCGATGCTCGGGCTGGCAATCGTTTTTCGATCGTCGCCTTCCATCGCCACTTCCTGCGCCCAAGTCCGCTTGAAGTCCTCAGATGCCCGGCGGAAATCCGTCAGACTCTTACCGACGGTGCGGCTCAGTTGCGGCAGCTTCCGCGGGCCAAAAAAGATTAGCGCGGCCACCAGTATCACCAGCAGCTCGGAGTTACCGAGTGAATCCAAAATAAGAAGAAACATGAGTTTCCCACGCGGACTTCAAACCAATTCGTCAATCGCTGAGCGATTGTAGCGCGTCGTTGCGGAAACCAGAAGGCAGTAATACGTTGGCTCGCTCTGCAGAGAAAGCGCCTGTCGCCCTGGCCCCGGTTCTTGACAGATAACTGATTCAGCGCAAACCTGAATCCCCCCATAAATCTTCAGCGCAGTCTCGGATCGGATTCATGACCAGGGAAACCGCTTCATCAGCACAAGGCGCAACACCGCCGAGCGACGAACACGCCGGCTCAACGCTGCTGCAGTTATTCGCCGAAACGGCGGAGGCGGTTGCCGCCACTTCGCGTAAGCTCGAGAAAGCCGCCCTGCTGGGCGAATACTTTCATCTTCTGCCGGATGCCGACTTAACGCGCGCGGCCCGTTATTTTGCCGGCCACCAATTCGCCATGAACGATGCGCGGACGACGAATGTCGGCGGCAGCCTGCTGGCGAAGTCGTTGAGTGAAGCCACCGGCTTCAGCCTCGAAAATCTTAGCCCTCGCTATGTGCGCCTCGGTGACGCCGGCGACGTCGCCGCAGAAGTAATCGTCGAAGCCCGCGGACCAAATACTCCCGCCACCCTGACGCTGGCGGAAACAGAATCCCTCCTGGCTACCTTGAGCGAGACGCGCGGCACTTTGAATAAGCAAAGACTTCTGGTGAACAAGTTAGAGCGCGCAACTCCCCTCGAAGCAAAGTACCTGATTAAGCTTTTGACCGGCGATTTGCGCATCGGCTTGCGCGAGGGTCTGGTGGAAGACGCACTCGCACGCGCTTTTGCTCAGCCCCTGGCTAACGTCGCGCACGCCAACATGCTGCTCGGCGATGTTGGTGAGACGGCGGTTCGCACGCGGTCGGGCGACCTCACTAACATTTCCATGCGCTTGTTCCATCCATTCAAGTTCATGCTGGCGACGGCGGCCGCGGATTTATCGGACATCGCGCGAACCATGCCTGATGACTTCTTCGTCGAAGACAAATTTGACGGCATCCGGGCGCAGGCCCACGTGAACAGCGAGCGAGTCGCAATCTATTCACGGACGCTCGATGAAATCACCCATCGTTTTCCAGAGTTGGCGCCGCCACTGCAGCAACTCAAGGGCGATGCCATCATCGACGGTGAAATTGTGCCCGCCCGCGGCGACGTAATCCTGCCTTTTGCCGAACTGCAAAAACGTCTTGGTCGGAAACTCGTTAGTGCGGATCTGTTATCAGCGACGCCCGTGATCTTTGTGGCCTACGATTTACTGTACGCCAATCAGCAAGTGTTGCTTGATGAACCACTCGAGCGCCGTCTCGAGCTGCTGAGTTCGCTGATTCAGCCCAGCACGTCGTTGCGCCAATCCACCGCCAAACGATTCCACGACGTCGCGGCACTCGACGATGAATTCAAGGCGGCGCGCGACCGCGGCAACGAAGGCTTGATGATCAAACACCCCGGCTCCGTTTATAAACCGGGGAAGCGTGGCCGCGATTGGCTCAAACTGAAACGGGCGCTGGCAACTCTTGATGTCGTGGTAACAGCCGTTGAGGTCGGGCACGGCAAGCGCCGCCATCTGCTTTCCGATTACACGTTCGCGGTCAGGCGTTCAGAGGTTGACGATGAGCTTCTTAACATCGGCAAGGCCTATTCTGGATTGACCGACGCCGAACTGGAGGAGATGAGCGAATGGTTTCGCGCGCATACGCTGAAAGAATTTGCTCACGGTCGTGTTCGCATAGTGGAGCCACAGATCGTACTGGAAATTGCCTTTGATCGAGTGCAGCCCTCGAAACGGCACAAAAGCGGCTTTGCCCTGCGCTTTCCGCGCATCTTGCGGCTGCGGACGGACAAAAAGGCTTCGGACATAGACACGCTCGCCACCGTAGAACGGCTCGCCGCCCTTTGATTTCTCGTTATGTCTGATTACTAGCTAATGCGTCGTAGCCAATCAATTGTTGATTTTGCAGCCACAGAAGCGTAGGATGCCGCGCGGATGTGGCCCTCTCGCCGGGCCGACCGGGCTATCACAAGGAATCCATTACACTACATCAAGCAGCCGCTACGGCAGCCTAATTGGCCGGGAAGGTTGCAAGATTGCGCTAGAAAGCCAGGAGCCACTCGACGCTTAGGCGAACTGTTAGGTCAGTGATGGCATCCAGAGTGGTCGAAGGAGAGATTGCGTTGAGACTTGTCTCGTCCCCTGTCGGTTTGACTGTGGGATCCTGTATTTCGCTACTCGGCGACGGATCCGGCGCGCTTGGCCCATGCACATCGCCGGCAAAGGCGGAAAAGCTCAGCGTTAGCAGAAGCACGAACGTGGCGCAGAAAGATCTAACCTGTTTCATCTGAAACCTCCGAATAGTTAGTGGTTAATGTGGATGGCTGGTAAACGGTGCCTGGGACCCAACCCCAAACGAACGAGCGGACGCATAATAGACTTAGAGCGACATCTATGCAAGTGCTATTGCTAACACCTCGAAAGGACGCATTTACATGACTTTAGCACCAGCGATGCTTAGTCAAATAGAGGACCCGGCGCTGACCGTGGATGAAAGGGCCCAGTTGCGGTGTCAACTGGCGACTAAACTGGTCGCTGCCAGCAACTATGAAGGCGCCCGCGAAGCCTTGGGGGACCTATGGCAAGGATTGGGGGAAAGGCCCAATCTGCATGGTCTTAATGAGGAAAGCAAAGCCGAAGTGCTGCGAGCCGTGGGCACTCTTACCGGCTGGCTTGGCGGCGTCCAACCAGTTGAAGGCGTGCAGGAACGCGCTAAGAATCTGATCAGCGAAAGCGCCAGACTCTTTGAGCGTTTGGGTGACACGGAAAAGGTCGCAGAGGCCCAGATGAATTTGTCAGTCTGTTATTTGCGGGAAGGCGCTTTTGACGAAGCCCGGATCACGCTGCAGGAAGTATTGGCGCGGCTGGGGGATTCCCAAAGCGAGCTGCGCCTCAGAGCCTTGCAAAATCTCGCGATCGTAGAAAGCTCAAGTGGGCGCGACCAGGAAGCATTGCAAATCCATTTGCGATCGGTGCCGTTAGTCGAAACCAGCAAAAACAACGCTCTCAAAGGAAGATTCCACCACGAATTTGCCCTCGTTCTCAAAAAGCTGGGCGTAGATCAACGTCGTGAGGACTACATCGATCGCGCCTTGGTGGAGTACTCCGCGGCGGCGTACCACTATGAACAAGCGGGCGACGTGCGCCTTTGCGCGATAATAGAAAACAACATCGGGTTCCTATTGGTTAACATCGGTCACGTCAAGGACGCGCACAAGCATCTGAACCGGGCCAGGCAATTACTTGTCAGCTTGCGCGACAAAGTTAATGTGGCCCACGTTGATGAGACCCGGGCCCGGGCATGTCTGGCCGAAGGGCGAAACGCTGAAGCTGAGAAACTGGCGCGCAATTGTGTGCGAACGATGGAGAATGGGGATCAGCGCTCGGTGCTCGCTGAGTTTCTCACCACTCATGCACTAGCCCTCAGCCGGCTGGGACGGCATCAGCAGGCGAGCGCTACCTTCCAGCGGGCCATGGAAATTGCCGAAAGCGCCGGCTATCCGGAAGGCGCAGGCGAGGCGGCACTTTGTCTGATCGAGGAACTGGGCAACAACCTCGCTCCGCGAGTGATCTACGACGCTTATTCGCGCGCCGAGAATTCCCTCTCTCGTTCCCAGAGTACGACGGTGCAAGCGCGTCTGGGTCAGTGTGCTCGCCGGACACTTGCGCTAAAGATTAATTCACCGGCAACCCCGGCAACGCGGGCTGTGGGCGATACCTTCAAGGGCTGCTCGCTTGATGAAGAAGTCCTCCGCTACGAAGCGGACCTGATCAAGAAAGCGCTGGAGGCCGCAGATGGCAGCGTCACGCGCGCCGCGCGGCTGCTGAAAGTTACCCATCAAGGCCTCGCGTTTATTCTCCAGGGGCGGCACAAACATTTGTTGGCGGCGCGGACTCCGGTGCGAAAGCGGCGGCGAAGCATCATGCGCTCACACTAAGTTGCGTGACTGCTTTGGGCTTCTAGTCTCCTCATTCCCTCAGTCAAAACTCGATTCGGATTTCGCGGGGACGGAAATTCGCAGCCCTGATTATGCCCAAGTCAACTATAATCAGCCGCTGCTCCAATCCCGTTCCAAATAGTGTAGGTATATGAAAAAAACTATTCGCGTCAGGCGACTAACGACGGCCATTGCAGTGTTAGCATCTTTAGGAGTTTTTGCTCTTATCACCAACGGACAGACACGCCGCCGGCCCGGCACTCAACCCAGGACGCGTCCCACAGCGGCCGCCACCCCAACCCCGACGCCAGCCCCAGCAGCGACGCCGACCTCTGAGCTAATCGCGATGGTCAACGGCGTGGCAATTCGGATGGCAGACATTGAGGCTGAAGTCGCCGAACTCATCAGTCAGGATCAGGATCCGTATTTGCGGAGTTTTTATGAAGATCCCGTGAAAGAAACGGCAGCGGCGCGCAGCCGGGCTTTGGAAGCCCGCATCAATTCCCTTTTGATTGCGACCGAAGCCAGGAAGCAGCGCAAGACCGTCGAAGAGTTTCGCGAACTTGAAATCACCAGTCGCATCCCGACTCCCACTGATCAGGAAGTGCAGGAGGTCTATCAGGCAAACCACGCTGCCTTTGGTTCAGCGTCGCTGGCGGAAGTGCGGCCTCAGATTATTAATTTTTTGCGCAGCCAGCGCATGGAAGCGCTTTACAGCAACCTCGCGAACCGCCTGCGCATGACGAATCTGGTAACCAGGGGTGCGGACGTCAACGCATCTGGTCTTGCTCCGGGCGCGGTAGTGGCCACGGTCGGCGGGACCCCGATCAACGCCGCCTCCATCGACGAGCGCATGAAGTCTTACCTCTTCAAGTTGCGTTCGCGGATCTTTGAAATTCGAAAGATGATCCTCGATCGGAAAATCAATGACACGCTGCTGACCGCGGAAGCCACGAAGAGAAACATACGCCCCGAAGACATCGTTCGTCTTGAGATTACCGATAAGCGAAAGCCGCCGACCGAAGCAGAAATAAGGAAATTCTTCGACGAAAACAAAGAGCGTATTAACGGAGATTTCGCGAGCACTCACGACGAAATTTCCCGTTATCTTGAGGCGCAGGAGCAGGAGAAACTTGAGAAGGCGCTGGCTGACCGCGTGCGGGGGGCGGCAAACCTGCGCATCATGCTGACCGAGCCGGAACCGCCAGTTCAGAACGTGAGCCGTGACGATGACCCGGCGCGGGGTGACAAAAATGCGTCCGTGACCGTAATTGAGTTTACGGATTTCCAATGTCCTGCCTGCGGCGCGATGTATCCGTTGCTGGAGGAAGTATTGCGCAGTTATGGCAACAGTGTTCACTTCGTGGTTCGTGACTTTCCCCTTGCAATGCATCCCGATTCACGCAAAGCCGCGGAGGCCGCCAACGCCGCCCACGCGCAAGGAAAGTTTTTCGAATACACGGCGCTACTGTTCCAGAATCAAAAGGCCCTGGATGATGCCTCGCTGAAAAAATATGCCAGCGCCGTCGGGCTGGATCGGAAGCGATTTGATACGGAACTCGGCAACGGGACGTATGCCGCGGAAGTACAACACGACGTAGAAGACGGCGAGATGTATGGTGTTGACAGTACGCCTGCGATCTTTGTGAATGGCGTTATGCTCCGTGACTTCACCGCTGAAGGAATCCGCGCGCTCATTGATCGGGCAATGCGCAAACCAGCACAAACCGCCAAGCCCTAGCGCGCCTCCGTTTTCCCGCCGGCAATTGGATCGTCAACCAAGAGGTGGCTAAAGAAGGCGACCCCTTCTTCATCTGGTGGTTTGCTTGTCACGCCGCGCGGTGTATCTTAGGGCATCCCCCTTCAGTACAACTTAACGGTCCAATGAGGTGAGCATGGGAATCTCGCTGAAGCCGGAGCATCTGAAGCGATACAAAGACATCGGCTGGCTTTTCATGAAATATGGGCGCTCGGATCTGGTGAAGCAGGCCGGGCTGGATGAGGTACTTGCGCGCGAGGAAGAGGGCGGCCCCGCTTCCGAAGTCGCCGCACCGAAAGCCGAAGAGCTTGCCTCCGACCTCGAACAGATGGGCCCAACCTTCATTAAGCTGGCCCAACTGCTGTCCACCCGCGCCGATCTCTTGCCCCTGCCTTACCTGGAAGCGCTGTCCCGTTTGCAGGACAAAGTCGAACCATTTTCCTTTGCCGAAGTAGAGGAGATCGTCACTTCCGAATTAGGCGCACGCATCTCGAAAGCCTTCTCCAGCTTTGATGAATCTCCCATTGCTGCAGCGTCCCTGGGCCAGGTCCATCGCGCAGCGCTCCGCGACGGCCGCCAAGTAGTTGTGAAAGTCCAACGGCCGGGCATCCGCGAACAAATCATGAAAGACCTGGAGGTGCTTTCCGACATGGCAGACTTTCTCGACGGCCATACGGGAATGGGAAAGCGCTATGAGTTTCAGGGCATGCTGGCGGAGTTTCGCAAGAGCTTGATGCGTGAGCTCGACTATCGCCAGGAGGCGCGTCACCTCGAAATCTTCGATCACAACCTGAGAGACTTCGATTCGCTCGTGGTGCCATTGCCGATCGACGACTACACCACCTCGCGCGTGCTCACCATGGAGTACATTCGAGGAAAGAAAATAACCTCACTGAACCCGCTGGTTTGGGTGGATGTGGATGGCGTGCGTTTGGCTGAGGACCTCTTTCGGGCCTATCTGAAACAGATTTTACTGGACGGGTTCTTCCACGCGGATCCGCATCCCGGGAATGTTTTTCTCACCGACGATCATCGCATCGCTCTCATCGATCTCGGGATGGTAGGTCACATTTCCCCCAACCGGCAGGAAGAGTTGCTTAAGTTACTGCTGGCAATTAGCTCCGGCAATGGCGAGGAAGCGGCCGAGCAAACCTTCATCATGGGCGAAGCGAAACCAGGCTTTGAGGAAAACAAGTTTCGCCGTTTGGTTACCGATTTAGTCACTGAACACCATGATACGAACGTAACTGAGATCGATGCGGGACGCGTAGTGCTGGAAATTCAGCGCATCGCGGGAGACGTGAATTTCCGGCTGCCGCCGGAGTTTACAATGATTGCAAAAATGCTTTTGAATCTCGACCAGGTCGTGCACACCCTCGATCCCGGTTTCGATCCCAACGCATCGATTCGACGGAATGCTGCCGACATGATGCAGCAACGCGTCTTGAAGAGTCTTTCGCCGGCCAACCTGTTCAATGCGGTAATGGAGACGAAAGGCTTTCTGGAGAAGCTTCCCTCGCGGCTCAACAAGTTCCTGGACACAGTCTCGCGCGACGAGATCAAGTTCAAGGTAGACGCTATTGACGAAACCCTCCTGATGGAGGGGCTGCAGAAGATTGCTAACCGAATCACGCTGGGGTTGATTCTGGCGGCGCTGATCGTCGGCTCCGCCATGTTGATGCGAATTGAGACGCCGTTCCGGATTCTGGGCTACCCTGGCTTTGCCATCATCTTCTTCTTGATCGCAGCAGGTGGCGGAATCGTCCTGGTGATCAATATTCTTTACAATGACGAAAAGGCGAAAAAGGACCGGGACGCGCCAAAATAAGGTCGATCTGTCTTGTTTGCTGAAGAACTATTCCGGGAATTTGTGCATCAAAGAACCTGTGAAGGGAATTTTCGGTCGGCTTTTCGGCGTTTGACGGCGTCAAATCAGGTAGGCTGAGGTGACGCCTTTTTTGTTTCTCGCGGGCACGATATTCAAAGCAATAACAGGGGTTTAAGCGCGTTGACAACCACTAGTCCGCAAGCTAGACTTACTGCCGTCAAAATGGGCGAGACCCCCGCCGCTGGACTTGGCAATGACCTCACAATCAAATGATTTAACTGGGCAGTAAGGCCGGTTCGAAGTTATTTAGGAGCAACATGATTCAGAAACTTATCGTCGCGGTTTTCGTCCTTGCGCTGGCTGCCGTCAGTGCTATGGGCCAGACGCCGACGCTACGAATTGTCAGCGAAGACCCCAACCTCCCAGCCGACCTTTTTTACGGCAACGTGAAGGTAAAACCGCTTCGCTTGCGTCCCGGTACGAATGTCCCGATCACAATTGACGACACTGACTTTTTCGTTAATCAGAACTACGTGGACTTTCTCAATCGCTTCCCGGATCCGGGTGGCTTTGATTACTGGGTTGGCTCGTTCGGGTTCTGCGGTTCGAACCAGGCCTGTATCAGCGATCGCCGAGTACGCGTAAGTGCGGCGTTCTTTATTGAGCAAGAGTTCCAGGATACCGGTTCGTTCATTTACCGCTTATATCAGGGCTCGCTGGGACGACATCCCACCTACGCAGAATTCATGCCCGATCGGCGGGAAGTGATCGGTGGCGCCTCGTTGGAAGCAAAGAAGGCTGCGTTCGCTGAAGTGTGGGTCCAGCGTGCTGCTTTTAAGACCCTGTATCCCGACAGTCTCACGCACGCTCAGTTTGTGGACGCGGTTCTGCTGACAATGAAGAATGGCGATGGAGTTGACCTGTCGTCACAGCGCAACACCTACATTGCTGCCTATGATGGCGGGGCGACGCGTGGCCAGGTTGTCAGGCAGATCATCGACAATGCGACCTTCGCTAACACTGAGTACAATCCATCCTTCGTCTTGATGCAGTACTTCGGTTACCTGCGACGAGACGCTGAGCCGGATGGCTACAACTTTTGGCTCAACGTAGTGAACAATCGCGAGGTCAACAACTATCTCGGCATGGTTTGCGCGTTTGTGACTTCGGCTGAGTTCCAGTTGCGCTTTGGCTCATCTGTGACTCATACCAACGCTGAGTGCGGCCATTATTAAGCTGTAACAAAGCAAGATGAATTGAAAGGGCCGGCAGCGATGCCGGCCCTTTTCTTGTGCGCGAATGCGGAAACTAACTCTGCTTCGCGAACCTGTTTACCGCCTCGGTGTAGACGTCTCGCGTTAGTTGGGCGGTGCGCTCCCATGAAAACTCGCCGGCTCGTTTTAGACCCGCCAGTGAGAGCTCCCGCCGGCCCGCTTCATTCTCAACCAGCTGGTTAATCTTCGCTCCAAGATCTGAAGTATCTTCAGGATCGACGAGCATAGCTGCATCGCCAGTGACTTCATGGATACTGTGAATTTGACTGGTAATTACCGGAGCACCGCACGCCATCGCTTCCAGCGGTGGCAGCCCGAAGCCCTCGTAAAGCGAAGGGTAAATGAATGCGCGACACGAGGAATAAAGTGCACACAAATCTTTGTCACAAAGGTAGCCCGTAAACTTTATCGACTGACTCATCCCGGATTGCCTGACGAGGTCAAATAGATCCTGGGTCAACCAACCTTCTTTGCCCGCGAGAACCAGCTGCAGACCACGTTTTCGTTTCGGCGCACTGTCAATGAATGCCTGGACCAGTCGCACGAGGTTCTTGCGCGGCTCCAGCGTGCCGACGTACAGGATAAAATCGTCGGCGATATTCAGTCTTGAACGAGTCTCAATAGTTCCTGCCGGAGACATCGGATGAAAGACTGATCGGGCGGCCTCGGGGATTGCGACAATCTTATCCAACGGAATCTGGAAACGATCGGCAACTTCGTGGCGCACACTTTGCCCGGGGGTGATGATCATGTTGGCGGCCCGTGCCATCAGCGGCTGACGACGCCTGGCCCTGCGTACGCGCGACTTTTCATGAGACTCTGGGTGAAGAAACAGTGAAAGGTCATGAACGGTCAGCACGGTCGCGCATTTTTTCCAGAGCGGGACTTCGAAGTTTGTGCCGTGAAAAAGATCGAACGCTCCTTTTCGCACGTAGCGCGGCAAACCAACCGTCCACCAGTGTCGAGTTATAGCGCCAGTCCGAACATGAACAAACTGCAGATTGGTTGGCGTGCAGTTGTCACTAACCTGCGGCACGAATGTCAGCGGCGAAACGATTTTGTATTCGTCAGCCGGTGATGCCACGGCCAGCGCTCGCGCAAGTTCCAGCGTGTAATGGCCCACGCCGGTGAGCTCTTGATCGAATGGAATTCCGTCCAGCGCTACACGCATGGCATTAGGCGCTGGGCATTGCAGAGGTGGAAGGGACGAGCGCGCGGTAAGTTCATTGATCCATTCCCGCCAAAGCGCCAATTTCCCCGGCCACATTAGTCAAGATTGAGTCGGAAGGTTTACTCATTAGTTCGGATGTTAGCTCACCCGCCCGCTCCGCCAGCTTTAGCGCGGCGGCAGGAGCACGATACTGCGAAGCTTCTGTCAAAAACTCTAACAAGTTTTTCACGTAACTTTCCGGCGCGTGTTGTTGTGCCAGAATGTTGCATCCGTGCGCTCCCATCTTCACAAACCGATCCGGCTGTTCGAGGAAGTCACGCAGGTGCGCTTGGATGTCAGCAACTTCATTTACGTCCGCCCGCACAAACGCGACCGCCTCATCGGACAGAGTCGAGTACCAACCGACATTCGTCACCAGCGAAGGCAGCGTGTGCGCCCAGATGCGCAACTGGCTGCCGGACGCTTCCCCCATCGTTGGATATCGAAGGTTGATCGCGAGGTCCGCTTTCGCCAACGCCTCATCGAGCACTCCCTCTGTGGCAAAACCGTGGAAGGTGACGAGGCTCCTGATCCCCAGGCTCCGCAGCTGAGAGCGGAGCTGTTTTTCGTCATCCAGCACGCTGCCGTAAATATCCAAATGAAACTTTTCACGTTCCGGAAAATCGGCCAACGCCTGGAAAACTGCCTCGAGTCGCCGGTTGCGTCCGAGATAGCCAAAGAGAATTAATCGATAAGGCGTCGCACGATTCCGCACTTTGCGATCATGCTCGATGCGCGGTAGCGCAAACGGTAGCGGCAGGCAGCGGAGCATAAATGGAACTGACTGACTGAGCGCTGCCAACGCCGGTTCGGTATGTACTATCACGCCCAAAGCGTTGGCCACCGCCAATTCAGTCAGCGGATATTTTTCCGCCATCTCATTTATGTTTCGGGCTTCCGCCATGAAACATTCGTAGGCATCCTGCCGTCCCTCGGCTCCATAGTAGAACTCCATCAATTCGAGATAAGTCGAAAGGTCCCGCCGTTGCACCCGGTAAAGGCCATCGAAGAAATGGTGCAAACTCGTGTCATGAAGGATGACGACGCCCGCGTGCTGTCGCGCGATTTGCCAGATCGAGCCGTGAAAGAGAGGATTGTTGCCGATGTTGTAAACACAGACATCGGCGCGATTCAGATCGGCCCAGGGCGGGTGATGCAAATCATACCGGCGTATCTCGGCGTGCTCAGCCAAACCTGGCTCCCACTTCGTCTGATCCGTCCAGAGGCTCACATCCGCGCGCGCGGCGAGGGCCGGCAGAACCCTCTTGGTAAAGTGCCCGATGTCAGTCGGCGCCGGCGGCAATGGTGAGAACCAGTTCAGCTTCATGCCAATAACTTCCGCACAACCTCTTTCCATGAGATGCCGAGGCTATCGTAAAGCGCGCGGCCCGCTACCCCCATTGTCCTGGCTTTCTCCGGGTCGTTCCATAATTGGCCCATGGCGGCGCCGAGTTCCGCCGCGCTGGGGCCCGCAATCAATCCTGTCTCGCCTTCACGAACAAACTCCAGGGGCCCGCCTGAATCGGTGCAAGTGATCACGGGTTTCGCCGCCAGCATCGCTTCGAGCGTGACGTAGCCGTAGTCTTCATCGATCGGCGGGTAAACTATCGCCCGGGCTCGCGCATACAAATCACGTTTTGCTTCCTCGGAAATCTGGCCCAACCATTCCACCCGGTCTTGCACTCGCAGTTTGCGCGCCAACGTCTTTAGTTCATTTGCGTAGTTTGGATTGTCAGGTGTGCCGGCAAAGCGCACGCGCACCGGTTCGCTGGTGCGGGCCAGCGCCTCCAGCACCAGGGCCTGCCGTTTCGGCAAACAAAGCCGGCTGGGGAAAAAGAAATAATCTTCAGCGGCTGCGGTGGAAAACTTTTCTGCGTGCGGCGGCGGGTGATAGAGCGGCATGGAATCAATGCCACAATACTCCTGCAAACGCGCCGCCACGTTCAGCGAGTTCGCAAAAACCGCGTGCGCCTGGCCAATAATCCGGCGATCGGCTTCCCTGATCGCATCGCGCACCTCGTGACCATTTGGCGAATACAAAAGGTCCCCCAGCGGGTGGTCCCAAAGCTCATAAGCGGTGCGAAACTGGTGCAGGATCCAAAGGACCTTACGCGGATGCGGAATCAGATAAGCGGGAAATTTTAATCCGATCAATAGATCGACTGGCATGCCGGCCACTTCCGTCAGGTCGAGCAAACGGCAAGCGAGCATGTGGTCCATGATCTTTTCCGGCGGGTACCACTTGAAAGGTACGGCCACGATCTCAGCGTAATGCCCGGCGGCGATCAGCGCGTCGCGCAGACCCTCAGCGTGGGCTTCGGCGCCGCCGCGAATGAATGGAACATGGGTCGTGGCGATCAGGATACGCATCGTGGACGATGGACTATAGACGATGGACGATGGCAAGACTGGTTTAAGTTGCAAAGAAAGAGCGGGGGCCAGCCCGCCTTCCTGACTGCAGGTTTCCTCGCGGGAACTCTAATCTCTAACGTTTGGCGCTCAACGCTGCATCATCGTCGGTCCTCCCTCTCCTCCCGACCACGGCATAATCCATTGGACCATAGAAATATTGATTGAAGCGTTTAGCCACGTCCGTATCGCCTTCCACTCGGGCTTCGTCAGAAGGATTCAGTTTTAGAATCTGCACGTCCTGATAACCTCTGGACTCCACCAGAAATTTCAGCACCGGGGCGGGCAGCGGGTTTCGATGCGTGGGATCGAAATAGAAATTGCAGGATCCGACCAGGACATTTTCAGGATTTGGCGTTTCAAAGATCACCAACCCGCCTGGTTGAACGACCCGCACCGTCTCATCCAGAAATGCGACCAGGGTTTCCATCGGCAAATGTTCGACGATATGAAAACCGGTCACCGCGCCCAGCGATGAATCATCCATCGCGCGCAAGTGAGTCAACAGTTCTGCCTCTGCGACATCCACTCCGAACTCAAGTGACCGCGCCACCTGCATGCGATTTGAATCTATCCCCCTTGCACGAACTCCGTTCTCTTTAAGTAGTTCAAGCCATTCGCCACGGCCGCAGCCCACATCCAATATCGGCTTCTGACTGGACCCAATTCCCGCCCCAGCAATCAGCGGCAGATAGATTCTCAGCCGGTCCTTGATCTCGGCGCGGCTGCCACGAAACTGCTCCTCGAGCGTTAGGTAAAAAGCATCCAACGTATGCTCACCTTCTCCGGCCATCGCTGCCACGTAATCACTGGTGCCGGGTTCGGCAAGCGCCTGGTGGGCCTTATCCAAAAGCACATTGGCGCGCTGCGCCTGCAACACGAGCTCGGCGCGAATCTCCTGCTGCTTGGAAAAAACGTGCGCCAGTTCCGCCCTTAATTCTTTAGCCAGCAACTCCAATTGCACTTCTCGGGCAGCATTCATCTCCTCCGCACGGGTCACCAGCTCAGTACTCTCCTGTTTGAGCTCAGCGCGGGTCGCGGCGGCTGTATCACTCTGGGTATCGATGAGCTTCTGAAAGTGTTCAAGTTGGGCATAGATTCGTGACAGCTGTTCCTGCTCTTCGGTAATAAAACTGGACAAATGACGCTGATGCTCGCTGATGAGCGATTCAGCGTGCTGCTGTCCCAGCGCCAGGGCCGCGGCGCGCTCGCCTTGTTCACTGGCGAATGAGGCCAACGACCGCCGTTGCTCTTCGATTAACTTTGCGATCGAAGTTTCGAACTGTTGCTGCTCTCGCTTGAAACGTTGAAGCTCTTCGAATTGCTGCCGCGCTTGCGCCGCGAGTTCCTCCTGCTGCTGCGTGGTCTTTTCCAGCCGTTCGGCTTGTTGCTCATTCACTGCTGAGGTTGATTGTTGCAGGTGCGCAAGCGCGGTGGGCACTTCCGCGGCGATGGCTACGAGCGCGGCATTGCTGCGATTGGCGTGATCGGCAATTTGTTCCTGCTGCGCCAGCACGTGCGCTTCGAATTGTTGCAAATGGCGAATTGACCTAGGCAGACGCGCAATGCCCACGGCCAGGTTCAAGAGGTAGCCGACGATTGGCAGGTTATAAGCCAGCCGCAGAGACGCCGGGAAGAACAGTCCCTCGACTCGAACTTTCTTGGCCCGGCCTTCGGCCGAGTAGCGCAGCCGCGCCAGCACGTCCATTTTGTTCAGCCGTCCACTGCGAAGGCCGGCAATGAAATCAGCGTAACCTGTCGCGTCAGGCCCACGCTTCAGGATTGCGCGATACGCATTCTGAATGAAATTACGATCGCTGTACTTCAGCAAATCATTGACGTGATAGTGATCGTCCGGATGCGGCGCGAATGACGCTTGCAAAACCAACCGGTCTGGTTTGATGTCGCTGAAATCGGCGAACTGAGTTTCCACTTGGCTCGAGCGGACCAGGTTGTTTCCCTCGCTTCCGTTTTCAGACGCGCGTGCCCCACTGGCGATTGACTGTCGCCGCGCGCCGGCGCGCATCCGTTCAACTAATCGTTCGATACTCAATTCGGGAGCGCTCTTCATGACAATTTTCTTGCGGTTAGTTAGACCGGAACCGGTGCAACCGCGGACCGTGACCGGTGCGCCGCGCATTTTCAGAATCTCGATCTGCAGGCAGAAGGAGGCTACGAATTAACTTTGTAGAGGTCAAGCAGACCCGTACGTAGGTAGTGCTCCGTTAGGATTGTGTTGCTGGCTTTGTAGCGATTGGAGGCCGCGAGCGGGATTATTCGGCCTTAGACTTGCCTGAGCGGTGTTTTGCCTTGTAGCGCGCCCACCTCGCCTTAACAGCGTTACGAGCGCTTTCTGAGCGTTCTTCAGGGGTCATAGCAGCGGCCCTTGCTGGCCCACCCTTTAACCCACCTCTACGCCCAAGCATTACAGCAGCGGCATTCTTTCTGCGTGTTTTTGGCATACCAGAACTATACCTGAGCGCTTAGGAAAAAACAAGCATTTTCTTCTTGACTTATACGCGAGCGCTCACGTATAATCCTGAGTGTCGAAATAACAAGGCCCCAGCGGCGCTAACCACTGAGGCCCTTTTTGAAAACCTAACGCGATTGCTCACGCCGGAATCCAAGCAACTCCATTGTGAGCCTAATCGCAGAAAGAATCAAGGCTCATAATGACGTGCCATAACTGCTCCGCTATTTGCAAAAAGTTCGGTAAATTCGGCCCTCAGAGAATCCAACGCTATCGCTGCAACCAATGCAAGAAAACCTTTTCCGAAGAGCACGAGAAAGCGCCGCGCAAGGTAACAGCCGAAGGCCCTCTAGGTAAGATGCGTATCTCGCTAGATAAAGCGGAAATGTGTTTGAAGCTAATGCTTGAAGGAATGTCTATTCGTTCTATTCAGCGCATCACCGGACTACATCAAGAGACGATCCTTAATCTGCTAGTTCTCGCTGGCGAGCGATGCCAGAAACTAATGAGCCGAAAGATTAAAGGCATCGCGGTCAAAGATGTTGAGGCCGACGAAATTTGGGGTTTCGTGAAGTTCAAGAACCGCCATAAACTACACAAAGAAATTACCGATCCGCATGTTGGCGATGCTTATACTTGGGTTGGCATTGAACGCAACACAAAACTCATTCTGGCGTGGCATCTAGGCGAGCGCGATATGGTTGCGTGTGAGGCTTTCACAGAAAAGCTGCACGAGGCCACCAGCGGTCATTTCCAATTAACCACAGACGGTTTCCGGCCCTATGAGAACGCTGTCAGTTATTCGCTGGGAACCCGCGTTGATTATGCGATGCTGATCAAAGTCTATGCGACCAACCGCGAAGGCGAGCAGAAGTATTCGCCACCTGAGGTGGTGGAAACAGTAACGAAGCCCATGATTGGCTACCCCGATCCTAACCGCATCTGTACTTCAATCGTTGAGCGTTCAAACCTCAGCATGAGAACGTCTATCCGCAGACTTACCCGCTTAACCAATGCCTTCTCTAAGAAGTGGGAAAACCTACACGCAATGCTTAGTTTGTATTTCGCGTTCTACAATTTTTGCCGGATTCATTCGAGCATCCGTTGTACTCCCGCGATGGAATCTCGAATCACCGGACACGTTTGGACGTTGCGGGAATTGCTTACGGCGTAATGTCCGGTTTACTCAAAACGATTTCTTAGGTAAGCCAGAGAATCCGCTATATCCTGAATAGCCTGGGGCGTTCGATTCTTTCTCAACAAAATCTCGGCGGCGTTTTTCCTGCTCACTGTTTTCCTTGATTGCCGTAACGTCTCCAGCGGATCGAATCGTCATAAAAATACAAACCACTAAAAGAACAACAGCAGCAAAGGCAGACGCTCCGAATAGGCCCCAATACATCATCAGGGTTTTGCCCGCTGGAATGTCAATAGTGCTTAGGGTTATCCCAAGCGCAATTGCTGCGCCTGCCGCCACGCCGAAAACGGCCAATAAAAACCCAGCCGTAGCCGAAAGAAACCCTAACGTGCGCAGTTCGCGTTCCGACACTATGTAATCCTTAAACCATCGAGGCATAAGCTCGTGGGCGTTGGGAACATCAAAAGGCGGGTGTTGCGGGGTTTCGCTTGCCATCGTTCTACTTTAATCCCCAGCGCTTGCGCATTTCGTCCATATCTGGCCCTATGTCTAATGCGAACCCCAAGGCCACTAGATTGAAAAACAGCGTATTGCTGCAAGTTGTGCAAATGAGCGCGGCACAAGGTAGGCTCGACTTTCGATTGTCGGTCCAAACGTTCCACAGCAAGGGCACGGCTACAAATCCATCCGCCATTTCCCAGTCCCAAAAGCCACAAACAGGACAATTCAGCTGAGTGCGGCCCGGCGAGTGAATCGCCCTGATCTTGTCGAGAATCTTCGCTTTTAGTTCCGGGGTGAAGTCGTATTGATTCGCCATAGGCGCGGAGCATAATAGCTTTGCCTCTATAGGTCAAAAATTTCAAGCGGTTTTCCCGACCGCTCACGTAAATAAATCGTGAAATACTAGACATTCCAGAAGACTTCTAGGTATAGTTCTGCTGATCTTAGGGTGCCTCCGACATCCTCTCGGCTTTCCGTCACGTTCTTAGACGGAAAAACGCCCCAAACTGCTGACAACAGCTCAGGGCGTTTACGCTGAAAGGAGTAACAATATGAGTTGTTACATCCATCGGAGCTGGGTAATCGTCGTTATCTTTAGCGGAGACGTAACGATTATCCTGCTGGTGCCAATATAGGGCTTCGGCCCTAATTATATTGGCGGTGGGACGGGTCAAGTGGCCCGTCCCTTTTTTCAAGATAGCTTTGGATTATTGTGGCGCGCTTTACGTTGGATGGCTTTTACACGTTATGTTTGCGCTTCACGTAATACGTATGACGTATACGTGTGTACACCGTATACCCAAGCTCTTAACTGTTGTCAACCGCTTTTAGAGCGGCTTAAAGAGCGTCCGGCGTTGTTCACGCTAACGTGAATTCTAAGGCTATCCACCGTAACCTAAAGCGGCTTAAAGACGTTAAGACGTAGCGCTAACGCGTTACGCATAGCGCTACTTTTAAGACACTTTCTTAGCTGTTAGACAGTCAGATTCTCAAAGAGCAATGTCCGGTTACGCCCGCAACTTAATTTCCAAAGAGCCGACTACAGCGCCGGACGGGGCAAGATTGTGCCCCTTCAACTACCACCAACACTCTCCCAGCGGAACATTACCCGTACGTAGGTAGTGTCTCAATTTGGAGTGCGCCGGCAGAGCGCAGCGGCGCCGGCGCTTTGATTCCATCTGGCCTGAAACTCGAGTAAATCCAAAGCGGTTGTCGCGCTGCGCTTGCCACCGCACTCCAAATCAAAGCCACCACCGCGCACGTAACTCGAGCAAAAAGCCCGCGCGAAGGAGAATTCGCGCGGGCTTCAAATTGAATAGCTGCAGAGGCGTAGCTAATTAGTTGATCGTGGTGTGCGGCGCCGTGTCGGCCGTCCGGCTGGTGACCGTGCCGACCGTTACAATTACCGGTACGTCGCCGGCCCCTGCCAAAGTTGCGGGCAGCCTGACATCAATCTTGTCAAATCCAGGCATGCCGGTTGGGCCAACGAAGGTGATGTTGTCCCCCGTAATGTCCGTCGTGCCAATCCTGACGGTAACGGACGTCCGGGGTACGATCCGGACCCCGGTAAGATTAATCTCCAGCACGGTGGCGACCGTGGCCCCCGTCGAATCGGTTGAAGTTACCGAAAACGGTTCGGTGACACAGCCCGGCGTCAACGAGTTTGTGACGTTGCAGATAATGGCCCGGCCCAGCGGTCCATTGGTGGTGGTAAATATGTCCGGCTGGGCAGTAACAATCACCAGGGTGCCGCGAATAGCCGTTCCCGTTCCGGCTGCATCGTTATGAATGTTGATGACAATCGGATAACTCGCAGTGCCTGAATTGGGAATTAGCCCGATTGGTACAACGAAGCTGATTTCGGTTGAGCTTACCGAATACAAGCCGGCGGCCGCGCTGTTAATTGCCACCGAGACCCCGTTAAGTTCTATCGGCAACGCGGGCGAACGACTTGTTTCGGACGCCGCGCCCGCCGGAACCGACGCCGGCGACGGAGCCAGCGGCACCGTAGCGCGCGCAATGGCCAATTCCCCCGGGGCCAAACCGGCGGCCACAAAGACGGCTGGCGTGGGTGTAGGCGTCGGGCTCGCACCCGGAGTCGCTACCGGAATCAGACTCGCGCCGGTGAACAGCGAAATAGTCGCAGCAGGTTGGCTGGTTACAAGCGGCGAGAGTTGATAATAAACTTCGGCACTTCCGTCCGCATTACCGCCGCCCAGTTCCCGCCCCTGGAATGTGAATGACATGCGTCGGCGCGTGTCACTTAGAAAGGGCCGAATGCCTTGCACCGTTACACCGCTGGGAATCGTCGTCAGGCGAGTGAATGGTCCAGTGCTCGAGACGGGCAGCGGAGCCAGATAAACCTGTGGTCCCTGCACATCCAAAGTTGCTGGCGGCGGATTGAGTCCCTCGCTCTCTTTCCCGCTTTCCGGAATGGTTCCATCCGGTCGAAAGTTCAGAATCGAAGCGAAGACGACCGATGCCGGCTTCAGCGTTACAGGATCATAATCGGTGAAGGTCGGGAACTGAAAAATATCAGAGCCGCTCGGCGCTTGCGGTCCCAGTTGCGCGAATGTGTCAAGCGCGACGTCATAAACAAAAGGCACGTAGGCTTGCCTTACCGAGCCATCCGCCTTGGGATCATTGGCCAACGAAGTAAAGGCAATCAGACCCCCATCCCGGCTCAAACGACGACCAAACTGGAACAGGTTGACCGTGACGCCGGTCAAATTAGTTTTGGTTCGCGTAACCTGGCGCGTGACGGTGCTGGCCCCGGTAGTGGGGTTGACGGTCGCCAGATACACTTCGCCGTTTCCATCGGCATTGAGGGACGAGCCGCCAATCGGAATATTCGCGTTTGAAGCGAAGGCCAAAGCCGCTCCGCTGCCCGAGAGCGCCGGATTCTGCGTAAAGATCGGCGCCAGCAGAGTGCCGGGCGTAGTGTCTGTCACCTGGACGGTAGTCGCGGTTGCGCGAATATAAACAAAAATCTCTGAGCTGAAGTCCGGATTGTTTCCCGTGATGTTACGCGTCGAGACAAAGGCCACCACTGAAGCGTTATCGTTGACCGTCGCGTCCCGATTGTCGTCAATCATCGAAGGCGTGATGCTGCCGCTGCCCGGTTGCGGCACACCGCTGGCCGGCGTGTTCGTCACCTGGGTAAACGTGCCGGCAGCCAGATCAACAAAAGGAGCTTCGGCCCCGAGTGATAGATCAACAGCCGTAACGGCGGGAATAAAGAAGAGGAAGACTTCCTGATTGCCGTCCGCCAGGAGGGCCGCGCGATTAGCATTGCCGTCAAAGTTGCCCGGCGTCGCTGCGTTTGAACTGAACACAATCCAACGTCCATTGTTGCTTAAGATGGGACGGTTGTTACTGACCTCGACTTCAACCTGAGTGTAGTCGGCCGGCGTGGGAACAGGTGTCGGCGTCGGACTGGCTGAAGGAGTGGGTGTGGCAGTCGGCGTGGGCGTCGGACTGGCCGGTATCTTTTGCAGGTTCTTCGTATTGGTTATTTGGAAGATACGGCGCTGCGCGTAGTCGAATAGAAAAATTTCCCGGTTGCCGTCGGCGTTATTGCGCGCCGACGTTTTCTCAGTAGCTATGTCGCCGTTCGATTCGATTACGACAAAGCGACCGTTCCCGCTGATATCACCGGCAAAAGAGTGAAATGTATTATTGAGTGTGCCGGACGGGGAGAATGTCACCTGGGCCATGAAAGCATCAGGAGTAGCGCTGGGAGTTTGCGCCTGTACAAAAGACAGCACGCCGGCCGCCAACAAAACCGCGACCGCGGCGCACAAGGAACGAAAAACCAGTTTCACCAAAGGCCTCCGGATAAAGACAACTAACTACAGTATTAGCTAACGGCGGGGAGCCCTGAAAGCGGCTGTTTCACCGCGTTTTGATACGCCTAACTCAGCGCAAAGACAGCCATTCTATGCATTCAAACACGGGAGCGCAAGCTGCCAGTCGGTCCAGAATGCACGTTTTACCTAAGCCAGCTTTGTGTCCTGGTGGTCTTTGTCGTCAGTTTCCTAACTGAGGACGTTTCACACCCGAGCACCCAGGGCACTAAGAAAACGAAGAAACCTCAAATCAGGCCAGTAACCAGGCCGAACTCCCGCTAATTAATGTCACCAACTCAGTGAACTCCAGAGCACAGGGCATTGGTGCGCGACACAGTAGATCCAAAACGTTCCTGATATTCCTGCGAAGTGATAAAGGCGCAAATCATGCCGCGATAGTTGTTGACCTCATGATTGTTCAGCACGTCCAGCCAGAAGTCATAACCGCCCTTTTCCGCGTCCCGGCGTAAATAACCAAAGTATTCCATCAGGACCCAGGCCGGGTTGTACTCGCGGGTTTTGAAGTCGGGGATTTCGATCAGACTCAGCAGCACCTGGGCGCGAGTCTTGCCGCTGTTCGTCATGGCATCAATCTGCGCCTGTCGCTGCGAATCATAAGTTGATCCGGTCAGTCCCGCCTTATCGAAGAGCTTATTCACGAATTCGGTATTGCTCATCGCATTCGGATATTCCTGAAGAAACGCCGCGCGCTGGACAAACACATTAGCGTAATCGATTGTGCTTTGAGCCAAACCCGGGCCGCCAACCAGCAGCGGCCGGTCGGCAATAAACTGGGCAAAAGTCAGATTGGCGCGATTCGGTGCGGCCGGATCTGATCCGTTCGCCGGCAGCGTGCCATAGGCCGCGCGATAGAAACGGTAGACGACGTACCCTGTCTCCTGAAACTCCTGCTCGACGAAGAAACTTCCGCTGACGCCTATCCGGCGATCTTCGATACACGCGGCGGTCCCGCAGCTCGCTATCTCATTGGTCCAGTAATCCCAACCGCCGGGATCAGGTCCGCGATTGAGAAAGTCGAAGTAGTGCTGCGCCACGAACACGCGCGCGTCGTCGATAGGATTGCGCAGTTGCCGCGGAGTGAACACCGCAGTCTCAGCATTCGTCAACGACTTAAAAGCGATTTCCGAAGTCAGCGAATCGGCCACGTATGCATCCGGCTCGCCCGCGGAGATGCCGACTACCGGATGAAGGTTAGTGTTGCCACTCCCGTAACGCGTTCTCACGACGCCATCGGCGCGCAATTCAACTTCGAAATTGACCGGATTTCCGTTATCGAAATCGACACCCTGCCAGCGGAAAATAATGCGCGTCGGATCCGGACTTACCACGTAGATATCAGCGTCGGCCCGGCGGCTGGTCCGCAAATCAATGTCATCCCAAAGACCGGAGATCATCTTGTAACGCGTCAGGTCTGCGATCGAGCTGGGCACGTCGTCGGCATCACCGTTGCCGCGCTTTGGCGGCGCGGAGAAATAAAGATTGCCATTGGTGGATATGGTGACGGTGCTGTAGAGCTGGCCAAAGTAGGGGAAACTGAAAGGCAGCGTGTAGTTCTCCCGATAACGGTCGTCGAAGGTCAGCCCCAAAGGCTCGCCGCCGGTTGAGAGAGCAGCGGTCGAAGTCGTGCTGGGAATGTACGGGTCAGCAATATTCGGATCGACGTTCACATTTACCGTCGCCGGCGTCCCCTCGTTTCCAATATTGTCGAACCCGCGCAACTTAATCGTTCCGGATGTGTGCCGGTAAGGCAGCTTGACCGTTATCGACTGGCCCACACCCGAGGCCGCGGGCGCGACGGTAGTTAGCGGCACAACGGCGTTCGTTGCTTGGTCGGTAAAGCTCACGTCGTAAAGCGAAGCCTGGCCCGCTGCCAGATCGTCGCCGCTGGCGGTCCACGACAAATTCACCGTTCGTCCGTTTTGCGATGTGATCTGGAACCCGGTGGGAGTTCCCGGAGGAGTCGAATCTCCTTCGGCAATTGCGTCCAGGGATTTCTTCACGTTCAGCCGGCGACCCGTCAACGTCCTGCCTTGCAAACTCGGGAGTACGTCACCATTGAAAGCGAGTGCCCCGCGCAATTGGTTGAGCGTTAGATTCGGATAAGCTGCACAAAGCAACGCCGCGGCGCCTGATACGTGCGGCGTCGCCATCGAAGTCCCACTGAACGACTGGTAATCGTTGGGGGCGGCGCCGGGGGTGGTGCTGAGAATTCCTACGCCGGGCGCGCCAATCAGGACCGAACGGGCTCCATAATTATGAACCTGCTGATCGCTTGAGTTGGTCGATGTGACCGCGATCATGTTCGACAATCCGTAACTGGAAGGATAGTGCGGTGTGACATCGTTGTCCGTGCCATCATTCCCGGCTGCCGCCACGAATAGAATCCCGGCTTGGCCTAACGCGCTAATTGCGTCCGCAGTGATTTGCGAATAACCCGATCCGCCATAACTATTGTTCAGCACGCGAATGTTTGCGCCATGCGTGCCCGATGTATCCAACCATTTCTGGCGCATCTGCCTCGCGTACGTAAAGGCCTTGATGGCATCCGCATCGGATCCCCCACTCCCGCCGAGGAACTTAAGCGACATCAAGCCGACCTGCCAGTTCACTCCGACCACGCCCTGCGAGTTATCGCCGCGCGCGCCAATCGTTCCGGCTACGTGGGTGGCATGGTTCTCCGCCGAACTCCCGCTGAATACCGTTCCGTTGTCGTCACGGAAATTGTAGCCGTTCACATCGCCGACCAGCCCCGTGTCTCCCGGAAACGGATTAACAAAAATATTGTCTTGTAGATCGGGATGGTTAACGTCGATTCCTTCATCCACCACGCCGACGACGACTCGGGGCGCACCGTAGAACGCCTGCGCCGAATTCAAGCTTCCTCTAATTGTGTCCCAAGCCTGCGGAGCGCCGATCTTCGTCATGCCATATAACTGTCCAAAGCGAGTGTCATTGGGGTTGACGTCGGCTCGCATAATGTAATTCGGCTCGGCGTACAGCACATCTTCCCGGGCATTCAGGGCGGCGATAGCGTTTTCTGTATCCTCTGCGTTTACATGGACCAGGCGCAATCCATCGACCAGTTCGGAACCCGCGAACCGCTCGATACGCATCAGGATTTGCTGGCTCATCTGCGGCAGCGCGTGGCTTCCCAAACGGTTGTCCGCGCTGGGCAAATCAATGTAAGCGCTACCTTCAATCGCCTTCCCTTTCTTGAAGCGCACCAGAGCTTCGCCCCGAACGAAGTCGGGCCGCGTCCGCTTCCCGGCTCGGTCATCCGAACTTACAGAAGTCGCGGTGGCAAAGGTTGCGCGGGTGGCTTTCGAAGCCGGGGATAAAACCAAAGCGGCAAGAAGCAGCAGGCCAAACAGCAGGCCGAGGACGACACGGTAAGAGGCCGTCAGCTTCTTCGATGATGGACGCATGCAGGGGAACTCCTGGAATTTCCGGAAACTTAGTAAGCGCGACCGCCGCGGTTTCTTGATCGGCAGATAAGAAGCCTTTCAGCCGCGTATACGTTGCTTAGCCACCTTGCAAAAATGCGGTGGCCACGGTCAATTATGTCGTTTATTTACTCCAGACTCAGCAAGGACTAACGCACGGCGAACTATATACCAACATAGGAAAAGATTACAGCACCCGGTGGGGGAATCAGCGACTGTCTGAGATGCCTGGAGCATGCGATAGGATGCACCGATTTCCGGTGATCAGAACCGTTGCCCCAGCTTCTCGGTTCCGAACGTGCCGATGCCGTTCAGGCGGAAGCTGAAAAGGACGTGGTTCTCTTTGCGCAGGCCAACGTTGTAGGTGTAGTTCTGCACCGTGATGGCGCAGCAGTTCCAGGAGTAGCCGATGGTTTGGGTCGAGCTGATCAGCGAGGAATTGCCTTTGCCCGGGTGCTTTTGAAAATCAAAAAAGAATGAAGCGCCACCAAAGAGTCCCCGCTCAGTGTTTCCCAAAAAGATTTTCGGGCTCCACTGCGAACCGCGCAACGTGCCGGGCTCTTTACCGCGAGCGTCAGCAAATGCGCTCAGGCTGGGCGCCACATCGATGGACCGCGTGTAATAGAAGGTTTGGAACGCTTTTATAAGCGGCCGATCGATCCCAAAAGTCGCGGACAGCGCCCGCAGCCCACCACGCCGCATATCCAGATCCGTGCGAACGTCGGTAAAGAGGATTCGATTCGGACGGTAACGCACGTTGAAGTTCAGCGGCGAGAAAGTACGCGGCACACCTCCGTAAGTAAATCCCGATAACGTATTAATTGGATAAAACTGGTTTCGCTGGCCGGGCACCAGCGCCCCGCCAAAGTAGGGATCGAAAAAGTATTTTCCGCGAATCGTAATAGTCAGAACTTCATACGGCTGGGCACTGGCGCTCTTTTCACGGGGCGCTTTGCCGCTAACGTTCTCAGTCGACCGGCGAGTATAGAAGCGGTTGGCGATGCCATACTCGATTTCATTTGTGTCGGCCAGGGCGTCGATATAGTCAAAGCGAATAATTCGATTGAAGTTATTCAATCCGGCGATTCTTCGGTAAATGAAATAAGGTTCGATCACATGACGGAACAAGACTGAGCCATCGCCGCGGTGAAAGTTTTTGGCCAGTGCCGGCGGGCGAACATCCAGCTCGAACTCGCCGTAGCCACGGACCACGTTGCGGCTCAAAACCAGACGAGTAGTCGGATCAACGGAATTCGAATAGAAAGTTCCCCGCGCTCCGGCGGTAGCAGTAACCGACCATCCGGCAAAATTCAGCGGCACGGAAACCTGTGGGTGAATATCCAGGCGCTGCACAATCGAGGGCGTAACGATTGGCTCGCCTCCCGTTACCAGCCGGAAGACCGCCAGATCTTCCGGTGTCTCTTTGCGGCTAACGCCTTCAGCACCGCTGGCAAAAGAAAAATAGACCGGGAAGCTCTTCAGAAAAGAAACCGGCGAGGGCCGCTTATCCAGCGTCACGCTGGGCAGCTCGCGAATGCGCACGCGCGCAGTCGTCAGCGATGTCACCTGCGAGCTGGCCAGAAAGTTAAGACTGTAGTCGCCGGTATTCTTGTTGACGAAAACCTGGGAAAGCTCAGCCGGAGAAATAATCTGTTGAATCGATTCGCCGAATATCTGGCGAAAGGCGAGACTGGAAGTTATGTTCACATCGGCCGCGGCCAAAAACCCGTTGGGAAAGTAATGCACCGCGTCGACGTAAAAACTGGAGCCGCCCTGGTCCGGATGGTCGACATCGACCTTATGTCCGAAGATTCGGTCCTTGACGGCGAAAAACCCCATGTTGAAAAACGAGCGCGAATTGGCTTGTGTGCGCAGGTCGGCGCCCACGCCAATCCCGCGCTCCGTGAAAATATCCGCGCGATATGTAATGTCGGCCGAACGGCCGAGCGTCATGTAATAAGCGTTGGAGATCTGCGCGCCCTTGTCACCTGAGCCACCGAGCGTCGGCGTCAGGAAACCGGATGCGCGATCGCGGCGCTTGATGGAAACCGACGCATAAGGCAGATAGAACACAGGCACGCCCTTGATGCGGAAAGTCGGCGAAATAATGCTGACACGATCTCCCGTCTTGATCTTCACGCGCTTCGCGCGAAAACTCCATTTCGGCACGTCTTCATCACACGCTGTAATCTGAGCGTTGGTGGCAATGATGGTGTCGAGGCTGACTCGCTCAATGCGGTCGGCAATGAAATAAAGACGCGTTCCATCCTGCGTCTGGTTCGTGAAGCCGGTGGCATTGATAAAGAAGCCGGTCTTAGTACGGTAATTCCATTCAGCCCTGGAACCGGTAATGCGCTGCTGATCGCCCTGATCGAAAACCACGTTGCCTTCAGCCACTGCTTTGTTGATGGCTTCGTAGACCGTGACCTTGTCGGCCTGCAACCGGTAAGTGCCGATGCGCGCGTCGACGTCTCCTTCATAAATAAACACGCGCGCGTTTTCGGGACCGGAAACGCTTTGTGTGCCGGACTCCACCGATAGCTTGTCAGTTCCAACCGGATCGGCCTTCTTGACGGGCAATTGCGGCCGGATCCTTTGGTCCTGGACCAGCGGATTCACGTTCGGCGTATCGGTGATGGGATTTGTAACTTTGCGATCGACGGGATCCGTTTGCTGCGCGCAGACGGACGCCGCCGAACTGATCAGGCAGATCAGAGCCAGCAGGAGAACGATCGATGGTACTCGTCGCTGTGACACGGACGAACCGATGAGCAAGTGGGAGAAGACCTCCGAAGAATGAAAGCAGCGCTGGTAAACGTTACCCGACTTTGTAAAAACGAGCGATGCTAGCACAAACGGATCAAGACTGACGAGTAACGGACTTTGAAATTCCGGCGCCACCTTTGTGTCTCTATGTAGACGTTACGATAGGCAGGATAGCACTGGCTGCGCCCCCACGGTTTATCCCACGACCGGCACAAGACGATCTGAGAATTTATCGGCACCGAATTCAGAGCCGCTCGCGATAGCGAGCGGTTAAGAACCGCTTGCTACTGCAAGCGGCTCTGGGCTTGATCGCAAGGGCGGACACGTTGAAAAGCAATCAGGCTAGCCTAAGTGCCTGGAGCGACGCATAAAGCTTGGGGCATAGCCGATTTTACCCCTAAGACGCCAACGACACGGAGGGGGAGTTGAGATTTCGCACTACGGCCGATTCTAAGGCGCGTCCAGGACCGTGAAGGTGTCCCAACGATTAACCAAACCGAGGCCGGGGGAGTTGTTATAGAGACCGCAGCCGGTCGCCTTGACCAGGTTGCCATTGGTGGTCGTATAGAGCAGAGAATTGCCCGCAAAGACGCTGAACTCCCCGGAGGTTCTCGTCACTACAATCAGCGTCGTCCAACTCGGAGGCAAATTGATTCCGCTGGCAAGATTCACGCGTTGACCATTCAGATAGAACCCGACCGTTAACTTCCTCGCGCTCGCGGCGTCGGCGCCGGCGCTGGTATAGGCAAAGAAAAAGTTCTGCTCATCAAGGACGCGAAAACTTAGACCGGTATCAAGGCCGCTGTTATTTCGACCCGCGTTGCGATTGACCTGAATTTCCAGATTTCCGGAGGTCGAGCCAGGCGTAATCCAGGTCACAGCAGTTTCATTTCCCAGCATGACTGCCCGGCCATTGAGAATGCCGAACGCTTGTCGCTCGCTCGCGCTCCGATTCGTCTGCCAGACTTTCGCGCCGGCCGTTCCGCCTTCCGTCGCTCCCAAACCGCCTATGCCATTTAGCACGTAGGTAGCGTTCGCGCGCGAAAACGAATCGAAGACAAGTGCCCCGGTGGGCACGGGCGCCGGAGCACCTGCATTGGTCGGCGGCGGCGCAGTCGCGTTGATAAAGTCTGGCGCCGTCGGATCTACTACGAACGCGGGCAGCGCACATCCGGTGCAGGGATCGAAATATCCATAAGTGAGTCCGCGCAGAACGCCGGCGCGAGAGCGCCCACCGTACCCTTGCGATAAATCAGCCACGGTCGGTGATGCGCGAAAATAATGGCTGGTCAAATTGCCGCCGCGGTTGAAGATGGTTTGCGGCGCAAAGGTCGATTCAACCAGCGTGCGGTCCACCCCGGCTGGATCCTCGCGCGGGTTTTGCTGCTCATAGCCTCGAACCTGGGCAATTCGACCATCGAAGTTGCTATGGGTCGAGCCGCCGATGAGTAACCAACTTGCTCCCCCGCCGGGGCCGGGCGTTCGACGAGGGCCGGCAAAAGGACTCTTCCCAATCGGGACGCCGTTCATATACGTGATGATATTCTGTCCGTCCCAACCGACCGCGAAGTGTCCCCATTCACCCGGCGCGGGTCCTTCATCGCTGGTGAAATAGTTGTCGTGTTTGACGCCGTCGAAAATGTCGCCGATCAATTGATAGTGATTGAGGTCACTCGTGCTCAGATTGGCAAAACCAAACAACAACGCATGAGCGCCGCCGTAACCATCACTAAGCATGTAGGTCGCGCCGGCATTGCTCCCCGGCATGGCCCAGAATTCCCAAAAGAAGTGGCCGAGATCAATGTAAGGATCCCAGAAATAACCGTAATCAACCGTCTTCGCCGATCCATCAAACTCCAAAACGTAAGCTGGACCCGTATCCGCCCGCGGAGTGGCGGTGAAATTCACCGTGCGATCGCTCGTTAAGTTGACTACGCTTTCGCTCAAAGGACCAAACGCGTACCAGTCCTGTTCGATGGATGGAGTCAAGGTGTAGCTACCGAGAGCCGTGAGGGCAATCGAATAAGTGCCGTCACTGCCGGTTTGGAAAGTTCCGCTCTGTGATCCGTTGAGTGAGATCGTTATGCCCGCTAATCCCTCACCCGCGTTGTCCGCAACCTTTCCACTTAAGAGGTAGTTTCGCAGGCCTCCCCGAAAATCAATCGTTCGATCAGCATCGAGGTGGTTGAAGGACTGGCTCAGAGGCGTGAAAGCATAATGAAGTAGGGACGGGGCGATTGTGTAGTTCTCGCCCGCATTCAAGTTAGGAAAACTGAAATTGCCCGCCCCGTCAGACGTAACCGTCCTTTGTTCTCCTCCCGTTAGCGCGACGGTTACGCCGGATAAGGCCTGGCTGCTCGCGTCGAATACTCGGCCGGAAATCGCATACCGCCTTCTGCTCGCAACAAAGTTGGTGTCCGTCTGGTTATTCGTCAGATAGTTGAAGGTCCGGCTAGCCGGAGTAAAGTCGTAGAGAGGATTTTCCGGCGTGATCGTATAAGTGCCACCCGCCGTGCCTAACAAGAACTGATAGGCGCCGTTTGAGTCAGTTACCAAAGTTCCCGTTTCGGATCCGCTGATCCTTAGCGTCATGCCGCCGAGACCCGATGCGCCGGCGGACACTTTTCCTGATACTGAATAAGGTGGCGCAGGCGTCGGTCCGGCGCCGGTATCATCAGGCGGTCCGCCTCCCTTGTGCCCCATCGCGACCCGCACACGATTACTCGATGTTCCCTGGTGCACAATTCTGATTAAGACATCACCGGCATCATGCAGGTCGTCACTCAGAAGCAATGAAATCGCTGTGAGCCACGGCTGATTCGGGACCGCGCCTGCGTATTCAACTACCAGGTTGACGTGATGATGAGCTGCGTCCTCAGCGTCTGCAGTGACAGAGCCAGCCGCGGGCGTCGGCGGCAAGTTCAAGGCGAAGACTATGATTCGGGTGCGATGATCGGCGTTCCATGAATTGGGAGAAGTCGTCGAAAACGGCTCGGGCACGAATGTCACTGATTCAAGCGCGATGGCCCGCGTTGATGTCGGCTCGCTGACGAGCACAGGTGGAAGCGTTTGCGCTTTTATCGCAAGCGGAAAAGCACCTGATAACAGCAAGAGGCCGCCCATTAATAGCGGCGAGAGGATAAATCCGCGCGAGGCGAACAACCCGATAGCTCCGCGCCAAATGAGGTGGCCCGCTGACTTCCAATTGAGGACTGGTCCTTCAGCGTCTATCATGCCGGTTATTGGCGCGTGGGGGAGTTGCGCGCCCAATTTCTATTACAAATGGAAATCAAAGTCCATATAAAGCTGGACGTCCGACCTGCTGACTAATGACCCAGGGAAAAGTAAGCCTGATGATCGTCGCCGGCGAGCCTTCGGGTGACGCGCATGGAGCCAGTCTGGTCCGCGCCTTACGCGAAGCTGCGCCCGATAAAGAGTTTGAGTTTTTCGGCTCGACCGGCTCGTTACTTCGCGGCGCCGGCGTTGAGTCAGTGGTGCCGGCTGATGATTTGGCGATCATGGGAATCGTGGAAGTGACGCGGGCGTTCCCGCGATTCCTGCGTGCTTTTCGCGAACTGAAAAAGGCGGCCCTTGAGCGAAAGCCCGACGCGGTGATTCTGGTTGATTGGCCGGAATTCAATCTGCGTCTGGCCCGTGCGCTTCACCAGCGTGGGTTGCGGGTCATCTACTACATCAGCCCGCAGGTCTGGGCGTGGCGCTCTTATCGCGCGAAGCAGATCAAACGTAATGTCGACCTGATGCTTTCGATTCTTCCTTTCGAACAGGAGTGGTACGCCGAACGTGGAATTGAACAAGTGGAGTTTGTCGGCCATCCACTCGCCGGCGAAGTCCGCGCGCAATATGATCGCACAGAGTTCTGCCGGCGGATGAAACTCGATCGCAAATTGCCGATCATCTCGCTGTTACCCGGCAGCCGGCGCAAAGAAGTAGAACGGATTCTGCCGCCAATGCTGGAGGCCGCGGCGCTGATTTCCGCGCGTTACCCGGAAGTTCAATTCGTCGTCGTCGTCGCGCCCACCCGTTCTTCCGACGAGATACGAAACATTGTGCGAGCGCAAAGGTCGCTGCCGCAGCCGCTGCCCTCGTGCCTGCACATTGTCACCGACCAATCGCGCGAAGCGCTCGCGGCTTCAGACGCTGCGGCAGTTGCGAGCGGCACTGCGACCTTGGAAGCCGCACTGCTGGAAACTCCAATGGTCGTCGTCTACAAAGAGTCGGCCATCAACTGGCACGTGCTGGGCGGCTTGATCAATGTGGACCACTACGGCCTGGTAAACCTGGTTGCAGGTGAACGCGTCATGACCGAGTTAATGCAAAACGAACTGACCGGCGATCGTCTCGCAACCGAATTGCTGGAACTGCTTGATGAAGATCGAAACGCCGAGGTGCGAAACCGGCTGCATGAAGTTTCGGAACAACTGGGCACCGGTGGCGCATCCCAACGCGCTGCCGAGCGAGTGCTTGATAAAGTCCGGGAGTGGAAAACACGCACGCGGCCGGGTGTCGACGGAGAAGAACAAGTATGAAGAAACTTCTGACAAAGATGAGATACTAATACCCAAGGTCGTAGCTATCGCAGGATACTGACAAGCGTTCACAACAACGGTGGGTGTGGCGTTGTCAGCAACGGTTCTACCGGGGCGGGGCAGGCGGTAGGTTGACCACGCTTTTAGCTCGCTGCTTGTATTCCTCCGCCTTTGCCTGGTTTCCTTGTGCGGCGTAGATCTCGCTAATTGCGTTAAGTCGGAAAGCCGCGTCCTGAGCGAAACCTTGTTTCGCCATATAGACGGCTACCGCTTTCTCATAGAACTCAATTGCTTTCGACGGATCTTGATCGCGATACAGAGTCGCCAACTCACTTAAGCCTAAACCTTCGTAATAGGTGTTGCCCGTTTGGTGAAAAATCTGGTGCGCGCTCGTGAAGTACTCGGCACTCCTCACTCGGGCAGTCTCGGACCGTTGCGATAGCGCCTCTTCTTTATAAATCGTTCCCAGCTCGAAAAGCGGCCAGGCCTCGTCAGTCATCTGGTGCGTCCGGAAATTTTTGACGGCGCGCAGTTGAAACTCGATGCCCTTATCTCTAACAAAGACGATGTAGTTCCGAGCTATTAATTGTAGTGCGCTGCCCTCGCCATAGTAGTCCTTGCGTTCCTCGTACAACGCCAGCGACTCTTCAAAGGTGCGATCGGCCTCGGCTCTCTCGCCCAGCCAGAGATGATCGAGACCGAGTTGTAGCAACACGAAAGGCTTATAGACATCAGAAACGTGTTTCGAAATTTCCTCAACCTGTAACTTATAACCTGAGGCTCGCACCTGTTGTAGTGGCTCGGCGCGTTTCGGCGAGAGATAAGCCAGTTGAAAAACAACGCCGCTCAGCAATCGTGCTTCCTCATCCGGTCGATTAAGTTGCCGGGCAATTCTCGCGGCGTGTTCCAGGGCTTCAACCAATTCATCTTCACGCTCCACTCCAAAAAGCGGTCGCAGCATTGATGATGCGTTTAATGCTTCGTTATGGTTGCCTGCCTGCTCGAAAAGCGAGACTGCCTTTTTCAGAAGGGAAATTCGATGTTCCGTGGCCTGCGCAGAAGCGGGCAGGCTGTAAGATTTTTGCACCAGAGTCGCGGCTTCGTTGGCGAAGTCTCCGACCGCGTGATACTTATCCGCCACCTGCTGAAGATAGGCGGCGGAACGATCCGGTTCGATAAAGTTATAGTATTTGGCCAACTCCTTAAGAACTTTGATGACCCCTCGGTTATCGCCAGCGAGTTCATATTCCTTAGCGGCTTCTTCGAGCAACTTGATACCCTGGTCGCGGCCCTCCGCCCCCGTCTGATTCAGAGTCTGCAGGCGTTCATAAAACGCGTTTGCAAGGGTCCGGTGATCGCGAGCGTCGCGCGCCAGGCGAGTCGCCTCTTCCAGGTATTGGGAAATGCTGTCAATGAGTTTCGCGCGATCGGCGGGAGTCTTCTGAATGTCTATCGTTTCGCGGGATGCGGCAGCAAGCTTAACCAACGCAGCCGCCACCGGGCCTGGCTCATTAATCTGCCGGTAGAGATCCACAGATCCTCGGTATTTTTCAATCGCAATTTCTTTCGGGTTGAAGGTCGGAGTCCCAACACCGTAGAACTGTTGAGCTGGGGTTCTGGAATAGACATCCCCGATTTCGCTAAGCAGCTCTGCCCGCTGCCTGGTATCTCCGCTTCGTTGCACCGCATTTTGAAATTGCGCAGAAGCACGCGGCTCGTTTCCCAGGCCGATGTACACCTCGCCAATATCCAGCAGCGTTAGTTTTGCTGCCTGACGGTCTCGAGCATCCGAAGACTTTATCTTTGCCTGAAATACGCCTTCGAATTTCTTAATGGCCTCTTCCCGGTCCTCATCCCGGCGGGCCATATGAAATGCGTCTCGTTCTGTTGTCGCCAAAGCGTGTGTTAGTTCCGCGCGCTGCTGCGCTGCAACGGCCTGATCTCTGGCAAGGATGGCTTTCCTTTCTGATCTTTCGGCATCGTCGCGCGCTTGCTTGGCTGCGGCAGCCTCAGTGCGCGCGATCGTACGCTGCTTCTCTGCTTCTTCCTTTGATGTTTTTTCCCGTTCTGCCCAAGCTTTCGCGTCCGCTTCGCTTTTCAACGCGCGTAATTCGCTATTCATCGCGGCTTCTTGACTTGCCCTCGCCGAACGCTGTGCTTTGATTGCCTTTTGCCACTGCCATAAAGCCAGGCCGCCCAGGACTACCAGGAACAAACAGGCGGCAGCTAATCCACGCATGGCGAACTGAAACTTTCGCGACCGCCGTCGTTCTTCCTCAGCACGCTGTCGCGCTTGTTCGGCAAGCGCGCGCTGTTTTTCCGCTTCCTCCAAAGCCTCCGCCGCAGCTAGCTTGCGTTCGTAGTTGGCGCACCAGTTCAAGATAGGAGACGCCAGCACGTCATGAAATATTTCGTAACGCACACCTCGCTGACCTGGCGCGGGCGCAATTTGGGTAAGCACTCCGCTTTCTTTGGTGGAAAGCTTTTCCAGTACTGGCGAGAGATCCGCCTCGGACAGATGTGCGTAGCCCGCCAAGTCGGACAACGCCTGCGTGATCTTGGTGCCCGACGGAGTCACCAGGTGATAAAACACTTCGTCCGCGGCGGCCTGTTCCCCGGCATTCAAATTATCCATTACCTGATCGAGGTGGGACTGGATGATCTCGCGCGAGCGGTCCGGGTCCGCCAGCATGGCTGGATCCAAACGACGCGCTCCGGCGATGGCTTCGCTCCACAGCCGGGTCATTACTAACTGCAAATACGGGGTTTGAATTCGCGTCTCAGGCATCAACCCGACATTGCCTTTTGCTTCGCCGCCACCTGCCTGCGCAAGCAGGTTCTTATTTGCCAACCTTTCAAGTTGTGCGAAGACCTTCTCAGCAAATCCGTCGACGAGTACTACCGGTGGCTCGCCCGGCCGAAGCAGAGCGTTGTATTTGGCGGCCGGCTTTTGAATAGCCGCTAACGCCGATGCGCGATCCAAACGATCGATGCGCAGGTAATTGTCGAAGAGACCGGGTATTTCAGTCTTAAACAGGTCCAGCTTGGCCAGCCAGTCCTCGCGGATGGAAATCAGAAAGTTAACTCGAATGTCGCGATTGTTAACGGCCCGCACGAATTCAACGGTGAACGAACCTTCACCTTCCTTTTGCGGATAAAGAAAATATTCTTCAAATTGATCCAGCACAATTAGCAGCGTCCCGCCAAAAAGCCTGGTGGCGGCCTGCAAGAAGTCGCTAAAGGATAATTGCTCTGCGGCTGCAACAGTCGAACCGCACAGAACCTGAAGGTCTTTATTGATTTGCTTGCGCAACCCGTTCATAGGATTGTCGCGCCAGGAATTGAAGATAGTGATTGACGTTTTGGTTTGGCCGCGCCGGAGGAATTCTTCGCGCGACGACTGTTTCATGTTATAGGCGACGCCCGCTCGCAACACCGAACTCTTGCCGACGCCACTGGTTCCGTACAACAGCGTCAGCCGCGAAGCCATCACGTTAGCAGTGATGATTTCCGATTCGTCTTCGCGTCCAAAAAAGAACGGTGCGTCGCTTTCGTCGTAAGGCATCAAACCCTTGTAAGGATTCTCTCTTACCTGTGTGCTGCTCATTGGAAGTCTCCGCGCGCTCGCCTAAAGCCTGTGCTCTAGTTCAGTTATGTAAGTTTCCAAATGTTCCTCGATGAGAGTGACGCCCCGGCTGGCCCAAAATTTCTGATCGATTTCTTCGGCCGTTAATTGAATCGCCCACGAGGAGAAGCTCAACTGCCGCTCGCCCCAAATGCGGTTCATGATTACTCGCAGGTTCCAATCTCTGAGTCCGTAACCAAGGAATAAGAACCCGCTGTACATTAGTTTGCTACTGAGTTGGACCGGCAGCAGTTTGGAAATGTCGGTCTGCGCCAGGTAATTAATGTAGTCGTCTTCGGTGATGACAAAGCTGTCCTCTATTTCATCTGGCCGGCTGTTGGGACGGTCGGCCACCCTATCGACTGCTCCATGGATTTTTAGAATCACCGTCCGTTGCAGATTCACTCCCATGAACGGTAGATCCTTATAGACATTTGGATCGGGAATGATGATCGATGACCGCGCCGGCGCTCCGTGGGGCACATGACGGAACTTGCCGCGATTGGGATTTTTGGCGACGTACGTAACCAGATCGTATGGTTCTTTCTCCTCCTGAAACGCCCGCTCGAGCACGTCGTCATAATTCGTAGTCACCAGCAACTGGTACGGCTGCGGGAAATTCTTTTCGCGCAGCAACCTGGGCAAGCGCGCAAAAAAGCGATGCAGTTCTGTTGTTGGGTAATTAGCGTCAAAGACTTCTCCCAACCTGTTGTACAAAGAGCCCATGCCGCGCATTACCGACGCATACTGGGAAACGCGTAGCAGGTCTTTCTTGTCCTGTAACGGGTACCGGTAAGTGCCCGCCAGATAAGTTGCCAACTCCCGGCCGCTGGGCAAATACTGGCCCGGCGCGTATTCCTCTTGTTCTTCGCGGCCAAAGAGGTTCACACCAGCGCCCAGAAACGGCACTACCTCGCCCTGATTGATGGCGCTAATTACGTCGTCATAATGGCTCATTCTTTTCTCCGAAATGAGGTCAAGTTATGGCACCGTGAGTAAACGTGGAGTGCACACGAACGGATCGTGAGTCGTAACCGTGAAGGGAGGAGCGGCTCTCAACTATTATCGTGAACCAGTTACGATTCACTACTTCTCACTCCCACCCACGAATCACGATGACGGCTTTTCGCCTTCTAACCGTTTCAGCCGCTCACGCAGGTCTTTAAGTTCGTCGCGCATCTGGGGCAGGCGGCCGAGGTGGGCGTTCATCCTTTTGTATTCATCCAGCGGTTGGATCGGGATGCCCCACCACATTCCCGGGCGGACGATCTTGCCGGGCAGGATGCCGGCCTTTGATCCGATGACGGCGCCGCTCTGCACACGGATGTGATCGCCGAAGCCAACCTGGCCGCCAATGATCACGTCGTCTTCGATCGTCACGCTGCCGCTGATGCCGGTTTGCGCCGCGATGATGACTCGCTCGCCGATATCGACGTTGTGGCCCACGTGCACCAGATTATCTATCTTCGTCCCCCTGCCGATTCTGGTTTGGCCAAGGGCGCCGCGATCGATACAGGTGTTGGCGCCGATCTCAACTTCATCCTCAATTATCACGGTGCCGATTTGGGGAAACTTATGATGAGTTTGGCCTTCGCGCACGTAACCAAACCCATCCGCGCCGACGATAACCCCCGCGTGAAGTATTACGCCGTCGCCGAGCGTGACGTTGTCGTAGATGACAACGTTAGGATGCAAGACACAGTGAAACCCGATCTCAACGTTGTTGCCAATGCTGGCGCCGGCGTGAATTTCGCTGCCGGCTTTTATGCGCGTGTGCTCGCCAACCGTGACATGAGCGCCGACGAAGACGGTCAGATCGATATCGGCGTTGCTCGCGATGGCGGCGGTCTGATGAACTTCCGGTTCTCGCTTCGTCTTCGCGTGCAAAACCTCGGCGGCGAGGGCGAAAGCGAGTTTTGGCTTAGCCACTTCAATTCGACAAGGAAGATTGATCGCAGCCCCGGCGGGGACAATCAAGCACGAAGCGTTACTGGTTTCAGCGTCGGCGAAAAATTTTTCTTCTTCAACAAAAGCGATGTCGCCCCGTCCGGCTGCTTCCAGACTGGCGACGCGGTTGATTAGCACCGAACCGTCGCCAATCAGGCGCCCGCCTATTCGTTGGTTAACCTCTGCTACCGTAAAGGCCTTGCCTTCAGTCATAGATGTTTTCGCTCACGCCGAGGCGCCGCCTCGGAAGATAAAAAGAACAGCTTGCGGGAAAGGCACAGCCTTTCCGCACTGTGCGGCGGCACAGCCGCTTACGTCAGGCTGGCGGCTGAGTTGCGGCCGACATTCCTCATCATCGCGGCCGAGTTCGGGGCGATTATTCCTCCCCCTGCGGCTCGTCACGATTACCGGCTCGAATAAAGCCTCGCTGCGATCCTTGTATGAAGCTTACCAGATGCGCGACGTTTTCATCCTCCACCTGATCAAGCTCGATCAGAACATCTTCCAGAGGCAGTTGCGACCGGAATAAACGCTGGTAACTATTCTTCAGTGTCCGTAACGCCTCGCGCGAGAAACCTGCGCGGCGCAAGCCGACAGCGTTGATGCCTCGAAGGCGCGCGGGGTTCCCATCGGTAATGAAGAACGGCAGCACGTCCTGCACGATTTTGGATTTGCCCCCGACCATTGCATAACGGCCAAAGCGCACAAATTGATGCGCACCGACGTTGTTCGACAAAAACACGTGGTCCTCAATCGTGATGTGACCCGCCAGCGCCACCTCATTTGCGAAGATATTGTCATCGCCTATCCGGCAGTTGTGTGCGACATGCACGCCGATCATCAGGAAGTTACGATTGCCGATCAACGTGGTCTCGCCTTCGCCGCTGGCCCGGTGCAGCGTCACAAACTCTCGAATCAGATTATCGTCGCCAATGATTAACTTGCTGGTTTCGCCTTTGAACTTAACGTCCTGTGGTTCACCGCCTAACACCGCGTGCTCGAAGATCCGGTTGCGCGCGCCGAGTGTGGTGAATTTCTTGATCACCGCGTGCGCTGCGATCTCGCAACCCTCGCCAATGATAACTTCGTCTTCAATGACGGCGTATGGGCCAATGGTTACGTTGGCGGCGATCTGCGCACTTGCGCCGACGATTGCTGTCGGATCTATTCTCATCAACGGATTATACCGGCGCGGCCCACACTACTGGCTTATTCACTCGCGGATTATCTCATCACTAGCGGCGAACTATTGGCTGGTGTATTTCTGCCTTTCCTGGGGGGACAAGTCTCGAGTAACTCGCTGATGGGCCAACTTCACAAGCTCATCATCTGACAGATTGTTTATTTGATCCGCACTCAGTTTCTGCGTCCGCCAGATTCGCGCGGTCCCGTCATCGCTCCCGGTGATCAATGATTTTCCATCAGGACTAAAAGCGGCACACATCAAGAGACCGCTGTCTCCACGCAGCACGGTCGGTTGACTCCGTTCCTCGGGTTTCTGCTTCTCGCGCAGCTTCGGCTCCCACAGTCTCCATTCCCAAATTCTGGCCAGGCCATCATAACTAGCGGTCGCGACAAAACGCGCATCAGCACTAAAGGCAACTCCCCGGATCCGATGCGGCACCAGGCTTAACTTGACCCGCATGGTGGGGGGGCCTTCTTTCTTAAGTTCCCAAATCATCGCCGTCGCATCGTCACTACCGGTGATGGCGTACTCGCCGTTACCACTGAACGCCACATCGTAGAGCGCAAAAGCATGGCCGCTGAGTCTGATTACGCTGCTGGTGCCTTCGCTCCAGTTCCATATCAAGCCCCGGCGATGCTTGGCCGCAATGATGATGGATTTCCCATTGGGGCTGAACTGGGCCTTGAAGATCAGGGTCCCTCGCCCAGACGATGCGGTCACAACTGGAGTCGGAGTGGGCGTCGCATCAGACGGCATGGCCAGCGTAGGTTCAGCCGCCTGGACCGTGTTCCCGGTCTCCATCGCCAGGGGATTCGCGCCTTCGGGCACTGGCCGCGGGGGCTCGACTAAGGCTTCAGCGACGGTCAGTTCGGCCTTAGGCGTTTGCGGATCGGTGCGCCATTCCCAGACGCGCACTTTGCCTTCGCCGCCCGCAGTCAGAATCCAGGCGCCGTCGCGACTAAAATCAGCGGTGACGATCTCATAAGCCTCCTTCAGTGTCGTGATGAGCTTAGGCGTTGCAGTTTGCCAGGCTTCCCAAACGCGCGCTGTTCCATCCTCGGCCGCGGTTAGCACGTACTTGCCATCAGAGCTGAATGAGACTGAGTTCACATGGCCCTTGTGTCCGGGCAGGGTGGTCACGACCGCGCCCGACACCGCGTCCCAAATGTTCGCCTTGGAATCCCAACTGGCCGTCGCCACATATTTTCCATCGGGACTAAAGGCCACGCCCGCAACCCGGCCGCCGCGTTTTGCGCCGACCACGGCGCTGACTTGTGATTCGAGCAACGCGCTGCGCAGTGCCGACAGTGAATGTTCCGTCTTCTTTGCCGTCACTGCTTCGAGCGCCAGCAACAACCCTAGCTCAGGGTCGGTGTCCAACTGCGAACGGGAATAAGCTGCGAGCTCGTGCGAGTGGGCCGTGAACTTCGCCTGGTAGGCTTTATATGCCAGGACGACCATCAGAATCAGCAGCAACAATGACCCCACGGCAATCCAACGCGCGCGCGCTGCCTTTCGCTCTTGCGCAGCTAATTGTTTTTCCGCTTCCAGCCGTTTCTGTTCCTGCACGTAACGGCCGCGCCAATCCAAAATCGCCGGCGCCAACACGTCATGAAAGATTTCATAGCGCAGCGGCTGACCGGGCGTTTGGACCGTTTTCAGGATCCGCATGTCCGGCGCGTTCAGGCGATTCAAAAGCGTCTCAACTTCCGCCGGCGGAACTTCGCTCCAGGAAGACAGCGCCCCTGCTTCCTGCGCGATCTTGGAACCGGAGGGGGTTACCAGATAACGCATCAGGCTGGCAGCAGTTTCGCGCTGCGGCTCAGTCAGCTTCGCCATCATGTTGTCGAGGTGGGTGCGCGCGATGTTCAGTGCGCGGCCCATGCTGTCGTAAGTTTGCAAACACAGTAGATGAGAGTTTTTGGCCCGCTCCTCCTCCCAAAGTCGCGTCATCACTACTTGCAGGAAAGGAGTTTCGATCGGCATCGCCGGCGCCCGCTGAGACGCGCCGACTTGCCCCTGGCCGGCCTGCTCTGGGGTAACTCGAGCAGCGACCAGATCATCCAGCACGGCCTTGACCAGCCCCGGCTCGATGCTCATCGGCGGCTGTCCAGCTCCCATTTCCACGTTGTATTCGTCCAGCGGCCTGGCAATCGCTTCCTCAGCCGCCTTGCGATCCAGATGCTCCAATCGCACCAGATTGTTCAGCAGCGTGGGGATGCGACCCTGGAAGCGATCAAGCTTGCTGAGACCGTCTTCCCGCATTGAAAGCAGAAAGTTTATCCGGGTATTGCGGCGATTTACGGCGCGAGCAAAAGCGCCCTCAAACGCGTCCGCCGCCGGCGAAGGTGGGTGATAAAGGAAATACTCTTCGAACTGATCAAAGATCAAAAGAATCGGCAACCCCACGGCGCGCTGGGTCTGGATCAGGAATTCATCCAATGGCAACGCCATATCGGGGGGGTTCTCCGCCCCCGCCTGAATAGCGATCTCAGTCTTCAGTTCCGTGAGAAACTCCGCGCTTTGCCACTTGTTGAAGACCACCACTACTGTGGTGCCCGGCTCCTGCTTGAGACGGGGGACGGCACCGGCGAGCAATACTGAACTCTTGCCTACGCCGCTGGCTCCGTAGAAAACAGTCAACGACGCGGCAAATAGATTAGAAACGATGATTCCCTGATCGCGCGCCCGACCGAAAAAGTATTTCCGGTCAGCCTCGGTGTAAGGCTGCAGGCCCTTGTAAGGGCAGAAGGTGTCGGGAGGAGGGGTTGTCATCGTCTTAAATAGCGTCAGCCGGCGGCGCGCGCACGGAGTTGTTTTGTGAATTCATTGATGTCGACATCGTAGATATCAACATTGCGTTTGTCCCACAACCGCTTCTCGATGGTTGATGGCTTGTATTGAATGGCCCACGACTTAAGGTCCTTTGAATGCAGGTTGTTCAGGATCACTCGCAGGTTCCAGTCGTTGAGCCCATAGCCCATGAAGAGAAAGCGATGCGTGCGGAAGTAGGCCATGAACTGCGCGGGCACAGCCTGCTGCGCGATCATGCGTGTGAGAAAATCGATGTAGTCCTCTTCGGTAATCACATAGTTGTTCATTTGATGCCCGGCACGATCGACTGAACCGTGCATTTTGTAAATGACCGTCGTCTTATCCAGATCGATCTGTAAAGCGTTGGGCGGAACATACTCTGGCTTCTCAGCCTGGTGCGGCCACCAGAGAACCGAACCCGCATACGCGTCATCCGTCGGATGCACTACCAGGTCGAAAGGCCGGTTTGCTTTCCTGAAGGCCTGCTCAGTCAAATCGTCGTAGTTGGTCGTGACGATCAGCAGCGGCGTCTCAGCCGGAATGTCGTTCGCCAGGTAGCGATGGATTTCGCATGGCTCATAATCGCGATCGAAGATCGGGACCAGGCCTTCGCCCAGCGCCGTCCGGTCGATGACTTCCACGTAATAGGAAGAGACCTTGGCCAGGTCGGTTTCGTCCTTTTCGGGAAACTCGCATTGTTCGATCAGGTAGCGCGAGAGGTCGGCCCCGCTGGGAAGGAAGTTTGTTGTCTTGAATGCCCAGGCTGCGTTGGGCGGCTGGCGCATACCAAAGTTAACGCCGGCCCCCAGAAACGGGACTATCTTGCCTTCCTTGAGGAGGCTGGCCAGCCGGGCGTATGGTGGGTCTACGTTTGCAGACATCTGGTTTCTCCTGCTGGTCGCAACTTAGAGCGTGCGGCGACTCTGTGAAGCCAATGATCTACTGCTGTGTCTGTCCGCATCCTAAACGGTTATGGCGGATTCTGGAATAGTGGAAGTTGCGCGAGCGCCCTTGAGGCCGACCTTTTTGTTGCGTGTTCCCCGTGTAACGGTGCGTTATCGGGCAATTTACAGCCTTTTGTGCTTGCCTTTGCCCGATTGCGCCTCTATCATGGCAGCGCTGTCAAATCCGGTTGGTTTAATTCCTTTTTCTGGGTTTTTTATGGGCAGTGAATAATTCATCACCGGCGCAATACTCGTTTTTCGCGCCCCGCTCGAGGAGAACGATTCTTGTTTAGTGATCAATTCCGCCGCGGCGAAACAGAAGAAGGCAAGCTCAATAGCGTTAAGGGCTCGAAACTAATTTCGGGCCTTTCGAATGTAGCCTGGAAAGCGTTTCAATCCGTCAACACCCTGCTGCCTGAGGGCGAGAGCGTTCGTCCGAAATGGGCGCCGGGTCCCCTTCTGAAATCCTACGAACGTACGTCGCCGCCGCTGGGTTTCCCGCGCGAGACGGACAGTCTTTGCCCGCGTTGCGTCAAGGAAGTCCGCGACGCCGTCATCACGGGCGAAACAACGCTCGAGTCTCTGATGCATGCCCATCCGGGCGAAATCAAAGCGCAGATCCTGGAAGAAGACGGCAACGTCATCATGCGAAAGACTTGCCCGAAGCACGGCGAGTTCACCGACGTGATGGCCACCGACCCGGCATTCCTGGAACGCATCGAATCGTTGTTCTTCGGTCGCGATTTTCGTTCGGCTGAAGATTCGCACGTTCACCATCACGGAACTTCGAACATCAAGTTTGGCCGCGGCGCGGTGCTGACAGTAGACCTGACAAACCGCTGCAACATGATGTGCAACCCGTGCTTCATGGATGCTAATCAGGTTGGCTATGTACACGAGCCGACTTATGAAGATACGAAAGCGATTCTCGATCGCGCAGTCTCCTTCAAGCCGAAACGTCAAATCATAATTCTCTTCTCCGGTGGCGAGCCGACGCTTTCGCCTTATTACCTGGAAGCGGTTGCTTACGCGAAGAAGATTGGGTTCTACCGCATCCTGGCGGCGACGAACGGTATTCGCTTCGCTGAAGATATTGAGTTTTGCAAAGCCGCCAAGGCCGCCGGCCAGCATGGAGTCTACCTGCAGTTTGACGGCGTCAGCGAAGAAAAGAATAAGCATCGCGGAGTAGGCAATCTGTTCGATGTGAAGTTGCGCGCGATTGAAAACCTGGCCAGCGTCGGCATCAAAGTGACGCTCGTAACCACCATCGTTAATACCATCAACAACGATGGCATTGGTCAGATCGTGGAGTTCGCCGCGCAGAATATCGATAAAGTTCAGACCATTGCCTTCCAGCCGGTGTCATTCACCGGACGCGATGAAGACATCCCGGATAGCCTTCGCATCAAGCAACGATACACACTGGCCGGCATGGCCCATGACCTGCAGGACCAGCTTGGTGGGCGCGTGCAGGCATTGCGCGATTGGTATCCGCTGTCCTCTTACTCAGCATTCACCAGTGTGATGGACATGCTGCAAGGCGCCGACGCGCCCTGGGGCTGGTCGTCGTGCAATTGCCATCCAAACTGCGGCATCTTCAGTCTGATCGTGGTGAACAAGAAGACGAATGAGTTCACTTCCCTGTTCGACTTTTTTAACTACGAACAGTTCATGAAAGACGTGGCCGTGATCACCGATACGGCGCGCGGCAGGAAACTTTCCTACGCGCAACTCGGGATGGCGATCATGCGCAACTTCAATGCGGAGCGCGCGCCGGAGGGTTTTCCGATTTCGCAAATCATCAATCTCTTCAAGCCTTCGTCGACCAACAGCAATTCCGATCGCAACGATCGCATGACCAGCGCCGGACAGGACACTACCAGCGACAACTGGCGTGTCCTTTGTGTCGAAGGCATGTGGTTCCAGGATTTATTCAACTACGATTTTCGCCGCACCGAAATGTGCGTGATTCCCTACGGCACGCAGGAAGGCGAGATTTCCTTCTGCGCCTACAACACCGGCGTGGGCTGGCGGCAAATCATTGAGAACATGCATAAGACCGCTAACCTGGCGGAGTGGTACGAACAGAACGGCCGTCACGCTGTCTACGCCGCGGGCCACAACGTTCCCGGCATCACGAAGCGGCACTCATTGAGCTTGCCGATTGTGAACGCAATTATCTCCGAGGACGATGGCCAGCTGTCCCGCGCTACGACTCCCTATCTTGTGGAAGAAGAGAACACAGTCATAGTTTAGGGTTCCCGCATTTTTGGGCGACCTCGCTAACACTTCTTTAGCACGCAAATGTTCTGGAACGACTTGCTATTCAAGCTGGTTTTGCCACCTCGTGTTCTACGGAAATTGGAAAATAGAAAAGGAACTCCTCATGAAACAATTGTTAGCTCTTCTCCTGTCTCTTGCCCTAGCCATACCGAGTGTCGCGTCAACAACCCTGACACTGCAGGAACCCGCAAAAAACCAAACACCCGGCGCAACTCCACTGACTAATAAAGACATTCTTGAATTGAATAAGAGCGGAGTGGCGTCAGAGATTATCGTGGCCAAGATCAAGTCTTCGCCATCAACGTTCGATACGACGCCAGCCGCATTGACCGAACTCAAGACCGCTGGCGTACCAGATGCAGTTGTCCTTGCGATGGTGGAAAAGACGGATAGTTCAAACGTCGCCGCCGCGCCAATTGTCGGGGTTGAGACCTCGGTTAAAGTTTCCGACGGAACTGAAATCGAGATTCAATTGAAGAACACTCTGTCGGGCCAAACCGCAAAGGTAGGAGATATGGTTGATTTTACAGTCGTACGTCCAGTTCTAGTTAATGGCGTAACAATATTTGAAAAAGACGCGTCGGCTCGCGCCAGGGTGACTACAGCGAAAGGCGCTGGACACTGGGGTAAAGCTGGAAAGCTTGAATGGGCTATGCAGGATGTGCAGGCGGTAGATGGCAATCGAGTTCCCACGCGCTTTACCAAGCGAGAGACGGGCGATAGCAAAGGTGGAACAGTGGCAGTCGCGGCTGTTGCCACAACGGTTCTGCTCGGTCCGTTAGGATTGCTATGGGGACTAAAGAAGGGAAAGCCGGCAATCATACCGGCAGGCAATCGTTACAGCGTATTTGTTCACGGCGACACCACCGTTAAGACAGGGAAACCGTGAAGTAAATCACAATCATATGGTTGGTCAGGAATGCGTGGCAGTGAAGAACTGCCGCGCATTTTGTTTTCAACTCGCCAGGATTGTGGCAGAACTCGAATTGTCACAAGGCAGCTTGTTGTGAAAACAGCGCCAAACTAGATTCTCGCATAGCGGCTTTGCCGCCGCACAGTGCGGAAAGCCTGCGGCTTTCCGTTCGCCGAAAATGAAGACATGGAGGCTGAGCCTCCACAGATTTTTTAGCCTTTCACGGAAAGGCAGAGCCTTTCCGCACTGTGCGGCGGCAGAGCCGCGAGAGGAACTCTCGGCCTCCGGCCCAGCAGTTGCGGGGAGATCAGCCGAGGAAACAAACCTCTCGAGGAGTTGATGTCGTGTTTCGAAGAATTTCCGTACTAATCCTGCTGCTTTTGACCATTGCTGCCTTAGGCGCAGTACCTGTTCTTGGGCTGTCGCCTGCAGCAAAAACCATCCAGCAGTCACAGGGTTCAAGCACTGCGCTGAGCAATCAGGACGTCTTAGGCATGATCAAAGCGGGCCTTGCACCGGACCTGATCATTGCCAAGATCAAATCATCCGGCGGCAATTTCGATACGTCGCCGGAGACGATGAAGAAACTCCAAATCGACGGCGTGCCCGGCGAGATAATCATGGCCATGATTGTAGCCGGGACAAAGTCGAACGAGGGTGAAGCGCCGTCACCACGATCGGCTTTTAAGCTTCCCGCCGGGACGGTGGTCGATTTTGAAACCTGCTATCCAATCAACTCGCAGGAGTTTCGTAATGGCGACGCGATCAGTTTTCGGGTAGTCAATCCGGTGATTGTGAATGGCGCCGTTTTGATTATCCAGGGCGCTACCGCGACCGGCATCGTGACGAAGGCCGAACGCAACGGGCATTTTGGACGCGCGGGCCGCATCACGTGGGCCATGAAAGAAGTGACGGCCGCGGACGGCAATCGGATCCCGATCGACTTCACCGGTCATAGCGTTGGCGATAGCAAAGGCGCGAAAGTAGCAGCCCAGATAATCATTATGGGCGCCCTGTTGGGTCCCGCCGCCCCGATCGCTTTGTTGTCAGGTTTCAAGCGAGGTGAGAACGCTTACATTCCGGCGGGCAAACGCTATCAAGCGGCCGTGCGGCAAGAAACTACTGTGGCGGCTTTTCCGATGCGATAGCGTGAGGGATTCAGCAAGCGGGGCAAGCCCCTCTTCCTGACTGCAAGTATTCTCCATTGAATTATGAGGTTCAACGCCATCTCTTTGCAGTCAGGAAGAGGGGCTTGCCCCCGCTCTGTTGTAACTATTCCGCAGGCGGCTTGCTTGGTTTTGCCACTTCCCGCAATTTCCCTGTCACGTCGTTAACGCGCAAAGCCAGCTCTTCAATCTTCTGCACTCGGAGCCTCACCTTATCTGGAAGCTCTTCGCGCAAAAGCAACTGCGCCTGGCCCAGCACACCGGTCAGGGGATTGCTCACCTCGTGACGCACGTCTGCCACCAGGGCCGCCGTATCGTTCAACTGCTTTTCCAATTCCGCCACGCGCGCGCGCAACTGTTCTTCGGTAAGGTCGGATGAGTTCTGGCGAGGTTCTTCAGGGCTCATAGGTTTTTCTGATCACGGCGGGAGAACCGCGATGCTTCCTTTGTAGTGGATGAGGATATTTTGCTGTGATCCCAGCCGGAGAGCAAGCCAGCATAGCAATCAATCCGACCGGCGCCATCGTCCGGGGTTACCCTCACACGAAGCGTACAATTCGCTAGCCGAATAAAAACAAGAGCGTCTTTCCTATTTGCTTGCTGGTTTGACAATCGCCTCAGAGGTTCGTAAATTCGATGCCCCTTGGGAGATCGTCCAATGGTAGGACTCCAGACTCTGAATCTGGCTATCTAGGTTCGAATCCTAGTCTCCCAGCCAAAACCTTCATCAATTCTTAATTGGGCTCTTCTCAATGATTCGCCGGCCCTCCGCCGTCTTCAACAGTGACGAGGGACAGGGTTTTTCTACTACGCAGACTTCGCACAGCGGGCGTCGCGCTTTGCAGACTTTGCGGCCATGCGAGATCAGCAGGTGCGGAAAAATGATCCAGTCTTTGCGTGGGACAAGCTCGATCAGATCGAGCTCGATTTTTTCCGGCTGGGTGTTTTTTGTCAGACCGAGACGTTGCGACAAACGGCTGACGTGTGTATCGACCACTACACCGGCGGCGATGCCGTAGGCATTCCCCAGCACTACGTTGGCAGTCTTGCGGGCGACGCCGGGGAGTTCCAGGAGCTCGTCCATCGTCTGCGGCACGCGGCCATGGTATTTCTCCGACAACATTCGCGCCATGCCCTGCAGTGATTTTGCTTTGTTGCGAAAGAAGCCGGTCGTGCGAATGTCTTCCTGTAATTCCGTTGCCGGGACCTGAAGATAATCTTCCGGCTGGCGATACTTGCGAAACAAATCAGCGGTAACGATGTTGACCCGCTCGTCCGTACACTGGGCCGAGAGGATTGTCGCGGTGAGTAGTTCAAACGGATTCGAATGATTTAGTGAACAGTGCGCATCCGGATACTCGCGTTTGAGCGCGCGGATAATCTTTCGCGTCCTGTCTTTGAGTTCCTGCAAGGAGAGTTTCGGCACCGCGGCATCGTAACAAAAACGGCAGCGCGGTTGAATGTAACAAGATCAGAGCCAGCCACAGCCAGCCACGGATAAACACGGATCAGAAGCGGAAAGGGATATTAGCTTAATGCTTATTTCTACTTTCTAATTAGCTCTGATCCGTGTTTATCTGACGTTCATCCGCGGCTAATTCTTGTTCGAATACAGAGCCGCTCGCGATAGCGAGCGGTTTAGAACCGCTTGCTACCGCAAGCGGCTCTGTGGTTGACGTGCGCGTTCTCTAAGCGCTGAAAGCGCGGAATTTGGATTCGCTAAGTAGAGCAATTGCCGGAGTACGATGCTAGTTCGCGCCTTCAGCGCTATTGCAGATTGCTCTCGGCTGAACCCTGGGCCGCTGGCCCAGGCTTTTACATTTCGCGCCGTTGGCGCTTGAAGCCCGCCGCGCTCACTGACATTCAGACTTTTGTGCAATGCAGTCCAAACTACTCTTCTACCTATGTCCGCCCGCAATCTTCACGGCCTCCGGCAAACCTCGTAAACGCAACATCGCGATGATCCCAAATATCGGACCCGGCGCGAGGGCGGCGAATGCATAACGCCAGCCCCATGCCTTCTCAAGCAGAGGAATCAGTTCAATCGAAATAGTAGTTAGCAGGAAACCCAAACTGACTTGCAGCGTCAGCGCCGTCCCGATGTAGCGCGGATCGCCCAACTCTGTGACGCAGGTCGAGAACTGCGCTGAGTCGGCCACCACGCTCGCGCCCCAAATGGCAGCCACCAGCAGAAGGAGAAATGGGTTCGCGCCAAAGAGCAGCCCAATGATCAGACAGCAAGTCCCGCTGATGCCCATCGCCCACGAAGTCACGAGAGTCCGCCCGGCCCGGTCCGCGATCAAGCCGGCCATGACGCAACCCGCTGCGCCACTGCCAATCACCAGGAACGATCCTACTTCGGCCCACACCGGATCGCTCCCGCGAAGCGCCAGGCTGGCGCGAATCATGACCGGGATCCACGTCCACATCGCGTAGAGTTCCCACATGTGACCGAAGTAACCCAGGCTGGCGAGGCGGACGCCGCGATTCTGAAAAACCCTGCCCACTTGCCTCCAGTCAAACTTGCCGGCGGGCAAAGCGTGTGGGCCATCCTTCACAAAAAACAAAACGACCAAGCCACCGGCAATCGCGAGCAACGAAACGAAGAGAACATTGTGACGCCAGTTTGCGCTGCCGATGCCGTTGACCAGATAGGGCGCCGCCTTTCCCAGGGTCAGCGCGCCGATGAGAATTCCCAGCGCCATTCCCCGGCCGCGTTGAAACCAAGTGGCCATGATCTTCATGGCCGGCGGATAAACTCCCGCCAGGCACATTCCGGTGAGGAACCGCAGAGCGATCGCCGTCCTTGGGCCATCTGCATATAAGCCGAAGACCGCATTCATGACGGCCCCCGCCAACGCCGTAAGGGCGAACAAATAGCGCGAACGAATAATGTCTGCCAGATTAAAGAACGCGCTCAGCAGCGTTCCGCACACGAATCCGATTTGCACTGCCAGCGTCAACCAGGTCACCGCCGCGTCACTTAAACTCCATTCCGCGCGCAATGAGGGGACGACGGCTGAGCCGCTAAACCAGAGCGACATTCCCATCAGCTCTGCGATCGCCAGCAAGGTCAGAGCTCGCCAACGCGCGGGTGATGAACTGAAATCTTGATTCATTGATTGCCCGGGGAGCGCAGGCATCACTGCCCTGCCGTCCACTACCAAAGACCGTCCTCTACAAATCCTGGAAATGACGAGTACGCTCTGTCGCAACGAGCAGGCAGGATGCCTCGCTCCCAGCGCGCCGCCAAAGGAAAGCTTTCAGCACTCATGGTATCCTAACCGCGATCTGCCCCCTTTACATCACGATTCCCCCTGTTGCGCTCAACCATTATGGGTGACTTCTTTTCATCGCTGTTCGGGAAACTCCACGGTTCGGCCGAAGCCGAGAGCGATGATCCGATTTCGGTAGAGCTTTACAGCATTGAAAGGCTGGAACAATTTGCCGCCACGCTGGCGCAGGAACACAAGATCGCGGACAACCCGCGTCGCCGCGGCCTGTTGCTGCCGCGCCTGGAAGACAATGGCCGCAAACTGCTGGCCGCCTACCATGCACTGGCCGAAGCAATTCGCCGCGAGCGCACCATCTCACCCGCGGCTGAATGGCTGGTCGACAACTTTCATATCGTCGAAGAACAAGTACGCGAAATTCGCGAGGACTTGCCGCGAGGTTACTACTACGAACTGCCCAAACTCGCCGGCGGCCCGCTGCAGGATTATCCGCGGATTTATGCTTTCGCCCTGGCGCTGATCGCGCATACCGACAGTCGCCTCGATACCGAAACGCTTCGTCGCTTTATCACCGCCTATCAAAAGGTTTCGCCACTCTCGATCGGCGAACTATGGGCCGTGCCCATCACGCTCAGGCTGGCCATGGTTGAAAATCTGCGCCGCCTGGCCACGCGCATTGTGTCGTCGCGCCAGGAACGAGAAGAAGCAGACAAGCTGGCTGATCGTTTGCTGGAAGTTGCGCGACGCCAACCCGGGGATCTGGTCCAGTTACTGGCTGAGCGAATGACGAAACGCGGCGCCATCCGTCGCGCATTTGTGGTGCAGTTGACGCAGCGTTTGCGCGAACAGGACCCGGCCGTGATGCCGGTGTTCGATTGGCTGGAAGAGCGTTTGTCGCGCGAAGGCCAGACCACCGAACAAATCGTGCAGGTCGAGCATCAGCATCAAGCCGCGGCGCAAATCACCGTCGGCAACATCATCACCAGCATGCGTCTGATGTCGACGCTCGACTGGCAGGAGTTCTTTGAAAAAGTCAGCCTCATCGACCCGCTGCTGGCCGAAGATCCGGCGGGAGTTTATGCGCGCATGGATTTTGCCACGCGCGATCGTTATCGCCACGTCATCGAACGCATTAGCAAGCGAACTAAAACCAGTGAGCTCGAAATCGGCCGCACTGCGCTGCAGCTGGCGCGCGAAGCAAGCGAAACCGGCAGCACTGACAATCGTCGAAGTCACGTCGGCTACTTTCTGATCGATGAAGGATTGTCCCGGCTGGAGCAGGCTTTCGCTTATCGCGCGCAGCCGGCCGAAGCCGCGCGGCGGTTTGTGCTGCGACATCCCACGGCCATCTATCTCGGTCTGGCGACCTTCCTGACCTTCATCATCGTCAGCCTGCTGATCATCGGCGCGTGGAGCGCGGGCGGCGCCTGGCCATGGTTCATCCTGATAGCTCTGCTGGCATTGATTCCGGCCAGCGATCTGGCGTTGAGCGTTTTGAACTGGGACCTGACGCACACGTTCGGACCGCGCCTGCTGCCAATGATCGACACGTTGCGCGGCGTGCCGGACGATGCGTGCACCATGATTGCCGTCCCGGCGATCTGCGACAGCGAAGCCGCGGCGCTGGAGTTGATCGACAAACTCGAGGTGCATTACCTGGCCAACCGCGATCAGAATATTTACTTTGGCTTGTTGAGCGATTTCAGTGATGCTGATTCCGAAGAAGTGCCCGGCGATACGGCCGTGCTCGATGCGGCGCTCGATGCGATTGAGGCGCTAAACCAGAAATACACAGTGGCTGACGGGCCGCGGTTTCATCTCTTTCATCGGCGGCGGCTTTGGAATGAGAGCGAACGCAAGTGGATGGGCTGGGAACGGAAGCGCGGCAAGTTGCATGAGTTCAATCAACTACTGCGCGGTGCGCGGGAAACCAGTTTCATGCTCGCCACGGCTGAGCCTGCGTTGCTGGCCCGTGTTCGTTTCGTCATCACCCTGGACGCGGACACGCAATTGCCCCGGGATGCGGCTCGCCGGTTGATCGGCAAGGCGATTCACCCGCTGAATCTTCCCCGCTTCGACTCAGCCACCGGTCGCATTACTCGCGGTTACGGCATTCTGCAGCCGCGCGTGAGCATGTCGCTGGAAAGCGCTTCGCGATCGCGCTTCGCCCGCGTCTTTTCCGGCAACACCGGCATCGATCCTTATACGACCGCGGCTTCCGATGTCTATCAGGATTTGTTTGGGGAAGGCATCTACACCGGCAAGGGCCTCTATGACGTTGATGCCTTCGAAGCCGCGTTGGCGAATCGCGTTCGCGAAAACTCGCTGTTGAGCCATGATCTGTTCGAATCTCTTTTTGCCCGCACGGCGCTCGTCTCTGACATCGAGTTGCTGGATGACTACCCGGCGCACTATGACGCTTACGCGTTGCGGCAACACCGGTGGACGCGGGGCGACTGGCAGATTGCGAGTTATTTGCTACCGCGAGTGCGCGATGCTCAGGGGAACAAACAGCCAAACCAGATTCCGCTGATTGGGCGTTGGAAAATCTTTGACAATCTGCGTCGCAGCCTGCTGGCACTGGCGATGCTCTTGTTTTTGATAGCCGGCTGGACGGTGCTGCCGGGAAATCCTTTATGGTGGACACTCTTTGGCGTGCTGGTACTCGCTTTTCCGATCTATGCCCACGTCACTGCGGGACTTTTGTTGCATCCGCGCGGCATCGCCTGGACCAGTCACTTCTGGAGCGTGTGGGGCGATCTGCGCACCCATACCGCGCAAGTCGCACTGAGCGTTTCGTTTCTGGCCCATCAAGCCTCGTTGATGTCGGATGCGATCGCGCGCACCGTTTATCGCAAACTGATCTCCCGCCGGCATCTGCTGGAATGGACCACCGCGGCCCAGGCTGAGCGGCAGCGTCAACATAACGTCGCGGCATTTATGCGCTTGATGTGGCCGGCGTTGTTCCTGCCGGTTGAGGCAACTTTCCTGATCATTTCCTTTCGGCCGCCGGCGCTGCCAGTCGCTGCGCCTTTTCTGCTGGCCTGGCTGCTGTCGCCTTTGATCGCTTTCTGGGTCAGCCTCCATCGGGAAGCCCACCGTCAGGAGTTAGACGATGCAGACCTGCGCGAAGTCCGTCTGGTAGCGCGGCGCACCTGGCGGTTCTTTGAGACTTTCGTGGGTGATGACGACCACTGGCTGCCGCCGGACAATTATCAGGAAGATCCGCAACCGGTAATCGCCCATCGCACATCGCCCACCAACCTTGGTTTGCTGTTGTTGTCCACGGTCGCGGCCCACGATTTCGGCTACGTTAGCTCGGTTGAGTTAGTAGAGCGCCTGGAGATGTCGTGCGCAACGATCAACCAACTGCGCACGTTTCGCGGCCACTACTTCAACTGGTACGACACGAAGACGCTGGAGGCGCTAAACCCGCAATACATCTCCACCGTCGACAGCGGCAACCTCGCTGGTCATTTGATCGCCCTCAAGCAGGCTTGTATCGAACAACCCGATCGCGTGCTGTTCGATGCGCGCGTGATGAGTGGACTTGGCGATACGATCACCTGCCTGCAGGAGGAAGCCGGAAAATTAGCAGCCAGGCAGCGCACCGCGTTTGTCACTACTGAACAACTGCGCGCAGAGATCGAAGCGTGTGCAGCTCTCGTCAACGCGGCGCCACCGGAAAATCTGGCAGGCTGGTCGCTTTTATTTACTTCGCTGAGCCAGCGTGCTCAAGTCATTGACGACATCGTCGGCGCCCTCTCATACGAGCACGGCAACGAAGCTTTCATGGAATTGCGCTCGTGGATCGGCGCGCTGATCCATCAGACCAGGGGGTACCAACGTGACTTTGATTTGCTCGTCCCCTGGGGCGCAGCTCTGACGGCGCACCTGAATCCGATTATCAGCAGTTGTGGGGACGAGATTGCCAGCGCGTGGAATGAAATCACACAAAAGCTGGGGAAGGCGCCGTGCCTGTCTGAGATCGCGGGGTTGTGTGATGACGCGCTGGTGAGGTTGGCCGCTCTGCGTGGTCAACTTGAACAGTGCCTGCCGGCTGATGGTGATGGGCGCGACGCGGCACTGAATGGTTTACAGGTCCTGACCGGAGTTGTCGAAGAAGCCTGCGAATCCGCGCGACTCTTCTCGGGCCGTTTGGGCATGCTGGCAAATACCTGCGATCGCATTTTCGAATTGATGGATTTTCGTTTCCTGCTGGACGAAGAGCGTAAGGTCTTTGTTATCGGCTATAACGTTAAGGAAGGTCGCGCCGATAATTCCTACTACGATCTGCTGGCCTCGGAATCGCGCCTGGCCAGTTTCATCGCCATCGCAAAGGGTGACGTGCCACAGGAGCATTGGTTCCGGCTCGGCCGCCAACTAACCACGGTAGACCACAGCCGCGCGTTGATCTCCTGGACGGGAACAATGTTCGAGTACCTGATGCCGCTGCTCGTCATGCGCGACTATGACGACACGTTGCTGGGACAAACCTACGATTCCGTGGTGGGACGACAGGTCGAGTACGGGCGCGAACGGGGCGTGCCGTGGGGCGTGTCTGAGTCCGCTTATCATGTCCGCGATTTGCAATTGAACTATCAGTATGGACCATTCGGGGTTCCCGGCCTGGGTTTGAAACGAGGGTTAATCGAAGACCTGGTTGTTTCGCCTTACGCAACTCTCCTCGCCACCGCCGTGCGACCGGATGACGCAATCAAAAACCTACGCGCCCTGAAGAAAGAAGGCGCGCTGGCGCGCTATGGTTTTTATGAAGCCATTGATTACACCAGCGAGCGCCTGCCGCAAAATCACAAGCATGTCATGATTCGCGCCTTTATGGCCCATCACCAGGGCATGAGCCTGGTGGCGCTGGATAACCTCATCAACCAGGAGATCATGCAGCATCGATTTCATGCTGAGCCTTTGGTGCAGGCGACCGAGTTGCTATTGCAGGAGCGCATACCACGCGGCGTCCCGGCCGCCCACCCGCGCGCCGAAGAGGTCCTGACGGGAAAGGTCGTACGGACGCTGACCGGACTGGTGACCCGCGTCTATGACAGCCCGCATCTGCCGACGCCGCGCACGCAACTGCTGTCCAACGGAACATACACCGTCATGATCACGAGCGCCGGGTCAGGTTATTCGAACTGCGGACCGCTCGCGGTCACGCGCTGGCGTGAAGACGTTACGCGCGACAATTGGGGCAGCTACTGCTACGTCCGCGACGTGCGGAGTGGCGCCGTCTGGTGCACTGGCTATCAACCGGTGGGCCGCGAGCCGCAATCATACGCAGTGGCTTTCTCAGAGGATAAAGTCGATTTCTGGCGACAGGATGGCGGAATCGCCATGCATACCGAGGTGGTTGTTTCCGCGGAAGACAACGCCGAACTGCGACGGGTCTCAGTAACAAATAACTCCCCCCGCCCGCGCGAAATCGAGCTGACGAGTTACAGCGAAATCGTACTGGCGCCGCGCGCCGCTGATGCAGCGCATCCAGCGTTCAGTAACCTTTTTGTGGAAACGGAGTTTTTCGCGGCCGAGAGCGCCTTGCTGGCGCACCGCCGCCAACGCTCCGCTGAAGACGATCCCGTCTGGGGCGTGCATGTCATCGCGACTACCGGCGAAACGATCGGCGTAGTGCAATACGAAACCGATCGGGTGCGCTTCATCGGTCGCGGGCATACGCCGGCAGATCCGATCGCGGTGATGGAAGATCGGCCACTCTCAAATACGACTGGCGCTGTGCTGGATCCGGTCTTCAGCCTGCGTTGTCGCATGCGTCTGAAGCCGAACGAAACGGCGCAGGTTTGTTTTGCTACCGCGGTCGCGCATTCGCGTGACGAAGCCACGTCCCTGGCCGACAAGTATCACGACCCGAATATTTTCGAACGTGAATCGCGTCTGGCCTGGACCAGGGCCCAGGTGGAGATGAGCCACCTGAACATTGACGCGGAAGAGGCACACCTGTTCCAACGCGTAGCCGGGCGCGTGCTGTACTCCGATCCTTCTTTGCGACCGAGCCCGCACGTGCTGGCGCTGAATACGCAGGCCCAATCCAACTTGTGGCCTTATGGAATCAGTGGCGACCTTCCGATTGTGCTGGTGCGAATCAACAAAGAGGATGATGTGGGCATGGTGCGCCAGATCACGCGCGCCCATGAGTACCTGCACCTGAAGGGACTGCGTTTCGATCTGGTGATTTTGAATGACCACCCTTCAACGTATGCGCAATCGCTGCACGATGGTTTGCAGGCCCTGGTACGAACCACCGGCACGCAAGCATTACAAGACAAGCCCGGCGGAGTTTATCTGCGTCGCGCCGACATCATGCCCGAAGCCGACAAGATCCTGCTGCATGCTGTGGCGCGGGCCGTCTTCGTTACTGAGCGTGGCTCGTTGGAAGAACAACTCGGCCGCCGGCCGGTTGAAGAGTCCCTGCCGCCGGCTTTCATTCCGCGGCAAGCCTCGCAGACTTATCCGGAACCGGTGCTAACGCCGCCGCGGCTCTCTTTTTTCAATGGCCTGGGCGGCTTCAACGAAGGTGGCCGGGAATATGTTACGGCCCTGGGCGAAGGTCAATGGACGCCTGCACCGTGGTCCAACATTATCGCCAATCGAGTGGACTTTGGTTTCCAGGTAACTGAGACGGGCGCCGGCTTCACCTGGTCGCAGAACAGTCACGAGAACCGTCTGACGCCATGGTCCAACGACGCGGTTAGCGATCCGCCCGGCGAAATAATTTACCTGCGCGACGAAGACACCGGGGCCTGCTGGACACCGACGCCGCTTCCGATTCGCGAATCGCAACCGTACCTGATCAGGCATGGCAAGGGCTACACGGTCTTTGAACATACCAGCCACGGCATCTCGCAGGAGTTGTTGCTGTTTGTGCCGCTCGATGCGCCGGTGAAAATTTCCCTGCTGCGTTTACAGAATCGTACGAACCGCCCGCGCCGTTTGGCTGTGACCGCGTTCAACGAGCTGGTTATGGGATCGCTTCGCAGTTCATCAGCGCCATATGCAATCACCGAAATCGATGAGACTGCGGGAGCAATCTTTGCGCGCAATCCTTACAACAATGAATTCGCCGCGCGTGTCACATTCGCCGGCACCAGCGGCGCGACCAAGCGCAGCATGACGTGCGATCGAAAAGAATTTCTGGGCCGAAACGGTTCGCCGACAAATCCCGCGGCTTTGCGGCGGGCCGGCCTTTCCGGCCGAACTGGCGCTGGTTTGGATCCCTGTGCTGCGATTCAAACGTTAGTTGAACTGGCGCCGGGCGAAGCACGCGAAGTTGTTTTCCTGCTGGGTCAGGCTCCATCAATGGATGACGCTCGCGCCGTGAATGAGCGCTTCCGCCAGCTCGGAACTGTGCACGAGTCCTTTGAAGAAGTGGCCGCGCATTGGGAAGCAGTCAGCGACGCGATCGAAGTCCACACGCCCGATCCCGCCATGGACACGCTGTTGAATGGTTGGCTCGTTTATCAAACACTTTCCTGTCGCGTTTGGGCGCGTTCGGCTTTCTATCAATCGGGCGGCGCTTATGGATTTCGCGATCAGTTGCAGGATGTGATGGCGCTGGTTTACTCCGCGCCTTCGATCGCCCGTGAGCACATTGTGCGCGCGGCGGCGCACCAGTTTAAGGAAGGCGACGTGCAGCACTGGTGGCATCCACCAACCGGCCGTGGCGTGCGCACTCGCTTTTCTGACGACCTGCTGTGGCTGCCGTACGTCGCGGCCTTTTACGTAAACATAACCGGTGATGCAACCGTGCTGGACGAAGTCGCGCCGTTCATCGAAGCCCCGTTGTTAGCGGAAGATGAGCAGGAGTCATATACGCAACCAGTGGTTTCGACCGAGACCGCGACAGTTTTTGAGCACTGCGCGCGCGCGATTGATCGCAGCCTGGCCGTCGGCGCGCACGGCCTTCCGCTGATGGGTTCCGGCGATTGGAACGACGGGATGAACCGCGTAGGTCCCGCCGGCAAAGGTGAAAGCGTTTGGGTGGGCTGGTTTCTGCACACGATCCTCGCCGGCTTTGCCCCGATCTGCGATGACTATAAAGAAAAAGAGCGCGCCGATCGCTATCGAGCGCATGTCGGAAAACTGAAGGATGCCCTCGAGCAGCAAGCCTGGGACGGCGATTGGTACCGGCGCGCATATTTCGACGACGGCACCCCACTCGGCTCCGTCGTCAATGAGGAGTGCCGGATAGACTCCATCGCCCAGTCCTGGGGTGTCATCTCCGGCGCGGCCGATCATCATCGTGCTATCCGGTCGATGGCCGCGGTCGAAGAGTATTTAATCCGGCGCGGTGATGGCTTGGTTATTCTCTTCACGCCGCCGTTTGATAAGAGCCCGCTCGATCCCGGCTACATCAAGGGTTACGTGCCCGGCGTTCGTGAGAACGGCGGACAGTACACGCACGCAGCGCTCTGGACTTTGATCGCGTACGCCATGCTTGGTGACGGCGATCGGGCGGGCGAGTTGTTCGCCCTCTTGAATCCTATCAATCACGCTTCGACGCGCGCGGGTTTGCACAAATACAAAGTCGAACCTTACGTGGCGGCGGGCGACGTCTATGCCGTGCCGCCCCACACGGGCCGCGGCGGCTGGACCTGGTATACCGGGTCGTCGGGCTGGATGTATCGCGCCGGGCTGGAATCAATGCTGGGATTCCAGTTGCGCGGAAATACGCTGCGCATCGATCCGTGCATTCCGCGCAACTGGCGCGACTTCGAAATAACTTACCGGCGCGGCAAGACGCAATACCGCATTAAGGTTGATAACCCGGTGGGTATTAGCCGCGGCGTTGGGCGGGTTGAACTGGATGGTGTGGTGCAACCTGAAAAAGAAGTGCGGCTGCCGGATGATGGTCAGCCGCATAACATTAATGTGGTAATGGCAGAGCAAGCTGACGAACCTGCTCCCGAGCATAACGGCGCACTTGATGAAGAGCGCGCCAGCAAGAATTAGCATTCTTGTTCGAATACAGAGCCGCTCGCGATAGCGAGCGGTTTAGAACAACTCTGTCCGTTCTTCTGCTTTTCAGATCCGTATTTATCCGCGTTCATCCGCGGCTAATTCTCGTTCGAATACAGAGCCGCTCGCGATAGCGAGCGGTTTAGAACCGCTTGCTACCGCAAGCGGCTCTGTGGTTGACCTCACGCCGTCACTTTCGTTCCCTGCCCTTCCGCGTTTCGTCGGCCTACAGAAACGATTGCCGCGTTGCCCGTTGTAGCGTATCGTTCCGCCGCTCATTTCACTTTCGCGAAAGGATTCCCCCTCCTTATGAGTGACGGACGATTAGGTTCAGGTTTAGGCGGCGGCGTGGCCCTGGCGTTAGGCCTGGTGATCGCTTCCATCATCGGCGGCTACGCTTTTGTCAGAGGCAAGCGCGGTGATCAGACGATTACCGTCACTGGCTCAGCCCGAAAACGCATTAAGTCCGACATGGTGGTCTGGCGATCCGCGGTTTCTTATCAAGGGAGCACTCTGGCCGACGCCTATCGTTCACTTTCCGAGAATGTGCCGCGCGTGAAGGCTTATCTGATCAGCAAGGGAATAGCCGAAAACCAAATCACTATCTCGTCAATTACCTCCCAATCCTTGCATGGCAAAAACACTGATGGTGAAGAGACGGGAGAAATCACCGGCTACTCGCTGCGACAGGAACTGGAAGTACGCTCCAATGAAGTGGACAAGATTGCGCAAATCGCCCGGCAAGCTACCGAGTTAATTAACCAGGGCATTTTGATCGAATCGATGGCGCCCGAATTTTATTACACGAAACTCGGAGCTGAGAAAATCGAGATGCTGGGTGAGGCGGCGAAAGACGCATTGCGACGAGCGCAGCAGGTAGCTCAAAGCACCGGCAGCAGTGTCGGCAGCGTGCGCACCGCCAGGATGGGTGTGCTGCAGATCACACCGGCCGACTCCAACGAAGTGTCTGACAGCGGCATGAACGATACGACGTCGATCGATAAAGACATTACCGCGGTCGTGAATATCGGGTTTGCAGTCGATTAGTCGCGAGGTCACTTACCTAACTTCTTTCGGGCACGGCCGGGGAACATTTTCCACCATGCCGATGCCAAACTCTATCTGGCCGTTAACACACGCGACCACTTTCTTCACCTCGCGAAATTGTTTGGCCGTCTTAATGACAGCGTCTTCGAACTTGAGCGAGGCCAGGTCGGGGGCGCTGCCTTGGATTTCGGGTCTGGTAAAGTAGGCATAAGCGATCCCGCGTTTGATTTTCACTGAAGCCAGCTTCATGCCTGCGGTGTAAGTTACCGGCTGATACCCCTGCTTTTCTTCCTCGGCGGTGGGCCCGGCGATTAACTCGCGCAACGCACTTTCCAATACATTCACCCGATAGACTTCGCGCTTGACGGGAAGTAGTTCGCCGCTCTTCTCCGGCTCCTTGCTGTTTTCGTAAAGGAAATAAACTCGGATCTCTCTGGTTGCAAACGGCAGGGCCGCGGGCCGTTCAGCGCTCGCCAGCGCCGAACTCGCCAACCATGCAATTTGAAATAGTGTTAGTAGTTGAACTTTGATGCTCAAGGTTTCATCCCTCAAGCTATCCACAGATTATGCAGATTACACAGATTTAAAGGAATGCTAAGAGCAAAGGGCAAAGAAGATTCGTCAGGTTTAGCTTTGGCCTCAACTCTGCCCTCAGCTTCTTGCCCTTAGCTCTTTGCCCTTAGCTCTTTGCCCTCAGCTCTTTGCTCTTTGAATCTGCGTAATCTGCGTAATCTGCGGATAGCGGTTCTGAACTTACGGCTTCGCCATCACCAACTGGTTCGCGTCCAGCTCGCGGCGATAAAAGACCCGCGGGCGTTGCACGCTGCGCTTCTGCGGATCGGCGACGGTTTGCTCGCCCTCAGTAAACGTCAGACCGACGCCCCGACTCTGCTTCATTTTTTCTTCCTGTATTTGCGGCACACGCTCAGTCGCAAAGTCCAGCCATTCCCTGACACTCAAAACTCCATCCTGTGGTCCATTGTCCGCAACCGGAGTTTTCAATCCTTCTTCCACCAAAGCGTAAGTCAGCAAGCCGTGCCCTAATTGAGAAGCTTCCAGCGCCGCTTGATAACTCTGCGCGGCGGTCAGGATGTACATGCCTTTCTCGTAGGCGAGTTGGGCCAGGCCTTTGGAATTCATTGGCCCACGTCGTTTCTCTTCCGCCTCCAGCGCCTGTCCGGAATTGCAAGCATCGATGATCAGCAAGAGATGCCCCGCGTCCAAACCTTCGACAGCCGCTTCCAGTTCCAGATCCGAGATGCTGCTGGCCAGAATCGTCTGCAAACCTTGTTCAGTCAGTTTCGTGCGGTCACCGGTGTAACCGAGGTCGTGCGGAATCAAATAGAACCGTTGCGCCTGCGCCGTGCCGTGTCCGGCAAAGTAGATGATCACGGTGTCTTCCGGTTGCGCGCGTTTGAGCTGGTCCAGGGCGGTTACTTTCAAACTCGGTGATTCGGTCGCACCGGCCAGTCGCTTCAGAGCGGAAAGAATGTTCGCCTTGGTGGCGTTTTCATTTAGCAACGGGACTACTTCAATTTTTTCGTAAGTCGCCACTTGTGTCTGGCGCAAGCGAACTTCCTCACCAAAACTCTGAGCGTCGGCCACGGCATACTTCAAATTGTATTGCGGGTTCGCGTAATCGTTGATGCCGACCGCGATGATGTAGGCTGTGCCGGCCCGCTTCAAACTGCCGGCGCCGGTTAGCAACAACGGGGCGTCCTTGCTTTTCACGTTGTCCTGGTTGAAGGCATACGCTGTCAGCCGGTTCGCTCCCGCCGTAACTGTAATTTCTTCTTCCAGGGTGACGGACGGTTTTCCCTGCAACACATCACCGTGCCAGACTTTCACCAGCGAGCCGTTGCGGAACAGGCGCAGATCGCGCGCGCCGGCGGCCTTCGGGTTGTCTCTGTCCGCCGGTGCATCGGTGACATCGATTCGCACCTTGATGGTCCGCGACGCCACGGCGTTCGCTGAATCGCCGGCGACGGATAGTCTCACCACCGGTTGGCGGCGATCCTTCTTCGATACGTCCTGCGCGACGCGCGGGCGTTTGCCGGCCATGATGTCTGTCAGCAGGCCAGGATAATAAAACTCATTGAAGAACCATTCGATCGGCGCGACGTTGAAAGTGTCGTGATCATAGCGCCAGAGAATCTGGTTCCAGGAAACCGGCGTACCGTCAAACAGTCCCTGGGGAGTCACTACCATCCACTCGCCCCCATCATCGAGCGAGATCAACGTCAACAAGTGTTCGCCCGTGGTCGCGTCCCAAAGAAAAGTTCCCCCATCGTCGGACGCTGAACCTAACAGCCGGCCATCGGGACTGAACGCCATCGACTCGACGTTCGATGTGTGACCGGCCATCGTTCGCAGTTCTTTTTGCGCCGCCACATCCCAAATCCTGATCGTGTTGTCCGAACTGGCAGAGGCCAGTAAACGGCCATCGCGACTGAAGGCTACCTGCGTAACGCCTTTCCCGTGTCCCTTGAGCGCGCCGACTTCGCGGCCGCTGGTGACGTCCCAAAGGACCACCTGACCGATGGCTTCGACCTTAATATCTTTCATGAAGTCCTGCGGGTCAGGATCCGGCTCCTTCTTCTTCTTTGATTTGTTCCCGGCCGCACCACCCATCATCGACGCAGGATCGAAATTGGATTTTGATTCGACGCCGCCAATCGCCAGCGTGCGACCGTCAGGACTGAACGCCAACGAAGTGACGGTGCGGCCCATCGTACCGGCGGTCATCGCCCCCATCATGTTTGTGACCATCGCAGTCAGGTCAGCGACGTTCGGCATCGAGCCCGCCTTGATTGCTCCGCGCGAACCCATCTTGCCGAGGTTCGGCATGTTTCCCATATTCGGAATGCCGCTCAGCTTTGTGATGCTGTCGAGTGGCGAAGTAGTCAGGTCACGCAGTTTGCTGCCAGAGGCTGTATCCCATAGCGAGGCCTGGCCCATCATGCCCAGCGTTGCCACCGTGCGCCCGTCAGAACTAAAGGCAGCTTCAATCGCGCCACCCATACCCAACGTTAACGAGCGTAATTCGCGCCCCGACTTCACGTCCCAAATCTTCACCACGTTTTCGTTGCCGCCGGGTTGGGACCCGGTATTCATTTGTTGTTGGTCCGCGCCGTAACCCACTATCAACATCGTGCCGTCCGGACTGAAACTCGCTCGCTGCACAACTCCGCCGCCGCTTGCCGGCGTCAGAGCCTGCACTTGTTTTCCTGACGGAAGTTCCACCAGAGTCAGCACGTTACTGTTCAGGCTGTACCGCGCGATTAAATGCCCGTCCGGATTGGGAATACTAAACGTCGCGTCGGATTGAGCCGCGCTGATCCGCAATCCCCTCCCGGTCCGGAGGTCCCAACGCGTCCGGCCTCCTGAACTCAGACTGTTGCCGTCGGCGCTGAACGCAACTTTGTACGCCATGTTGGTGCGCCCGTTCATGCGCAGGAGTTGCTTTCCGGTTTCCGCGTCCCAAAGCATGGTTGGCGTGTCAAACCCACCGGTCGCAATCCGTTTTCCATCATCGCTGAAAGCAGCGAACGCACGCGCCTGCGTGGTGAAGACCCCGCTGTTGGGAAGTTTCAATTCCGGCAGTGCCTTGCCCCCGACGGCATCCCACAGTTTGACGGTGTAACCTGCGACGAATGCCAGCAGCCGGCCATCGCGACTGGGCGCAAGCAAACCAAAGTCTGTCAGGGCTGGCCCAAGATCCTGATCGCTGTCCTTTGAATTTTCATTCGGCGCGACATCCCAAACTTTGAGTCGCTTAGCGATGACGCCGTTTATTCGCAAGTGTCCATCCGCAGTAAACGCGAGCGAAACGCCGTCGATGTCTTTGTCCGGCAAATTGACCGCGCGCGCCTCGCGTCCGGTCGCAAGATCCCAAAACTTCACCTGCGGGCGCGAGCCGTTGGAAGTGAACAACGCCAGTTGCCGTCCGTCGGGCGTCAGTGCCGCGCCGGTATTGCCGCCCGTAAAAGCCGCCGCGTTCAGCGCCTCATTCGGGATGGTCGAGATCTCGCGGCCCGTGCTTCCGTCCCACACTCTGATCGCGTCGCTGATTGTTACGATCCGCCCGTCGGCGGCAAAAGCGATGTAGTAAATGCCACCCATCGACGAGGCCAGTGTCCCCTGCGAGCCGGTCAGCGTTTGCACTTCACGGCCGCTGATCACGTCCCAGATTTTTACCGAGTTCTCAGCGCCAGCCGCGGCCACGAGGCGGCCGTCACGACTGAAGGCAATCGCCGGCGAGATGCTCATGCCATTTTGCGAACCGCCCGAAAGGTTACGCAGCTCGCGACCAGTTGCCGTCTCCCAAAGTTTGATCGTCGCGCTGCGATAGGTGCCGGTGGCTAATAAGCGGCCGTCGGGACTAAAAACGAGATTGGTGGCGCCGAAGAAATTGTTGTAGCCGGTTTGCAATACCAGCTCGGGCTTGGCCTCTCGCGCCTTCTGATCGACTTTTCCCTGGCCGGCAGTGCCAGCGCTGCTAATTCCGAGGCCACGTTCATCCGGAGGGGTAGGAGATGAAGACTGGGCAAAACCATATGTCGCGCCCGCCAACGTTGTGATGGTAAAGACCAAACCATGAAGTAGATTCAGCGAACGTCCTTGTATCTTTCCCATGATGTATTCCCCCCTTAAATGTCACTTCGACCTTAGTTCACTTTAAAGTACCAATACCGGTGCGGCGAAAACCTGGAGCACCTCAAGCACTGAGTCTCAACGTGTTGGTGGCCGCACGCGGGGCAATTGGCGCGCGTACTGAAGGTGTCCCAGATGTGGGCACAGATATCGCATTGCCAGAGCTCATCGCCCGGATCGGGTTGCCAATGACAATGAGGGCAACCGGGTAACAGCATTTGACTTATGTTCGGACCAACCATGGGCAATAGTGAGGGCGCTTAATGTTTGAAGTCGATCGCTAATCGCGATGGGTTGGAAAACTCGGTGACACGAAAAGCTCGTCGTGATTTGATTCCGAGCAGGAAATCGTAGAAGCCTTCGTAACAGCCTTTTTCCTGCACTTCCCTCAGCGCGGGCATTCTCAATTTCCCTTCCGGCGAAAAGTTCGCCCCGGACGAAAACCCGGCCTGCATTTCATCCATGGAAATTTGGTTGAAAGTGACCTGCAGGAAAGCCTGACCCGCCATCCTGATCCGGAAAGTTTCTTCTTCACCGGTGTAATAGCGGCCCTTCAAGTAACGGATCTGATAGTTCGGAACGACGCCTTCAAACTCAAACACGACGCGGTCAAATCCGCCTTGCCTCGCTGCCCGCACTTTCTTTACGTGCGGATTTTCCTGCTGATCGTGGTGGCGCCAGATCGGTCCAGTAGTCCAGACTTCCAGCCTGCCTTTATCCTCAAATTGTGCCCCGGCCGAAAACGAACTGGCCGACACGCAGCCGAGGATAACCGCAATAACAATCACGAAACGTTTTGCCTTCAGCTTCAGTCTCATCCTCACTGTCTTCGCCGGTAGGTTCAAACGGTGGCTAGTTTCCTGCTTTACCTCTTGTAACGCAAACTCTTGATCTTGTCAGTGGCCGCCTGCGGCGGCGCGAGGCTGGGGCCTTCCTCTTGTCAGAACCGCCTGCGGTAGCGGGCGGGCCTGCCGATTGCGGATTGCGGATTGCGGAATAAGCGACCACTCACTATTTCTTTTCCAATCCGCATTCTGCATTCCGCAATCGGCAGGCCCGCCCGCTACCGCAGGCGGTTCTGACCGTTCTTTGACTACCAGCCTCAGACTTCCTAGACTCCACTGCTATGCCCGTCGTCCTGCGCGTTGAGCGCGTCTCAAAGCAATATCGCATTTACGACAGCCCCGGCGATCGGCTGAAGGAATCCCTGACTCGCGGCCGCTGGAAATGGCATCACGATTTCTGGGCCCTCAGGGATGTGAGTTTCGCCGTCGAGGCCGGCACCACTACCGGCATCGTTGGACCCAACGGCAGCGGCAAATCCACTCTCCTGCAAATCATCACCGGCACCCTCGAACCAACTCATGGCAACGTCTGGTACGACGGGCGGGTAGCGGCGCTGCTGGAGCTGGGGGCCGGTTTCAACATGGAATTCACCGGCATCGAAAACGTCTTCATGAACGCGGCGCTGATGGGATTCACGCGAAAACAAACGGAAGAATTGCTGCCGGAAATTGAACGCTTCGCCGAAATCGGCGCCTTCATTCATCAACCGGTTAAGACTTATTCCAGCGGCATGTACGTGCGGCTCGCCTTCGCGACGGCCGTCGCCACCGAACCGCAAATCCTGATTATCGATGAAGCGCTTTCCGTGGGTGACGCGGTTTTTCAACATCGCTGCCTGCGGCGAATAATGGAGATGCAGGAGAAGGGTACGACGATCCTTTTCGTTTCGCATGATCCGTCGGCGGTGCGGGCCCTCTGCTCGCGCGTCATCCTGCTGAATGGCGGCCGCATGGAAGCCGAGGGCAAAACAGCCGACGTGCTGAATCGCTATCAGGCCTTAATAATGGAACGCGAAGAGGCCTACAACGCCGGGCAAACGATTCAGCCGGCGCTCGGCGTGCAAAATGAAACCGCTCCTGATTCAGCTGAACTGATGGCGCTCGCGCAACCAAGCCCTTCGCTGCGTTACAACTATCGTCACGGTGATGGTAGCGCTGCGATTCTGAATGCGGAAGTCCTGAACGCTGCCGGGGAAACCGCAGACCTGATCGAATCAGGCGCCGCGCTGACGATCAACCTGCGGGTGCGCATGAATCGCGACATCACTCGTCCGGTGTTTGGTTTTTTGATCAGAGACCGGCACGGCGTGCACGCGTACGGTGTGAACACGGACCAGCAAGGTCTTCGTTTCGATCACGTTGAGCGCGGCGAAATCCTCGAGATCAGTTTTGCCTTCGATTGCTGGTTAGGGACCGATCTCTATTCTATTTCCGCAGCCGTGCACAGTGAAGATGGCGCGAGCTATGACTGGCTGGACGGCGTTCACTTTCTTCGCGTCGCCAGTCCGATTCCACTCGAAGGCATCGCCAACCTGCATGCCACCGCCGGCTCGCGACGCCTGGGACGGATAAGGGATGAGGGCGGAAGGATGAAGGTGGAGGGGTGAGTCCCTCATCCTTCATCCTTCGTTATCGCCATCCATGCCACCATGATCCCCAACCGCCGCGTATCGTCGGAAAGACCCAGACTCTGCGGCGATCGAGCGTCGGGCAATTCAAGGGTTAACACGTTGTTCCCACCACGCACTCCGGCCGTTAGAGGAATGTCAAATCCCATAACCTCCCTCCTGTTGACTATCAGGTTTGCAACGACCTGGTCATTGATCTTGACGATTAGCTGTTGCTGCTCGAGCCGGCCTGCACCCAGAAATGGCGCCGGCCACAGACGCAGGTTCATTGGGCCTGGCTTAGCAATACTAAACGCAATAATCGCCTTCCTCCGTTCGGTCCAGCGTCCGAATGGCTCCGCCGCGCTCCAGCCATAGCCCAGAAACCGATCCGCTTCAGGCGTTGCGAAATTTATCAATGTGCCGGTTTCATAAGCGGCGTAAGTAGAATCCCTGCGCCGCAAATCGATCACCTTAAGCGGACAGTGTGAAAGTTCGTAGGGCGCTTCGCTCAGCGGAACGGGATCGAGAATAATGTTGCGAATACCCAGCTTGACCAGTCCCGCACAAGCTTCATCGCTGTCCTGGTCCGCCAGATCGGCCAGGTTATCTACGTGACTGATTTGTTGCGCGGAAAACCGCGAGATATAACCGGTCGCGATTGGTTGATGGTGAAATACCTGGAGCAGCGCCGCATAACCATCGAATCTCGAAGCCGGCAAATTCAACACCGGCCCCTGGGAGATAAGAGCCAGCTCAGCGGGTGGTGAGAACGGTGGCTGCCGTGGGAAGGGCCAATAACTCTCCGCCACGGTCCAGGCAAGCACGACCAACAGCAGCCCCGTAGCCCATCGCCGGCCCCATCGCTCTCCTACCGCCACTTGGGCGCAGGTGATGCCGGCGCTCGCCACGATGGTAAAAAAGAAAATGCCCATCATCACAAACCGCACCGGCGTGCGGCCAAGATCAAACGGCGGGACCTTCATCAGCAGCGAGTAAGGCAAGGGGAAGCCGGTGTCGGTGCCGAACACTTTCAACGTCGGGCCTAAACTGAGTAGGAAAAACACCAACCCCACTGCGGTTGCCGCATACGTCATTTTTCTTCGCCGGCGAAAGGAGGACAGATATTCCTGTCTGTCCAAATCGTTACAGTCGGCCGGTCTCCTGCATACCAGTGCGATGATAGCGAAAAGCAAAATCGGAAAGCCGGCAAACGTCTCGCGACCGTCACTACCCTCCGTCATGCGCGCCGACAGGGCCGCAAAAGTTCTACCGTACAACGGTGTGCGCTGTGGTTCGGGAATCACGAATCCGGGTAGGTTTGCGGAATAGTTCGAAGACTCCGTGGCCGGAGGCTTCTTAACGTTACTGGCAAAGTAGTTGATCAGAAATGGCGTCATTACGGCCAGGGTTAGTCCGCAGGTCAAAAGAAGCTTGCCCGCTCCCAATTGCCGAAACTTTTCCCGCAGCACACTTCGCTCATCGCGGATCAGCAATGCGGCAACCAGAATCAAGCCCAGACCGAGGACGATGTACAGCACCAACTCCGTGAAATAGATCGCGAGGCCCACTGATAACCCGGCGGCTATCAATCTCTTAAACCCAGGCTTTCGATAGAGCCGCAGAAACAAGAAACCGGCGAGCGGAATGAAGAATCCTGCGAGCAGGCTGAGGTGCGGAGAGTGTTCGTAAAAAAAGTCAGCGAACGCGAAGGCGATGCTGCCAATACTCGCCGCGAAGCGCGTGAACTCTAGTTCGCGCAGCAGCAGGTAAGTGAAATACAGCAGCAGCGTGAAGCACAGCCACACAATAATCCGGTACGCATAAACCGGATACATCACGTCATTCCCGGAAAGCTTTTGCACTAAAAACGTTACGGGGAAGAACCCGGGCGACAGCGTGTGATGGGCCAGGTTGGCGCCGACGGGATAAAAAATCAGATCCGTATGATAAGGACTGTGGCCGTGCGTAATGTTTTCATTAACCAGCCACAGGCTCCAGATCGAATGGGCCGGATCGTTCCAGACTTTGCCATCACTTGACAACACAGCGTTGAGTGGAACGACGAAGTGGTAAACCATGACGAGGGAGAACAGCAGACAGATCACAAACGTTCCCGCCGCGGAACCGGCTACGCGGGTCCAATGCTTGATGTGGGTCGGTGTCTTCGCGTTCGGCTGCCTACTGAGTGGTGACATGTTTTTCAGGTTTTCCTTTGGAGTGCGCTGACCTGTCAGCGCTTTCCCACATCCCGACCTGTCGCGACGCACTCGAGAAGAACGGCAAGCTAAAGCTTGAACTCCATACGCCTGTCACGCGCGTTGAAGCCTTCGATCCGGGCAGGTGTATAGAGTTCGAACTTTAGTTTGCATAATCATGAAAGACGAAGCCGCAAGCTGAAGCTTGAACTCCATACTCCTGTCACGCGCGTTGAAGCTTCGATCCGGGCAGGTGTATAGAGTTCAAACTTTAGTTTGCATAACCATGAAAGACGAAGCCGCAAGCTAAAGCTTGAACTCCATACGCCTGTCACGCGCGTTGAAGCTTCGATCCGGGCAGGTGTATAGAGTTCAGACTTTAGTTTGCATAACTTCAGTGGCGGCAGGCCGCCACATACCAAAGCGGCGACAGGTCGCCGCACTCCAAAGGGCGAAGCCGCAGAGATACTGCCGCTAATAAATCGCCAGCCACTGCACGTTAATGCCCAGCAGCCTGGTGTCAGGTGACACTCCAATGCGCCGCGGAATCTCTGCGTCCGGCAACGCGAATGTCAGAATGTTCTGTTGTCTGACAGTATCCGCTGCGAAAGGAATCGAGTACTCACGGGGATCCTGCTCAGTGATCGTTAGGTTCGCGATCGGGTGGCCGTTGAGTTTGATGACAACTCTTTGACTCGTCAATTTCGGAGGCGCCAGAAACGGGCCCATCTTCATTACTAATCGTCCGCCGCGAACTTCGGCCAGCGCAAAACCGAAAGCGGCTTCCCCTCTATCAGTCCAGTGGGAAAATTGCTCGCGCCCACTCCAGCCGGGTCCCAGATATCGGTCTGCTTCCTCACTTCCGAACTCGATAATCTTTCCCCACGACAACAGCGGATATTCCGTTCGTTGTTCCGCAACCAAGGAATTGGGATCTAGTTTGTCGGGCGAGGAGGCTGCCTCCCCGCGAAGATCCACAGTCGTGACTTGGCACTTGTCCAATTCCAACGGCCGCATGTCAAAGGGATTCGGCGCCGTCATCCTCGCCGGCGCGATCACAACGTTGCGAAATCCCAACTGCTGCAGGTACGAGCAGAAATACGCTCCGCCCCGGCTGAACGCGTAAAACTGATCGGCGGAGTAATCCCATTGAGCATCATTGTTTCTCGCCAGATATCCGGTCGCCAGCGGCTGGTGGTGTTGTGTCTGCAACATCGCGGCATAACCGTCCCATTGCACGGGCGGCAGATTCATCACCGGCCCGGCCGCTATGTTTGATAAGGCTGCGGGTGTTCGAAATGGCCGGCGAGTTTCGGCCGGAGAATAAACTTCGGCGACGGTCCAAACGAACACGATGCCCATCGTGATCGCGGCCCAACGCTGTCCTGCCCGATTTCTAAACAGCGCTGCCAGCGTCGACATGCCTGACGCGCTCACAATCATGAGAAAGAAAAGGCCCATCGCGACAAAACGCACCGGCGTGCGTCCGGCATCAAACGGCGGAAGCTTCATTAGCAGTGCATACGGAAGCTTCCACCCGGTGTCGACGGCGAATACTTTCAAGGTCGGACCCAGACTCAAAATGAAAAAGAACAATGCCGCAGCCAGACACATTCGGATCCATCGATTGCGGGTTTTGATCAGCGCGAACAGCGTGAATATTAGCGAGGGGAAGCCAACAAAGATTTCAAAGCCGCCCACACCGGCGGTAATTTTCTCATCAAGGGTATGAAAGAGCGTCCCATACAACGGCGTCATGTACGGCGTGCCGAACACCTCGGCCTCTTCGCGCTCTTGTCCGGGAACAAAAAAGCCGGCCACGTTCGCCGAGTAGTGGCTTATCTCAACGTAACCTGGTTTCCGGATTACATCCTTAAAAAGCACAAACAGGAAAGGACTGATGATCAGCGCAAAGGTTGCTCCGGCCATCGCCAACCGTTTCCAGCCGGCCTCTCGAACTCCGGCCAGCAAGGTTGTTCGTTCCCGCTTGAATAAGAAAATCATGACCGCCATCAATGCGGCAGCCATGTAAAGGTAGACGGCAAACTCTGTGAAATAGACTGAGACGGCCGCCACAAACGCAGCCGCGATCACATTCAGCGAAGCTGGACGCCGGAAAGAACGAACCAGAAACAACGCCGTCAGCGGAAAGAAGAACGATGCCAGGTGATTAATGTGCAGGAGATGGAGATAGAAAAAGTCGGAGAACGCAAACGCAACCGCGGCAGTAGCAGACGGCAAGAGAGGAAAACCAAGTTCCCGCAGGAGGAGATAACTCAGGCCCAGAATCAAGGTAAACGAAAGCAGGATTATTACCTGGTAAGCGTAGAACGGATAGAGCCGGTCGCCGCGCACGATTGTTTTCACCAGCAATGTCACAGGAAAAAAACCCGGCGCCAGCGTGTGATGGGCCAGGTTCGCTCCGATGGGATAAAAGAGCAGATCGGTGTGATAGGGATTTTGGCCGTGTATGATCGCTTCGTTGGCAAACCAGATATTCCAGATCATCTGGCCGCTGTCCTGGCCTTTGATTCCCGCTGTGAACGGGAGGGCGCCGAGCGGAATGATGTAGTGATAGATCATCAGCAGGCTGAAGATCAGGGAAAGCGGAAAAAGCACATACCACTTCTCCGGCCATCGCGCCTTCACACTGTGGTCCTGCTGCTGCAACCTGCATCAACCTTCCTTGTCACCGAAAATCTTGTCAGAACCGCCTGCGGTAGCGGGCGGGCCGACATGATAGTGGTCAAGCTTCATTCCGCCACTCGGGGCCCGCCCGCTACCGCAGGCGGTTCTGACTGACTTCGAGTTTTACTTTCGCGGTTGGCGACCCATTCAATGCGAACCAACAAACATCGTTGCTGACCATGTCGAACTCAAGCACATAACTGCCCTGCGGGAGCGCCGGTAAATGGACTTCGCACCGGACTGTTTGCCCCGGCGCGATAGGTTCCCCTTCATCCGGCGTCAGCGCCTCCCAGTGATAACTGTGATGAAGCATTCGCCCGCCCGTGTCATACACATGGCACCCCAACATGACCGCACCCAGGCCCGCACTGCGTGGTAGCCAGATTGATTTACTTTCATTCTTCACTACCGCATGCAATTCGATCGGTTCTCCTTCCGTCGCGGTGACGGAATGCGGCGTCACCTTGATAGCTGCTGTCAGTCCGGCGCGGAAACGACTGTCCGACGGCGCGGTCTCGCCTTTGAAAAGAAAAAAGGTGCGCTGGTTTTGCATGTGGTCGATGGCCGCGGCCGCATAGCGCCGGCTGGGTGAACCGCCTTTGAGAAACTTCTCAAACTCGTCCAGGCCCAGGTGATAAGCGGGCAGATTGAAAACCGCGAGCTTGATGTCGGTGAATCCTGCTGCGCGCGCCCAGTTCCAGACTTCGCGAATCTCAATGTCGTTTTCGACCACGCCAAAAGTTCGCATCTCATACTGCGATTGCTCCGAGCGCGAGTGGTTCGGACCGGGCTCAGCAAAACCGGCGATGCCGCCCTGCTTCAGAACGCGTCCCAGTTCGTGCAGCACCTCCGCCGGATTCGGCACGTGATGAAATGCATCCAGACAAATAATTCGGTCTACAGTTTCGCCGGACAGGTCCAGCTGATGGCCGTCGAACAGCAGAAACTGCGGTTCCGGTTTGTTTCCGAACACCGGATGCCGGCGGTAAAGTTCGGCGCCGATGCGCAGCGCAGTCGGTGAGATGTCGACCACAATCACGCGACAGCCGAGTTGCGTCAGGAATCGCGACGCCCAACCGGTGCCGGCGCCAAATTCCAGCACAGTCATTTCCGGACAGAGGCCCAAACCCTGCACGGTAACCGCGAAATTTATTAGTAATTGTGGGACCTGGTCGAGGTCGCCGAAGGGCTTCGCCAGGTGATAGTTCCAATCGCTGATCCGCGAGAAGTATTCCTCCGCCAGTCGATTCAACTCTTCGACAGACGTGTCACTCATCATCCGGCGCACATCGATCAATTCGTTATCGTCCGGCATCCTCTAAGTTCCCGAGATCAGCCACAGCGACATAATCAACCAACCGGCAAGTGACAACAGCATATGCGGGTCGCGAAAAATTTCGACGGCCGGCTCAGTTCCGGTTTGAGAATTGTGCAGCTTATGGATGTAGCGAAAGATTCCGTAAACCACGAACGGTGCGGTGTAGATCAACGACTCAGTGTGATGATTTTGGATCGTCGCGGGGCTCATCGTGTACAGGCTGTAAGTCAGAATCACGCAGGTCGCGGTAATCACAATCAACTTGTCCAGCAGCACCGGCTGATAAAGTTCCAGCACGCGACGGTGATTCGAAGTTTCCCCGGCAAGCGCGTAGAGCTCAGCGCGCCGTTTCGCGAAGCCCAGGAAGAGTGCCATCATGAATCCGCAAATCAACAACCATTGCGTGGGCGGAATTCCGACGCCGGTGGTTCCCGCCAGAATGCGCAGCATGAACCCGGCTGCGATGAGAAAGACATCCAGAATTACGACCTGCCTCAAGCCCATCGAATACAGCAGATTGATTCCGACATAAGCCAGCAGGATTAGCAGCACCGCCCGCGAAACATAGAGACCCAGCGTGCCACCCGCGATCCACAGCACGGCCAACAAAAGAATCGCGATCGCCGCCGATACTTTTCCTGATGCGATGGGACGCGCTTTCTTTCGCGGATGTTCCAGATCGCGTTTTCGATCAAGCAGATCATTAAGGATGTACACTCCGCTGGCAACGAGCGAGTAAGCGATAGCAGTTAGCACTACTCGCTTTGACATGCCCGGCTGTCGCCACGCGGTCGCGAACAGGAATCCCATGAAGACGAAGCCGTTCTTCACCCACTGCCGCGGCCGCATTAGAAGCCAACAATTTTTGAGGAAGTTCATGAGTTCAGCAAACTTGGTCCATAGTCCCTCCCACTGGGAGGGGGAAAACCATGGGTTCAGCTAATCCGCAACCGCCGCGAGAGATCCGACTGAAAACGATTCTCCGGATCGACGCGCGCCTTCACCCGCCGCCATTCCGCCAGTCGCGGATACATCGCCTGAAACGTCTCGGCCTTCATCCTCGCGTCCTTTGCCAGGTACACGCGCCCCCCGTGCCGCAGAACGATTTCATCCAGCCGATCAAGAAACGGAAATAAGCCGGCGTCGCGAATGGGAAAGTCGAGGGTCAACGTATATCCCGCAAAAGGAAATGACAGCACCCCTTCGCCTTCCGGCCCGAAGCGTTTCAGGACCGAAAGAAAACTCGAACGCCGGTCGCGCGCCAATTCCTCCAGCAACGATTGCAGGCCCCGTTCCGCTTCAGCCAGCGGCAGCACACACTGGTACTGCACAAAACCCTGGCGGCCATACATCCGGTTCCAATGTGCAATGCGATCGAGCGGAAAGAAGAACCGGTCCAGCGTATCGACAAAAGTTTCCGTTCGTCTGCCCTGCCAGCGGTAGAAAGTCTCATTAAATGCCGCCATGGTAAAGCGGTTCAGAGCAAATGAAGGAAAACCAAACCTGAGCTCATGCGGCCGGCTTCTCGGAGAAGTGTGCGCCCGCTGAAGGGCCGGTGGCAGTTCCGTTCGACTCGCATGATGCCCCCGAATCAAAATGCTGCGACCCAGTTTTCGTCCCGCCACGCAATCAATCCACGCGACCGAATAATCGTCATCCCAGTTTTTGTCTGACAACAGGCTGAGCGAGGCGTCCAGATCCCTGGCCGGCTGATGTTGGACCATCATGTAAGGGCTTTCGATCCGCAACAGTTGCAGCGCCACTTCAGTAATGATGCCCGTCAGGCCCATGCCTCCCACCGTTGCCCAAAACAGATCTGAATTCTCATCCGGTGAACACCTGGTCCGTCCGTTATCAGCGCCGACGATCTGCAATTCACTCACGTGCCATCCAAAAGTTCCGGCGCGATGATGGTTCTTGCCATGGATATCGGCTGCCACACATCCACCGAGCGAGACAAATTTGGTCCCCGGAACGACCGGTGGAAACCAGCCCTGCGGCACCAGAGTTTCGATAATCTCGGCGAGCGTCGTGCCGGCTTCCGCTTTCAGCAATCCCGTCGCTTCATCAAACGATGTGGTCCGGTTGAGCCGTTCCGACAGCATGACCACTCCGGTCGCAGAGATCGCTGCGTCGCCGTAACTTCTCCCCTGACCGCGAACAATGATTGTGTCGTCGGCCGGCGGTATTGCCTCGGCAAGATTTTTCGGAGTGAGGATATGAGCGAGACGCCGCGGATAACATCCCCAGCCAGACAGTTCCACGGTGCGCGCGGTGGGCATAGACATCAACGAACAGCGACGAATGATTCATGCGACGAAGGCCGCAATTCGTTCGCGGGTTGTAGTGAGAGCTGAATCCAGTGAACGGCTATTCCCAGTTGGCGATCATCGTCGCTCAGGCCGATAGACTTTGGTGACGTCGCGTCCGGCAATAAAAACTGCAGCGTATTTCGCTTTTGCAAAATACCGGCCGGCAAGAGAAAACTTATTTCACGTGCCTGATTGTCTTTGAAGGAAAAGTTCTGAATCATTTGACCGTTAAGCTTGATGCTCAATCGCTGTTGCGGGTGCTCCTTTGGCGTGACGAAGGCGTGAAGTTCCATTTTACAGAGCAGGTCCTGAACGGTGTCGGCCTCAAACACCAATCCCGCCTCGTCAGCTTCAGTCCAGCGAGATGTTCCTTCAGCCGCACTCCAACCGTACCAAAGATAGCGACTTGCTTCCGGCGCGGCCAAATCGATGCGATCGAACGTTGCGGCCCCGATTGTCGCAGGCACGGGCGGATTTAAGAAAGGCGCGAGGAACTGCGGCTGACGCCAATCCCAATTGCGCTCCGGATGGTCGTCGATGTTCACCGGCTGCGTGTTCCACCTCCACGTGTCACGCGAAACCGCGCCCAACCCGTTAATCACAATACTGATTAGTAACAGACCGGCGCCCACCATCGGTTCGAAACGTCGCGCCCAAGTTCTGCCGGGCGTCGTCGCCCGCGCTCTTGATCTGGCTTGCAAACCTAAGGTTGCGAGTAACACGAGCCAGGGAACTAAACCCGTGCTTAAGCGAGCGCCGAAACTGTGGCCGGCCCACCAATGAAGCAGAGCCGAAGCAACGAGAACGTGGATTGCGATAACGGCGAGCGAAAGTATCACCAAACCCGGATAGACGATCTGTCGCCAATAACGGACCAGCAGGTAGGCGATAAAGAAAACGGCTGGAACGTAAATCAACAGACCGCGGGAAGGACTAATCAAATTCGCGCCCAGCGCCATCCAAAAAACTTCAAACTGTAAACGGCTGGCGCGGAAATAGCTCGGCAGCAGATGGCCATAGTAATGCCAGGAAAAACTCATGAAGGCGATCAGCCAGGCGGCGCCCGTCGCGAGGTAACGCCACAGCGCCGGCCGGTGAAAGAGGAAAATGTAAACGGTGATTCCGATGATATGGACCGCGAAGGTCGGACGCACGAAATACATCCAGGACAGCAGCGTGGCGATAAGTAACGGTCGTAAACGCAGGCGCTGGGTCGCCGCCCCCAACAGCATGAACAGAACGAAGCCGAGCAGAACCGAGCCCCACGTGTCGGTCCAAAGACTTCGCGAAGCAGTACTCCAAACCTGTGTGCCAAGCCCGCCGCCCGCGGCCACCAGCAAGCTCAAACCAGCCGGCAGCACCAGCCGCGCCTGACAAAAGAAGAGGCATACCAGCGCCGCCATCAGAATCGCAGCGAGGATCTTTTCAATTCGCGCTTCGCCGTCGAAGTTGTAAGTGCGATCCGGGTTCGCTGCCGAAACGCCTGCCAGGTTCATTGCGGCCACAAATGGGATTGAAAGAACCGACGAGCCGGGCGGGAAATTGTAATAGAGGCGGCCATTCACCCATTCCAACTGGTAGATGTCACCGTTGCGATAGTAGTAACGAAACCACTGCGGCTCGTTGCGCGGAATATCGTAGTGGTCCAACGCGAAACTCCGGTGATAGAGCAAGCTTTCGCTGAGCAGCATCGAATAACTGGAATCGGTTACCTGGCGGACCGGGGAAAGCAGGAAGACGGCCATCGCCGCAATGAAGATCAGACCGGTAAGCAAAGAGCTCTTACGAGACAGTTTGAATCGTGGCGACACAGCGCGCATATTACGTGAGTTTGGAAGAAAAGCGATCCGAATCCGAGGTTCAAGCAGGTCATACGCCGAAGGCGTTAAAAAACTTAGCCCAGGGTAACACCCTGGGTAACTAAGAAAATCTCTGCAGCACCCTGAAGGGGCGCAATAATTCACCCGCCAGAGCTTGTTCAATCCTTTCAAGATAAGGGATGGGTGTGAGACGCTTTTACCCAGGGTGTTACCCTGGGCTAAATTCTTCGACGCCTTCGGCGTGAACCAATCATGGCCCAGTGTTTGACATAAAGGATTCTTGTGCAAAGCTAACTCACAACTAGCTGGTGGTTAGATCGAATATTACACACGTCCATCCAACCGAAACCCACGCCGCTCGCACGGATCTTCCCGATCCGCGTTATGCCGAAATCCGTCTGGGTATCGTCTGCCCGATGGCGAACGAAGAAGCCAGCGCGGTTAGGTTCGTCAATGAAGTAATCGCGCAGTGCGACCGGCATCAATTTAAGTCAATCAGCTTTTTCGCGGTGCTGGATTCGGCAAGTAAAGACAAGACCATTGACTTGCTGCGAGATTTGCAGCAGCAACAGCCTGCTTTGCAGGTGGTGTGGGCGCCGGAAAACACTTGTGTCGTCGATGCTTATCTGCGCGGCTATCGCGAGGCCCTGGCCGCCGGTTGTGATTGGGTGCTGGAGATAGACTGTGGTTTCAGTCACCAGCCAACAGACATTCCGCAGTTCTTTCAATCGATGCTACAGGGAAATGATTGCGTTTTCGGCAGCCGCTTCTGCAACGGCGCCGGCGCATCTGCTGAGTCGCTGCGCCGGCGGATTCTGAGCCGCGGCGGAACCGTGCTGAGCAATCTGCTCTTGGGCACTTCGCTGCGAGACATGACCAGTGGCTTCGAACTATTTCGCCGGGAAGCTTTGTCGTCCGTGCTGAACCAGGGCATCAACTCACGCGGGCCATTTTTTCAAACTGAGATCAGAGCGCATTGCCATCAGTTCAGAATCGCCGAGGTTCCGATTCATTATCAGGGAGCCAGCCACAAGATTAATCGCGCTGCCCTGCAGGATGCTTTTAAAAATTTGTGGCGGCTGTTTCGACTACGCCGGCAAAAGCATTTGTAGGCGGCCGTCCGTGGCCCGCCCCTGGTTTCGGTTCCACAAATTTTCCCGTTAGAGAGAGAGTTAATGCGGCAAGGGTGGCTACGGAGGGCCACCCCGACAAGAATAGTTCGATGGAAAACAAAGTCGCTGTCGTCGTCACTTCAATCAACCAACCAAGCCAGGCGTTGCAACTGGTCGCGGAAGGCTGCCGCAGGTTGGGTTATGACTTTATTGTTATTGGTGACGAAGCGAGCCCAGCGGAATTTCCGCTTGATGGTTGCCGGTTTTATAGCCTCGAGGAACAGGCCAAACTTGGATTTCGCTTCGCCGAGTTATGTCCCACCCGGCACTATGCGCGCAAGAACATTGGCTACCTCATCGCAATTCGGAGGGGTGCGGAATTAATTCTCGAACTCGACGACGACTGCATTCCCAACGCGAATTTCTGGCACGATCGAGAGCGAATTCAGCATGTCCCCATCAATTCGGGCGACGGCTGGGTCAACATCTTCCGGTATTTTTCGGAAGTGAAAATCTGGCCGCGCGGCCTTCCGCTCGACGAAATTAACCACCCAGTGCGCGACTTCGAGACTTTGCCATACGAAGAGGTCGACTGCCCCATTCAACACGGATTGACTGACGGCAATCCGGATGTCGATGCGATTTATCGTCTGACTTCAGAGCTGCCGCAAACTTTCCGCAGCGATCGCCGGCTGGCTTTGAAGAAAGGGTCATGGTCGCCTTTCAACACTCAGAATACAGCCTGGTGGGCCGGCGCTTTTCCGCTCCTGTACCTGCCCGCCTCGTGCCAATTTCGCGTTACCGATATTTGGCGCAGCTATGTTGCACAACGAATTGCCTGGACCAATGACTGGGGCGTTCTGTTTCACGAGCCAACCAACACGCAGCAGCGAAATCCGCACGACCTGATGGCGGACTTTGTCAGCGAGTTGCCGGCCTACCTGCACGGTAAGGCCATCTGCGCTCGCCTCGGGGAGCTTCAATTAAAGGTGGGGCTCGAACACCTGCCGGATAATCTGCGCGCTTGCTATACGGAGCTAATCGAGATGGATGCGGTCGAGAAATCTGAGCTGGCATTGCTCGAAGCGTGGCTCGAGGATATTCAGAGGTTAGTTCAGGACACCGGTGCTAAGCGGGTCGAGGACTACAGAACCGGGAGGGGTAGCGACCGGTCTCAAGGCTGACAGGAGAATCCCTATCAGAGCAGGTATTAGTGAAACTCCATCGAGTAAACCGCAATACCAAGCAGGCGCCCATCACGGCTAAGTCCCAGCGACGCTGGTGAAGTCGCATCAGGTAGGCTCAAGCGTAATACATTTTTTTGCCGCAGAAGTTCCGTCGGTAACGTCATCGTGCGCACACTCGGCTGCGGCTCATAGCCGATAAATTCTTCTATCAGAGAGTCGTTCAGGAAAATTCTGACTCTTTGAGCTGGCACATGATTGGGCACCAGGAACGGAACAAACTTCAACGTCAATGAAATATCTCGCCGTTCCTCCGGCGTGAAAACCAGGGCCGCTTCTTTGCCATCGGTCCAGCGGTACTCCCCTTCCGCCTGGCTCCAACCATACCAAAGATATTCGCCGGATTCCGGGTGCGAAAAATCGACCGGGCCGAGTTTCAGCATTGGAATCTGCGCAGGCAGCGGCGGTCTGATTATCCCCGCCAGAAATTGCGGCTGGCGCCAATCCCACAAACGCTCAGGATGCTGATCGATATTTAGCGGCAGTGCGTTCCACTTCCACGTGGCCGCATTCAGCGCGCCGGAAGCATTTATCCCCACGCTCAAAAGCAAGAGCAGGCCGGCAAACACGATCTCGATGCGCCTCAGTTGGCGATGGGCGAAAGGCGCTGTCGCACGATTGATCTGCATGGCCTGAACACCAATCACTGCACACAGCACGAACCACGGAACCAGGCCCGTGGTAAAGCGAGCGCCAAACGCGTGGCCGCCCCACCATTGCAAAGTCGCCGAGGTGGCAAACAGGTGCGTCGCGATCACGAACAAGCTCATGATCACCAGGCGAGGAAAAACAATTTGCCGCCGATAGCGAACCAGTAAGTACCCCCCGAAGATCACCAGCGGCACGCAGATCAATAAGCCGCGAGAGGGACTGAAAAGATTGCCCGCCAACCCCGACCAGACCGCGGCAAAATGCAGCCGGCCCGGCTTGTAATAACTCGGCTGCAGAGCGTGGTAGATGCGCCACGAATAAATCACGAACGCCGCCAACCACGCTGCGCCAGTGATAAGGAAAGGCACCGCGCGCTTTCGATGAAACACGATCAGGTAAACAGCTATCGCGATGATGTGAACGGAATAAGTCGGCCGGACGAAGTACAGCCATGACACCAGCGTGCCCAGCACAACCGGATTGACGGCGCGCCTGGTTGCTTCCTGTCTCAACAACATCCAGAGCACAATTCCCAGCAGCAACGTGCCCCACGTTTCATTCCACATTGCCCGCGAAGCACTGCTCCAGATCTGAGTTCCAAATATCCCACTCAGAGCAATCACCACGCTCCATGAGACCGGCAAAACGATGCGGGCCAGCCAGAAGAAAACGCACGCCAGAACGGCCATCAGAATCGCCGCGAGGATGCTTTCGATCTGCTCTTCGCCAACGGCATTGTAGGCGCCGTCCGGTTTAGCTGCGGAGACTCCCACCGTGTTCATGATGGCGACGAAAGGAAGGGAAAGAATGGAAGTCCCCGGCGACAGGTGGTAGTAAAGCCGGCCGTTTACTAATTCGAGTTGATAGATGTCGCCGTTGCGATAGTAAGCGGGCACCCAGCTTGGCTCCCCGCGCGGGATCGCGTAGTTACTCAATTCGAAACTGCCGTGGCGCAACAAACTTTCGCTCAACAGCATTGAGTAAGCCGAGTCTGTTACCTGATGAACTGGGGAAAACAAAAGGACCAGAAAAACTATTACGAAGATAACCAGCGCGGGAAGAATGTTCGCTCTTGAGCGTCCGGCTCTTTTGGTCGCAGTCCCCTTTAGCGCAGGATCCGTTTGCGGATCGCCGGCGGCTCCGAAGTTGTCAGTGGATGGTTCGGTCATTTTTCCGCGCCGTAGCGATTTGCCACTGCACTCGCCGGCCAACGAAGCAGATAGTACAGCGCGAAGTATAACGCATCGCACTCAACCGCTTTTTGAGATCAGTCACAAACCATTTTGACGATCCGATTTGTCGTGTGCGAGACTGTACACGCGCTCTTACAATCAATGCTCCAACCCGGGGACCCGGCTACCATAATTCGAAAGAGGACAAGTTCATGTTTCGGCTACTCACTTTAACTTCATTATTGCTCTGCGCCATCATTTTCGCTGGTTGCCAGGATTCACCGGATTCGACTACTCCGCCCGCCAAGCCCGCTGAAAACAAACGGCAGCTTACGCGAGCGGAGGCCGCCATGCTGGAAGAGGCAGCGCACGGAAACACCGCCGCGGTTAAAGGCTGGCTGGAAAAGGGTGTCGACGTAAACATGCGCGGCAATGGAAATAATACCCCCATAATGGAAGCTGCCTTTGCCGGCAAACTGGATACCGTAAGACTCCTGCTTGACCATGGCGCTGATCTTAGCGCCCGGAAGGATGATGGCGAGACCGTGACGACGCTTGACGGGGGTCACAAGGATGTCGCTGAGTTGTTCAAGGATGTCGGGGCTCTCGTTACTGCTTCCAGCAAGGGTGACCTCAAGGCGGTGCAGGAGTTGATAGACAAAGGCACGCCGGTTAATGGGCTTGACGCAAATGGCCAATCAGCCCTGACGGAAGCGGCTTGGAACGGCAAAACCGAAATAATTAAGCTGCTGCTCGCGAAAGGGGCGAACCCAAATATCAAGAAATCGGATGGGCAGACTCCCATGAGTTTGGCCGCCGCGCAAAAACATCAAGACATAGTGACGCTGCTCAACGAAGCCATCACGGCCGGCTCAAAGGAAAGTCCCAAAGCAACGCCCACAATAGCCGTGAAATGATCAGTCATTGACGACTAATCGATTGTAGATTGGAGCCAATTTCCCGGCGGAATTAGTTGGTCTTTGGTCAGACCTACCAGTCAGATTTCACATCTTGAAGGACCAACCTCTAACTGGCAGGACCTACCGGACGTGGCTCCTTCTATTCTGCCTGATTTGCGCTTTTGCTCTCTATACGGCCAACCTTCACAACAATCCGCCGGGGTTTTACCTGGACGAATCATCGATTGCTTTTAACGCGCATTCAATTGCCCAAAATGGAACGAGCGAATATGGCAGTCGCTGGCCTTTGTTCTTTCGTTCCTTCGGTGACTTCAAGAGTCCCATTTACATCTATCTGCTTGCCGCCGTATTCAAGTTTTCCGGTCCCAGTATTACGGTTGCACGTTTCCTAAGCGCGACACTCGGCTTCGTGACGGCGCTACTGTTGGGTTTGCTTGCCTCGCGATTGTATGGCGCACGCAGGATCGGCACATTCCTATTTGTAGCCCTCACAGCATTACTAACACCGTGGTTATTTGAAATCAGCCGCTTAGTGTTTGAAGTTGCCCTGTGTCCCCTGGCGATTGTTCTTTTTCTCATAGCGGTGCATCGGGCCCAATCCAAGCCAAAATGGTCGTCCCTCGACAGCCTGGCAATAGCAATAACCTTATCGCTCATAACCTATAGCTATACAATCGGTAGACTTCTGGGGCCACTGCTCGCTGTGGGAATTACCGTTTTCGTCAACGCTGGGCGATGGCGGGCCATTATCCAGACTTGGATCGCTTGTGTGATTGCCTGGATACCAATCTTTATTTTCAATCAACGGAGTTCCGAAGCTTTCACCAACCGCTTCGCTGAACTAAGCTACCTTGGCTCTAGCGGTAAGACAGAGATCGCAACGCAATTCATTGGGCACTATCTCCATAATTTGAGTTTGTGGAGTTTGCTGGTGGATGGCGACCTCAATCCACGACACCATATCAGAGGGATGGGCAGTATATTGTTTCCCACCTTGATATTAGCCGTTGTCGGATTGGCGATAACTCTATATCGCCATTGGCGTGATCCCTGGTGGCGATTCGTTTTGTATGGGCTGGTCGCTTCAATTATTCCTGCCGCTCTGACTAAAGATGATTTCCATACTTTGCGCCTGGCCGCCTTTCCTGTCTTTTTGCTGCTGCTGACAGTTCCGGCGCTCGAGTGGCTATTCATCCGTAGTTCAACCAGTACGCCCTGGCGAATCGTTCTCATTACGTTGGTTGGCCTGACAGTCCTACAGGCCGGCGTTTTTCAGTGGCAATACCAAAGGCTGGGCCCGAAGAGGACAGGGGAATTCGAAGCCGAGTATCCCAGGGTTCTAAATGCGGCGATCGCCCAATCGGAACGTCCTATCTATCTGGTTGACGAGGGCTATGCTCATGGTTATTGGTACGGAGTCCTGCAGGGTTTGGACCCATCAGACTTCAAGCGAGACGAGCATCCTCCGTCCGGAGCGCTGGTGATAGCTTTCAAAAAGGGTCAGACGAGGGGTCAAATCATTTTCGAGGGCGACGTGTATGTGGTTTATCGGGCGTTCTGACTACAAAGCTACTGCCTTGATTTAATCTTTGCGGCGATAGAGGTAGATTGAATTCCCAAACACAGCCTCCGGCGGCATCGACCTGTAACTGGCAAAGAAATTGCGCCTTTCGTCTTCACTGAGCTCGTTTCCGTTCGCATCCCGTAAACCTGCCGGCACGGTTGAGCCATTCAATGCCCCGGCGCCTACGGCCACATAGCGCGTTTGGGACTGTTGCAAATCCGCCGGCGCATAGTACACCAACTGAATCCCGTATAGCTCAAGCGTGGCCCACCCTCCGGAAAGCGCGCCGCTGACTTTTGTCTCGCCATGTTCGTGTAGATATTGGGCCAGGGCGCCGACATCCTGTCCCCATTCGACGTTGGAATCAGACAAGAGCTGCCAGCCGGGCCGGCCGAAGGTCAGTTGATTAGTAAACGACATGTAGTTGGGATAGGCGCGCAGCGCATCAATCACCATCCACCCCAGCAATGCGACAACCAGAATTCTGCCCAGCCTCGGCCGCGAACCGGCACGCAGCAGAGAGTCCAGTCCGCCTCCGCCCAGCAGGAACAAAAAGGGAAACACGGGAGCGATGTGCCTGACGCCGATATTGATATGGCTCGTCATGGAAACGGCCATATAGAGGGCGACCGGCAATAACAACACGAGAAATGTTTTTTCTTGCTTAACGATCACCCGCCAGATCGCCCAAGCCATCGTGCTGACGGATAGCAACAGAAACGGCACCGTCGTTTTCAAGGCGAAGGCGACGGGAAAGTAATACCACCAACCGAAGCTGTTGTAGTTTCCCAGCACCGAAGCCGGATGACCCAGCCGGTTGTGGACCATCACCGTGTATAGCCCCAGCACGTAATAGGTCGGGAAAAACTCGGGCAGGATCCTCATGAAAAAACCGGTGATGGCAGGAAACAAAGGCAGCGTGGCCTTCACGAAGGCGGCATCCGCCGGGGCCAGGATGGGATGACGAAAGAAATACGCCGCGTTGATCGCGATCACGGTGACCGTTAATGCCAGGATGGAATAGAGTGCAGTCCGGCGGGGCGAATACTTCGCTTCAGTCTTTCGCCATACCGCGTAAGCGAGTCCGGCGACAAAGATAGGAACAATAATTATCAGGGAGAACTTCGTCAGCAAAGCAAAGGCCGTCGCCAATCCGAAACAAACCGCGCGCCAAAAAGTTGGCGTGCGGCAATAGGCTTGCAGCCAAAAAAAGAAAAGTAGGTAACCGAGCGCCGCGGCGATATCTGTATGCACAATCCATCCATGGCCCAGCATCGTCGGTTCCAGGCTGAAAAGAGCGACTGAAAAAACGGCTGCTCGGCTGCCAAAGAGCTGTCGCCCATATACGAAGATCAAAATGCCCAGTGCGAGGGTCAGAAAAATTACCGGCAGCCGGGCCCAGAACGATATCGCTTTGAAGTGCGTCCGGTTCTGATGCCAAAAGTTAGTAGAAGTGCTCAGTGTGCGTTCGCCCCATTCCTGGCTGGGGTTCGCAGTCGAACCTGGCTCCGGCCTAAGCAAAAGTAGCGGGAGGCTGGCCCACATTTTGATTAGGCTGGGATGTTCCGGATTGAGCCGAAAATCCTGTCGCGTTAGATAAGAATACCCGGGCGGGATGTGCACCACTTCATCGTTGGTGATCGCTTTGCCGGCCGCGAGTGAAATCAGATTCGCCGCCATCAAGAGAAGTATGACGCCAGAAATTGATTCTGCCGGATGGCGAAAGAACCAGCTTGTGGATTTGAATGCAGTCAAAGTATCGGCGCCAAGATCGCGGCGCATTATAAACCAGGCAGGAAGATTTAAACGCAAAGGGCGCCGAGGTTAGCGCAAAGGGCGCAAAGGAAAAATCTCTGCCGTCCTTTGCAGAAATCCTACGCGTCCTTTGGGATTAGACTCTGGCCGCTTGCCGCCTTTCGGCCGATAAACTATCCTGCGGCGGCGCTTACCGAAGTCTTCGCTAGCTGACTGTTGATGAACTTTCCTTCCCTGAATATTCGCCGGCCTCTGCTGCGCGAGGTTCTGGTTTTTCTCGCTTTCACCGGCCTAACGGCGATCATGACCTGGCCCTGGGTGCTGCATCTTCGCGATGCGGTTCCCGATGCGGGCGATCCGTATGCAATCGCTTACCTGCTGTGGTGGGACTTTCATCAGACGTTTCATGATCCGCTCAATCTGTTCCACGCGACGTTTTTTTATCCTTATCGCTACGCGCTCGCCTTCGGCGAGTTTGACTACGGCGTTAGTCTAATCTTCTTTCCCCTCTTTGCTGTCGGGGTTCGTCCGCTCACGGTTTATGGCATTGCGGCGTTTCTCAGCTTTCCGTTTACCGGCTACGCGACGTTCCGCCTCGCGCGCACATTGTCGGGCTCGCGCGGCATCGCCTGGGTAGCGGGAATTGTCATTGCCTTTCTACCTTTTCGCTTTCACCACCTGTCTCACCTGCATCTGGTATTCGCCGGCTGGATTCCACTGGTGTTTGAAGCCCTGGTGCTGTTTGCGCGCCGGCGAACCTGGAAACGCGCGGTATGGCTGGGAATCGCTTTCCTGCTGAACGGACTGACGTGTACCAGCTGGCTGATTCTGATAATCCTCCCGCTGACGATTTCGGCGATGCTGCTGCTAACGCGAAATGAAGCGTGGAAAGACCGGAGGTTTTGGTTGCGTGGCGGGCTCTGCCTCGCGGGCGCGTTGCTGTTGCTGCTTCCCTTCCTGTTGCCACTGCGTCGCGTCGCCGCTGAGCATGGATTGGTGAGAACCGCCGATGAAGTCATACGTTATTCCGCGCGGCCCATCAACTGGTTGACTTCCGACGAACGCAACCAGGTTTGGCGAGGATTCGGCGCTGCTGGCCTCGATACTGAGATGGTCCTGTTTCCCGGTTTGCTGGCGCCGCTGCTGGCTCTCTCCGCGTTCCTGATCACAAAGCGTAAACCGCGTCACGAGTTGCCCGCTGAAGGAGGTTTAGCGAAACGCCTCGTACTGGTTCAGCTCGATGCCACCGCTGTGATCGCCGGTGTCGTGGCGTTCCTGACTTTGGGTTTCAACGTGTTCCGTATGCGGATATTTGGCATTACTCTATTAACTGCCAGCCATCCTGATCACGCGCTGATCATCATGACGCTGGCGATCTGCATCCGCTGCCTGATCGCCTATCCGCGCGTGCTGCAGACCGCGATGAGCGGCGATCGTAATCTGGGCGAAACGATTCGCTCTCCTGAGCGGTCAGAGCTGTTTAGTCATGGACTGGTCTGGGCCGTGATCGGTTTCGCCGGCTCTTTCGGCTTGAACTTTTTTTTCTATCGCTTCCTCTACGAATTCGTTCCCGGCTTTAAAGCCATGCGCGTGGCGACGCGTTGGGGCATGATTTGTTACGTCGGGTTGGCCCTGCTGGCCGGGCTGGGCGCGAAGAGATTGGCGCGCGTGATGGAAGGACGCTGGCCCGGTGTCGGCAGGACTTTGACCTACGCGGTGATCGTGGCAGCAATAGCATTTGAGTTGCATACGGCACCGATGAAATTGATGCATGGCGAAGTCAATCCAGATGAAATGACGCTATTTCTCAGGGACCAGAAGATGTCGGGCGGAATTCTGGAGTTGCCGATTGGCAATTTGGATCACCCTTACATGTTACGCGCCGCGGACCACGGTCATCCGATAGTCAATGGCAGTTATAGTTTCGTGCCGGCACTGCCAGGGGAAATCAGACAGCTAACTTCGGCGACGCCGGTATCTGAGAAGCTGCTGGAGATTCTTGAACAGAATCGTGTCTCCTACGTAACGGTGCACAACGCTCTGCTCTCGCCCGACTCTCAGGCCGGACTGAATGATTTTCTGCAGCGGGGAATGGTCAGCGGCCGTTTGAAATTCATTAAAAGCTTTAGTCCAGGTCAGCGAGAATCTCTCGAGGGGACGGGCGAGCGAAACGAGTTGTACGCGGTGACGAAGGTCGAACCGAACGCTGCGACGCTTGAATCACATTAATCTCGATCTGCTTTAGTTAGGCGCAAACGCTGGAATAGCTTATGACAAAAGGCCCCGATGATGATGCAGTGAACAAGGACCCAGCCGATTCCTCTCGCCGTTTTCGCAAGCTTGAAGGGATCGACTACAAGCGCGGCGCGATTGATTATCCGACGAAGCTCGCTCCCAGTGATCGTCATCATCTACTGACTAAGCCTTTTTACAATCTCGCCCACCGTCATTCAGAAAAATATGCAGGCGAAGGACCAGACGCTGACACGCATCGTCATTTCTGCGATTTTGCCAACATGGCTGTGGCCCTGGCGTTGCCGTCCGGCGCGCGAATTCTTGATGTAGGTTGTGGTTCGGGATGGTTGTGCGAATATTTTGCGCGCTTCGGATATCACGTCACCGGAATCGATATTAGCCCTACGCTGATTGCGCTCGCCCGCGAGCGTCTGGGCTGCGTGCCGTACAAGGTCGATGACGAGACCCATCTGCGTTATCAGTTTTTCGTCCACGACATAGAGATTGCCGCGCTGCCGGAAACTTTTGATGCCGTCATCTGCTACGACGCGCTGCATCACTTCGAAGACGAGCGGGCGGTGCTGACCAACCTTGCCGCGATGCTCAACTACGGCGGGCAATTGTTTTTGTTGGAAGGCGAGCGGCCGCCCGCGGGTTCACCGAGCGAAGTCGAGCTGCGCAGTGTGATGGAGCAGTTTCAGACGCTCGAGTCTCCGTTCAATCGCGATTATTTGATAACGCTATTGCGCGAGTTCGGCTTCGCCATCGTCGGTGATTACGTGGCGGTTACGGGTTTGTTTGAACGCAACGAGTTGGATAACGCCGTCGCCGCAGCGCGGCAGTCTTCGTTCAATTATTTACTTTGCAAGAAAGTTTCCGCCGCTGGTCCGGCAACCATGCCGGACAGTCGTTCACCGAACAAGTTGGGAGCAGCGATCCAGTTGTTGGGGGACTTTCCTGCCGCCGTCGCACCTGGTGCGCAGCTGACCTTTCGCATCGAGATTCTAAACACCGGCGATACTCTCTGGTTGGTCAGCCGCGCCGCTTCACGAGGTACGGTCCGTCCCGGCATAAAGATTCTCGACGAGGCGGAGCGAACCGTTGATGAATTTCATGGCCAGCCGCCGTTGCCGCGCGCTGTCGCACCGAATGAGCGAGTGGAACTAACTATCAATCATCCGGCGCCGACTCATCCCGGCTCTTACTTCTGCAAAATCGATTTGCTGGATCAGGACATCGCGTGGTTCGAGCAGTCCGGCTCTCGTCCGCTGGTGCTGCCGTTCCGAGTCAACGGCTAACGCCGCTGCGATCATTCGATTCGCCTCGCTCTTGGGAGGGGTTAGGGGAGGGCCTGGGGCGAATCATCAACGAGCCTCGTAGCGCGCGGTCTCGATGGCCGCGCGCCCTTTTAGAATTGTTGGTGGACACATCCAACGCGGTGAGACGAGGTTGATAATCCGGTGCTACGCGAAACGACGCGCGGCCATCGAGGCCGCGCGTGGTCTTCATAGGCACCCACGCTTCAGGCCCTCCCCAACCCTCCCAGAGGGAGGGAGTGAAAATGGGCAACCACAAATCAGGGCCCTACCTTTTTTGCTTGTGGCTGGGGGATAGCAGCCTTGCTAGCGTCCGCAGGACGCGTTATTCGCGGTGATCGTCATGCCGAAGCGGGATTGGTATTCAGCGGAAGTGACAAACGCACAAACCATTGACCGGTAACCGCCATTATCATTGGGCAGTTTATTGTCCAGGACGTTCAGCCAAAAATCATATCCATCCTGATCCGGATCGCGGCGTAAATAGCCAAAGTATTGCATCAGGACAAACGCGCGATTGTACTCGGCGCGCGCAAACGCCGGCGCGTTCGCCAGCCGTTCAAGAATTGCGGCACGCCCATCCTCCTGCGGATACAGAGCGATTAGCGCGTTGCGTTCAAACGACAGATCGATCCCGGCGCTGCGGTGTGAAGTATTGAGGACCTCGTCGCTGAATTGCGCTGCCGACATCCCGGCGGGATAACGCTGCAGAAATTCCGGCCGCTCGACGAACGCGCGCGCGAACGCTTCTTTGCTGGCTTGCAGATTCGGCATATTCGGACCGCCGATCACCTGACCGCGATCGGTGTCGAATTCCGCAAATGTCGGCCGGCGGCCCAACCCAGCCCGGTACAAACGATAGACAAACGACCCGGCCTCCTGAAATTCCGTCTCCACCAGAAACGCAGCGGAGATTCCAATCCGCCGCTGGGCAATACACGCCGCATTTGATCCGCATTGCGCAATTTCGTTGGTCCAGTAAGCCAGCCCGCCGGCGTCAGGTTCGCGCCCGAGAAAATCGAGATAGTGTTGCCGCACGAAAAATTGCGCGTCGTCGGCCGGATTCGCAAAGGCGGACGCGGTCACACCGGGATCGATCGTAAGCGCTCCCGCCAGGTACGCAACTTCGCCCGAGTTGGCCTGCATTCGCAGGCTGTAATCGCCAAACGGCGCGTTCGCGGCGATGGAAACATTGAAACTGACAACCGGATAGCCGGCGCTGAATTTTTGTGAAGCGAGGCTGGCCGGATCGACTTTGATAAAGGGCGAGCTCGCGCTGATATTCAGACCGTTAATTTGATCCAGCCCTGTGCCGCCAACATAAACCGTGTAGGACTTACCGGCCTCAAGCGGTAGCGGTGTCGTTGACAGCTCGCCATTAAGCCCGGCGAACTGAGGCACAAGCGCCGGCGCTTGTTCCGCCGGCAATTTAAGATTGACGGCGTTCGCGTTGTTCGCGGCAACTCTTATTTCCTTTGTCTCTTTGGGCAGCAGATCGGAACTCTCAAGCGTGCGGAAGAGTGGTCGCGTCGCCAGCAATCCCGCGTAAGAACCGCCGCCGCCGGTGATGTCCGCGGCATTAATCAGGCCGCCCAGGGATTGCAGGACGACGCGATAGGAGCCTGGCATCAACCCGTCAACGCGATACTCGCCCGTGTTGAGGCTAATGTTGCCAGCTACGACCTTGCCGGTCAGAGTGTTTTCCGCAAACACATGCGCGCCAAAAACCAGCGTCGAGAGATCTCCGGTGAACCCATCGGCCGTCAACTTGCCGCTAATCGATCCGGTGCCTTTGCGCGAATCATAAAGCGAGCGAGCGCCGGCACGATCGTCTTCGGCCAATGTCCGTCCGGTTAGTGCGGGCAAACCGTAGACGCCGTTCTTTGCCTGGCGCGGCTGCATCGTTGCGCCCAACACCGCGGAGTGCTCCAGACCCAACAGGTGTCCGATCTCGTGTGTTAAGGTCGCTTCAAGATCGTAAGTGCCGAATGTTCCGTCAGTAGAAAATAGCTGGGTGGGATTCAGCGCAATGTCTGCTTCCGCAATGCTCCCATTTGGGCCGAAGAAAACGCGCGTGCGACCGGGACACTCTGAGGTGCCGAACAAAGCAGCATTATCGGCCGCCACGGTGATCAGGCTAATGCCGTCACTACTATTCGCAGGACTGATTGCCTGCGCGTTGGAAGACGTCTCGACAAATTGAATGTTGCCGGCGGCGGCCCAGTGTTGCAGCGCGCGGTGCGTTGCACCTATGACGTCGCTTCCACTCTTGATATTTGTGGGCGGCGAGTGAAGCGAAGTTGAGAGCGCGACTGTGATCGTATTTCGGGCCCAACGAATCGGCACGCTGCCGGCGGTATCGCGATACTGCAGCGTGTATGCGCGCAACGGGAGACTGACGCCGAGGAGGAGAATGATTGTGACTGTGGAGAGGAATCGTCGCATTGGCGCCACGTTAAAGCACGCTGAGATCTCGCATTCGCAAATCGGGAAGTTTTGCGCTGGGAGACTGGAGCCGGCCCGACCCTGGCCGGTCACAGCCGGGTCACAGCCGGGTCACAGCAGGGTCATAGCCGGGGCATATTAGCACGCCCGCCGCGGCGGTAGTATCATTTCAATGTTAGTAACATCCATAATTCAAAACGTCATGATTGCATCAGTTCCTGCAAGTCCTTTGGCTGAGTCTAAGACTGAGGGTTATCGCCTGCTCGCGGAACAGGCGCGCGCGCTGTTCGCGGGAGAGACCGACTTAATCGCCAACGCTGCCAATTTGGCTGCGCTCATTTACCACTCGCTGCCGCATGTGAACTGGGCCGGCTTCTATTTTCTCCAGGGGAATGAATTGGTTTTGGGACCTTTCCAAGGGCAACCCGCCTGCGTGCGGATTGCGATGGGCCAGGGAGTTTGTGGCACCGCCGCGGAAAAGCGGGAGACACTGATTGTGCCGGACGTGCATAAGTTTCCCGGACACATTGCCTGTGACAGCGCTTCGAATTCAGAGATCGTTGTCCCGATTATCAGGAACGGCGATCTGATGGGCGTGCTCGATTTGGACAGTCCAAACTTTTCGCGATTCGACCATGAAGACGCGGCCGGGCTCGGACAACTGGTTGAAGTCTTCCAGTCCTCGATGGTTTCGCGATAGTTTTGCGGACTGGCTTTTAACTATGAAAACTTTAGACCAGCTTCCTACGATCGTGGCCATCAGCGGCTTCTCTTCCAACACTGGAAAGACGACGTTGATGTGCGAGCTGCTGCGCTCGCTGCCAGGCTGGGAAGCAATCAAACTTACGCGCGGACACTATCGCTCATGCGGCAAAGATCCTGACACATGCTGCGTCAGTGACTTGCTTGGCGCTGAGCCTTCGGTTCGATCCGGTCGCGAAGCAAATTATGTTGCCGGCAAAGACACCGGCCGTTACTGGGACGCCAGCGCCGCAAATGTTCATTGGGTAATCGCTACCGACGACCAGGTGGAACAAGGCATTCGGGAGGCGTTATCGCGTGTTCGCACCAGCGGCGTTCTGATCGAAGGCAATAGTTTTCTGAACTACCTGGAGGCCGACTTCGCGCTTGTTTGCGCGCGCGCTGAGGGTGGCGCAATCAAAGGATCCGCGCGGCAAGCTCTGCATAAAGCGTCTGGTATTTATCTTTCCACCATAACCGGAAACGGCGCGTCAGCCCGAGTTCAGTTTGAGAACTGGCGGCACCGCATCGCGCTCGACCTCGAGATAAACGGTTTGCCGATTTACACCAAAGACGATCTTTCCCTGCTTGTGCAACTGATGCAGAAGGAATGCGGCTTTGCCGCAGCTGAGGCGCCACGGATGACGATTGGCGCGGGAAACAAACTATGATCAAGCTTCGCAAATCACAGGACCGGGGCCACTTTGATCATGGTTGGCTCAATACCTACCACACGTTTTCCTTTGATCGTTATTACGATCCGGCCCACATGGCGTTTCGCAGTCTGCGGGTAATTAACGAAGACCGCGTCGAGCCCGGGCACGGCTTTCCCACCCATTCTCATCGCGACATGGAAATCATTACTTACATTCTGGAAGGCGAGCTGGAGCACAAGGACAGCATGGGCACCGGCTCAGTGATCCGGCCCGGAGATCTGCAGCGAATGAGCGCGGGCACCGGAGTAGCACACAGCGAATACAATCCGTCCGATGATTTCAAGGTCCATCTTTTACAAATCTGGATTCTGCCGGAAAGCGAAGGATTAAAGCCCAGTTACGAGCAGATCAATTTTGCGCCCGAAGAGCTGCGCGGAAAGTTGCGGCTAATTGCTTCGCCAGACGGCAGTGGTGGCTCAGTCACCATTCATCAGGATGCGCGTGTTTATGCCACCACTCTGGAGTTGAATGAAACTGTAATTCACGAACTCGCCCCAAAGCGGTACGCCTGGCTGCAGGTGGCGCGGGGGGCACTAAAGCTAAACGACAACTACATGAGGCAGGGCGACGGCGCCGCAGTGGACAACGAAAGTCTGCTCACGGTGATTGGAACGGAGCCGGCGGAAGCGCTGCTGTTTGACCTCGCCTGAGGAAGGAGAACCAATGGAAGTTACTCGAGTGACTGTCGATGAAATAAGGGAGCGGCTGGATCGTGGCGAGCCGTTGGCCTTCGTGGATACGCGCAATGCCAAGGATTGGGGCGAGTCGGACAAGACTGCCGCGGGAGCGATCCGCGTGCCCTCCGACAAGCTGCTGGACCACCTGTCCGAAATTCCGCGGGATCGAACGGTGATTACTTACTGCGATTGCAATTACGAAATGTCCAGCGCCCGCGTGGCGCAGCGTTTATTGGAACAAGGCTGGAAGAATGTGCACCCACTGCACGGCGGCTTTGCGGCCTGGGAGAAGGCCGGGCTGCCTGTCGACCCGAAGCCGGCTGACGCCAAATCCGCTGACGCGCCATAAGGAGTGGTAGGACCTGCTCCTTCTGAGCTCCTCCCCGTGAGAGGGGTTGGGGAGGGTTTACAGACAATCCTCCCTTAAAGAAAAACTACGCGCGGCCGTCGGGACCGCGCGCCAAATCTTTCACCTGACCCAGGGAGACGCTACTTCCCAAACTCGTCAGAGCGCCGCGAGCAATTTCTTCCAACGCACCCACGCTTCATCGCGGGCTTTCTTGTTGCCCTGGTACGTCGTCAGTGCCTTTTGATAATCAGCCAACGCTTTTTCGTCGGCGGCGGCGTCCCCTTTCTTTTCCGGGGCCTTCGGCTCGGGCGCCTCACCCGATCGCATGAAGCCATGTCCGGCGCCCTCGTACGTGACCGGGTCATACTTCTTTTTCAACTCCGCCATCGCCGCAGTAGTCTTTGGCAAAGTCGCATTGATGCGCATGTCGTTGCCGGCATAAAAACCATAAACCGGCGCTTTGATCCGCGCCAGCGCTTCTTTGTCCACCTCTTGTTCCTTCATGGGCGCTGAGCCGTAGAAGACAAACCCGGCTTTCAACTTCGGATTGTTCGTCACGTAGCGAAAGGTTTGCGAGCCCCCATAACAAAAACCTCCCACTGCCAGTTTGCCGTTCGCAGCCGGGAGTTTCGTGACGTAATCAGCAATAGCGTTCAGGTCTCCGGTAATCTGATCCGGCGGCAAGGCCTGAATGGCCCGCCCGACTCCATTGCTGTCGGCCGCGCGAATCGCATCCGTTCCGCCTCCGTTTGGTCCCATGCCGGAAAGCAGATCGGGCGCGATTGCGATGTAACCAGCTTCCGCCAGTTGGTCCGTCAGGCTCTGTACCCAATCCGACATGCCAAAGATTTCGTGAATCACGATCACCGCAGTCGCCTTCTTACTGACTTCCGGATAAACGATATAGGCGTTGACTTCACGAGTGCCGTTCTTCACCTTCACCCATTCCTGATGCCGGGAGGATCTCGCCAGCCGGGCTTTGGCCCAATCCTGCGTTTCCACATTATTCGGGTCCGACGAAGTGATGGGCGCCATGTGATTCATGTGCTGGTGGTCCATGCCCTGCCCCGCAGCGTTGGCCGCAAAAAGAAAGAGCGCGAGAACGATCAGGGTAGTAGCGCCTAAGAACGGCTGGCGATTGGGTTTCATCCGTGCCTCCGTAGTCAAAATGGATTTGGTTGAAATCTAGGGAAGGTAGATTCTAGCAAAGCAGGGCTAGCGCCCGAAAGCCCGAGCTGCGCGGTGGAAGGGCTGAACATCAGCAGGTGTACTGCAATGAGCGTGAATGGCTTCGCTCTTTGGAGTGCGGCGACCTGTCGCCGCTTCGTTGGCGACATAAGAAAGCGCTGACGGGTCAGCGCACTCCAAAGAGGCCCCGCTATGCTGGGAACCACACTTACGTATTTCACCCGGAATCGCCCTCTGTGCAATAGTACTCCCGCCAAAAATGAAACAGACGTTAACCCAATTCTTAAACTGCCCTTCGTGCAACGGCAGGCTCGAGCTGGCGAAGTCAGCCGAAGTGGAAGGCAGCGAAGTCATGGCGGGCGAGCTCGCCTGCCAGTCTTGTTCTGCTCCGTTCCCGATCGTGCGCGGCATTCCCCGCTTTGCCAACTTGAATCAAATTGAACTCGATAAGGCGGCGACCGCAGCAAACTTCGGTTGGTCGTGGCAACACTTCAGCCATCACGACGAACGCTATGCGGAGCAGTTTCTGGGTTGGATCGCGCCAGTGCGGCCTGAGTTTTTCGCCGGCAAACTCGTGCTGGAAGGTGGATGCGGCAAGGGCCGGCACACGCAACTGGCGGCGCAATGGGGCGCTCGCGAAGTAATTGGTATCGACCTCAGCGATGCAGTTGAGACAGCATTTGCGGCCACGCGTCACTTGCCCAACGCGCACGTTGTACAGGCTGACATTTATCACTTACCGTTCGCGCGGATCTTTGATTACGCCTTCTCGGTCGGTGTGCTGCACCATCTGCCGGATCCCCCTGGCGGGTTTGCCTCGCTCGCTGCCAGGGTTAAGCCGGGCGGCCACATCAGCGCATGGGTTTACGGCGCGGAGAACAACGAATGGATAACTCGGTGGGTGAACCCGGTCCGCGAAGGATTCACGTCGCGCATCAACCGTCGCGCGTTGCTCCATCTGTCGCGGCTGCCGGCGGCGATGGTCTATGCGGCCACCAAACTCGTGTATGGTCCGCTGAATAAAACCGCCGGCGGTAACAAAGTGGCGCGGCGCCTTTTTTACAATGATTACTTGAGCGCGATCGCCGGCTTTAACTGGCGCGAGCAACACTCCATCGTTTTCGATCACCTGGTGGCGCCTACTGCGTTTTATTTAACGCGCGAAGAATTTGAGGCATGGTGGAAAAAAATCCGCGCCGCCGACGTCGAGATCAGTTGGCATAAAAAGAACAGTTGGCGCGGATTCGGACGGGTTGTCTGACAACTTATCAACCAACGGCTTACAATAACGCGAATGATTTCCGCTCAAACTGCACGGCGTGCAATGTGGCAACCGCTCTGGGAAATGCCCGGCAGGCTCAATTTGATCCTTTCCCTGGCGCGGCGAGAGTTGGCCCTGCGCTATAAAGGCTCGGTGCTGGGAATCGTCTGGGCGCTGGTTACTCCGATCGTGATGATCGCTATTTTCACGTTCATCTTCGCGGAGATATTCAAAGCGCGATTCGGATCGAGCGATTCGCCCTGGGACTACGCGCTCTATCTTTTCTGCGGCTTGTTGCCCTGGAGCGCGTTTCAGGAATCGCTGCAACTTTCGTCAAGCGCCATCGTGGCCCACGCCAATCTGGTCAAGCGCGTTGTGTTTCCGCTGGAAACTTTGCCGGTAGCACAAACACTCGCGTCGCTGGCAAACCAGATGTTCGGCACGATCGCGCTGTTGATCGCCGTCCTGGTGATTCGACACCAGTTGCATCTCTCGGTCCTCTGGCTGCCCGTGCTTCTGTTGCCGCAATTGATTGCCACGTTAGGCGCGGCCTGGCTGCTCGCATCGCTGGGAGTTTTTCTGCGCGACATCGTCCAGGGCATCACTCTCGTGCTGATGGCCTGGATGTACCTGACGCCGATTATCTATCCCGAATCGATTGTGCCCGCTCGGTATTTGCCATATATCCAACTGAATCCCTTCACGCCGCTGGTCAGCAATTACCGCCGCATCCTGATTGACGGCCTGCCGCCTGATTGGCAAGGGTTGGCCTACTTCACCGCATTTGCGATGATTTCTTTTGCGTTCGGCTACTGGTGGTTTGCCAAGACGCGCAAGAACTTTGCGGATGTGATTTAACCCGGGCAAAAGGGAGGCCCGCCCGCTACCGCAGGCGGTTCTGACAAACCGTGGGTTCGTCGTAGAATCGGATCTCCCAGGGCAAGTTCATTCCGAAAGGCGCGCGCAAACTCTTTTGCGAAGACGAAGCAGCAAACTGGTGGATTTGTATGTCATGAGGGCGGTAGTGCCTTATGCGCTGCTGTCTCTTTTTCTGCTGAGCGCCGTACTGTTCGCTCAACAGGCCGACCGCTTCGCCGATCCATTTCTTGACGCGCAGATTCCGCTGCTGACCGTGTTGCAGATCGAACTTCACCTGCTGCCCACCGTCTTGCTGTTCACGATTCCCATGGCGGTGCTGGCCGGCACGGTGATTGGTTTCAGCCGCATGGGTTCTGATTCAGAACTAGTAGCGCTGCGCGCGGCGGGCGTCGGCACATGGAATATTCTGCGCTCTGTTCTCCTCATCGGCCTGGGCCTGGCGGCGCTAACGGCTTATGTGGGAACGACCGTCGCCCCACGCTCACTACGCGCGCTGAAGCAGGCAGCACTAAACGCGGCGCTGTACAAACTAAACTCGCCGGTCGACGCCCGCGTCTTCAATACGGAAATCCCGGCCAGCACAATTTATGTGCGCGACGAAGACAAGGCGACCGGCCAGTGGGGCCGTATTTTCATCTACGCGCAGGAGCGCAACGGTCGCGTCAGCGTAGTGACAGCGCGCACCGGCCGCATCGATCTTTCCTCCCAGCATTCCGAGATCGTGCTCAGCGATACCATGGCGGTGGACATGCCCGCCCAGGCGGGCGATCAAGCCGCGCAGATTTCCCTCAATCGCTCCGGCCAGTTGCGGCGCGAGCTTAGCTTGCTCACTCTCCGGCGCAACAACTTATTCAATACGATGCAGGGCACAACGCTCGATCCTGAAGAGTTGACCTGGCCCGAGCTGGTCAAGCGCGCGCGCGAAGCTGGAGGCGCTGATGGCCTGAAGGCTTCGGTGGTAATGCATCGCCGTCTCGTGCTGGCTGCGGCGCCAATCCTGCTGGCCTTGCTCGGCGCCGGCCTGGGCCTGCGAGTGAAGCGTGGCGGACGGGGTTTCGGCGCCCTTCTCTCTGTGATTGCCATGACTTTCTACTACCTGCTCTCGCTCGTTGGTGAACAGATGGTGCGCGGCAATCACCTTCCGCCAATCATCGGCATGTGGTTGGCAACAGTTTTGATACTGGTCCTTGGTATTACCCTCATCATCACCAGTGAGCGGCCCGCGCTTCGTTGGATGAGAAGCAGACGGCGGGTTCGCAAGGCGGAGCCCAAACGCGCTCCTGTTTCCGGCCGGATCGGACGACGCCTGCGCGGCAGCACGTTGCGTCTGCTCGATACCAATCTGCTGCAGGGATTAACGGCAAGTTTTGCCACCGTGTTTCTGGCGTTGTTATCGCTGGTTTATATTTTCACGCTCTTCGATGTGTGGCGAATCACGGCGAACAAAACTGTGGGTGCCGGCTTAATCATGAAGTATCTGCTCGCGCTGTTGCCGCTAATCAGCGTCTCGCTCGCGCCCGCCTGCATGCTGATCGCGTCGCTGGCTACTTATGCGCTAATGGTCAGACGTAGCGAAGCCGTCGCCTGGTGGGCCGCGGGACAAAGCATCTACCGGCTTGCGCTGCCGGGTCTTTTCTTCGCGGTGGCAGTGGGCGCGGGCGTTTGGTACGTCCAGGAACGAATCATGCCGCGGGCAAACCAGCGACAGGACGCGCTGAAGGCGGAGTTGCGCGCCGGCGTAGCGAAAACTGAAGCGCCGCTCGGCCGTCAATGGCTGGCAACGCCAACCGGTCATACGATTTATTCATACGAGTACGACGAAGAAACTGCGACCCTCGTAAACCCCCAGATTTATCTCTTTGATCAGGATGATGTGCACGTGCAGCGAATCCTGATGGGAAAAATCGGGTCGTGGCGGCCGGACGGAAAGTTAAGAATAGAAGTGGTCGACGAACTCGATGCTGTTTCGACGAAACTCCTGCACCACGAAACGGTCGATCTGGCGGAAGTCGTTTCGCCCGATCTCTTTAAGCCATCGCTGGTCAAATCTTCTTATTTGAATTACGAGCAATTACGAAACTACGTCGCCCAAATAAAGCAACAAGGCGTAACGTCGACGAACCTGACGGTCGCGCTCGCGCGCAAACGGGCCGAGCCGTACGGCGCGTTGGTGATGGCGCTGGTGGGCATTCCCCTCGCTTTCAGCTTCGGCAGGCGCGGCGCTTTTGCGGCCCTCGCCTCCGCGATTGGCATAAGCCTGGTCTTTCTGGGAATGATTTCGGGATTTCAACAATTGGGGGCGAATGGTTTCCTGCCGCCGCCGGTCGCGGCATGGGCGCCAATTTCAATCTTTGGCATGCTCGGCTTGTATCTGCTCTCGCGCTCGCGAACCTAGTCATTCGGCCCATCAGAAAAAAGGGTTTTTCCGGTCTGCGCTGGTCGCCTCGTTGGTGGTTGTGTCGGCGCTCAGAAGCCCTAAAATGACTAATAAGAGCCTCGTTGACACTCGCTATTTACGCATGTTAGCGTAAGCATTTAGCGCCTCGTTTCGAGGGTTTTCTGCAATGTTGATTGATGTTCCCCCTTTGTCGTGTTGCACATGACACCCACCCGGCGCATACCGCTGCCTAACGACCAAGAAGACTTAGAGTTGGATTAAATGGAATTCGAAAAAGCAAAAGTTGTGCGGGCAGCGGAGAAGTTTCTGGCGCAGGGAAAAATCCCGGCGGCGATCAAAGAGTATGAGCAGTTGGTCGCCAACGACCACGATGACCTCACGGCACTGAACATGCTGGGCGATCTATACGTGCGGGTCGGCAACAACAAAGAGGCCATTACCTGCTTCACTCGCATCGCTGAACACTACGCGGACCAGGACTTTAATCTCAAAGCGATCGCGATGTACAAGAAGATCAACCGGCTGCAGCCGCGCGATCCGGAAATAGCCGAAAAGCTGGCCCACCTGTACAGCGTCCAGGGTCTAATCGTCGACGCGCGCGCGCAATACCTGATCGTTGCGGAGGCGCATGGCAAGGCCGGCGACTCGCGCAAGGGACTTGATGTGCTGCGCAAAATCGCCGACCTCGATCCGGAAAACACCGACATTCGCATCAAGTTGGCCGACAGCTACCTGAAGGCCGACTTAAAGTCCGATGCCGCGACCGCCCTCGTGGTAGCCGGCGAACATCTGCTGACGAAAGGCGCCGTTGAACCTGCCGTCGATGTTTACACCCGGGCCCTGGAGCTTGCGCCTAACGATCGCAACGTGCTGAACGGCATCCTGGCGGCCCACAGCGCGCGCGGAACTGCTGATGAGGCCGCTGAGATTCTGGAGCGCTCCATCGCCGACAATCCGGGTGACGCGCATTTGTACGACTTGCTGGCCCGCGCGTACGTCGCAGCCGGAGACCCCGAGGGCGCGGAGCTGGCTACGACGGAAGTGGTCGCCAAAGACCCGGGAAGCTACTTAAGGTTCGTGGAAGTGGTCCAGATTTATTTGAAAGCGGACAAGCTGGACTCGGCAGTCAGTGTTCTGGGTCGAATTTTTGAGCAGATGTTGGCAGCGCGGAATGAGTTCCAGCTACTGGATCTGGTGAACGAGACCCTGGCGCGCGACCCTGAACACCTCGGAGGACTGCGTTTGCTGGTGCGGATCCTATGGTGGCAGCGCGACATGGAGAAGTTGCGCGCGGGCCTGGAACGCATGTTGGAGGCCGCGCAGGCTGCGGAGAAACCCGAAGACGAACGGTACGCGCTGACGCAACTAACCCGGCTTGCTCCCGATCAGCAACAGTACTTTGAAAGATTGCGAGAGCTCGGCGGCGCCATCCAAGAGCCTTCTGATCTCCCTACCAGCGAAGAACAGACGCCAACCTTCGGGGGGTTTTCTGCGGCTGACGGGACCGCGGCGGGCACTCTCGGAGAGGTTGACGCGGGCCAGCCGGCCGCGGAATTTGAATGGAACACCGTGGCTTCTGAGCAACCGGCAGACGCGACGGCGACATTTGCCGATCTCGAGCAAGGCTGGGCCGCCATCAATGATTCCTCTGTGGGTTCGCCAGAAATAGCAGGGCCGCACAATCAGTTTCAGGAAATCGATTTTGAGACTGTGGTAGCGCAGGAATTACCCGGGGCCACAAAACCGGGAAGCAAAGCGGCGCCGGGCCAGCTCGCCATGCTGCATCAGGAATTGGAGAGTGTTGATTTCTATATCAACCAGGGTTACTCCGATATCGCTCTCGATACGCTCGCATTGCTGGAGAAGCAATATGGACGTCATGCCGATATTGATATTCGGCGCGAGCTTTTGCAGAACGCTCAACGCGCCGCGGCCGAAACGGCAGCCGCTGAACAGCTGACGACGGATGCGATCGTCGTTACTGAAGCAGCGACCGCGAAACCTGAGCCGGTTGTTTCAGCTGAAGCGCCCGCCAAACCGCCGAGCGTGTCCAGTTCGACCGCCAAACTCGATCCCGGTCTTGCTGAGATCATGGAAGAGTTTCGCGCCGCCGCCGAAGAAGAAGAGCCGGCGCCGTCGGAAGGTGATTTTGAAACCCACTACAACCTCGGCATGGCTTACAAAGACATGTTCATGCAGGACGAAGCAGTCGAAGAATTTCAGACAGCGGCTGGGTTAGTGCGACCGGGCGACGGCACGGCCCGATATTTTCAGTGCTGTAATTTGCTGGGCCATTGCTTTTTGCAAAAGGGCCTTCCCCGTTTGGCGGTAATGTGGTTCAAGAAAGGACTGGATTCGCCGGGACACTCGGAGGAAGAATATCAGGCGTTACGCTATGACCTGGGCGCGGCATATGAAGAAATGGGCAGTCTGGATCAGGCCATCGAGACATTCAGCGAAGTCTATGGCGTGAACGTTTCGTATCGCGGGGTAGCCGAACGGCTGGAACAACTTCAGGCGCGCAAGAACGGCGATCAGCAGGAGACGCGGGCAACTATTTAGTATTAAGTCGACTCGAACCGAATTCCGGCGTTGGGACTGAACTGCGGAAAGTAACTAATGTCATCAAAGCTCTCAGTAATTTTCTACATCATTCTTTGCTTCGAGATCGGGATTCTGCTGGCGTGCCTGCCCTGGATTCCGCAGGGCATGTTTGGTCTGAGCGACTGGAGCAACAACTACTTCCTCGTGCTGGCGACGCGCAAGACCGGATTTTACGGACTGCAAAGTTTTGTGGCGTCGGGCTGGGTCCGCGGCGCGGTCTCCGGCGTCGGGCTGCTAAACATCGGCATGGCAATCTGGGAAACACTCCATTTTCGCGAGCGAGTCCAAAGCTTGCAGCAGAGTTCGGCGCCAACTAAAGTGGCGCAGCATGCGCCTGAGTATCCCAAAACCGATCCTCTATCTGATTACCCGCGGCGCAACGACACCCACCAGCCACCCCGGCAGTAAAGAATTCCAGGACATTCTGAATCTGGTCCGCGCTGCAGTAGACGCAGGCGTTACCCTGATCCAACTGCGGGAAAAACAACTGACCGCCCGGACGCTATTCGACCTAACTGAGCGCGCCGCGGAAATTACCAGTGGCAGTCAGACTGCGTTGCTGGTAAATGATCGCGCCGACGTAGCGCGCGGGGCTGGTGCGAATGGAGTTCATCTGGCAACAGATTCGCTGGCGGCAGAATTAGTTCGGCGAGCCTTTGGCGACGATTTTCTGATCGGCGTATCGACGCACTCATCGGTTGAGCTTGAACAGGCACGCGATGCTGGTGCGGACTTCGCAGTCTTTGGTCCTGTATTTGAAACAATTTCAAAAGCGGAGTATGGCCCACCGCTCGGGCTGGAGAGTCTGCAAGACGCGGCGCGCTCAGTTCAGCCTTTTCCGGTGCTGGCTCTTGGTGGCGTGACTTTAGTCAATGCAGTTGAATGCTTGCGCGCCGGCGCAGCGGGAGTAGCGGGCATCAGTGTTTTCGCTGACGTGTCATCCCTTAAATCTGTCAGCGACACGCTCCGATTTGGCGCGCGCTGAATTGTGAGCGCTCCTTGTCGGTCGCGACCTGTCGCGTCAGCATCGAAGGAAATACTTCGTGATTACAGTTGATGAAAAAAGCACCCGGCCGGTCGTACTGACAATAGCCGGTCTGGATCCATCCGGCGGCGCCGGCATCATTGCGGACATTCGCGCCATCTCGCACTTCGACTGCATTCCAGTTGCGGCTGTCACCTCGCTGACGTTTCAAACCTCCAAAAGCATGTCGGGAGCCGCACATCAAACAGCCGAAACGGTCCGGGCCCAAATCAAATCCGCGCGGGCCGAAAACTCCATCGCTGCGGTAAAGACTGGAATGCTGCCAACTCGCGAAGTAGTGCAGGAGTTGGTGACGCTAATTCGCGATGGCCTTCTGGCCGCGCCCGTGATTGATCCGGTGATGCGCTCGAGCTCTGGTTACGACCTGATTGAAGCGGATGCATGGGAGTTGCTGTTAACTGACCTGATGCCGCTGGCGCGAGTAATCACCCCAAACATTCCTGAGGCTGAGCGAATTACGGGCCGGCAAATCTCCGACGAAGAAGGGATGCGCCGCGCAGCTAATCAGATTCGCGAAATGGGGGCCCGCGCCGTGTTGATTAAAGGGGGGCATCTCAGCCAGGAACGATCGCCGATGCGAACTGTCCCGCGCCAGGCGATAGACGTGATGAATGAAGCAGGCGAAGTCACCGTTTTCCGCAGCGATTGGATTGAGGGTCCGCCCATGCGCGGCACCGGCTGCTCGCTATCAGCAGGTATCGCTGCATGTTTGGCGAAGGGAATGACGCTGCAGGAAGCGGCTGCGGCGGCGAAGCACTTTGTCGCGATCGCACGGTTCATCTGAACACAGAGCCGCTCGCGATAGCGAGCGGTTTGGAACCGCTTGCTACCGCAAGCGGCTCTGCGCTCGCTTGGTTAGTTGCAAATCCTCGTCACCGCAAAATACCTTACTCGATCGTTACCTTCTCCATTTTCATTTCTTCAATCGGCCGTTCATTCCTGGTCGGGGAGGTCGCTATGGCATCCACCACGTCCTGCCCTTCAGTGACGCGACCGAAGATCGTGTAGTCCGCCGGCAAACCGGAATCCTTATGCATGATGAAGAATTGCGAACCATTGGTATTCCGGCCGGCGTTGGCCATGGCCACTGTGCCGGCTTTGTAACCGCGCCGATAAAGCTCTGAGCTGCGATTGATCTCGTCATTAAAACGACCGCCCCAGGCCGACTCACCGCCGCGCCCGGTGCCCGTCGGGTCGCCGCCCTGAATCATGAAGTTCTGAATGCAACGGTGGAAAATAATGCCGTCGTAATAGCCGCGCTCGGCCAACGTTATGAAATTCTCGGTTGTCTTGGGAGCTTCTGCTTCGAGCAGTTCAAAGCGAATCGTGCCCTTATTGGTTTGAATCACTGCGGTGCGGTTTGCCATCTTCTGTTCTCCTATTTGATGTTCATGGGCTAATTGAGTATGCGCAAGGTCTTAGCTTAAACGCGAGAAAGAACGGGGGCAAGCCCGCCTTCCTCACTGCAAGTGGCTCTGCACAAGAACTCAGATTCAGCTTTGCGTCTGCCCCTCCCCGTAAACGGGGAGGGGTTAGGGGTGGGGTTCGCGCCCGGCAACCTCTCCCCCCCATCCCCCTCTCCGCTTGCGGAGAGGGGGAGAAGAACGGATGTTCACTAATTCTTGTGCAAAGCCACGCTTGAGTCAGACTCCCAATCTTGGATTTTGACAGTTTAAGTAAGCAGGCCTGCCAGTCGGGAAGCCCCCAGCCTTCGGTCCTCGCATCTACAACGCATCCAGCACAAACCTTTCTATCGCCCTGGCCACGCCGTCGTCGTCGTTACTCGCCGTCACATGAAAATGCGGCACCTCGAGCAGGACCGGTTCAGCATTCTTCATTACCACTCCGGTGCCGGCGAAGTGCAGCATCTCAAGATCGTTAATGTTGTCGCCTACCGCCATCACTTCCTGCGGCCCGATCCCCAACTCCGCGGCGACCGCGGCGACACCAGTGGCCTTCGACACTTGCGGATGAACTACGTCCAGCAAACCAAAGTCACGCGGCGCATAAAGAGTGGGAAAGATTTTTATCAGCGAGCCGAGCTCGCGGTCCAGAATTTCATGCAGCCGGCGCATCGGATCGCAACCGCCGGAAAACGCCACATGCACGGGAGCATGGTCCAAATAATCTTCGACCGAATCGACCTTCCGGACTGCGTCGTCGAAATCATCACCGTGAATGTGCCTGGCCCAGCGAATGTATTCAGCCAGGGCATAATTATCGCCGCCAATATGATCGTAAACCATCACGCCTGAGCCATCCGGATCGTCGCTGATCAAAGCGTCACCGCCCGCCGCTCTGCCCACCCGGAGGACTTCGCGCGCCGCGTCCAACGGCAACAGAGTCGCCGCCACTGTTTCCAGCGTGCGCGCGTGTTTCGTGAGCGCGCCGTTGTGGGCAATCAAGGGAACATCCAGTCCCAACTCCAGCGCCACCGGCCGCGCATCGCGAAAGCGGCGGCCCGTTACCACCGCAATGCGCACGTCCCGCTCGCGCACACGTTCGAGCGCGAGCCGATTGCCCTCGCTCACCTTCCCGCGCGAATTGAAGAGCGTGCCGTCAAGATCCAGAGCAATTAAACGAATCATAAGGAGAACGCCGAGGTTAAAAGGAAAAAGCGGAAAAGGGAAGCCAGGCTGCGGAAGCTCTTAACTTGCCCGCTTGCTCAATTCCTGGGGATTGTATGCTTGGTACAAAAACCGTAATCACGTGATAATGATCGCAAGTCAGAACCACCTGCGGTAGCGGGCCTGCCGATTGCGGATTGCTGATTGCTGATTGCTGATTTAAAGCCGCAGATTTAAAGCCGCCCTTCCCTGCTTTTATCAATCCGCAGTCTGCATTCCGAAATCCGCAATCGGCACGCCCGCCCGCTACCGCAGGCGGTTCTGACCTTAATGGCCGCAAGATTCTGCCGCCACCTGGCGCATTCAATTCGTAAGCCTTACAGTTCCCTGCTGGTGCTCCCTAACTTTCTGAAAGGAAAAGTCCCAAAACATGAATGTTACTCATCTGGAATGCGCTGCTTGTGGCCTCCGTCATGAGGCACAACGCTTGCTAAATCTCTGTACGAAATGTGGCAAGCCGCTTCTGGTTCGCTACGATCTGGAGCGAGCGGGCCGGACGTTGACGAAAGAAAGTTTGCGCGGCCGGGATTCGAAGAAAGGTCCGGAGAGGGGTTCTGATTTATGGCGTTACCGGGAAGTGCTGCCGGTGGAGCACGACGAAAACATCATTTCACTAGGCGAAGGATGGACGCCGCTCGCGCACGCCTCGCGGCTGGGAAAGCAAATTGGGCTGGACCAACTCTTCATCAAGGACGAATCACAGAACCCGACACAAAGTTTCAAGGCGCGCGGCATGACAGCCGCAGTGTCGATGGCCAGGGAGTTGGGGGCGCGCAAGCTGGCAGTGCCGTCCGCAGGTAATGCGGCCGGCGCCCTGGCGGCTTATGCGGCCAAGGCTGGTTTAGAAGCTTTCATCTTCATGCCGCGTGATACGCCGCGCGCCAACGTCATTGAATGCGAACAGACCGGCGCGCACGTGACCTTGCTGGATGGTTTGATCACCGACTGCGGCGCCGAAGTTGCGCGCCGCAAAGAGAGCGAAGGCTGGTTCGATGTTTCAACTCTGAAAGAGCCATATCGCATAGAAGGTAAGAAGACGCTGGGTTACGAAGTGGCGGAGCAGATGGATTGGCAATTGCCGGACGTGATTATTTATCCGACGGGCGGCGGCACTGGATTAATCGGGATGTGGAAAGCATTCGATGAGATGGAGCAGATGGGCTGGATTGGATCGAAGCGACCGCGGATGGTGACGGTGCAAGCGGCAGGGTGTGCTCCGATCGTGAAGGCTTTCGCGGAAGGAAAGCAGTTTGCGGAAGAGTTTCCCAACGCGCACACCACCGCGTCCGGCTTGCGTGTGCCAAAAGCGATTGGTGATTTCATGATTCTCGATGCGCTGCGCTCATCCGGCGGCACGGCGGTCGCTGTCACCGACGACGAATTAATCGCAGCCACGCGCGAAATTGGCGCCGCGGAAGGAATTTTTTGCGCGCCTGAAGGCGCCGCCTGTTTGCCCGCGCTGAAGAAGTTAATGGCCGCCGGACAAGTAAAGCCGGATGAAAGTGTCGTGCTTTTCAACACCGGCAGCGGTGTGAAGTACCTGGAAAGTTTTAGTTAGTAAGAATCCAGATTTGATGTAACGCAAACTGTTAGTTTGCGCGGTCCATGTAGCTAATTGGTGTTCAGGACATAGAGAAGATGAGATCAAGATTCAGATACATTCCATTAATAACTCTGTTCGTGCTTTGCTTGACAGGCACCAGCGCCTTCGCTCAATCCGACAATGCAACTGCAGCGGCGCAATTCGGGAATCAACTTTCGGATTCAATCGTGACGGTGCTGGTCGCAGCCAATGGCGAGGAACGCGCCGTTGGCTCAGGAATTGTCGTTCGCGGTGACGGCCTGTTGTTAACCGCCTATCACATCGTAAGAGACGCACGCGGTGTGAAGATCAGATTGCACAACGGTGAAACCTATGATGCTCCTGAGGTGGTTGCCTTCGACCAGCGCCGCAATATTGCGTTGCTGCGAATCGCCGCGGCCGGCCTGCAGGCCTTACCAATGCGTGGGGTTGAGGAAGGCCTGGTCGGGTCGCGTGTGTTTGTTGTCTCCAGCAATGAAAAAGAATCGCCTGCTGCCGGATTGCTAAGTTCGTTAAGTCTTGCTGACGAAATTGCGGGCGCGGGAAGTGGTTACCGGGTCTTAAAGTTTACTGCGCCCGCATCGGCTAACATCGCGGGTTCCTTGCTGGTTGATGAGCGGGGCCGAGGTGTGGGTCTGCTGGCAGCTTTCCCGCAGTCGGAAAGCCAAAATTATGCTGTGCCCTTTGCCAGCATTCTCGGCATGACGCGCGCGGCAGGCGGAAGCACGCAGCCGCTGGGCCCTGCGTTGAGCGCATTGGTGCTCGCCCCAGCCGCAACTGCGCCGACGCCGATTCCGATTCCACAGCGCGACGTGCTGGTGCCGCAGCGGCCGGTCTCGCCATTGGCGGCCAAAGGGCCGGGTTCAGTTGTGGTCAAACCTTCACGTCCGGCTGATGTGCTGGCGGCATCGAAAACCGTTTTCGTTACCAGCCGCACGGTAAACTTCCAGCCCGAACATCTAATCAACGCATTGGGGAAGAAATCGGAATTTGGATTATTAGGTTTGTCATTCGTCGACGACCCCCAGGTCGCTGATCTCGTCCTGACAATTGATCATGTACTGTTCACTTATAAGTTCACCTTCTCGCTGGCGCACCAGCGCACCGGGGTGGTGTTAGCAACCGGCAGCGTAATTATTTGGGATGGCAATCTGGGCGCGCCGCGCATGGCGGATCGCGTAATTGAGAAGTTGGCCCAGGTACGTCTGCAGGCAGTGAAGTAACAACAGGGAGTTGTGTAATGAAGCATTTGATATTGGTTGTGATATTCAGCGTTCTGGCTGTAAGTTCCGCACTGGCTCAGCAGGCAACCTCGACGGCGCCGGCCTGGCTCAACGAAGCCGACACGGCGAAAGTAGCGGAATTGCGCAAGCTGGGCGTCGAAGCGCTTTACAACCTGGACTACGAAGGGGCGCGCAAACAATTCAAAGAAATCGCGCGGCTCTTTCCTGATTACCCCGCCGGCCCGCAGTTCCTGGCCACCAGCCTTTGGATCGAGACGCTTTATGAAAATCGGCGTTTGCAATCGTCGCTCTACGATACTAAATCGTTCTACAGCGACAAGGAAGACAAAGTCGATCCGCGCATCGTAGAGCAGTTTCGCGCCTGGACGCGCGAGTCCAAGCGACTGACGGACGCGCGCCGCAAAGTGGCGCCCAAAGATCCGGACGCGCTTTATTACCTGGGCGCAGTTCAGGGCCTGAAGGCTTCGTTTGAAGAGGCCGTCGAACGCCGCCACTTTGCCGCCCTGCGCGATGGCTCCGATGCCGTCGACTATAACCGCGAGGTAATCAAACTGGCCCCTTCCTATCGCGATGCCGAACTAACGATCGGCCTCTATGATTACGTGGTCGGTTCTCTTCCCTTACCAGCGAAAATTCTGGCCGGCATTGGCGGCATCCGCGGTTCGAAGAAACGTGGCCTGGCAACGCTGGAGCGCGTAGCGAAGGAAGGGACGTGGGCCCAGGACGATGCTAAAACGCTTCTGATTGTTTTGTATGGGCGGGAGAAGCGATTCGCCGAGGCGGCGGCAATTGCGCGAGAACTGGGAGCCAGATTCCCGCGCAACTACCTGTTTCGTTTGGAAGCTGCCGACGCATTAGTGTCCGAAGCCGCGAAGCAACGCGAAGCGAACCACGCCGAGGCCACTTCCGCCGCGGAGACCGAAGCGTTCGCGACGTTTGAAACCCTGCTTCGCGATCGCGCTGTGCGTGATACGGCGGCGCGCTCGCTGGATTTGATTCATTTCAAATATGGTGAGGCGTTGATGACAGCGGGTCAGTTGGAGCGCGCGGCAAAGGAATTCCTGGCAGCCGCGGAAGTAAGGGGCGCGCAGCAGGGACTGGCAACAATGGCCCATCTCTACGCCGCTCATGCTCTGGACCTGGCCGGCAAACGCAACGATGCGCTGGGCCAATATCGCGCGGTGCTGGCGCGCCCGGATGTTTACGATGCGCATGAAGAAGCACAGGCCGGGTTGAAAGAGGCATTCAAGAAGGAAGTGGTGAAGAAGTCGGATGAGGAGTGAGCTGAGGAGGCGTGAGCGACAAAGAAAGAGCGGGGGCAAGCCCGCCTTCCTGACTGCAGGTTTTTCCACTTGAGCTTTGTCTCCAACCTCTGCCAGCACGACTCAACGCAACTCACTTGCAGTCAGGAAGGCGGGCTTGCCCCCGCTCTTTTTCTTACACTCACCCTAAATTCCTCTATTTCTTCACCGACACGACAATCCGCGATGGATACGCCGCGCTGTGATAGACCCGCTCAGTGGCTTTTTGAAAATCTCCATCCTTCCCCAGCTTGTAATTCTCCAGGTACTTCTGCGGATTACGCGCGACCAGCGGGAACCAGGTGCTTTGAATCTGCACCATCACCCGGTGGCCTTTCTTGAAGGTATGCAGCACGCCCGGCATGACGAACGATATTTTCACCGGTGTGTTGGGTCGCAGCGGCGCCGGCCTGGCAAAACTATTCCGGAAACGCGCCGGGAACGGCTCGCCTCGCAAAAGCATTTGATACCCGCCCGGCTTGAAGACGCATCCGGCTGAAGTATCAGGCGGAGTGACTCTTTCGATTTCTCCTTCAGGCGTCTTGTTTCCCGTCGCCGGATATTCGTAGTCATCCGGAAACACGTCGATTAGCTTCACAATGAAATCAGAATCGGTGCCGCTGGATGAAACAAACAGCTCCGGCTTGATATCGGAAGCGACGGTCATGTCTTCTGTGAGCGGTTCAGTTTGATAAACCAGAACATCGGGCCGGCTGGCCACGAAACGCTGGTCCTCAGTCATGAAGTCCCGCGGGTAATTGAGAGTGATCTTTTGCGTGTAGGGAACGGGATGCATCGGATCGCTCACGTACTCGTCATACTCGGAAGGCCGGTTTCCCTTCGCTCCCGCGCCGGTTGTCGCGCCGGCGCCGCTGTTGGGCCTTTCACCGGTGGTTCCATCTCCGAATCTAAGCTGGCCGTCCGGCATCAAATAGAGCGACGTCGCGGTGAGCGAGAGCGTGTCTCGCTCAAAGTTCCACCAGCGGTTTGCGCCCGTATCAAACGCATTGATTTCTTTGATTCGCGAGATGTCGCCCTTGTCTTTCAGGAAGTAGTTGAAGAAGGGCAGCTCAAACGTTTCCCGGTAATAGACTCCGGTCTTCTGTTCAAAGTAAGCCGTTCCCAACCAATCGCCGTCAGAGCGCGCCCAACCGCCATGAAACCATGGGCCAACCACCAGCACGTTAAAGATGCCGGGGTTCAGGCGTTCAATGCTGCGATATGTTTCCAGCGCGCCGAACAGATCCTCATTGTCATACCAACCGCCCACCGTCATCACCGCCGTTTTGACGTTCTTCAAGTGCGGCAGAATGTTCCGATCCTGCCAAAATTGATCGTAATTCGGATGGGCCATCATTTCGTCCCAGAACTTTATCCGCGTTCCGAATTGCTTCTGATAAATGTCCCCCGCGTTAGCCAGGCCTCCCATGTCAAAATAGAACTTGTAGCCGTCTTCCGTGCCGAATTTGAAAGTTTTCATGTAATCCTGACTTGATGTCGGCGTCGCGCGCGGTTGGCCAAAGTTTGAAAAGAAGCGGTAGTTTTGCGCGAGAAAGAAAGCGCCGTTGTGATGCATGTCATCGCCGTGGAACCAATCCGACACAGGCGCCTGCGGCGAAATCGCTTTGATGGCCGGATGGCTATCGATGCCCGCCATCGACGTGTAGAAGCCCGGATAGGAAATGCCGTAGACACCGACCCGCCCGTTATTGTTCGCGACGTTCTTCACCAGCCAATCGACCGTGTCATAAGTGTCGCTGCTCTCGTCAAACTGATTGCCTTTCTTGTTCGGAATGTGCGGCCGCACGTCTTCGAACTGGCCTTCGCTCATCCAGCGCCCACGCACATCCTGGTAAACGAAAATGTAACCCTCTCTGGGAAACAACTCGTCCGGACCCAGCGAGTTCCTGAATTCCTTGCCGTAAGGTGAAACCGAATACGGCGTCCGGTCCAGCATGATTGGGTATTTCTGCTTGTGGTCCTTTGGCTCATAAATGGAAGTGAAGAGCTTCACTCCATCGCGCATCGGAATCATTACTTCGCGTTTGACGTAATGGCTCTTGATGTAATCGGCAAGCTCCTGCTGTTGCCTGGTCAGGTTTTGCGCCAGCGGCGCGACGTAACCAACAGCCAGCAACACCATCCCGGCCAGCAGGTAGAATCTGCGTTTCACTCTCATCGATGTCTCCATAGCTCCGTTTTCAATATTGCCAGTTGAGGTTCACAAATCCGGGTCCTGTATTTGGCACTGTGAAAGTATGGTTCGCTCCCGCTTCCCAGGTAACAGCGCCGTTCGCGGCAATCTTAATAAACTTAAACTGGATCTTCTGTCCGGCGGGTACGCTGGCGCAAATGAACCAATTCGGATAATTCGGCGTCAACATCGGTCCGACAGCGTCGTCCCAGGTCGTCGCCCAGTTTCCCAGTTCGACCGTGTTACCGGTCAGGAAAATGTAATCACCTATCTGAGTCGGTGAGGCGTTATTGATCGTAAACGTTACCGGGATCAACTTTGCCGTCAGCGCGGTGAATGGCTGTCCGTTGGATACGTGACCGGCAGCGTTGGTAACTGTGACGTTGTGATTACCGTTAGCCACCGGCGGCAGAGTGAACATAATTCTCGTCGGAGACCATGAATCAATATTGGCCCCCTGAACCGCGGTCGACCCGACTCTCACAGTCCCTTTTGTCGCTCCGAAGTTCTGCCCGCCAATTGTTACCTTAGTTCCTGCCTGACCAAGTGCCGGGCCCAGCGAGCCGAGTTCTGGAGCACCAACCGCCGCGGCAAACTGCCACACTGAAACCGAATGTGGCGGCAAAGTGAAATTGGCCACGGAGTTATTGCCGCCCGCTTCCTGTTTCACGCCGATCGGGGGACCGCTCATTAATCCAGCCAGATAATCCGCGTATTGTCCCGGCGGCAGCGAAGTTCTCAGTCCCGCGATAGGAACCGCCGTCGATTCATTTTTGTTAATGGCCACCAGGACGGTGCTCGCGAAAAACTTTCGTTCGTAAATATAGACGTCGTTGTTAATCCAGCGCTGACTCATCGATCCGTAACCAATGGCTGGATTTTCCCGGCGCAACTTTGATAGCCGGCTAATCAGTTTGTAAGCCGTGGTAGTCGCATCAAAGCTCGACATCATAGGCCGGTTGTACGGGTCGGTGCCGCCGGAAGTGTCGTTGTGCAGGTATTGTTCCGTGCCATAGTAAATCGACGGAATACCTCGCGCAGTTTGGATGAAGGCCAGCGCTTCGTGCAGCCGATTGTTGTTATTGTTCACGGACAGAAAGCGCGCCATGTCGTGATTATCAATGAACGTCACTAAATCTTCGTCCTGGGCAAAGTCGGCGGCCTGCTTCGTAATAACCGCGTCGATCTCGGACCAGTTGGCGTTGGAGCCGAAGACGTTCCGTATCGCGGTGTTCAGAGGAAAATCCAGCAGGGAAATACCACTCTTGTTGGCGAACTTGTAAGAGTCGCGATAAAGCGGGTCTGAAGTGTTGCCCTGATACCACTCGCCAAACAAAAAGCTATCGCCGTTGGTGTATATGGAATTGGCCAGACTGTATTCCCATCCCCAGGTTGTGTGCTTCACTGCGTCAAGGCGAAACCCATCGACGCCGTGCTGCTGGAACAATTGCGCCGCGGCTTTCAGATAGGCATCAACCGCGACGTGCTCCTGGTTCAAATCTGCCAGATCAAAGAGCGTGTAATACTGCACCTGATAGCGGTCGTCCCAGCCTCCACCGGAAATGTTTTCGTTGTGATGATAAATGCCGTTCGTATCGCTGGCGTAGTTCCCGATGAACACACCGTTGTCGTAGAGCGCGCCAAACTCACCCGCGTTCTGCTGCGTGGAATGGTTCGGCGCAAAATCCACGATGACTTTGATGCCGTTTTGATGCGCGGCTGTAACCAACGCATCAAAATCCGCCCAGCTGTTGGCCGGGTTTCCAAAGTGTTCCTCGATGCGTTTGAAATCCCGAGCCTGATAGCCATGATACGAACCTGTAGGATTGCCGCCGCCGTCGGGGATGTTTTTATTCAGGTTATCAACGGGTGGAGAAATCCAAATGGCCGTGATCCCGAGACCGGCCAGATAGCTCATCTTCTGTTGAATGCCGGCGAGGTCGCCGCCCCAATAAACGCGCCAGTTTTTCTTTGTTCCGTCGTACAGGCCGGCCGATTGTGGCGGATTGTTATTCGCCGCGCTTCCGTCGAAGAAGCGATCAGTAATGATCTGGTAGATGGTTTCCCGCCGGAAATCGGTAGCGCGCGCAGGATTTGAATAGGGCAAAAACGTGAGAAGCAGGAAGAGGACTAACCCGGTCCGCAGGATTGTTTTCATAAGTTTCTGCCGAAATAGTCTTTAGCTAATTCAGTTTACGAAGTGGATTTGGAGGGCTATTTACTCCGCACTCGTTCGGTCTCATTCTGAAAAATGAATGCCAGCGTCTTATAGATTAGTTTGGCGCACAGAAAGGCCGACGCATCGTGGCCCTCAACATAAGAGTATTCCGTCAAATCCATTCCAACCACGCGCCGCTTTTGCGCCAGCGTCCGAATCAATCCCAACACGTCGTACCAACCCAGGCCGCCCGGCTCGGGAGTGCCGGTGGCTGACACCAAAGACGGATCCAGGCCATCGATGTCGATCGTGAAGTAAACATTTTCCGTCAGCGCATCTACGGCCGGCTCCCACCAATCAGTCCGGCCCACGATGTCTTTGGCCCAAAAGATTTTCGTTGGCAACTTGTCCAACGCTCCGGCTTCTTCCGCCGAGATTGAGCGGATGCCACATTGCACCGCAGGTATGTTCAGGTCTTTAACGACGCGCGCCATGATTGACGCGTGCGAATGCGGCGTGCCGTCATAAGTGTCACGCAAATCGGCATGCGCATCGATCTGCAGCACGGACAGGTTTGGGTACGCCTCGGCGTGCGCGCGGATGACTGGGGCGCTGACCGAATGTTCGCCGCCAATCATGGCCACAAACTTTTCGCTGGCGATTAGTTTTTTCGCCCTTTCATAGAGCGCCTGCATCATCCATGCAGGTGGATCAATTGAGGGTGAAGGTTCGAGCGTATGCAGGCCCAGCTTATAAACTTCCGCGTCGGTTTCTTCGTCGTAAAGCTCCATGTTGCGCGAAGCTTCGATGATCGCTTCCGCGCCGCGCCCCGTTCCGCCGCCGTAGGAGACGGTGCCTTCGTAGGCGATCGGCCAAACGAGAATGCGTGCCTGGTCAAAGTTGGAGAATTCCTCTTCGGCAATGCCGCCGAAGTTAACAGGCAGGAACTGCGACTCAGTCATGCGCGCAGTTTAGCGAAGGTGGTAGCTAGAAGCCAGAGTGAAGCTTAGAAAACAAAGCGAGCCGGCTGAATGGCTGTAGCTGACCCACTACTGAGAGATAGCTGCCGTATAGTCCAGCAATAATCGTACAACCGCCGAATGTGTAAGTGAATTCTCGTTTGAGAGCCGCTCTTCTTGTAGCCTTTCTTCCATCACCGCCTCCAACGACACCGCCTCCGAACTTTCTGGAAATTCTAACATGACGAAGCGGACGGGAAAGAATCTCTCCCCGAGGTTCATTAAACGTAAGGATGCAAGGTTTTCTGTACGAATAATCAGCGGCCGCGCCGATTGATTTAGCGGTCGATCGGGGCTAACCAACGCCTGAGCGCTGGTCTCTTAAGGAACTTCGATCATCAGATCCTTCCCGGCGAAGATGAAGTTCGGACGCTTGCGGCCCTTCATATATTTCGCTGCGGTTTGGGACAGAGAAGTGATCAGGATCGGCAGCGCGATGGTGGCGTCGCAGTTCACATAAGCCGTTTGCGCGCCGCGCGCGAGTTTGCCGTAAACCAATGATTCGTCAAATGCGACGGCGCTGGAGCGGCCGCCCGGATGCGGTGCGTCAGTGGAAATCTGAATTACGTACTTGTGGCCCTGCAACTGGTTCTTGAAAATATTCACCGCCGCCTCAGTCTGGTGGATGAAACTCTTGGCGATGCCGCCGCCGAGATTGATCACGCCAGAGACGCGCGCCTGCGCGGCGATCTGGGCCATGTCCAACACGTCCTGCACGATGTCGAACTGGAAGTTGTTCTTCTTTTCAAAACGAGAACCGGCAATGCCGATGGCGATGCCACTGTCCGCGATGGCGGGACAGAAAATAGGCACGCGGGCTTTGTAGGCTGAAGTGAGCACGCCATCTTCGGCCGCTATCTCCGCCAGCTCGCGACCCAACAGGTGGAGAAACTCGCGCGTCGAATACGGCCGCGTCTGGTCCAACTGGCTGGCAAAGCCGCCGACCCATTCATCAGCTTCACGGTATTCTTCATCACTGGCCAGCAGGTCCCACATGCGATTGATCTGGGCTGATTCCAATTCCGCGTCGGTCATGCTCGGGTGGGCCTGAAAATGATGACGGCCGAGCGTCTCGTGCAAATCATGGAAGAGCATTGAGCCGGACAGGACGAGCACGTCGACAAAGCGATTCTTGATGACATAAGCCAGCAGCCGTCGCATGCCCGCCGGGATCAGTGCGCCCGAACCGGCCACCATAATGGTCGTGTTATCGCCCAGCATGTCGAGCCAGATGCGGTGCGCCTCGGCCAATTGGCGGCCGCCAAACCCCGTACCTTCCATCTTTTCCAGCAAACCGGCGACTGAGCGATCCCGATCGACCTGAACCGGCCGGGTCGGCATCGTCAAATACTTACTTGGTTTGGGTTTTCGTTGAGTGACCATGAGTTCGTCTCAAACCTCTTTCTTTCCCTAAACGCTGATTCCAATTGCGCTTTCGCAAATCGTCGATAGCTATTAAATCGCTAGCCACTAAAACGTGATTCCGAAGGAATTGCCGCTGGTCTTCTGTCTAAGCACGCCTGCGATCGCCGGCGCCGTTAACTGCCACGTAGGTATAGGCATCGAACCGCGATTCGTAATAGTTAACCAACTCGGCGCCTTTTGCTTCCGTCAGTTCTCCGTCTTTGATCCGCTGCGTTACCTGGCGGCGAAAGCCGTCGTGCAGTAACCCGCGTTCATAGCGCGCCCGGCCGGCTGCTTCGCCCACCGTCGTGCCGCGAATAACTTTCTTGATTAGGTAACCTTCGTGATCGATGTGGATGTGCGCTTCGTTCGGGGCGCCGAAAAGGTTGTGGCTGTTTCCCATCACTTCCTGGTACGCACCCACCAGCAGGAACGCCAGGTAGTAAGGCTCACCGGGCGTTAGCTTATGCAGCTCGAGCACTTGTTTCACGTCGTGCAGATCAACAAACTTATCGACGATGCCATCAGAGTCGCAGGTGATGTCACACAGCGTAGCGTATTCCGTGGGCGGCTTATTCAAGCTCTGGATGGGAACGATGGGAAACAGTTGATCGAGCGCCCAGTGATCGGGCAACGACCGAAAGACCGAAAAGTTAGTCAGATACTTAGCGCATAACAGACGCCGCAGTTCACCAAATTCTTCCGAGACATACTTCGCCTGCTGCGCGTGTTTGTCCGCGCGTTCGCAAACGTCCCAGAACAACACCTCGCCTTTGGCGCGATCTTCCAGTGAGATCAGCCCCAGGTTGAACATCGTGAACAATTCTTCCCGATGTTCAAGGGCGTCGTGATAGTACTCGCGATAATTCTTGACCGTGATGGATTCACGCAATTCGCCCAGCTCGGTTATCACTTGCGGATCGTCTTCGTCGATCGCAATAGGCGTGATGTCTTCGACCACCGTCTCGATTTCATCGAGCACGTTGGTCACCAGGAGGGCGTGGTAAGCCGAGAGGAACCGGCCGGACTCCTGGATGATCGTCGGATGCGGGACGTTCTCATCGTCGCAGACCTGCTTGATGGTGTAGATCACATCGTTGGCAAATTCCTGCGCCGTATAGTTCGCCGAAGAATCAAAAGCAGTTTTCGAGCCGTCGTAATCCACCGCCATGCCGCCGCCTACATCTAGTAGCTCGATGGGCACTTTCATCTGATGGACCTTCGCGTAGACCCGCGCGGCTTCCTTCATCGCATTCTTGATGCGCTTGATGTCGGTCAACTGCGAGCCGATGTGAAAGTGCAGCAGCCGTAACATGTCTATGCGATCAGCTTCGCGCAACCGGCTGATGACTTCCATCAGCTCCGTCGTCGTCAACCCGAACTTCGCGGCTTCGCCTCCTGACTTTTCCCAACGGCCGGAACCCTTGGAATAAAGCTTGACGCGCATGCCAATCATCGGCAAATCGCCTTCTTCGCGCGCGGCAATGCGCAGCACGTGATCAAGCTCGCTTAGCTTCTCGATCACAATGACGACGCGCTTGCCCGAACGGGCGCCGGCGAAAGCCAGTTGGACAAACTCTTCGTCCTTGAAACCATTCAGGACCAGCAAGCTGTCAGGTGTTTGCTCGAGAGCGAGGGCGGCATAAAGCTCGGCTTTGGATCCAGCTTCCAGGCCAAAATCGTAGCGCGAACCTTCGCGCAAGTATTCTTCAACCACCGGACGCTGTTGATTTACCTTCATCGGGTAAACGCACATGTGCGTTCCCTGGTAGTCATATTCACGAATTGATTTGCTGAACGCGCGTTGAAGTTTGCGCACCTGGCTGGCAACCAGTTGCGGAAACCGCAGCAGCACCGGCGCATGGATGCCCCGGCGAGAGAGGTCGTCGATTATCTCCTTCAAATCGGCCGCGCGAGGATCGCCGTCGGAGGGATGTACGATTAAGTTACCCTTGCGATTGACGTCAAAGTAGCCCGCGCCCCAATTTTCGATACCATAAGTTTCGAGTGTTTGTTCAATCGCCGTGGTCAATTAGTAATTTCTCCTGCCAGCATTCTTCAGGGACGCGCCTACCGCCGGCTAACGCTGCCGGGCTACTCACTCAAGCGACTGAATGGAGATTCACGGATTGGAACGCTTCGGCGCAATTTAACAGAAAACTAGGGGTCGGTCTATAACTATTTTTTCCCAGCCGGCTACGGAGGACGCGGGTTAAGTCTATCTAATGTAATGGTTTAAACAAGCCTACTGAGCAACCGTCTTCAGGTACTTAAACTTCATTGCAGCAAAAACCTTGACACCGTCGCGCGCGTCAATATAATGCAAAGCTTTTTGAATGCGCCCGCGCCTTATGACGCTCGACGCGGTTTGTCCAGATCACACCGGTTTCGAAACACTTCGCACCAAAAGCCACTTCGGGGCGAAGAGCACCCCTAACACTCCCTACACTTCGCAGGAGATCAAATGAACGCCAAAACTGTGTTGAAATATGCCTCCGATCAAGGAGCCAAATTTCTCTCCGCTCGCTTTACCGATCTGCCGGGTTCCTGGCAACACCTGACCTTTCCCATCGATGAACTTTCCGAGAGTTCTTTCGAGGATGGCTTCGGTTTTGACGGCTCATCCATTCGCGGTTGGGCCGCGATACATGAGTCCGACATGCTGCTGGTACCTGATCCCGGGCGCTTTTGGATGGATCCTTACACTGAGGAACCCACCCTCTGCATGATCGCCAATGCGGTCGACCCGATAACCAGGAAAGGCTACGTCAACGACCCGCGGGCGGTAGCGATCCGAGCCGAGAGTTATCTGAAATCGACGGGTTTGGCCGATACCGCTTATTTCGGGCCGGAAGCTGAGTTCTTCGTGTTTGACTCAGTAAAGTTCCATAACGAGCAGAATTCGGCAGGATTCACGATTGATTCCGACGAGGCCCACTGGAACAGTGGCCGCGACGCCGATGAGTTCAATGGCAGCAACCTGGGGTATCGCATTCGCCCCAAGGAAGGCTACGTTCCGGTTAGCCCCACCGACTCGCTTTCTGATTTGCGTTCGGAAATCTCGCTAATTTTGGGGAAATGCGGGATTCGAGTGGAATGCCATCATCATGAAGTCTCCACGGCCGGGCAATGCGAAATCGATTTTCGCTACGCAAACCTTTTGACTACCGCGGACAACCTGCAAATCTTCAAGTACGTCGTCAAGAACACTGCTTTCCAGTACGGCAAGGCAGCTACGTTCATGCCAAAGCCGCTGTATGGCGATAATGGTTCGGGCATGCATTGTCACCAATCTTTATGGAAAGACGAGCAACCGCTCTTTGCGGGTGATGGCTACGCCGGACTTTCTGAGCTGGCGAGATTTTATATTGGCGGTCTTTTGAAGCATGCCGCAGCCATCGTTGCGTTTGCCGCTCCGACGACGAACAGCTACAAGCGTCTGGTGCCGGGCTTCGAAGCTCCCGTCAATTTGGCATACTCAGCGCGCAACCGATCAGCCGCGATTCGTATTCCCATGTTTTCCACGAATCCAAAGTTGAAACGGCTGGAGTTTCGTCCGCCCGATCCGACATGCAATCCCTACCTGGCGTTTTCGGCGATGGTGCTGGCCGGTCTGGATGGCATTCAAAACCGGATCGATCCGGGCGATCCGCTCGACAAGGACATCTATGAGATGTCAGGGGAAGCGTTAAGTAAGATTCCCAGCCTGCCGGGTACACTTGATGAATCGCTGATCGCGTTAGAGAACGATCACGAGTTTCTGCTGAAGGGAAACGTTTTCACTGCTGCATTCATTCAACGCTGGATCGATTACAAGCGCGAGCGCGAGATTCAGCCGCTGCGCATGCGGCCACATCCGCTGGAATTCAGCATGTACTTTGACGTGTAAAGAGATCATTTGTCATCGGCGATGCCAAACGAAGTCAGTACCACTGCGCGGTAGCGCGTGGGTAAACGATACTTAGCTCGGAGATGCGACCCACCCGCTTCTGCGCGGTGGTGCTGACCCCACCCGGCGGCGCTGTCTCATCGCTTTGGATAAATGCCTTCAGTCTCTCTAATGGACATCACTCCGGTTACGCTCGAAGGCCGGGCGGTAAGACTCGAGCCACTTTCGATGAATCATCTCGATCGACTCTGCGAGGTCGGGTTCGAGGAGAGTTTGTGGCGATGGTCTACTGAAGTGATTCAGACAAAGGGCGAGATGAAGACATACATCTCGACCGCGTTGAAGGCGCAGGACGATGGCACTGCGCTTCCATTTGCGACCGTCGAGAAAACTTCGAATCGGGTAGTAGGGAGCACGCGCTTCGGTAATATCGACAAGGAAAACCGGCGCGTGGAAATTGGCTGGACCTGGATCGCCGTCCCGTGGCAGCGCACAATCATCAACACGGAAGCGAAATACCTCATGCTGCGTCATGCTTTTGAAACCCTCGGCTGTAACCGGGTCGAGTTCAAAACAGACTCGCTGAATGAGAAGTCGCGGCGCGCCCTTCGACGGATTGGGGCGCAGGAGGAAGGCACTTTTCGGAATCACATGGTCACGCTCGGCGGACGGTTGCGTCACTCGGTTTATTTCAGCATCATCAATTCCGAATGGCATGCAATCAAGTTGAACCTTGAAGCTAAGCTTGCCCGGTGATAGAAGCATTTCCCTATGAACGCCCTACCAATAATTCTCTGTTCGTTATGCGTGATGGCGATTGCTTATCGCTATTACTCTGCGTTCATCGCCGCGAAAGTGCTCGCGCTCAACGACGCGAATGCGGTGCCTTCGCAGACGATGTATGACGGACAGAATTACTATCCGACCAACAAGTGGGTGCTGTTCGGCCATCACTTCGCCGCAATTTCCGGCGCCGGCCCATTAATCGGTCCAGTGCTGGCGGCGCAGTTTGGCTTTCTGCCGGGACTTTTATGGCTGGTAATTGGCGTCTGTCTGGGCGGTGCAGTCCACGATTTCATGATTTTGGCCGGCAGCGTTCGGCGCAAGGGAAAATCCCTGGCAGACATGGCGCGAACTGAGATCAGCCCGCTCTCAGGATTTGTCGCCGGCCTTGCGATTCTTTTCATCGTGGTAATCGCCCTGGCCGGACTCGGGCTGGTGGTCGTAAATGCGCTCGCGGAATCACCCTGGGGGACATTCACCGTTGCGTTCACTATTCCGCTCGCGCTGTTGATGGGCCTTTACATGTACCGGTTCCGTAAAGGACGCATCGGCGAGGCCAGTGCGTTTGGCGTTATCGGTCTCCTCTTCGCAGTCGTCGCCGGGGGCTGGGTCGCAGAATCAAGCTGGGCGCCGGCGTTCACGCTTTCCAGAAATGCGATTATTATCTTAATGGCGCTCTATGGATTCATTGCGTCAGTCCTGCCGGTGTGGATGCTGCTGTGCCCGCGCGATTACCTCTCGTCATATCTGAAACTTGGGACCATCGCGTTTCTGATCATTGGCGTCATTGTGGTTAATCCTAATTTGAACATGCCGGCGCTTACCCCCTTTACGCAGGGAGGCGGGCCGGTGATTCCCGGCAAGCTCTATCCCTTCGTTTTCATCACCATTGCGTGTGGCGCAATCTCAGGATTTCACGCCTTGATATCCTCGGGCACGACGCCAAAAATGATCGCGAAAGAAACCGATACACGCATGATCGGCTACGGCTCAATGTTAATGGAAGGCGTGGTCGGCGTGGTCGCTCTGATTGCGGCGACTTCGTTGTTCCCGGGCGATTATTTTGCAATTAACACCGCGCAGAAAACGGACGCGCAAAAAGCCGCATACGTTCGGATGGTCGATACACACACAGAAGATGGTTTCAATTTGAAGCCCCAGGAAATTGACCAACTGGAACGCGATTCCGGTGAAAAGAACCTGCGCGGACGCACTGGTGGCGCGGTAACGCTGGCGTTGGGAATCGCTAAGATTTTCAACGGCATTCCGGGACTCAGCGGTCTGATGAAGTACTGGTATCACTTCGCGATCATGTTCGAAGCGCTTTTCATCCTCACTACGATCGACACGGGCACGCGCGTGGCGAGGTTTTTGGTAGGAGAGTTTGGCGGGCGCTTCTATCAGAAGCTGGAGGCGCCAAACTGGCTGCCGGGCTCGATCACCACTTCGCTATTAGTGGTTGCCGCCTGGGCAGCCTTCATTTGGTCAGGATCGATTTCGACCATCTGGCCGATGTTTGGAATTGCGAATCAATTGCTGGCCGCGGTGGCGCTCTGCGTGGCGACCACTATGATCATCAACACCGGCAGGGCAAAGTATGCCTGGGTCACCTTAACTCCGCTTAGTTTTGTCGCCACTACAACGCTGGTGGCCGGCTGGAAATCGATTACTGACATCTTCTGGCCGCTCGCGCAAAAGCCGGAGACCGCGACGCAGGGATACATCAACACAGCTCTCACCGCGATTCTCATGACTGCCGCCGCGGTAATTCTGATTGATTCATTGCGCCGGTGGTTGAGGTTGGGGAAACGGCCGGAACCGATTATTGGCGAGCTGGCTGAAGCTGAATCACCTGGATAGCCGCCGGCACAACCCCTTAAGCCAACACAAATACAGAACCGGAAGCGGTAGCGCCCGGCTCCAACACTGGCAAAAACCAATCTACGAATGATGCGGCTCAGTGTCTTCCAGCCAATTTTTACGCACAAGTTGAAGCCGGGCGCTACCGCTTCCGGTTCTGTATTTGTGTGGCGGGCGTTGTGCTGAGAGCTTTGTGGGGTTCCGTTCAAACCAACTCCGGACAGTTCAACGGTAGTGCAAATCCTTAGACAAACATCCACCACTGAGTCATTGAGAACACAAAGGGGACGCACGGAGATTTCAAATTCGGTCGCCACCAGTTCACTGCTCGTTGGACAGCAATCCTGTTATTAGGCAATAATACGCGATTCTAAGTATAGCCGTCCGTTACGACCGACGACTGCCTGCCGGGCCGTTTATAGTGTCGAATTGCGGATAGCGTCCAGGACTCGCGGGCAGCAGTCTCGCCCTTATTTAGGACCGAAAGGAATCGCACAATCGTGGAACTATCGCTGATTTCAGTTGTCAGTCTGCTGTCGGTTTGCCTGGCAACTCTCTTTATTCGAAGCAAGATTAATAATTACAGGAGTAACCAACGAATGTTCATGTTTAGTTCGCGTGCCGGTCGCCGGGCGCTTTCGCTTGTCACGGTGCTGGCCACCTTAGCCATCGGCTCGTCGCCCACCTTCGCCCAATCGCATGAAGGCGGAGAAGCTAATTTAGTGCTGCCGGATCTTTCGCAAGTGACTTTCTTTGGCGGCATTGATGGTCATCGCTTGTTACTATTCGGTATTTTGATTTGCCTCGCCGGCCTCGGGTTCGGTATGGCCATTTACATGAACCTCAAGAAGCTGCCGGTGCACCGCGCGATGCGCGAAATCTCCGAGCTGATCTACGAAACATGCAAGACCTATCTGATCACCCAGGGCAAATTCATCCTGATTTTGGAAGTCTTTATTGGCGCCGTCATCGTGCTCTATTTCGGGCTGCTGTCCCGGATGGAACCGTTGCGCGTGATTATCATTCTGGCCTTCAGCCTGATCGGTATCGCGGGTAGTTATGGCGTCGCGTGGTTCGGCATTCGGGTAAACACGTTCGCGAATTCCCGCACCGCCTTTGCCAGCTTGGAAGGAAAACCGTTTCCGCTTTATGCGATCCCTTTGAAAGCGGGCATGAGCATCGGCATGATGCTGATCAGCGTTGAGCTGCTGATCATGCTTTGCATCCTACTCTTCATTCCCGGCGATTATGCTGGTCCATGCTTTATCGGCTTTGCCATCGGTGAGTCTCTGGGAGCGGCAGCCCTGCGTATCGCGGGCGGTATCTTCACCAAGATTGCCGACATCGGTTCGGACCTGATGAAGATCGTTTTCAAGATCAAGGAAGACGATGCGCGCAACCCGGGAGTGATTGCCGACTGTACGGGCGATAACGCGGGCGATTCGGTCGGACCCAGCGCGGACGGCTTTGAAACCTACGGCGTAACCGGCGTGGCCCTGATTACCTTTATTCTGTTGGGCGTGCGCGATCCGCTGGTGCAAGTGCAGTTGCTGGTCTGGATTTTCGTCATGCGCATCATGATGGTAATTGCCAGCGCGGTTTCTTACTTCATCAACGACGCGATTGCTAAATCACGCTACCGCGATGCCGACAAGATGAACTTTGAAAAGCCGCTGACCTCGCTGGTTTGGATCACCTCGATTATCTCTGTCGTGCTGACATATATTGTTTCGTATCTAACTATTCCCACTCTGGGGAACGATCCGACGCAATGGTGGAAGCTGGCGACGATCATTTCCTGCGGCACGCTGGCCGGTGCGATTATCCCGGAACTCGTAAAAGTCTTTACCTCCGTGGAATCGTCGCATGTTTCGGAGGTCGTCACCTCTTCCCGCGAAGGCGGCCCGTCGCTGAACATCCTTTCGGGCCTGGTGGCCGGCAACTTCTCGGCTTACTGGCTGGGAATCAGCATTGTCGCGCTGATGGCCATTGGCTATTACGTCAGCACGATGGGCCTGGATGCGTTGATGGTTTCCACCGCCCTGGTCCAGGTCGCGCCCGTCTTTGCGTTTGGCCTGGTGGCGTTTGGGTTCCTGGGAATGGGTCCGGTGACGATCGCGGTGGATTCGTACGGACCGGTAACCGACAACGCCCAGTCGGTCTACGAGCTTTCGTTGATCGAGCAAGTGCCGAATATTGAGGAAGAAATTAAGCGCGACTTTAATCAAACGGTGAATTTCGCTCGCGCCAAACATCTGCTGGAAGAGAATGACGGCGCGGGCAATACATTCAAAGCGACCGCCAAGCCGGTTTTAATCGGAACTGCGGTGGTTGGTGCGACGACGATGATCTTCTCGATTATCATGGTGTTGACCGACCAGTTGAACAACTCCGCGGCGCTCGGCAGTCTCTCGCTTTTGCATGCTCCGTTTGTGCTCGGCCTGATTACGGGCGGCGCGGTTATCTATTGGTTCACGGGCGCGTCGATTCAGGCAGTAACGACGGGCGCCTATCGCGCCGTGGAATTCATCAAAGCCAACATTCGCCTGGAAGGCGTGGAAAAAGCCTCGGTGGAAGACAGTAAGAAGGTGGTCCAGATCTGCACGCAGTATGCGCAGAAGGGCATGTTCAATATCTTCCTCACCGTCTTCTTCTCGACCCTCGCGTTTGCGTTCGTTGAGCCGTTTTTCTTCATTGGCTACCTGATTTCAATCGCGATCTTCGGTTTGTATCAGGCGATCTTTATGGCCAACGCCGGTGGCGCCTGGGACAATGCGAAGAAAGTGGTGGAAGTTGATCTGAAGCAAAAAGGTACTGAGCTTCACGATGCAACTGTGGTGGGTGACACCGTGGGCGATCCGTTCAAGGACACATCGTCCGTGGCCATGAATCCGATCATTAAGTTCACCACGCTGTTCGGATTGCTGGCGGTGGAACTGGCCGTTGCTATCCGCAGCCCGCAGGGCCAGTTTGGCGAGAATGGCCCGATGATCAGTCACATTCTGGCGCTGGCGTTCTTTCTGGTCTCCACAGTCTTTGTCTGGCGTTCGTTCTACCGCATGCGCATAGGTGCCGTAAAAGCCTCAACCGCACCGGTCACTCCGAACCACAGCGACGGAGACTAAGCGTTCGACGGCACAGGCTTCCCACGTCCCGGAAGCCTGTGCCACATTTGTTGTTTCGAGTTATGATGGGGCGTCAATCGTTTTGCCCCTGCGGAAGTAACACCGTGAATTCGATCTGTGCCTATGATCAGCGCGATACTGTTTCCCACTGATTTTTCCGCCGTCGCCAACAGCGCTTTTCCGTTGGCGGTAACGATTGCTGCGCAGTTCGACGCCACCATTGAATCGCTGCATGTATCCGAGGGTGGCGACCCGCATGTCACTGAAACCTCGCGTTATGAATTCCCTGCGCTGGCCCAGGGCAGCAGCGCCGTCCGCATCAACGAAGCAATCGTTCCCAAAGGCGACGACGATCCTGCAGAAGTAATCATGCGGGCTGCGGCCGAACGCACTTGCGACTTGATTGTGATGGCCTCGCATGGGCGATCTGATGTGGCGCAGTTTTTCCTGGGACGCAGCGTCGCCGAGCAGGTGGCCCGCGATTCAAGAGTCCCTACTATCATCGCCCGGCTGCACGGACCAAGGCGCACGACGCGGCCCATCGATCGTTTTAATCGGATCATCTACGCCACCGATTTACGCGAAGAATCCAGTGCAATCCTGCCGACGGCCGCGTCTATCGCCCGCCGGACGAAAGCAAAACTTGAAGCAGTCTGCGTTTTTGGCGAAGGCGATGAGCAGCCCTGGGACGGCGGGCAAGCCACTTTGGAAAAATTTTTTGCCGCCGCTGATGCATCCGATTACCTGGGCAAGTTTGATACTGTTCGCGGCGGTGTGGCTGAAGGCGTAGTCGAATACGCCGCCAAACATAATGCTGACATTCTGGCTATCACGACGGCGCTTTGCTGCGGCGGTGACAAAAGCATGACCGACACTGCCGAATTCATCATTCGCAACGCACCATGCCCGGTGCTTTGCGTTCGACCTTAAGATTCCAGACTTTCGAAAATGAATACCTCTATTGCCAAAAGCGAAACACTATTGGGCACGGCGCTGGCACCCATTGACTGGACGCGTTCGGTCGGGCTGGCAGTGGCTTTCAGTCTGCTGACGGCCCTCGCAGCGCAGGTTGTAATCCCCATTGGCCCGGTACCGATTACCGGCAGCACTTTCGCGGTACTACTCACCGGCGCTTTACTCGGATCGCGTCTGGGCGCAGCGGCAATGATCCTCTACGTCATTGAGGGTGCGTGCGGATTGCCATTCTTCTCTCGCGGCGGAGCGAGCATCGCACACATCCTGGGACCAACCGGTGGTTACCTGGTCGCGTTCCCAGCAGCCGCTTTTGTTACCGGCGCGTTTGCCGAACACGGTTGGGACAAACGATTCATTACCGCCGCAGCCGCGATGGCGATCGGCTCTGTTTTGATCCTGCTCAGCGGTTGGGCCTGGCTTTCAATGTTCATGCCGCCAGCGGCCGCGCTGCACGAAGGCATAACGAAGTTCATCATCGGTGACATCGTTAAGATTGTGTTAGCGGCGGCGGTGCTGCCGTCAGGTTGGGCGCTGCTACACCACGGTCCTTCTGCCAAACACTGACCCGTCTTTCGATCCCAGACCTCGCCCATTAGGTCACGCTTCGCAGGCCTGGCCGACGATCGCGATGTTTTCATCTCTCAAAAGGTCCTGGACCTTAACCAGTCGTCACGTCGTTATTGCATTGCTCGTGGGCCTGATCATGTGGGGCCCATCGATCGTAGGTGTCACTGGATTCCGTAGCCGTAACCACGTTTTGCATGGGGCCTTGTTCGTGTTCGCGGTCTATGGCATCCGCTCCAGGCGAAAGAACCTGAACCGTGCGGCTTTAGTAATGCTTTCAGTGGCCTTCGCGGTGACGCTCTGCGATCTGCTTGCCCGCCCAACCATCACGTGGTTACGCCGAAACACCCCTCAAGCGAAGTCGGCGGAACCCTGGACCCAGATGCCTCTCGTGCAAAGATTTAAACCATTAAACCATGACACAGGCTCATTTCGGGGAGACCTGGTCGAGATGGCTGGACTGCGAGACTGGTCTGAGCAGCGTGCTCGCACATTCGAGACTGATGAAAGAGGCTTCATTCAAATGGGCCCGCTGGACCAGGTTATTGACTTAATCCTATTGGCGGATTCATTCGGCACGGTGATGGAAACCACACCAGAGGGGAATCAAAGTCTGAGTACGATCATTGCGCTAGAGCATAACCTGAAAGGTCATAACCTCTCGATACCGGCAACTGGTCCATGGCATGAATATTTCAATCTGTCGACTGAAATAGACCGACTGCATACCCGGCAAAAGCCGGTGGTTCTGTTGGCTACTCTTTGCCGGCAATGATCTCGATGATCAGTATGCCAGCATGGATTTCGACCAACTACCGTGGGCAGGGACAGCAGGAAATTTTTTGGAACGCTGGCGCTATTTTCGCAGCCAATCACCGATCTATCACATGCTTGATCGGCTGAGGCACCCGGGGGCCACTTCCCCCGTCATCACCCGGTGGTTGGACGGAAAGCCCGTACTTTTCCTGGAGAATTATGTGAGCAACAGCCATCGATCGCTGGACGATATATTGAAGCACCCCAACTACGCTAGCTTGAAAGAAGTGTTTGGCGGGATGAAGAATCTGGCAACGGCAAAACATCTGGAAATCAAAGTCGTTGCAGTTCCAAGTAAAGAAGAAGTGTATTCGTGGGTATTAGATGGCAGCACGCATGAAGGACCATCAACGTTCGCGCAGGCGATGGGGCAATTGAGCGGTCAGCAAGGGTTTGACTTTGTCGATTTAGGGCCCGAACTTACCAGCGAAGCACGTAAGACTTATCAGGACTCCGGGCGCCTGTTTTGGTGGCGAGGCGATAGCCATTGGAACACTTTGGGACAGAAGCACGCCGCTGACATCATCTTTCGCCACATCCAGCATTGATCGCGGCCGAACCAGGTAGAGATATGTACGTTCTCAAAGTTCGTTCACACCAACGCGAAGAGCTGGTTGAGTTCACCGACGCCGTGCAGCGGCAACTCACCGAATCCCGAGAGCAGGAGGGCGTCGTTGTCCTCTATGTGCAGCACACTACGGCCGGCTTAACCGTGAACGAGAACGCGGATCCGGACGTGCCTCGCGATATGCTGCACGCATTGCGCACTCTGCTGCCACAACATGGCATGGGGTTTCATCACGGCGAAGAAAACTCCGACGCGCACATCAAAGCCAGCCTGGTAGGCTCAACCGTCACGATTCCGTTCGCCTCCGGCAAACTGTTGCTGGGCCGTTGGCAGGGAATTTTCCTATGCGAATTCGACGGCGGGCGCGAACGGAAAGTGATCATGATGCTGCGGTGAAGACACGCTCCGGATCCGGCCAAAGAAAACGGCCCGGTAGTAAACTACCGGACCGCACCTGCTTATTTCTGATTGCGCTGTTTAGTCTGCGTCCTTTTCCTCACCATTCATTTCCCTGCGCTGCTTCTCCGAATACCTGAGACTCTCAACTTGCCCGGTGCGGCGATAACTGGCGACATTAGCCGAGGTTCCGGCAAAGGCCGATACTACTCGACGAACGCTAAAATCTGCCGCCTGCGCCAGCCCAATTCCTACTGCACCCGCTTCGGCAAAGGCATTCTGGTTCGCGCCCAGATAGACAAATTGCCAGTTGTACTTCTCGGTTTGGTGATCGATCATTTCCTTGACCTGCGCCTTGGTAAATCGATGGCTGGCGTTTTCTTCGCCGTCCGTGATCACCACAAAGACAACCTTGTCTGGGCGGTTGGCTTCTGGAATTCCCGCCAGCGTGCGGCCCGTCGAGTTGATAGTCTGACCTAACGCATCAAGCAGCGGCGTGCTTCCGCGCGGTTGATAAGTATCGCCATTCAGGTCGGGTACCTCCTGAACTGGTTTGGCTTCATGGACCACGTCGGTGCTCGCGCTATCGAACTGGACCAGGGTAAACGAAGCGTTATCGCCCGCCGCCTTTTGCTCCTTCAGGAAATAGTTGAACCCGCTGATAGTCTCATCCTTGACTGCCTCCATCGAACCGGACCGATCCAATAACACGGCGATATGCGTCGCGTCTTTCATTTTTTCTTCTCCTCCTCCTCGCTGGGTTCATAGCTCGTCACCGCGCGAAGCTTGTAGCGGGACAAGATTTTGTTGCCCGCGGATCGACGCCCTCGCAGTACATCGCTTAAATACGCTTCGGAAACGTCAAGTTTAGCTGCCAGGGCCTTTTGCGAACCCTGAGCATCCACATCATCACGAATCAACCCCAAAAACTCTTCCTGAGTTAATTTCTTCATACGCGGATCAGCTTATCGCATAAGACGGAGAATCGCAAGGCGCCACTGGCCGCTACGTTCTTTCAAGTGAAGCGCGCAATCTCTGTTTCGGAGTCCCGTCAGCCCGTGAGGAAACCAAGTTCCCTTCCTCAATGTATTAGCCAGCGAAATCTAAATTCCAGGAGGTCCAAACCCATGCAAAATCGACTTTCATTTCTTTCAGTGACCAGCTTTGTTTCGGCGCTGCTGTGCGTCTCGCTTCTTCTCGTAACCGGCTGTGCTAAAAAGCCCGGTCGTACCACCAAGGTCACGGTCGCGGGGGAGGCAATGACGCGGGTCGAGCCGGACGCCGCGGTAGTGGTTCTGTCCGTGGTGACACAAAATGCGCAAGCGCTCGTGGCCCAACAGACAAATGCGCGCAAGAGCGATGCAGTAGCAAATGCGATCAGGACCGCCGGAGGTTCGGCGGTCGAGATCAAAACCAGTGATTACACGCTCCAGCCACAGTATGATTACCGCGACAACAGCCTGCCGAAGATCGTCGGCTACGACGCTCGCAACCGGGTCATTGTCACAATGTCTGATTTCAAAAACGTGGGCGCCGTGATCGATGCGGCTTCGGGGTCGGGCGCAAACAGTATCGAAAGCGTTTCGTTTGTCTTAAGAGAGACCAGTCCGGCCCGCGGGCAGGCATTGGCCGATGCCACCCAGCAAGCCATGAACAAAGCACGTTCCATAGCGCAGGCGCTGGGCGGGCGCGTACTCCGTGTGGTAGAAGAAAGCGAAAGCGCAACTGTGGCGCACGAAGCTGAATTGAGTTATGCCGGCCAGACGGCCGGGCTCAGCAACAGGCAATCGGTAACTCCCATTACGCCCGGACAGCTAAGCATCAAATCAAACGTCCAGGTTATTGTTGAGATCGAGAGTTAGACGCCGGCTAAAAGCCGGACAGAGTTAATCAGCCACTGAACAATGACCGGCAGACATCAAATTGTCGTTTCGGCGGAAAACAATCCCTATATCGGCTGGCAGTGCAAACTGTTTTATTACTCGTGCGTCACTCGTTTGCGCCACCAGCCGATCATCATTGTTCATGATTCCGGCCTGGATTTACATCCGGACTTTCATGAACTCGCGAAGGCCGGCTGCGCAATACACACCGCGCCCGGCTATCGCTACCACGGAAGGGGCGACGATTATGCCTGCCGAAATACGCCGGGAACGTTGATGCACGCTGCGGAATTGCTGGCTGACCAGGAAACTCTGATCGTGCTGTGCGATTCAGATCTGATCTTCACGCGGCCATTGGAATTTCCGCCAACACTCTCCTGCGAATTCAGCTCATTCATGAATTACGATCGAGACTTTGTCAGTGAGGCACTGCTGCGTCTAGGCATCGAGCGGTCGGCGCTGGATCGTGAGAAGGATTCAATATGCGGCTGCGTTCCGCATGTCGTACCGGTCGACGTGGCCGCGGAGCTGGGACAAACCTGGCTAACGGCGATCGATGCGTTCGAGCCGCGGCATTGGGAAGATGTGATGTATGCCTTTGGGCTGGCGACGGTAAAACTGGGATTGAAAGTTCAGCCGACTCACCTGGTGAATCACAATTTTTGGCCGGATGCACCAGTGACGGAGGCGATCATCCATTACGCTTACGGCGATGAGCGTTGGACCAAGCGGAACTATTTCCGATCCGATCAAATGCATGGGCTTTGGAATCCAACGGCCGTGGCTGAGCCCGGAACGATAATGGCTGAGATTTTGGCGCAGATTAAAGAGGCACGGGATTTCTATCGCGCAGACTGTTTTGCCGCACCGGCCCACTAAACCCACGTTACCGGCGCCGGACCGGTTACCCACGAAACCATCACGAATTTCTCGCCACTATGAACGGCCTCGCTGCCGTGCAGATAGTTTGAGGGAAAGATAATTGCCTTTCCCGGCTCCGGTGTAACCTGGTAATCGAGCCCGGGAAACGTCGTTCGCCCACCCTCGAAGTCATCATTCAAGTAACAAACAATACTGAGATAGCGATGATTAAATCCCAGCCCGGTGTCATAGTGTGGGACATAGTGATCGCCTGGTCCATACCTGAGGATGTGCGTACCGGCGTGGTCTTTTAGATCGAGTTGCCAATACTGTTTGATGAGCGGCTTCACGGTCGCATGCACCCGCGCTTCGAATTCGTAATAGATCCGTGCCGAACCCGGCGAAGTAATCGTGCTGGCTGAGCGCACTTCGGGACGGCTCAAGATCTCGTAGTTGGCGGCGTCCTGGGCCCGGCGTACAAGGGCGGGGGCCCAGCCTTCAAGACACCTCAACTCCTCGACGATCGCTTTCGATTCCGCCACGTCATAAAGCGCAACCGAGATCACGCCCGCACATTCTTCCTGATACGCCCTCATATCGTTACGCGCGTGTCCAACACCCAACGCGGGCGAATCCCTCTGATTCGCCCGCGTTGATTTTGCTGTTCTTAACAACCGAAGTCCGCTAAACGCGAATCGATTTCCGTAACGCTAAGAGACATACCGCGAGTTTAGCTCCGGTGACTCTGGCGGCACGGCCGGGGCCTGTAACGGTTCCGGTGACGGCTTCGCCGGCTGCTCCGGCGGCACACCTTTGGGACGCTCCGACGAAGGGGGCGGATGCGGTGGATTCGGGTCTTGCGGCGGATTCTCTGGCGGATCTTCTGGCCTTGGCGGCTTATCCGGCGGGTTGCCAGGTTTCGGCCCCGGCTTATCCGGAGGATTACCCGGTTGTTTTGCCTGATCAGCGTCATGGTCCGCCATTCGATAGGCCGCCGCGCCGCTAACACTGCGGCTAACTAATTCCTTCGGCAGAGCAAAAACAAGCGAGGACAATAATTCATCCGCAAGTGGTTCATCGAATTCGCGAAAAACCTTCGACACCGCCGCCAGGCATTCGAGCCGCAAACGGCTGTTCATTTGAAATCTGAAACGGAGGTTCTCAGCCTCTCGCAAAGACTCACGTGGATCCATTGGAAGATCTCCTTTCAAAATGGGAAAGCCTCGAGACTTCAGACTGGCGTAAAGATGGTCTCGATCTGGGGGCTTTGGACAGGCGCTGGAGTCTATACGTAACAGGTGGGCTTTTCAAGTATTTATTCTGGCCAAACTCGCTTCACTTCAACAGTTCGTACTCGCGTTTTGCTTCCTTAACAATTGGGATGCCGTCATCCGCTGTCTTCCACAGGGTGAAGAAGTCGTCATAAGCCTGGCGGGCCTTAGCACTGTTTGCCTGCCCCAACATGGCCGCGCGCGCCAAGCCAAGCTGCGCCAGAGGGTAGAGCGGCGAAAGCGGGTACCAACCGCGGTGATCCAGAATGACCTGGAATTGTGTGGCGGCCGCGGCTCCATTCTGCTCGTGCAGATAGGCCAGGCCGCGCAGGTATTGCGGCCAGAAAGATCCCGCTGCTTCATAGCGGTGGGCTGGCTCCAACAACTGAATCACCTGGGCCGTGTTGCCGCGATTGATTTCCATCTGCGCTCGGATTAGCGGGAGGGAAACCTTTTGCAGCATTGTGTCCTGCGGAAAGCGACGGGCGAGCTCGTCAACCAGGGCCTGGGCCTGGGCCGGCTGTTGGCAAAGCGCAAGCGCGCTCGCCGCTGCTACCAGCCCGGATCGTTCACGCGAAATCGCCAAAGCCTTTCCGGTTAGATCGTTGACCTCGCCGCATTCACCAAAGATGGCCCGGCGCTGTGCTCTGGCCAAAAGTATCTGTCCGACAATCTCCTTTAGGTCTCGGCGCTGGGCCAATTCTGCGGCCCGCTGATTAAAAGCGTCGGCCTTTCCTAACTGGCCCATAAACTCAGCGGCCTGCGCTTGCCAGTTCTGCGCCACATACTCATCAGGCTTGCCCGCGGTCCATTCTATTTGTTGGCCCATGCCGGTCACATCGTTCTGCACGGCTGCCACATAGAAGAGGCCTGAATGAATGTTTGTGGTTTCCAGTTTCTCAGCCAGCGCTTTCCGGAAAACTTCCTTCGCTTCGTCAAAACGATTCAAGCCGGAAAACGCGAAGCCCAGATTGGAGCGCGGCAGGGCGGAGGTGGGATTGAGGCGGATTGCTTCGTTTGCTTCGTCGACCGCTTTCTCAAATGGTCCCACCAACGTGTAGCGAAGCGCCAGCGTGTTGTGCGGCACCCAATCACGCGGATAGGCGCGCTTCCACAACTCCAACACTTCATCCGTTTTTTCCCAATCGCCCGTTACGCCGCCATAGTAACTCCAGGTAACGAAGAATTTTTCCCGCTCACTGATACGGTCTCGCAATTCGTAGGCTTTGGCCGAAGTTTCGCGGGACAGTTCAAACTGGCGCGTATTGTTGTAAGCCAATGCCAGTCGCGCGTAAGCAATGGCGAAGTTGGGATCCAGTTCAATGGCGCGTTTGTAGAGTGGAATGGCTTCGAAATACTTGGCGCTGGAATGTCGCTCCACTCCCTGCGAGTAAGCCTTCAGCGCTTCCAGCGAGGGGGTCGTGGCTTGCTCGATCGGGGCATCGAATTTCTGGATTGAGGTGAGTGACTCACCCAGTTTCTCGCGTAGCGCCGACACGCCCTGGCCCAACGATTTCAGGATCTGTTCCTTGCTGTCTGCTTCAATCTGTTCTCGGGCAATCGTCTCGCCGCTGCGCGAGTTCACTGCTTCCAGCGAAATTACGTAATGGCTTCCCAGGGTGGAAATCGACCCCAGGAGCATGGCCTTCACCCCGAGCCGTTCACAGATTTCACGAGCAATTTCACGCGTAACGTGCTCGTCCGGGGAGCGTCCCATAAACCGCATCGCTTCATGCAGCCGGTCTTCGGGGACGATATTGAGAAAGGGAGACTGTCCCAACTGCACCGCGAGCGCCTGTTTCAGAGTGTCATCAAAAACAACCTCGCCGGTCGTGTTCACAAAATCAGCGAGTAGAATCGCGTCCTTTTCCGTCAGCGCAGCGGGTTTGCGGCCGAACGGCAGGTAACCGGCGGTCCATGCGGCGAGCCCCAGCACCAATGCGACAACTCCGAGGGTCAGAAGAGCGGCAACTTTCTTGTGCTTCTTGATTTCGCTAACGACGTACTCCACGCTCGAGGCGCGTGTGCCGGGAACACCGGACGCTGCTGCAGAGGTTTGGTGCAGGGCGGAGGCCGGCGGCCGTGAGGGCCAGGACGTTGACGCACCGAAGCCGCTCATTGCCACGCCGCTGGCGCCAAGTCTGCTGGCCAGCGTCTCGTTCGCCACCGAATGTTGTAACTGAGTTTGAAACTCAAGCCGCTGCTTCAGATTTCGCAAATCTGAACCGAGCTCCCTTACGCTCTGGTAACGCTCTTCGACGTTCTTGCGTAACGCCTTCATCACGATCCATTCGAACTCTTCGGGAACCTGTTGGGAGAATCGTGCCAGCGGTAACGGCTCGCTTTTGGCAATGGCGACTATCACATCGGTTTTCGTTTCACCGCCGAACGGCGCCCGCCCGGCGACCATTTCATAAAGCACGATTCCCAAACTCCAGATATCGGTTCGTGCATCCACGGATTTGCCGCGAGCCTGTTCCGGCGACATGTACTGTGAAGTCCCAATCACCACTCCGGTGTCGGTGTGTACCATCGCGCGCGTGGGAGCGCCGCTGTTCGTTTCGCCTTCCTCCTCGCTGTCGGTAAGTTTTGCCAGGCCGAAGTCCAGCACTTTTACAAACCCGTTGCGGCGGATCATGATGTTGTCCGGCTTGATATCGCGATGAACGATGCCGGCGGCGTGCGCCTCTTCTAAAGCGCTGGTCACTTGCAGCGCGATGTCCAGGACATCGCTTAATTCCATCGGATCGTGGGCGATCCGCCGTCGCAGGGTGGTGCCGTCAATGAACTCAGTAGCAATGAAATGACGTCCCTCTTCCTCGCCCATTTCATGAATGGTGAGAATGTTCGGATGGTTCAACGCAGACGCTGCGCGCGCTTCCTGCTCGAACCGGTGTACTCGATGTTTGTCTTTTGTGAGTCCGAGGTTGAGGAGTTTGATGGCCACCTTCCGGCCCAATTTGATGTCTTCGGCCAGGTACACTTCGCCCATTCCGCCTTTGCCAAGAAGGTTCCTGACCTCATAGCGGCCGAAGCGCGTCCCGGGGGAAATTGAAGGCTCCGAGTCCAAAGTCAAACAGTGTGGTCTAAGAATCCCGATCTACATGGGCGAAGGCGACAGTGTGGGAGGCGCTGAAGGATCCATGTTTATTGCTCGCCAACGGAAGTGCTGTTTGACGATCCTGCTTCTGCAAACCAGCAATGCCTATATTGCACGCATTCTAACGAAGTTCGAATTGATTCGCCAGACTAACGCGCAAAAACCATTGTGAAAAATTATAATCTGCATTATTTTAGCGCCTCAATTTTCCGAGAGAGGCTGGGTCGCCCTCACGCCGCCGTTATCCCTCACTCAACCGGCAGAAAGTCTTCCCGAGTGACGGCGTCTCATGGTCGACGCGAAAGCTTGCTTTTCTGCAACCATCAGCAAGGAGTGTAAAAAGTGTCAATTCCCATTCCTATTCCGCTCGTGGAGTTCATTCTGCTGGGGCCGATGGACGATCGGCGTCAACTACAGGACTCCCCCATCCTGGGAGATGTCTGGGTGGCGTTCGGGAAAGACCCGGCGGCACGCCTGGATCTGTTGATCGCGCCGTTTCGTGGGCAGCATGCGGGCGCGGTGGCCGGAGAAATAGATAAGCGGCTCACGGGCGATGAAGACGCAAACATTGCTTACCTCCAGGGGTTGGTGGTGGCGCGTTTGACTTTCAAGGAGATTCTGGAAGTCGTCGTGCCAATGACAAAGTGGTGGATAAACAAATGGATGGTGGTTGACTCACTAACAACGCCCGCAAAGGGGACGGCGCCACCGGCGCCTCCGCCGGAGCCCGAGAAAACGCATCGCTTTAGAGAATACACGCGTGAGAAGCTTAACGAGGTGCTGGGTCATGTGCTGGGCTCGGCAAAATACTGGCACGCGCAAAATGTCAGCAAGCAACGGTCGCAGGAACCGACCTCGCTGCCACTCCCCTCGCATGAGGAGGAGCCTCCTTTGCGGCGATTGCAGGAACGCCCGCCGCGTGATCGATTTGTCGCGCTGACGGCCTTGCTTCTCTGGGCAGCTCAGCACGATGTCCGGGAGCCTGAATTGGCCCCCACGATGGAAGGCCGAATCTCATACATTCTCGAACACGCAACGGTCGAGGAGGTTGCCGAAGTATTCGCCGCATCACTGAGGCAGATGTTGGCCGATTCGAGAGCTGACAGCGACCCGATGGTTTGGCAGCTATCGCTCAACCGCCACGCAATGCCGGCCATTTCCAGATCGGTTCCGGCCGTTAAGGCGGATGCCGCCACCACTCTTTTCCAAGTCGACTGTAAGGAGATTGGCTGGGCTGTGGTGGATTCGGGAATCGCCGGCGGTCATCCTGCTTTTAAGAACGATAAGGGGGAGAGCCGCGTCAGGCGAAGCTTCGATTTCAAGAATTTCCGTACGATCGTCAGTCTCAGCAATTCCAAGCCGGCGGTAAGGGCAAGAAATGTAGCGCTGCTTACTCAGGGAGCGGTAGGGGCCACGCTGCTGAAGCCGCCCGACAATCCCGATGCTGATTTGAAGACGCTGGCAGAGGACGCTCGCAAATCCGGACCGGTCCACTGGGAGTTGGTCGAAAGGTTCGTCGAGATCAAGTGTGGCAGCGAGACTGAGCCGGACACGCACCACGGTACGCATGTGGCCGGAATAATCGGCGCCAGTAAAAAGGCAGCGCTGGCCTCTTCAGTGCCCGGGAAGAATCCCTCCGATGACTTCGCCGACGGCATGTGCCCCAATATCCAGCTCTACGACTTTCGGGTATTGGGATCCGATCTAACCCAGACTGAGTTCGCCATCATTGCCGCCCTGCAGTTCATTCGCTATCTGAATGATCGAGACAATTTCCTCATGATTCACGGCGCGAACCTGAGCCTGTCAATTCCCCACGACGTGCGCAATTTCGCCTGCGGCCGCACGCCGATCTGCGACGAATGCGACCAGTTGGTGTCCAGCGGTGTGGTGGTAGTCGCGGCTGCGGGCAATCACGGCTACAAGAGCTTTGAAACCAAGGAAGGTTACTTCGACAGTTATACCGCCTTCAGCATCACCGATCCGGGCAACGCGGATAGTGTGATCACCGTGGGGGCCACTCACCGGTTCTGGCCGCACACGTACGGCGTCAGTTTTTTTTCCAGCCGCGGGCCGACCGGCGATGGCCGCATGAAGCCGGACCTGGTTGCTCCCGGCGAACGCATTAAGGCGCCCATCCCGGGTGACCTGTGGGGCGATCTCGACGGCACCAGCATGGCTGCGCCCCATGTCAGCGGCGCGGCGGCGATGCTGATGGCCAGGTATTCAGAGCTTATTGGGCAGCCGCAACGCATCAAGCGTATCCTGCTTGAAAGCGCCACTGATCTCGGCCGCGAGCGAAGCTTCCAGGGCCACGGAATGCTCGATGTGCTGCGTTCTTTTCAATCGATCTAACAAAGGAGACCTCACCATGTTATTCAGTCTGGATGTCATACGCGCGCGTAAAGGTGATTGCCTAATGCTGCATTACGGCGCCGAAGACGATCCTCGCCACATCATGATTGATGGTGGACCGAAGGGTGTCTACGTTCCTCACCTAAAACCACGGATTAAGCAAATTAGGGACAATCGCAAGCTCGCCGACAATCAACCTCTTGAAGTTGATCTGATGATGGTGAGCCACGTCGACGACGATCACATCCAGGGCATCCTGGATCTGACGAAAGAATTGATAACTACCAAGATGGAAAAAAAGCCGCCGCTGGTGCGTATTTCGGGGCTTTGGCACAACAGCTTCGACAACATCATCGGTAATACGCCGCCGGAGTTAACCGCCGCCTTCCACAGTGAATTCGGCCCAGCATCGATGGGCGGCGATCCGCCTGACTTAACTATCGACAAGGATGACGAGGACGAAGAAACAATCGTCTCCAGTCTCAAAGTGCTCGCCAGCATTCAGCAAGGCGCGCAACTGCGCAGCGATGCCATCAACAATCTCGACATCCCTCTCAATCCTGAATTTGACGGCAAACTGATTCTGGCCACCGAACCCGGCACACCGCTCGACATGGGAAACGGGCTTACGTTTACGGTCGCCGGGCCGATGGTGCCGGAGTTGAAAGAGCTGCATAAGAAGCATCAGGAGTGGTTAAAGGAATTGAAGGCAGCAGGCAAAACGCCGGAGGAGGTACTGGCTGCGTACGTCGACAAGTCAGTGCCGAACCTATCGAGTCTGGTGGTAGTTGCCGAATCCGGCGGGAAGCGCATTTTGCTAACGGGCGATGCGCGCGGCGATAAGATCCTCGAAGGATTGGAGCTTGTAGGGCTCCTGACAGATGGCGGGACGATGCATATCGACGTGTTGAAGGCTCCGCATCACGGCAGTTCAAATAATCTGGACAATGATTTTTTCGAGCGGATTACCGCGGACCATTACGTATTCTCAGGTAATGGCGAACACGGAAATCCGGAACGGGAATCGTTGGAGATGCTGCTGAACGCGCGTGGGGACGCGGATTACACCATTCATCTGACCTATCCCGTGGCGGAGTTGGATGCCGGGCGGAAAGCTGACTGGGAAAAAGAGCAGAACAAGCAAAAGAAAAAGAAGCTCAAAAACCCAAAGGCGGTGGTGCGCGAGGATTGGTCGCCGGCGGAGCACAGCCTCGCGGCCTTGTTTGACGCTAATCCAAACTTCAAGCAGAAGGTCAGCGCGATTGAAGATGACAAACCGCACTTGATCGATCTACTTGAGGCGGTTAAGTTCTGACAGCTCCCTAAAACGCAGAGGACGCGAAGGTCTCGCAGAGTTACGCAAAGGTTTTCTTTGCTCCCATTGCGTAGCTCTGCGCGGCCTTCGCGTTTAATGCCTTCACTTCACCAGCAGCTTCTCTTGCGGCAGCATGGCCGGCATTCCTTTGTGTTGCCAACAGCGCACCGGCGCATGTACGCGACGCTGGCAGGGTGTGCCCTTTTTCGTTCGCGCGCCGCAGGTGTAGACGACTTCCTGAACGCTGACGTTCGCTGTTCCGTGTACCGGTGCCGCGCCGTTCAAAGTAGCCCCAGCCGCAATTACCAGAGGAACGTCGGGCAACGGCGATTGTGCCGCGCGCTGGATAATCAATGGCGGTGCAGACGGACGTTGATAGCGGCCAACAGCAAATCCTGCCCCGATTAAAATCGAACCGCCGACGACTCGTAACCAACGACTCTTGCCAAAGCGTTTTCTACAGTCGCGACAGAATGGCGGATTGATCCATAAGCGCCGCTTCGCGGGCACAATCCGTCCGCCACATTCCGAGCAGAAGTTGGCTTGGTGCATTCAGCAGCTCCGTGAGATCGATTAGCCGGGCGGATTATATTGGTCGATGTGCTGTCCCAACTAACGAACCCCGGAAACCATCTAACAACCCGCTTGCTGAGTTCCAAGCAACTCACCGTTGCTTTCCGGCGTCGGAACCCGTGGCGCTCTGAGTTCATGTGATGAACCGTATGATGAAGAAGGTAACGATCGAGTAAGGTAATCCAGCGGCGACGAGGATTTGCAACTGACCAAGCGAGCGCAGAGCCGCTTGCGGTAGCAAGCGGTTCCAAACCGCTCGCTATCGCGAGCGGCTCTGCATTAACAGGCCGGTAGCCCGACCGTTAGGGAGGGCGTTCTCCAGCGTGTATTTGCGCCCTCCCTAACGGTCGGGCTACTGCCCCAGTTGCAAAGCGTGGTAGGCGAATAGCATACTCAGCAACTCCTAAAATTAATTATGGCTTTCTTTCGAACTTCCCTTATTTCCCGGCCCGGCCTAAGGCTTACTTTTGCCGGCTTATTTCTATTAATGCTGGCGGCGCCGTCATTGGCACAGACTCCGGATGAGGTCATCCGCAGCGATACGGCCCTGGTCCAACTTAACGTTGGCGTCGTCGATCGTCAGGGTCGCGCGATTACCTCGCTCTCAACCAACGATTTCTCTGTTTACGAAGACGGTGTAAAGCGGCCCATTGTGCATTTCGAACCGACGATCGCACCCTTCAGTCTCGTGTTGTTGTTGGACATGTCCGGTTCAACCGCAAGTTTCCGGCAGCAACTGAATCAAGCGGCGCTTCGTTTCCTGGACGCCCTCGCGCCGGAGGACAGAGTCGCGGTCATCCAATTCAACGGCAAGGGGCCAAAGACCCTGCTCGGTTTCACCACCAACCGGCGTGACACCGCATATGCGATCGGGAATGCGGAAGGCAGGGGAGATACTTATTTTTATAAAGCGCTGGATTATTCGCTGAAGCAATTAAGCAAGGAAGGCAAGCGACGCAAGGCTATCGTAGTAATGACCGACGGCGTGGATACGGAGGTGCGCAAGGCTGATCATGAGGCGGCTTCGACGAAAGCCGAGTCGAATGAAGGCGCCATCGCCGCCCTCAAGCCTGACGCCACTCCGCAACTCATCTCCGTCTTGAACGATGCGGACCGACAGGGCGTAACGATCTTTCCGCTGGCGCTGCCTTCGGGTGATGTGAAACGTTTGCCCATACCGAATCCGGTCCAGATCGCAATTTACTCAGCCGCACGCACGCGCCTGGAAACGCTGGCCAACCGGACCGGCGGTCGGCTGAATGAAATCTCTCGACTCGATCAGTTAGCGAGGTTGTATGCGGAGGTGGCGGCAAACCTGCGGGCACTGTACACGATCGTTTATCAGGCGCCATCCGATCGTTTGCATGACGGACGCTGGCGAGAAATCCGCATTGACCTTAACTACCCCGAACTGATCGCGCGAACCAAGCCCGGTTACTATGCCCGCTAATGGCGTACCCAATCGCTAGCTTCAACGCGCGTGACAGGCGTATGGAGTTCAAGCTTCAGCTTGGGGCTTCGTCTTTCTTGATTATTCAAACTGAAGTTTGAACTCTATACACCTGCCCGGATCGAAGTAGTTTGAAATTCCGGCTGTCCACAGCTTACTCAGATTACAGAGATGGCTTAATCTAAAGAACAGAACTGCAAGCTAAAGGCGTCGTCGTATGTTCCGTCCCATATCTTTAAACCGTGGGGCTAAGCAATTTGCTCTTCAGCCTGAGTTGATCTGAGTAATCTGTGGATAGCTTGACGGTCAATGGCGTGCCAACTTGAAACTTCAAACCTGAAACCTTAAACTTGCCCCTCGTTAATCCAACCACGCACCCGTAGCTCAGCTGGATAGAGTACCTGACTACGAATCAGGGGGTCGCATGTTCGAATCATGCCGGGTGCACCAATAGCTTTAATGAGTTGCGGCAGGTTGTAGGATCTGCCGCTTTTCGTTTGTGACAAACTTGCGACAATGCTGCTGTCGATACTCCGACAAGACAGTGATCGCGCCACGCTTCCCTTGATCGGTGAACCAAGGCTAGCAGGGGATTAAGATAGTTGCGCCGAAGAGTGCTGCTCAGTCAAGCATTCCTTTCTTGACGGATCGCGACCTCTCCATTCCCTCAAGCAGCATGATGAAGTTTGCGCTTACGTTTGTATTCGAAACGTTTGAGCGATTACTCATCCGGCACGAACACAACAACCTCATTACTGGTGCGATCCACAATGGACAGCGCTCCGGCATTCTCGCCCGTGGTGATGGTGGCTACGTCTGACGGGAGCAGAATGCCCAACTCCTGACGATAATCCAGTTTGGTGAGCGGTACTCCATCGAAATCGGTTAGAAAGGCCAGGTTGACGATCGTCGGATCATTGGGTGTGGGAGCATCTACGATCAAAAACTGGCCTCCGCTGCGATGATCCGGATTGAAGAAAGTTAAGGAGGCAACTGATCTGATGTCGGTCCCCGCGAGATCAATCGTGCGGACCAGCTTGCCACTTCGTGAGAGAACGAAGAGCATTCGCTCTTTACCCGGAACGGTAACGCGCACCACAAACTCACTGGTGGTGGAAATATAGGCGATGGCCAGCGGAGGACCCACGGTGAGAGCAATCGTTTCCACAAGCACGCCACTGTTATCAAACAGCAAGATTGCCTGCGGGTTCGAACTATGCGCCACCGCGATGAGTTTATCTTCGGGCACGTAGGTCATGCGCCGCGGATTTGCGAAGCCCCCAGCGGGAAGGTCTACCAGAAGGCTGGCCGAATCCAGCGATGGCGGCAGTGTCGACATCAGTAAATTCGTGGGCCGGTCAACGGAGTTCGAGACGAGTAGATGCTGGTCAGTGCTCGGGTTCCAGGTGAGCCCGGCAGAATTGAACAGCCCTACGCCGATTTTGTACTTGCGGTCGAGGTCCGGCTGTCGCTTCAGGTTCTGATCAAAGCCGAACAGCTGTCCGGCGCGGGCATCGGCGGCAAAGAAATTTGTGCCCATCTGAACCAGGCCCTCGATCGAATTGGCTTCTTCTACCTCGACAGGCTCGCCGAGCAGCTGGCCGTCTGAATTGATCCTCTGAATGATATTGTCAAAACTGACTAACAGCTGGAACCCACGCGTTGGTGGAAGTTTCGGGGCGGTTATCGAGCAGACCCCGCTGACGAAAGACGTCCCGACCGGCTTGTCCGGACGTATCTCCTGAACCGTTTGGTAGTTGCCGTCAACGAGATCCAACACTTCCAGGCGCGATTCCAGAGTGGGACCCAACTGCAAAGCAGACATGATGAGCTGTTCGCCGGTGGCGGCTTTCCTGGTGGTGATGCCTTCGAGATGCTGCGGCATGTAGCCATCGGGATATTGGATGGTTCGTGTCCCCATAGGTTGGCCCTTGATGTCAGTGAGAAAGAGTGTCGAACGCTGCCTGATGTCATTGACGACAAACAGGCTCTCCGATTCAAGATATGCGATGCCTCGCGGAGCGACCAGTATTCCCAAACCGCGCAGGTCAAAGCTCTTGCCGGGCGGCACCCATATGCCTCTGGGAGAAGAGGGCACGATCAGCACCTCGTAGCCGTCCATTACGGCGAAGGAATTAGCGAACGTTCCATTGGTGATGAAGGTTATGTCTTCGGTGGTATTACCAAGGCGTTTGCGAGCGATGATTCTCGACATGGTGAGGATCCTCCTGGTGGAATTGAGAACACTGCAATTTGCGCAACGTCAAATCTGAGCCGCCGCCCCGCTTGGGGGCGAGCGCTCAATGTCCTGTTTCGAGTGCCGCAGCCTAGGCCAGACAATTGATTGCTGCGAGGAAAGCGCTAGTTCGCGAGAAAAACGAAGCTTGAGACGCGCTAATAATCATGCGTGTGAGAGCATCTGTCAATGGTCAACCAGCCTGGAGCAAGTACATTAGTGCGCCGGAACACTTTGTTAATAGTCGATGTAAACCTCAAAAGTTTTGATCACCGATTGATCTTTGACGAAAAATAAATTGAGGTAATGAATTCTCTTCAAATTCATGGGCGAATCCCTCGCAATTTACGAATGCTGTGAGCGAATGCGAGAGCAGGCGGACGTTAATTGAAGACAATTGGTAACTCGGAGGCAACGCTTCGGTCAAGGCATATGCCGATGGATCAAGGTGCTCTTAGCCGATGATCAGTTTACCATTTTGGCTACTCAATCTTCCGCTCAAAGAGCTGGTTAAGAACCAACACGAAATCTGGAGTCGATAACCTATGCTGCGGAGGCCGTCAAGGGTCTCTCTGCACTCCGATGGTGAGGATCACAAATTATGCGAATCGGTTGTGACAATCTTGTGGCAAGACCAAACGCAAACAGGGCGTAATAAGTAGTAAGATATGGACTCGCTGGCGGCTGCAACCTGTAACAAACGTTAATAAATCGTACTAGCCATGACCTGACGGAGTAGTCGTGAACGGACTACGAATCAGGGGGTCGCATGTTCGAATCATGCCGGGTGCACCACTATCTTCCCAATGAATCCACCCAATCACGCTGAAGCGGACGGCTCGGCTGCGCGTATTCGTGTTTATGCAACCATCGCCACAACTGTGGTTTTGGCGGCGACTATTCTGCAACTACGCCGCCAGGGACGATTGTGGTGGTGTGCAGTGGGCGATTGGTCGCCGTGGGCCAGCCACATCGGCAGCCGACATACTTCGCAACACGTTTTCGATCCTTACGCGTTCACGCACGTCCTGCACGGCTTCATAATCTGCGGGTTGCTGGCTCTGGTCTTGCCGCGGTTGGCAGTGCATTGGCGGCTGGTGCTGGCGGTGGCGATTGAGGCAGCGTGGGAGGTTTTCGAAAATACGAACTACGTAATCAATCGTTATCGCGAGGCGACAGCGGCGATCGGTTATGAAGGTGATTCAATCTTTAACTCGATGGGGGACATACTGGCCTGCACTGCCGGGTTCGTTTTGGCGATGCGCCTGGGTCTTCGACGCACGATCGCAGTCTTTCTGCTGACCGAGTTGATCCTGCTGGTTTGGATTAGAGACAGCCTGTTGCTCAATATCATCCTCCTCATTCACGAGGTCGATGCGATCAAGCAGTGGCAAATGCAGTGATTTGAGTGGAACTTAAGATTCGGCACTCGCCGGCGGCGCGGTCCTGAGACGGCGGCGCGCGTTGTGCCAAAGGCTGAGGGTCTCTCGCGTTAGATTGAAGATCGATCGGCTATTCTGTCCCACCAGCTTTATCCAAGCCCAACTGTTCATCTGCGGAAAATAAATACCGCGGAAGAACAATCTGGCCACCAGCATCCCGATGCGATATTGGACCGGCGCGTCCTGAATCGACTTCAACGCTTGCGAATTTCGCCTGGCGCTGTATGAAGAGGACCATGCCTCTTGCACTTCCTCGCGCGCCTCACTGATTGTCATCTTCAGCGGCGTGTGAGCCATCACAAACGGCGCAAAATCCATCCAGTGCTTGGGGCGATCGAGCCGGCCGGCTTTCTGCAAGCGATCGTACAGTGGCGTTGCCGGAAACGGAGTCAGCTGTCCAAACACCGGCAAACCCGGAGGCCACGAATTGATCTCTTTCAGCGTACGGCTGGCCACTCCCGGCGTGTCGTTGTCCATGCCAAAAATGAAGGATGTGATCGCATAGATATTCCGCGCCGCCAGACGCTGCAGCACGGCGCCGTATTCGCCGGGCTTGCTGAAGTTCTTATTCACATCCGCCATGTTCTTCGGATCGATCGATTCCATCCCGATGAAGATCCAACGGCCGCCCGACTCTGAAATCAAATCAACCAGTTCTTCATCTTTCAGCAGGTTGGCGCTGATTTGCGCCACCCAGGGCAACTGGGCATCGGCGGCAATGATCGCCTGCAGCAGAGACTTGATCCTCTTCACGTTGATCGCCAGGTTGTCATCAATAAAGAAAACGCCAATCTGACCGCCATCGCGACGGGCGCGCGCTTTCAGGCGCAGCAGTTCATCGACCACGCTCTCATTACTGCGAAACCGAATCGAATCGCCGAAGAACCCGGTCACGGTGCAAAACTCGCAACCGTAAGGACAGCCGCGTCCGGTTTCAATCGGAATCATGTGAAAGGAATTCCAACCGCTCTGCGTCTTTCTAAGAAGCGGACGCACCATCTTCGGGACGATATTGAACTGATCGAGTTTTAATGTTTCCCAGGGAATCTGGGGATAAGGTTGCAGGCTCGGCTTGCGCGAATTGCCTTTTTCGTCAGCCTCAGGAATGTAAATATCTTTGAGTTCGCCACGAGCAGCATCAGCCACAATCAGCGGCCAGGTCTCGTCGGCTTCGCCCAGTGCGACTGCGTCGGCGTGACGCTGACCGCCGTCACGTCCCAACGCTTCATCGGGTACTTCGGTAACGTGTGGCCCACCCATTACGACCAACACGCCCGCGGCCCGCAGTGCGTCAGCCATGCGATAGGCCTTCGCCACCATGCGCGTCATGGCTCCGATGCCGACCAGCCCGATTCCCTGCTCCTTCACATAGCTCACGAGTTCTTCTTCGTTCATCGCGTGAGCGTTGCCGTCAACCAGCAGCACTTCATGTCCCGGAGGAGTTATCGATTGCAGCAGAAACATCCAAAGATGCGGCATGAAATTACGAGTCACGCCGTTGTCCGGATTGTATAAGAGGATCTTCATTTCAATATCGCTCAGCTTGAGGGTTCAGTAACCATATAACCCTTTGGCTATATTGGAAAGAGCGGGCAACGACGACACTAGGAAGAAGTTGGAGACTCAATCCGGCTGCGGAGGAGAAAAACGGCGAGAGTATAGCACCTTTGTGTGCGCTAGCGTACATAGTAACGCACACCTCAAACCCGAGGTCGGCTGCTAGTTGTATCGACAGTGTTTTTACTCCGAAAGGAGCGAAGGCTCCGGTCTCCAGCAGATTCAGCGTTTAGGACTCTCGCAAGGCGCTACAGCCTGTCATAGTAGCCGGATAACATCAAGGCACCACCGCCGATGCCACTGCGATAAATAGGCGAAGTCCCGCTACAAAACCCCCAGGGCATCCCCCCTCTTGTTCTCGTCTTTCGTAACGCAGGCTCGTCAGTTCGCGGTCGTTGTGAAGCCCGCGACGAGATCAGCTTCCTGAGCCACGACGCGATATCAGCCGGTACACGGCAAGCACAATGATCGCGCCGACAACAGCCAGGAGCATACTCATCAGGAATCCCGGCTTGCTCACGTCCCCCATGGTGTCGTTGGCGCTTCCATAGCCGAGCAAAGCCCTGCCAATAAATCCGCCAATCACCGCGCCCACGATGCCCAGAATGGTGGTAATGATGCATCCGCCGGGGTCTTTACCGGGCATGAGAGCTTTTGCAATCAAGCCGGCGATGAGTCCAAAAATTATCCAACTCAGAATTCCAAACATGTGTGATTGCTCCTTCTCCAACGCCAAACCGGAGGTGTTCCCGTAATCGAACGATGTCAGGTGCGCTGATGCAAATTGCACTTCACGAACGCACGCAAATTCACTAATTGATGGGCGCTACCCTATCACAAATTAAGGCGAACGTTCAGTTGTAATCAGAACTATTTCGGCGACCCCACGGAGGGACTAGAGGCTAGAGGCTAGAGACTAGGAAAAGCTTAACTGCGGTCGCGCACTTGCTAGCCTCTAGCCTCTAGCCTCTAGTCTCTAGCCTCTATTAGCCCTTCTCTACAGCCGAGGAAATGTCCCGCGGCGTGATACTATGTGCTGCACCGCACTATTTCCTGCTGCAACATCCACGTTAGCTCAGGACGAAAGAACCAAACCTCGTCTTCAGCTCAAAATGCCGGCGCAGTATTTAGTGACGTGATCTTTTACAAATGCATCACGCGACATCGGATCAGTACCTGCTCCTTCTTGTGCCGTTTGCTGTATTCCCACACAAATAGCGAGAGGAGTTCCCGCATGTCGAACGAAAAGGCCCTCCGGGGTCCACCAGCCAACCGTCTACTCGCAGCCTTACCGCCCAGAGAACTTCAACGTCTGCATTCCAAGCTCGAGCTCGTCGAGCTCACTTTCGGCGAAATACTCTACAACGCAGGTCAGACTATCACTCACGTTCACTTTCCTAACAACTCAATCATTTCTCTGCTCTCCGTGGTCGCCGAACGATCTTCTTTGGAAGTCGGAATTGTCGGCAATGAGGGGATGGCAGGTCTTTCGATTTTCATGGGAGTGGACATAGCGCGTACTCAGGCTTTGGTGCAGGGCTCGGGCACGGCGATGCGCATGGACGCTGAAGCGCTGAGGAACGAAGCTAAACAGATCGGGCCGCTGCACCAGCTCTTACATCGGTATTCGCATTCACTGTTAACCCAGGTTTCGCAATCGGCTGCCTGTAATCGTTTTCACACCGTAAATACGCGCCTGGCCCGCTGGATGTTGATGACTCACGATCGGTCGGGGAAGGACACTTTTCAACTGACGCAGGACTTCATGTCGAACATGTTGGGCGTGCGGCGCGAAGGTGTGAGCAAAGCCGCCGGCGAGTTACAGAAAGAGAAACTGATTAGTTACAGCCGCGGAGTGATTAAGGTGCTCAATCGGGTCGGTCTGGAAAAAGCTGCTTGCAAGTGTTATCAGATTATCAAGGACGAAAGCGAAGGCTTCCTGGAGGTTCGGACGGCGGCCACGCAAGTCTGACCGACGCTAAGATACGATTGCGGCCGGTCCATTCGTTTGATCGAACTCGGCCTTTACGATCCCGTAACATTCGCAAACGAAACCCTCCAGGCCTTTGCTATCCGTAATGTTGATCAGTCCTCGCTTATAACGAATGAAGCCCTGCTCCTGCAGCGTAAGGGCAATCTCACTTACTCCAGCACGGCGAATTCCCAGCATCATGGCAATGAATTCGTGGGTCAGCGGCAATTCGTCTGATTGCACGCGATCGCGGCACATCAAGAGCCAACGCGCCAATCGCATCGGAGCATGATGCAACCGGTTGCAAGCGGCGGTCTGCGCTACCATTCTCATCAGCGCATGCGTGTAACGCAGCAGCACGTTCTGCAACGCTCCGGCCCGGCGAAACTCTTCCAGGAGTACGTCTACTTCAAGCCGCACCGCACTGTTAGGCAGTTGCACCATGACCTCGTCGGTAGATTTGGGAACTCCCAGCACCACGGAGATCCCGGTCATACCTTCGCGGCCAATGACACCCACCTCAACCGATCCGCCATCTGAGGTAACCGCCACCACCGAGATCATTGCGCCAGTTGGAAAATAGACGTGGTCGATCCGTTTGTTGGGCCGATAGACGTTTTCGCCTCGCTCGAACTCGCAGGCTTCAAGATGAGGGGCAAGCCGCTGGTAGTCTTTGCGTGGCAGGGCCGCCAGAATCTTGTTTTCAGAGGCCGAATGAAGGTTGTCTGTCGCTGGCATTTGGGCTCTCCCTTCGCGGTAGCATGTGTGTGAACACGGCAGCCGGCACGAGGAGAGTTCGCTAAGCAACCCTCAATGTCGAATGTAGGATTCGTAGAAATGACAAGAGTAGAAACGCTGTATGTACCCTAACACACTTATGAGGATTTATTGTACGGAACCGGACAGACACGCTGTTAGACCTGAGAATAAATTGCCCTCATTCTCGACGAACAAGGGGTACGAGGGGTGAGGTTTAGCCCCGGAAGGTGGTCACTCGCCCTTCGCACATTCCTTCCTTTTGAACCGGCGAAATTGTTAGCAGTTACCGGATTTACTTCCGGCACAACTCCTCTCGCGCTGATAGCTTGATCAAGAGGTTTACCATGAGCCTACAATCCCCTCGCAGCGGTATAACGCAGAAGCCTTTTACCGTCCTGATTGTCGAAGATAACGACGACGGGCGCTTCATGCTGCGGACCTTTTTGCAATTGAAGGGTTACCGCGTCAGGGAAGCACGCGACGGCATGGAGGCGATTGCCACCGCGACCAGCGAAAGACCCGATCTGATTCTGATGGATTTGCAACTGCCGCGGCTGGATGGAATTGCCGTAACCCGTCACCTGCGAATGCAACCCGACTCACGCTCCATCCCCATCGTCATTCTCTCTGGTTGGGACCCCAGGAGGTATCGGAGTGAGGCGGCGGCGGCCGGTTGCGACGAGTATCTTTCGAAGCCGGTAGACTTTTCGCTGCTGGACAATATCGTGCAAAGATACCTCCAGGAGCTTCCAGCCAGTATTGCCGCAACTTCCAGCGGCGACCTCGATCCGGGTTTCAAGCAAGCGGCAGAGTCACATTGATCTAGCCGGCAAATTCAGGGTGCTCCCCGCCCGGCCAGTGTGGCGTGATCCCTCGATCTGCGGCCCTGTTTAAGCGTTGCTCGTAGTACTTCGCTCTTCCATCTCCCTCCTCCCCCTTTGCCCTTTGCCCTTTGCCCCTTGCCCTGGCACTTCGTCTTCGCACTGCCCGATTAGGTCTATGGCAGCACCAAACGGTGTTCGCTCTAAATCTTCTGCTGAAATAACTGCCGTTATTCTTCGATTAGCCGCGATGGAATACCAATTGCCATTGTTCAGAATCTCCCAATAAATCAGAGATCCAGGTGTAGGAGGGTTCATGAAACTCAATCTTTTCAAGCGCTTCGCGACTCTTTTGGTCATCGCGGCGGTAGCAATTATCGGCGCGAGCGCAGAGGCCAATGCGCAGGGACGGGGCCGCGGACGCGGGCAGCAGGAAGAGCGCCGGCAAAACGATCAGCAACCTGCCCAAGCCCCCAATCAGGAACAAGAGCAACGGCGCGCCGCGCAACAACAGCGCCAGCAGGAACGTGAGCAACAGCGCCAGGCTGAAGCCCAGCAACGTCAGGCGCAACAGCAACAGCGCGCTGAACAACAGCGTGTCTGGCAACAGCAGCGTCAGGAACAGCACCCCGGCCTCGGCCAACAGCGCAGCGAAATGGAAGCGCAACGCCGCCAGGCCGCAGCCCAGCAGCGTGAGGCCCAGCAACAGCAGCGCCAGGAGCAACAACGCGTTTGGCAACAGCAGCGTCAGGAACAGGGACGCCCGGAGTTCCAACAGCGTCGCCAGCAGGAAGAGCAAAGACGCCTGGCTGAAGCACAGCAACGTCAGGTTCAGCAGCAGCAACGCGAAGAACAGCAGCGCATCTGGCGTGAGCGGCAGCAGCAAACTCAGCGACAGGGCGATTGGCGTGGGAACGATCAGCGACAACCGCAATCAACTGACGAACAGCGCCGCCGCTTGGAAGAGCAACAGCGAATCCAGCAGCGGCAGTCCAGTCAGTCCGGCCAATGGAGCGGATCGCGACAGCGTGATAACTCCGATTGGCAACGCCGGCAGCAGAGTTTGCAGCAACAGCGTGCCTCGCAGTATCGCGAGCGCTGGCAACAGCAGCAGCGCTTCTTCCAACTTCGCGAACGCGAGTTGCAACAGCAAAGGCGTCTGCAGCGGCTCCGTTTTGAACAGCGCTACTGGGAACAGCGCAGGCTGGATCAGCTTCGGTTACAAAACTTCCGTTATAACGACTACGGTACGCCGAGCTATCGTTACTACCGTCAGGGAAACTACTACGAGACCAATCAGTATGGCGCTGACTTGTTACGGCGGGCAGTGAACCACGGTTACGAGGAAGGTTTTCGCGCCGGTCAGGCCGACCGCCAGGACGGTTGGGGTTACAACCCTCGAGAATCGGGCGCGTATCAGGACGCGAGCTACGGATACGACGGATACTACGTTGATGTCAGCGAGTATCAGTACTACTTCCAGCAGGGCTTTGAGCGTGGATACGAGGACGGTTACTACAGCCGCAGCCAGTACGGAACGTACTCCGGCGGTCGTTACAACATCCTGGCTCAAATCTTAGGGGCGATTCTGAGTTTTCAGTCTTACTGAGATTGGTAATCGTAAACCTTCACCGGGCCCGCCTGCATTAGCGGCGGGCCCTTTCTTTATCTTAAGAGCTAGTCACTGGTCCGCCCGCTACCGCAGGCGGTTCTGACAAAACACTCGCGGGCGGAGTTCGCAGATCCCAAACAATCCCAAACCACCCCAGCACCCGCAGCGTGTAATGAGAAATATCAACCTCCCACCAATAGAATCCCTGACGTTCCGAAGATTGATAATGGTGATGATTGTTGTGCCAGCCCTCGCCCAACGTGATTAGCGCCACAAACCAGTTGTTACGGCTGTTGTCTTCAGTGGCAAACCGGCGTTTGCCGAAAATGTGCGCCAGCGAATTAACGGTGAAGGTGCCGTGGTAAAGCACCACGGTGCTGATGAAGAATCCCCAGATCAGCATTTGCCAGCCGGACGTTCCCAACGCTGGAGCGTATCGTTGCAGCGCCGTTCCCAGCATGAACATGGAAGCCGCCAGCATGATTGGCGGCACTGAATAGAATCGATCAAGCAAGCGCAGCTCGGCATACTTGCTGAGGTTCGTCACCAACTTCCAATCAGTTTCATCAGATTCCCTGGAGAGAAACCATCCGACATGAGATTTCCAAAGGGTTTGGCTCAACGGTGAATGCAGATCATATTCGGTGTCCGCGTTCAGATGATGGCGACGATGATGGGCCGACCACCAGAGCGGCCCTTTTTGATAAGCCGCAGTTCCGATGAACGCCATCACAAATTGACAGAGTCTGCTGGTGCGATACGTGCGATGCGCCAGCAATCTATGAAAGCCGGCGGTAATCGCAAACATGCGCACGACATAGAGCGCGAGGCAAATTTCAATGGCTACCGCACTCGCTCCGATCCAGAGGACGCCGAGGCAAGCCAGATGCATGAAGAGGAATTGAATGCAGACAGAGTAATTTAGGTTTTCCCGCGACGAGGAAGGAAGCGCAGCGCGCAGAGGTCGGTCCATTAATAATCCTTAGTCTTCTAAAAGTCTTATCCACTATAGAACGTATTCCCACGAATGCAACTGAGGTCGGAGTTGGGTGGTGACCTAATTTGAAATCTCCGTGCGTCCCTTTGTGTTCTCAGTGTCTCAGTGGGCGGATGTTTGTCTAAGGATTTCCGCCACTGAGGCACAGAGTTCACAGAGGTTGCATAGAGAATCGTGAAATTAGGGCCTATGCGTGAAGCTCTTTCGGTCGCTTTATGTTTCACGCAAAGGCGGCAAAGTTAATAAGTAAGCCGGCAAAAGCAACGCAAACAAAGACACCACCCGGAGTTCACCTGGCCATCAGGGCTTCGATCTCAGCGGCATCTTTCGGCACTTTGTCTGTCAGCACGCGCGGGCCATTTTCCGTTGCCAGCACGTCATCCTCGATCCGTACGCCAATGCCGAGATACTTTTCCGGAATTCCCTTCGTGTTCGGCGAAATATAAAGGCCAGGCTCTACAGTCATCACCATCCCCGGTTCGAGCGGGCGGGATTCTCCTTCAACGAAATAGCGCCCGACATCATGCACGTCGATGCCGAGATAATGCCCCAGCCCGTGCATGTAGAACTGCATGTACTTCTCTTCCTTGATCAGTTCCTCAGGCTCGCCTTCCAACAAACCCAGCCGCACCATTCCCTCAGTCAGCATTTCGATCGAGTGGTTCTTGATATCCAGGTGTCGCACGCCCGGACGGACCATTTCGACGCAGGACATCTGCGTCTCCAACACCAGGTTATAGATCTCGCGTTGCGCCGCAGTGAAGCGGCCGTTCACCGGAAACGTTCGCGTAATATCGGAGGCATAACCTTTGTATTCGGCGCCGGCATCCAGCAAAAGCAGATCGCCATCTTTCAACTGGCCATCGTTATTGATGTAATGAAGTACGGTGGCATTTGCGCCCGCGCCGACAATCGACGTGTATGACGGTCCAAGCGCGCCCGCCCGGCGGAAAACCTGTTCCACGAGGGCTTCGATCTCGTATTCCATCATCCCGGGGCGCGCGGACTTCATCGCCTCGACGTGCGCTTCCGCAGCGATATCCGCGGCACGTTGCATGATGGCGATTTCTTCTTCGCTCTTAATGACGCGCATTTCATGAATGATCGAAGCTGAATCAATGATCGTTTGCGGCACACTGATGGGTTTGCGGTTCAAAGTGCGAACGCTGGCGAGCTGCCGAATAATCGTTTCATCAAGTTGCGGATTGCCATCACCCAGGCGGTAGTAAAGTTTCTCCGGACCATTAAGAATATCGGCCAGCTTCTCGTTAAACTCGCTAATGGGGAATGCTTCGTCGGCCCCATGTTCGGTGCGGGCTCCATCAACTCCGGCCCGCCGGCCGTCCCATATCTCGCGCTCCGGATCGCGCGGCCGCACAAACAAAATGTATTTCGGCTCAGGTGCAGGAGTGATTACGGCGATCGCTTCCGGCTCCTCAAATCCCGTCAAATAAAAGAAATCGGAATTCTGCCGGTAACGGTAATTCGTGTCGTTTGAGCGGATTGCTTCGCGGGCCGCGGGGATAATGGCGACGGAATTCTCCTCCATACGGTTCATGAACTCAGCAAGCTGGGGTCGTGACATCGATCTTCTCCTGTTGTGTTTACTTAAGATTGGCGCCGCCATTGTACCCTGTCAGAACCGCGCGCCGTTAGCGCGGTCAGAACCGCCTGCGGTAGCGGGCGGGCCCGCCAATTGCGGAATGCGGATTTCGGATTCGACGTATGAACTCAGTTCTTCTTCCTCAATCCGCGATCCGCAATCCCTAATCCGCAATCACTGGGCCCGCCCGCTATCGCAGGCGGTTCTGACTTAGCAATCGAGGGCCCTTTGTTAGATAATCAGCCACTGAAATGAGTGTCCAACCCTTAACCGCACCGAGAGAAATCATCTCGTACGATCCGGCGACCGGCGCCGAAGTCGGGCGCGAGCCAATCGCCTCCAGCAATGAGGTGGCCCGAGCCGTAACGCGCGCACGCGAGGCCCAGACTTCGTGGGCCGCTGTCTCCTTCCGCGAACGCGGCCACGTCGTTATGAAAGCGCGCGAAATTGTTTTGCAGGAACTGGACGCTATCGCCCTGTTGATCTCAAGAGAAACCGGCAAACCTCTGGCCGAAGCAGTGGCGATGGAACTGGTGCCCACGCTGGATCTAATGCGTTACTTCGCGAGCGCTACCCAGAAGTTGCTTAGTCCACAGAAGATCGACATCGGCCAGTACGGCCTGATGGGACGGTCATCGCGCATAGTTTTCAAACCGGTAGGAGTGGTTGGCATCATCTCGCCGTGGAATTTTCCCTGGGCCACGCCGCTCGATGAAGTCGTGATGGCGCTGATGGCCGGGAACGCTGTGGTTCTCAAGCCAAGCGAGTTAACGCCGTTAACGGGGCTGAAGATCAAAGACATCTTTGCTCGCGCGGGCCTGCCCGAAGACTTATTGCAGGTTGTTACCGGCGATGGCGCGACTGGCGCAGCTCTGGTCACGGCGGGTGCCGACAAGTTGATGTTTACCGGCAGTGTGGAAACGGGCAAACGGGTCGCGGAAGCGGCCGCGAAAACGCTTACTCCGGTGGTACTGGAACTGGGTGGTAAAGATCCGATGATTGTGCTCGAAGACGCCGACGTTGAGATGGCCGCGCGAGCTGCAGTGTGGGGAGCCTTTGCGAATGCGGGCCAGGCTTGCGCGTCAGTCGAACGCTGTTACGTCCACGAAAGAATCGCGCCTCGCTTCATCGAGTTGATCACGAAAGAAACGCAGAATCTGAAACAGAATATTGGCACCGCTGCCGATACCGACGTGGGCGCAATGTCCAGTGAGCGACAATTAAAGATCGTTGCCGACCACGTCGAAGATGCGATTGCGAAAGGCGCGCATGTAATTGCGGGCGCCGGCCGCGCCAAGGATTTGGCAGGCTCCTTCTATCAGCCGACGGTGCTTACCAACGTCGACCACCAGATGGATGTGATGTCCAAGGAGACTTTTGGGCCAGTCTTACCGGTAATGACTTTTCAGGATGAGGCCGAAGCCGTCCGCTGGGCTAACGACAGCAAGTATGGATTGACAGCCAGCGTTTGGACCAAAGACATCGCGCGCGGCAAACGCCTGGCCGAACAGATCGATGCCGGCACGGTAATGGTCAACGAAGTGCTCTACACCCACGGCATCGCGCAGGCGCCATGGGGCGGCATGAAACAGAGCGGAATTGGCAGAACTCACGGACGGATGGGCTTGCTGGAGCTGGTGGCGGCACAGCACATTCACGTGAATCGCATCACCTTCCTGCCGGATTTATGGTGGTTCCGGTACGACTCCTCTGCCTCAAGCTTATTCAAGGGACTCGCGAAGCGCTTTACAACCGGCTCGATTCTGAAAACCTCTTTGCTCGTGCCGCAAATGATCAAGCGGTTGTTTGAGAAGAGAAAATAGCGGCAATCGAGCCATCACTGCTTACAGTTCGCCAGGCGGCTCACCTCAGACCTGACTCCCACCGTTCGATCCTGAGCGTTCTCTGCAATAAAAAAAGAATAACTGCAGGCTTGTTTAACTGAGACTGCGTCCCTATAATGCCTCGCGCTTCTTGGGAAGTTTTTGAAGCTAACAGGCGTGGGAGAAACTTCGATATCGCTTCTTAAATGGGATGTCGCTCTCGGCAGCGCGCAATCCTTCACTCACTAACGTTCTAACAAGGTTGAGGAGATAAAGCATTATGAAACGAACCATGGGTTTGTCGTTAGCTATCGTTGTGCTCGCGGCTTTTGGAGTTTTGCAATCAGCTAACTCGCAGCAATCGCAGGAACTCGCCAACTCACCGAAAATCATTGCGCGCACGCGCCAGAACAATCAGGGGCAGGGTATCGGCGAGGCCCCGGTCGGGAAGGCAAGGCCGGGCGCAAACGGCATCACCTATCACGGTGGACCATTACTCGGTGTTGTCGGGGCCGCACCGGTAACGATGTATTACATCTGGTACGGAAACTGGAGTGGCAACACCGCTACCACGATCCTTACCGATTTGGCACAGAACATCGCTCCTTCTTCGTACTACAACATCAACACAACCTATTACAACGGCAGCAATGCGCACGTCGTTAATGCGGTTTCTTACGGCGGCAGCACGACTGACAATTACTCTCGCGGTACGTCACTCAGCGACTCGGCTATTCAGGGTGTGGTTAGCGACGCCATCACAAGTGGCCGTCTGCCTAACAATCCCGCTGGCGGTGTTTACTTTGTGTTGACGTCCGCCGACGTTACTGCTTCATCGGGGTTCTGCACTCAGTACTGCGGCTGGCATACTTACGGAACGATTGCCGGCAGCAACATCAAGTACTCTTTCGTAGGAAATCCTGATCGTTGTCCCTCGGCCTGTGAAGCGCAAACCGTAAGTCCTAATGGCAATGCCGGCGCGGATGGCATGGCTTCGATCATCGCTCATGAGTTGGAAGAGGCGGTGACGGATCCGAACATCAACGCCTGGTATCAGGGTCGTTATCAGGAGAACGCTGACCTCTGTGCCTGGACCTTTGGCACCACCACGAGCCTGCCGAGTGGCGCCCAGTACAACATGACGTTGGGCAATCGTAACTATTTGATTCAGCAGAACTGGCTGAACGCTTTGGGCGGCTCCTGCGTCAAGAGCTACTAACTTCTCCGCTGAACTTACAAGCTCGGGCTTGTCATAAGGACCCACTGGCTGCGCTTAGCTTGGCCAGTGGGTTCTTGTTTAACCGGACTCCGGGTTCGTGACTGAGTTGATACGATATCGCAGGCCATCCGCCTCGCCTTCCGTTTTCCCCGTCCTGCTAAATGGTTGGTTTATTGGGTTTATTAATGCAATGCCAAAAGGTTTGCATAAAAGCTGGGCTGAATGTATATTGCGTCTCCTACGAAGCTAGATAGTAGTGGTACCCCACTCACCAAAACCTTAACGATCGTTTCACTTGGAGGAGAAATGAGAAAAGCACCAAGCGTCGGGATCCTCATGCTAATCGCATTCTGTCTAACGTCCTTTGTTCCAGTTTCAATCTTTGCCCAAAACAACAATCTTCCTGAGCAGGCAACGGAGCACCGCGCCGAGGCCAGCCGCGCAATCCAACATGACACCACCAAAACGCCGCTGCGTGAGATGTTCGAAAGAGGCGAACGTCCTGCAGTCGCCAGGGGTGGCCGAGACTTTGAGCCAGGGAAACCCCAGCCGGTCGGCAATTCAAATCCGGCAGGCATCGATCCCCTGGTCGAGAAGAGTATTAGTGCACCATCCACTTTTTCTGAGCCGAAAGCCGGCACGGTGGGCACGCCGGTCGATCCAAGTTTCCGGGTAGCTCCGCCAGACACGACGGGCGGCGTGGGACCCAATCACTATGTGCAATGGGTCAACTTGCGCTACAACGTTTACACCCTGACGCGAGGCGTAACCGGTGAAATCACGGGATTCAACCCGGTAGCCGGTTTCCCGAAGAATGGTAACGTCATCTGGCAAGGCTTCGGTGGACGCTGCGAAACAGACAACGACGGCGATCCCATTGTGCAATACGATCAGTTAGCAGATCGTTGGGTGCTGACGCAATTCGCCGTTTCCGGGACCCCTTTCACGCAATGTGTGGCAGTTTCAACCGGTCCCGATCCTACCGGCACCTATCATCGATACGCCTTCGCTTATGCGAATGATTTCAATGACTATCCCAAACTGGGTGTGTGGCCGGACGCGTACTACATCACCTATAACATGTTCAAGAACGGTCGCATTTTCCGCGGCGCCAAGGTTTGTGCCCTGGAACGTGACCAGATGCTGGTGGGCGGAGCTGCGCGGCAGTTTTGTGCTCAAACCAGCACCAGTCATGGCAGCCTGGTCCCGGCAGACTTGGAAGGATCAATACTACCGCCAGCTGGATCGCGTAATTTCCTGCTCAGCATCACTTCAACCTCTGTGAATTTTTGGAGATTTGCGGTGGACTGGACAGCCGGTACGGGAACCCTCACGGGGCCGACTGCCATAGCCGGCGTGGCCGCGTTTAGCAGGGCCTGCGGCGGCGGCGCATGTATTCCGCAGCCCGGAACTTCACAGGTGCTTGATTCATTGGCTGACCGGCTAATGTATCGTTTGAGTTATCGCAACCTGTTAACTCGCGAGGCCCTGGTTATTAACCACTCCGTCGCGACCGGTGGCGTTAGCGCTATTCGCTGGTATGAATTGCAAAACGTGACGGGCCAGACGATGAACTCTGCGACTCCGACCGTTCGGCAGCAAGGCACATTCTCGCCCAGCTCCGATTACCGTTGGATGGGCAGCGCTGCGATTGATAAAACCGGCGGTATCGCAGTTGGTTATAACATCTCAAACAGCAGCTCCATTAAGCCGAGCATCCGTTATGCCTATCGGGCTCCATTGGATCCGCTAGGGACAATGGGGAATGAAACGTCGATTGTGGTGGGCAGCGGTTCGCAACTGACTAATCTTGCGCGCTGGGGTGACTACAGCACCATCAGCATCGATCCGGCTGATGACTGCACCATGGTGTTCACCGGTGAGTTCCTACCGGCAAACGGTACGTATAATTGGACTACCTACATTCACACGTTCAAACTGGCTACCTGTCCGTAGCTTTCGTGCTCTCGCAGTACATTGGGGTGGATGTCTTTTCGACATTCACCCCTTTTTTTTTGTACCATCACTGCACGCAGGAAATTGCAGGTTGAGGAGGAAAGTCAAAACCGCTCTCCAGAACGATCATGTTGCAGAAATTCATGCACCGGCGAGAGATTTGGTACTCGCAGCGCGATGACAATCGTATCGTGCGTCCCTTCGAGTGGGGCACGTCCTTTATTACGGATCACGCGAATGGCGACGATCCGCGAAGACTTTTTGCCGCACACTCGGCCAGCGTGCTGCAGGACAGTGACGCTTTCTTTGCCCTGCCGCCGGTTAAGGACTACGCCCTGGCCGGCGACCAACTGACATGGACCAGTTCGATTGAAACGCCTTCCGCCGTAAATAACATTGCCGCGGCCAGGCTGTTTCGGCCCCGCAAGGAACGCAAAGGCAAGCCGCGCGCGGCCGTCCTGGTGCTCCCGCAATGGAACGCTCAACCGGATAGTCACGTCGAAGCTTGCCGCATTTTCAACGGGCTCGGCATTACTGCCCTGCGCTTGACGCTGCCTTATCACGAAGTACGCCGGCCCCCGGAATTGGAGCGCGCTGATCACCTGGTCAGTTCAAACATCGGCCGTTCCATTCAATCAATGCGCCAGGCCGTGCTGGACACGCGCGCCGCCGTGCGTTGGCTGAAAGAAGTCGAGGGTTTTGAGCGCATCGGCATTCTCGGCACCAGCATCGGCTCATGCATCTCTTTTCTCGCTTTCACACACGATTCGGCCATCGATGTCGGCGTCTTCAATCATGTATCGGGTTACGTGGCGGATGTTGTCTGGCGTGGAATTTCGACGCAACATGTGCGGGCTGGCATTGGCAGCGAGTTGACGGTTGATGAGTTGCGGGAATACTGGAAGCCGATCAGCCCGGTGCCATTTATTCCGCGGTTGCTGCAGATGAAAGCGCGGCCCACGCGCTTCATCGCCGCCCGGTACGATCTGACTTTTCCGGCCGACCTTTCGCATCAGGTAATTTCGGAGGTTAAGGAAATGGGCCTGCCGCTGGATGTGGTTTGGCTGCCCTGCGGTCACTACACGCTGGCAGAAATGCCATGGAAAGCAATCGACGCATGGAAGATCGCGACTTTCTTTCGCAAGCATTTATAACGCGCCCTTGGTTTTCAATTTGCAAACTTCAGTCTAAAGCTTGCCGACTAAACTCATCATCCGTCTGCTGGATTCCCTCGACGAAGGCAAACGTCATTTTGATAAGCGTTCTGTCGCTGCCGTCGTCGATCTGTTGAATCAACTTGCGCGCGCGAACTTCGACGACGCCGCGTCGTTGATTCGTTTCCACGAAGCTCTGTTGTTCATTCGCGCCCATCCGGCAAATCGTTCGGTGCTGAATCTGGCGGAGAAACAGCTAAGAACATTTCCTCTTCGGATTAAAAAACTTCAATCGGAGGATGTTGATCTCTCGCCGCTGGACGATCCGGAAGTGTCGGGCATCGCGGGAACGTCCGTGACGAGCAATTTCAGTTTTGAGATTGCGCGCTGGCTGGCGCGTAAACAGGCGGCGCGCGTCGCCATCGATTGGGACTGGTTCGACGACCCCGATCGAATGGGAACGGTCGCGTCCAGGTTCATGCCCTTGTTGGCCGAAGATGCGGTAGTCGAAGCCAACGTGCCTTTTCGGGATTGGATTCGCGCCGGCAAAGGACGCCAGCGGGAATTGCCCTGGCTGGTCGAGCGATTTGAGTCGCTTAGCCTTTCGGAGAAAGCCCAAGGCGAGTTGTACGATTCGCTGAAGCTTCATATCACGTGGAAGCCGGCCGTTTCAGCCAGCCGCACGGGGATGAAACTCCGGGGCGCCAGGATTTTTTTCCAGGACCAACCGCTTATTAGCCGGCGCGACGTTTCCATCAGCGCGGAACTGACGGCGCCACCGTTTCCGTTCAGGAGGCTGTCTCCTGCTGAAGGCACGCGCATGATCGACCTGGCAAGGGAAACATCGGCGTCGCGCTACCGCGAGTTGCACGGTTTTACGTATGGCGATCCGCGGCGTGTCCTGCATGCGCATATCGGACGCGGTGTCGATCTGTTCTTTAACGGCGTGGCCGCGGATCGACGGTTGCCATTGCGCGCTTATCATTCGGCGATGATCTTCAAGAACGGAATTCCCGTCGGATACTTTGAGGGTCTTTCGCTCTGTGAGCGAATGGAGAGTGGCTTCAATTTCTACTACACATTTCGTGAAGGTGAAACTGCCTGGATTTACGCGCGCGTGTTGCGCCTTTGCCGGCAACTGCTCGGCGTCACCGCGTTTTCCATCGAGCCCTATCAAATCGGCTATGAAAACGAAGAAGGCATCGAGTCAGGCGCGTTCTGGTTTTACCGCAAACTCGGCTTTCGTCCGGTCAAGCCCGAATTGATGAAGACGACGCTGGCCGAAGAGAAAAAAATTACGCAGCGCAAGGGATACCGCACGTCCTCACGAGTTCTAAGAAAACTGGCTGAAGATCATATGATTTTAGAAACGGGCCGGCAACCCGGCGCTCGCGACAATTGGGATCGATTTCACGTGCGAAGTATTGGGTTGGCCGTCCAGCGTCGCATGGCAACCAGTTTCGACGGCGATGCCAACAAAATTCGGAATGCCTCAGTTGAGTTTATCAAGGATGCCCTGGGCCTGGATTCAAACGGGTGGAGCGCTGCCGAGCTACAAGCTCTGGACGATCTGGCCCTCGTGCTGGCGATGATTCCCGAGTTGTCAGCGTGGACCTCGGAGGAAAAAGCTCAAGCCATCGCTGCGATTCGCAGCAAAGCCGCCCCCGACGAGGCCAGATACTTACACTTACTTCAGCGTCACACAAAACTTCGCGCGGCGATAATAGAATTGGGATCGGGGCAGTAGCCCGACCGTCAGGGATGGCGCAGGTGGATAGAGAACGCCCTTCTTACCCGCCGGCCTACTGCCCTGAGGGGCTTTGCCTCAAAAGTCGGCGAAGCCGACGAATGAGAATAGCCCACCGATTTATCGGTGGGTTTAGCCCGCAGCAATAGTCGTAGTCCGTGAAACGGACGGCTGAGTTCTAAAATCCTCACTATCCATGGTTTATTCAGTCGTCCGCTTCACGGGCTCTAACGTTTCACCGCTTCACCCCAGCGCTGACGCGCTAGGCTATTTTCATTTAGTCCGCTTCGCGGACACGAGCAAAGAACTTTTGAGGCAAAGCCGCCCTGGGAGCACTTTCGGTACGCTACTCCAGGCTGGGTTTTTCTCGTGCTCTTATCCGGTGCTCGACGACCGCATCCGCCCCGAAGTTTTCCAGTAACGAAAAATACTCGGCGCTGGTATCCAACGCGGCCTCGGGTACCAATCCAACTAATTCGGTCGACGCGATCTCCACACCCAGTAGTTCGGCTTCCTTCTTGACGGCAGAGAACGCCTGAGCCAGCCCGGTCGTTTCGTAGTCCACCAAATTCATCGAAACCTGGACCATGCCGCGCGTGCTCAATTGAAAACCGAGCGCCTTTAAAGAAGGCAAACCACCGTCGCGGGCGCGTATTGTCCGCGCGATCCGGCGGGCGCTCGAAAGTTCACTGGTGCGCAGGTTCACATTAAAAGCTATCAGAAAAGGACGCGCGCCAATCGCGATCGCGCCGGCGCTCGGGTGAACCTGCGCGTCGCCAACATCCGGCCTGCGTTCGGTCAGCAAGGCAATATCTTCACGTAACTGTTCGAAGCCTTTTTGGCGAACGTTCTCCAGAAATCTTCGATCAGATCGCAGGGCTGCGCGCTCATAGAAATAGACCGGGATCCGCAAGTCATTCCAGATACGCTCGCCGGTTTGGTGGGCGAGCGCTACGCATTCGTCCATCGACACGCCGCGCACCGGCACGAATGGCAGGACATCCGTTGCCCCAATGCGGGGATGCTGGCCGGTGTGTTCGCGCAGGTCGATCAGTTTTGCCGCGAGCGCGACCGCCTGAAAGGCCGCGTTGGCGATTGTCTGCGGAGACGCCACAAAGGTGATGACGGAACGGTTGTGATCGGCATCGCGGTGCGTATCCAACACGACCGCGCCGGCAACTGACTCGATGGCGCTGCTCAACCGCGCAATCGTCTCTGGCTTGCGGCCTTCGCTAAAGTTTGGTACACACTCGACCAGCGCATGGTCGATTGCCGGTTGGCGACTGGCGATTACGTGTTTCATTTGATTGGGCACACTCAGGATCGTTCAAGATTGTAAATCGGAAATCGACAATAGGAAATTGGCAATGCCTCTGGATCGCTTCATCACTGAACGCAAGAACGCGTGGCAGCAACTCGAGGAGTTACTCAAGCGTGTCGATCGTTCGTCCTTGCGCCGGTTGCATCGCGAGGAAGTTCGCGAACTGGGCCATAGCTACAGGCGAACAGCCTCCGATCTTGCCGTTGCGCGGGCGGAATCGCGCGATCCGCGTCTCATAAACTACCTGAACAGTTTGGTGATTCGCGCGCATGGCCGAATTTATCAAGCCGACGCTCAGGGCGGCCGGCGCATCCGCGAGTTTTTCACTCAGGATTTTCCGCGCACCTTCCGCAGCACCTGGCGCTACACCGCAACGGCGTGTGCGGTTTTCTTCCTCTTCGGTTTGATCGGCTTCCTTGGCACGCGTCACGATCCGGATTTTTCGGAGTTCGCGGAGGTGCATCCGTTCATGCGTTACACGATCGAGGCCAAAGAGCATTGGTGGGAAGAACTGAACGACGCGAATCAAATCGGATCGACCAGCATCTTCACCCACAACATCCGGGTCACGTTTTATGCTTTTGCGTTGGGCGCGCTGTTTGGGCTGGGCACGCTATATTCGATGGCTCTCTTCGGGGCGAATACCGGTGCGATCCTGGCGCTGACCTATCGGGCCGGCTTTGGCAATGACCTGGTCACGTTCATGGTCGGACATGGGGTGATTGAGTTGACGTGTGTCTTCATTGCGGGAGGCGGCGGCCTGTTGATCGGATACGCGTTGCTGGTTCCGGGCGATCTTTCGCGGAGCGATGCTTTGAAAGCGCGGGGCAAGGAAGCGGTGCGATTGGTGGTCGGCTGCGTGCCGCTGCTGGTGCTGGCGGGAATCATTGAAGGCTTTATCTCACCCGCGCCGATCAGCCCGGCCATTAAGTTTGGCATAGGATCGTTAACCGGCCTGGCACTGTATGGATATCTCCTGCTCGCGGGACGTGAAAGATCGGAAGGCGAGACTGCGGATCAATAAGAAGGGGAGTTCTTTTCGATCCCAGAGCCGCTTACGGGAGCAAGCGGCGCGAACATACCGTTCGACTCACTGTCCGGATTTTTACTGCAGCTTAACCGCTCGCTACCGCGAGCGGCTCTGTTTCCCTTCCTACAGCAACCCGCGTTCTTTAACTCGCAAATAAGTTTCCAACAGTGATGGAGCCAGGGCTGCGGCCGTCACGTCGAGCGCCAACCCGCCTTGTGATTCGACCAGTCGCAAAGCCGCCTCGCGCTTATACATGATTTCCTCTGCGACTGATTGCGTGAAGAGTTCGCGAGTATCCTGCGGGGGCTCGCGCACGACGGCTCTCAGATCGCGATCGCCGATGGTGACTACCAGCGGCAGATGGCGCGGCCGCAGCAGGCGCAGCGAAGTCAACAACTCCCGCGAGCCTTCTTCATCGACCAGGTCGGTAAGCACGACTACCAGCGAGCGACGCTTGCTGTTGCCGGCGATGAATTCGAAAGCACGCGAATACGAAGGCTCAATCATTTCCGGCTCCACCGCGTGCAAGGCCTCGAGCGCGGCTTCCATGTGTTCCCGACCGCGTCGGGGCGGCAGGAAAGCCTTGATGCGCCGGCCAAAGACCACGAGGCCGGAATTGTCGCCGCCACGAGCGGCCGCGGACATCAAAGCGAGCGTCGCATGGACTGCCGAGTCCAGTTTGGTTTCCCGATCGATGCGGGCGGTCATTAGGCGGCCGGCGTCGATGGCAATCAGAATTGTTTGATCGCGCTCGACCTGATATTGCCGGGTGACGAGCTTGCCGCGGCGAGCGGTCGCAGTCCAGGAGACATGTCGCAACTCGTCGCCGCGGACGTAGTCGCGCATCGATTCGAATTCTCGCCCCTCGCCGCGCCAGGAAGTTTTTCGATGCGAAGAAACCAACGACCGCGCGCCCAACGCCTTCAGTTCGGCTTCGCGCGCGCGGCGCATGTTCGGGTAAACCTTCACCGATTCCACCTCCGGCACGTGTGTTTCCCGCCACACCAAACCAAAACGCGACAGGTAGCGCACCGCAATGCGGCCAAATTCAAAGACCCCCCGCTTCGGCGGCGTCAATTCGTAAATCAGGGCGGCGGAGCTTTGAGCCGGGACTCGCACCTTCCCTTCGCGCAGCCCGGCCAGTTTCATCTGCGGCGGATATTCATCCTTAATGATTAAAGATAGTGGCCGGGGAGAGTTGTTGGCGACATTCACGTGCACCTCAGTCTCCGAGCCAACGGCAAAGCGCCCGCCGAACGTGCGATTAATACGTAGACCGGGCGGCAGACGAGTAGTGCGCGAGTCAATGATCGCCGCCAGCAAGAGGACAAGGTCGAAGGCCAGCGTCGCCCAGCGCAGCCAGGGCCGGCCCCACGCAAGCGAAAGCGGGATGAAGCCGATGACGAGCAGGAGATAAAAGAGACGTGTGAAAACGAAGCGCATGATTGGGAACGGGAAGCGTGAACCGTAAACCGTGAACCGTAAACAGAAACCAATAAACCTGTTCTAAGGTTACAAGTGCAGGCCGCGCGGGAAGCTAGAAAGGATTAATCACTGTTCCCGGTTCACGGTTCACGGTTTACGGTTCACGGTTCACGGTTTACGGTTTACGGCCCTCGATTCTATCTTGGAACCTCAGCCGTTTGCAGAATGTCTGTGATCACTGCATCGGGTGTGGCACCGTCGAGCTCTGCCTCAGCGCGCAGTGTCAGGCGATGCCGCAGCACCGGCCGCGCGATATCACGCACATCGTCAGGAGTTGCGAAGTTGCGATCGCGCAACGCTGACAACGCCTTCGAACACAGCAACAACGCGACCGCGGCTCGCGGGCTGGCGCCGTAATGCACCGACGGGTGCTCGCGAGTGCGCCGTACAATATCGACGATGTAACGCTGTATTCCCGGTTCCATGTTCATTGACCGTACTTCCGCCCGGCAACGAGAAATAGCATCGGCGTCAGACAAAGGCTGAATATCAACCTGGTCCAACCGGCGCGCATTAAAGCCGGCATTCCAATTTGCGACGACCTGCAGTTCTTCAGCCGCGGAAGGATAATCCAGCAGAATTTTTAGCAGGAACCGATCGAGCTGAGCTTCCGGGAGCGGATAGGTGCCCTCATATTCAATCGGGTTCTCCGTGGCCAGGACAGTAAAGATGGGCGAGAGCTGCTGCACTTCACCATCGATCGTTACCTGCCGTTCTTCCATCGCTTCCAGCAATGCAGCCTGCGTTTTGGGCGGCGTGCGATTAATCTCGTCGGCTAAAAGGATGTCCGTAAAGACGGGCCCGCGACGCAAGTTGAAGCTCGAGGTCGAAATGTTGAAGACATTTGTGCCCGTAATATCGGATGGCATCAAGTCTGGCGTGAACTGAATGCGCCCAAACCCGGCATTGATGATGCGGGCCAGCGTTTTGACGGTCAGCGTTTTCGCTGTGCCGGGAACGCCCTCAATCAGGGCGTGGCCCTCGGCCAGAATCGCGACCAGAATCTGTTCAATCGGATCGTCCTGGCCGACGATAATCTTGCGCAACTCGCTGCGGACATGTTCGATGGTGGCGGAGACATATTCAGGCATGGGTTTGTTTGTGAGTTCCGTCCTGGTGTTTGATGGATCAGAGCTTCTCGGCTGCCTGGCGCGTTTCGCGCGACCGCATGCGCAGTCCCAGGGCCTCTTCCAGATTTCGCAGACGTTGGGCCAACCTTATTGCCGCTTGTGAACTAACCGGTGCGCCGTTAATAACATCTTCACAGTTTCGCATCAACGTTTCAAGCTCTTCCTGTTTCAGGCGCGACCGCGACGACACTCGCTGCGCAATCTCTTTGCGCGTAGTGAAATTCCCGGCGCCGGCGTAACGTGCCAGCACTCGCCGCGTGCGGGCGTAAATGTTTTCCAAAGCGAGATCATAAGCGCGCGCACGTTCCTGCAACTCGGCCATCGACGCGACAAACTCCAAACTGGATCGCCGATCCACTTGCGGGAGCGGCAACGGCCGGGCGAAGCGCCGTCCCTTTGACCAAATCAGGACCAGGATCAACAGGGCAATCTGGGCGCACATCGCCACGATGGGCGTGCCCGCGAAATAGGCCAACATCGGGTTTTGCGACGCCGATCGCCCCTGATGAAATTCATCGAAGGCGATTAACCCCTGGCCGGCGCCCACGACATTAAGGGCCAACTGTAAATTGTCGGCGCTGCCGATTCCGTTGTTCGCGAGCATAAAAGGATCGGCCAGGAGAACGACGCGTCCTTTGCCATGCGCATAATCCACCAACAACGCGCCGCCCTCCTGGGCAAAGTGCACCACCGGCGCAGGCGGATTTCCTGCGAATGGTGTAGCCGCCGGATCAGGTGCCGGCTTCGCTGGAATTGGGTCATCGAACTCCTCATCGGCTGCTTCGTCCCCAGGGGCGTTAGACGTAGCATGACTCCTGGAAGTGACGTGCAACACGCTCACAAAGCGCGATGGCTGAATTGATTCAACCCCACTGGTGAGCAATGTCGGCTGAGCTGGCGCCAGTTTGTTGATGCCGGTTGTCATCGCTTGTAAATCATCAGCACTTACTCCGTACGGTTCGTGGCCTGAGGAGTCAGCCGTCACAATCCAATCCGATGAATGCGCCAACAACCCCGTATCCGGCAAACGATCAACGACCACCAGCCGGCCGCCTCTCGCCACCCAGCGCATCAGCAAAGCGGCCTCGTCTTCGGAAATCGGCCGCCGCGTTCGGCCGATAATGACAAAGGTCGCCGGCGCTATTCCGCCCGCGCTGAGTAGGTTGGCAGAGGGTTCGCGCCAACGTATCACCTGGTATCCGCCTTCATGAAGAAAGTCGTAGAGAGCGCGCGTTCCTGTCGCTCCCGAATTCATGGTCGAACGATCCGGACTGAACTCTGTGTCAGGCGTTCGTTCGACGTGCACGTACGACGCGCTGCTCAGCGCAACCAAAGCGCCTATCACGATCAGGATGGTTATGACGATGGCGAGCCGCTGGCGCATAGAATTCTGGACTGATTTTGCTTAGGAACCTGATCGCTCGGCAGACAAAGCTCGATGATACCCACTGCGAAAGTTAGTCCACTCAGTTTCGGTGGCCGGCATGAAGCCGTACCAGTGACTTTCGAAACTACGCGTAAGGGTCCGCATCTCTTCATGCAGTGGTGGCATTTCGCGCACGGCGCTCAGATAGTCGCGATTGGTTTTGTGTTGGGCCAGGCGGATGATTTTGCGATCGCCGAGTTCGCAAAGCAGGGCGATATACCCTTTACGAATCGCAGCTCGCAGATCACCAGCCCGGGCCAGCGCCTCAGCATCGGCGAGCAGATCGCCGGCTGTCTGATCCGGCTCGAGAGTTTCGCCCAGAACAATTCGTGCCTCACGTTTCCCACGCTTGCGCGATCTTTTCCCCTTTCGGAACAGCGCGGGCAAAAGTTTCCACGCTACGTAGGCAATCACCGCCAGGGCCAGAAGTACTACGAAGATCTGCGCGCCCTTCGATATCGTCATTGCCCCCTGGCCAGGCTCAATCGGTTTGGCCTCCGGGAACAAACTGTTCAGCCATTTTACGAAACGCTCCCAAAGCTTCGCCAACGCGCCTTTTTCCTGGGACTTCTTCTGGTATTCCGAGCGTCGTAGGATCTCCTGCAGTCGGGCTTGCTTGCTGGTTTTGTCCTCACTGGCGACCGTCGTCGCCTTCTCCATTTCAGTCAGACGAACGCCAAGAGACTCCAAACGATCTTTGATACGACTCAGTCTTTCCTGACGCAATCGACCAGGCGGCGTCTTTTCGTATTCACTCAGAGCGTCATGCAGCCACTGGTTATTTACTTCCAACGAACCAGTGCTCACTTCCACCGTTTCTTTTGGGGGCAACAAGTCGCGCAATTGCTCGAATACCGTACTCGTGTTGTTTGCGACCGTCGAAGTGACGTTTTGTGATTGATCTGTGGCCCCGGTTTTCGCAGGTTCCGGCGCGACGTCGTTCAACCACCGGACAGCGGTATTTACTCGTTCATGATACTCAGAGACGGTCGTCGCCCACGCAAGCGAGCCGGAAACACACAGCAGGGCAAGCGCGCAAACCATCTGGCCGGCGGGAAAGGCTATTTGCGAAAGACGCCGCGGGTGATTAAGAAATGCATGCGCATCTTCAACGCTGCGGTGGTGAACGAAGCTAGCGTAGTCCGAGAATGGATCCGCTCGGCAACGGTGGCCCCGGCGGACGGTTGTCTCTGGGATCCACCACCAGCGCGGGCGCAAACGGCGAAGCGACATAGTTGCGCAAGGTCGGCATCTCGCTAAGTTGTCGCGCCGCCATCAGTTCAATATCGTAACCTTCATGCCGCACGCGCTCATCGACGTAGAGCAGGGAAAGGCCCAGCATCCAAACCGGCGCCAGCAGAATATAACTACACGGCCACACCACGTTGTACGCGATGGCGTACCACGCCGGCCAGTTCGTTTGGTTCCAGGGCGACGGATCGATTCCGTTCAAGTAGCCATACCAGCCCAGCGGCGCGACCAGGACCATCAAGGCTGAGTAGGTGGCAAACGAAGTGAAAAGCGTCATCGCCATCAAGCGCCGCACATTACCGCGGGCGAGAGCGAAACTGCGGCTGACGGCTTCCCAGATTCTTTTTCCTTCAACCAGCATCGCCTGCGGCACATAGGCGACGCGGCCGGCGAGAAGGAAAAAAATCCACAATGACAATCCCGTGGCCCCAATGAATGCAATTCCGCCGATGATAACTGCGAGCCAGGAAGGCACTACGGATGCTAAAAGTATTCCACCGACCGCACTAAAAGTACCCGCCATGTAAAAGCACGTGCCGGCCACAAAGCTGGACACTGCCAACCAGCCGGTCACTACCAGCGAAGCGCCCAGCAAGCCAAAGAACCTGCTCTTTACCGCTGCATAAGTTGCCCTGGCCGTTACTGGATCGTTCCACAACAGATGCGTTACGAGATTGCGCGTGGCGCCCCCCATGACAATGACACTAAAAACAATACCCACAAAGTAAATTGCCGCGCCGGCAATCAGCACTAAAACGTAAAACGCCAGCGAACTTCCGGTGGCCGCGCTGCCCAGTTCGCGGAAACCCAGGGTCATCAACAACGAGCCGAGCGCCGACATAATTATTGGGGGCGCCGCGATGCGAATCAGCGTGATGAAGTGGCGGCGATAGAGCCGCACGGCGCGGTCAATGAGATCACCCGCGCCCAGGGGAGCCAGACTTAGTTGGCTTAAGGTCTCTGACATTTAAGAGCAGAGTTAAGAATGCGAACTGGAGTTTACCACGCAGAATGAGGGTGAACGAAGAATGACCAATTGAATGGCGGAATTAGTTTGCGGGCGCAAAAAGAAAGGGCGTTGCTTTCGAGTGAAAGCAACGCCTGCCAGGAATGGCGCGAGTTCGCGCAAGCTCAACCACCGCTGACGTCAAAAAGCTTCGGCTCAAGATGCTCATCAAAGAAGAACTGGTTCAATGTCAGCACCCAATCCGTAAACTGTGACGATGCTCCGGCCTGCTCAAAACGGATCTTGTAGGTATGCGGTAATGTTATGCCGCCTTCGGGCTTGAAATCTGAGAAGTCTTCGCTCAGCTGATAACGTGTTTCGCTCTGCGAAGCGGACAATTCTCCTTCGCGGCCGGAGGACGTGCTTCCCGGTCCGGTAGACCGGGGAGGCGGCGCAGCGGTCGCGCCACCGCCGCCCGCCCCTTTGCCTCCCAAACCACCCCTGCTCATCTGGGATGAAATCGTACGTGAGTACACCGAGCGCACATGCTGAAAAGTTTCCGCATCGAAGAAAAAGCTGATCTTCAGGTCGGACCCACCATTCGGTCGATATTTAAGTTCGATTGCCTGGCGGTCGTTAATCTTCTTAGTGCCGGAGTATTCCAGTTTTCCCATGGTTTCCTGGTTGACCGCGATCCAAGCCGTGGATAACGCGCCGCCCAGCAAACCATCTTTAAGTAACTCAGGATAACTTCGAACAAAACTGCCCAGGTTGGAATAGACACCCGGCTGAACCTGGCTGGCGGTCACTTTGCTCCCATCGTAGCCAACGCGATCGTAGGGATACGCAGTTCCCCCGAAATCCATCTTTACCACGCTCATTGGACCTTCGGATCCGAGCACACAAAGTCCCTGCCCCTTGGCGACGCCCCTGGATCTGATCTCCACCTCGATTCTGCCGGCCATGGCGCGTGGGCGCGATGCTTTGCGGGCTTCAGGGGTTCCCAGGGAATCGAGATGCTTCGCCAGAACTTCTTCCGGCTTAAGCTTGTTGTCGGAAGCAGCGCTTCCAGGTCGGGTGCCGGAACACAGCATTCCGATCACGCCGAATAGTGCCAGCAGAGAAAAAACTGAGCGTTTCATGTGCAGGGGCTCCTTCATGAATTGTGAAGAGTTATTGGTTTCCAGCCGGCGACGGCAGCCCGGCCACGCTTATTCTACGCAGCAATTGCCACCAGTCAAATCCCGGCAAAGAAAAACCGGGGCGTCGCTGTAAGCAACGCCCCGGGTTAGATTGTTTCGGTTTGGTGATTCGCTTTAGAACTCGATGCGAATACCGAACTGAACAATGCGGGGGTTAGCGGCCAGCGCCGTGATGCGGCCGAAGTTCACGCTGTTGATGTCCAGGAACTGCGAGCTGGGCGTGAACTGCGTGTGATTGAACACATTGTACAGTTCGCCACGAATCTGCACTCTCATGTTCTCTCGCACGTGAATGTTCTTCAGTATCGACGCGTCCATATTGAAGACCGTGGGGCCGTCAAAGATGGCGCGTGATAATGCACTGGTGGTACCAGGCAGATTGTTAAAGAACACCTGGCCGGTGAACGTCGGCTGCATGAAGCCTTCCGATCCGCGACCAGTGCGACCAGCCTGCAAGGTGCCATCCGGATTTCTTCCCAGGATCGCAGGATCGAAGAAGAAGACTCCATTAGGCGTGACGTAGAGACCGCTCAGAGCTCTGAGCTCGCCGGTGGTCAACGTCGTCACAGCAGTCTGACGAGCGGACCGGCCAGCGCGGTTCAGTGTGCCACGTGCGTCGGTAACGGTTATCGGTGCGCCGGTAGCCCAGCGGATGATTGAGTTCACTTGCCATCCACCCCAGAGCCGTTCGCCCCAATTGCCAACACCACCAAAGAAACGCTTGCCTTTACCGAACGGCAACTCGTACTGGGTGGTCATGTTGAAGACGTGCCTTTGGTCATAGTCGGCGCGCGCGATTTCCAGACTGGGAGTTGCATTGTCCAACAGCGCTTCAACACGTGTTTGACCGGTACCCTGACCGTTGGTCAGTTCCTTTTCAAACGTGTAGTTGGCGTTGAGGTACAACCCGTCTGAGAACCGGCGGCGCAACTCTGCCTGGAAGGCGTTGTAGCGATAGAAGGCTTCGTTGTGCAATTCATCCGCCACGAAGATGTTCGGGTTCGGATTGAATCTAACGGTGCCGGTCAAGGCGTTGATGATGTAGGTCACCGCCAAATCAGCCGGCGTACCTGAGCGGATACCAGCCAGAATAGTTGCGTTCGTCAGCAAACCAGCACCACCCAGATTCGGGAATACGGTTAGCGGAACGCTGCCCGGGATCGCGGGGTTGTAAGCTGCATTGGTGCACTTCGAGAGCGGAGTGCCGGAGCCTGCCAGGGTTGCACCCTGAGCAATGCAGTTGTTTACGGCGCGGTTATAGTCTGCGCCGAACCCGTTAGCGCGAATATCCACCTGGTTGGCGTCATAGGCACGGAGCAGGTTGCTGCTGCGGCCGCCGACGTAACGCAACTCGAGCACTGAATTCCAACCGATGTCACGTTCGACGCCGAATGAAAATTCCGTGGTACGTGGAGTTTGCAGGTTGGGATCCACAATGAAGGCCGCTGCCTGCAGCGCGCCAGCCTGATTGTTCCCCAGGAACGTGCGGTTCGGGTTAAACACGGGAACCGGAATCGCCGGCAGAGCGCTGACGCGAGCATTCAGGGCCGTGGTCCCGGTGGCCGGGTTAATCACGTTCGAAGCTTGCGACAGGCCGCTGTTGTTCAGCAAAGCGTTGTCAGGAGCGCGGACCATTTCGTCATTCACGTAGCTCATACGGAAGCCACCGCGGACGACGGTCTTACCGTTGCCAAACAGCCAGCCCGTGAAACCGCTTTGGGCGTGGGGCGACCAGGCAAAACTCAGAATGGGCGAAAAATTATTCTTGTCTGGTTTGTAGAACGCGCCAGGCGAGCCGGCATTGCCACCGATAAACTGGAAGGCGCCAGCCGGATCAAGAATCGTATCTACTGTGCTCTGTCCCGGTTTCATGATGGGTTCCAGCGCCAGTTCGTTGACCATCTTCAGCGGCGTGTAGTAATCCCACCGCAGTCCGAGGTTCAGCGTCAGCGACGGAGTTGCCCGCCATTGATCCGAGAAGAACAAACCATAAGATTTAACATTGAAGATACGGCGTTGCGTCTGACCCAGCACAAACCCTGAGGTCTTGTCGGCAACGTTAAAGGTGGTCGAGCCACCGGTAACAACTCCACCCAGCAAAGCCATCAAAGAGTTTGCCGTACCCTGCTGTGCGGTGGGTACACCGCCCGGGAACAAGGCGGGATTGGCAAACGCGGCCGCCGAAATCGAGGGCGTATTGATGTTGGTGCCCAACGTATAAGTCGGCGTGGTGCTCGCATCATTGAAGGCATCAATATCAACGTCCTGGTAAGCGCCACCAAACTTGAACGAGTGGTCGCCCATCGTATAGCTGGCATTGTTCTGCAAGTTGATGGTCTTCACCGCACGACCCTGATCCAGGAAGGTTACTTCCGGATTGGTGATCAGCGTCGGAACGATAAAGTTGGAGTCCTTGAACGGCTCCGAACTGAGAAAGACCGGAACGCTCTTAAAGAATCCGCCAACCACTTCATTCGTAAAGTTCGGCGTCGGAGTCGTGACGTAGCCGATGGAAAGCAGCCGATTAGTTGACGGCTGGTTTACCACTGGCACGAGGTTGAAGGCACTGTCTATGTCAGAGCGCTGGTTGGCTTCCTTAACATAGTTGTAAACGACCTTGACTGAATTATTGTCGTTGACGTCATAGTCGAAGCGGGTCGTATACGTGTCACGATCCTGATTCGATCCCTGCGCAAACCGGTAGCCAATCGTGTTGCGCGTGTCGCCGGCTTCCGTCGTGTTGCCCTGGGGCAGACGAGAAAGGAAGCGGCTGGCGATGGTCGGATCAATGGCGGTGATTCCCGTGCCCAGAGCTGGGTTGAGAATGTTGACCGTTTGCAACGCGCCGTTATCTACGCGAGTGTAGGTGAAATTGCCGGCTGCGGTACCAGGGGTCAGCGTGGTCGTCAGCTTGTTGGCAGAGACAATGTCTCGCAGTCCTTCGTAATAACCGAAGAAGAAAAGTTTGTTCTTCAGGATAGGACCGGACAATTTACCGCCATACTGATTTCGGTTACGGAAAGGCAATGGACCGCGCGGGTCGCCGACTTTCTTAAGTCCGGAAATCACCGCTGCGTCAGTGGCAATGTACCTGCCGAGCGCGTTGTTGAAAAATGTGTTCGCCGCGAATTTCGAATTACGGTTGAATTCAAACAAAGCGCCGCTGAACTTGTTCTGGCCACGCGGGGTTGAAAGAGTCAACTGACCGCCGCCGAAACCAGCATCCGCACCCGCAATGGTGGTGTTGGTGAACTCGCCGACGTCATCAACCGACGGGCGGCTGGGAGCGAAGTCAGTTGCGTTCGATCTAATAAAGTTATCCTGGATGTTAATACCATCGCGGACGATATTCGTGAATGAGGTACGCTGTCCGTTAATCGATGTGTTCTGAAGAGGATTCGAACTGGATCCAGCCTGCGTCAGGATGAGGGCGAGCGGGTTGCGCGTGAGCAGCGGGAGTTCCAACAACTGGCGGGGGCCAATGGTCTGGTTAATTTCACCGTTGCTGGAATTGATAATGTCGGCACCCGCTACGACAGTTACGTTCTCACTGATAGCGCCGACTTCCAAATTCACCGGCAGCGAATACTCTTTACCGGTATCAATTTTAACTTCGGTAGAGATATGCGTCTTGTGGCCGGGGGCCGTGACGGTCACGGTATAGATGCCAACGTCAAGGTTAGCGAAGTTAAATCCACCTTGATCGTTCGTCTCGGTGGTCTTCTCCTTTGACGTGGAGTTGTCTTTCAAAACCACGGTAGCTTTCTGAATCACACCGCTCGCGTCCGAGACGGTGCCGACCAGACTCCCCGTGCTAGTTTGCGCTAACGCCACTGCTGAAAAAACACAGAGCGTTAGCATAGCAAAGATGAATCTTTTCATAGATTGGCTCCTTGAAGATCTGACTAACGTTTACAAATTGCTTCCGCGCCTTGGGGGCTCACTTACTTGCCGCATGCTGCGCTAGAAGGTTGTTAACCCAGGGATTGGGTACTGAAAGGCTCGAACAATGTCGACTTGACTATGTACAACTGGCAGCAATCTGCAAAAAGTATGCCGCCTTGGTCGCCAAGTTCAAACTCTGGAAAAGTTAGACTTATGTACGCCGGATAGTAGGGTTGGCCGAATGAATCTTGCCATTTTTGGATTGTTCTTCAAATCCCTGAATCAAATCCCCAGCCGGCCCTCGGAGGCTCGCCCATCGGCCTGCGGAAATCCTGAGATTATGGGCGTGAGAAAAGGCCGCGCGGACCGTCTTTCAGAGGCCTGACAAACGGCGGAGCGGGATGAACAATTTCAAATATTACCAGAGGGGCACGAGGGAAGTGAGCGTGCCCCCTTCCGGTTAATTGGAAGTTAGATCGAACTGCTTTTCCGCCAGCGGCGTCTTGCTGAAGCTAAACTTGCTCAGCGTCAGAAGCCAGTCCTGCAACAAAGGATTGTTCGACGTATCGAACGTTAGCTGCAGTTTGTACGTGTGCGGCAGCGTTAAGCCGCCTTCCACTTTGAAGTCAGAAAAGTCCTCGACGAATTTGAGCCGGGTTTCTTTCTGCCGCGCAGCTGCGGAAGGATTCACCACTGGCGGCGGCAGAAACTCCTGCACGTATTCCGTCCGCAAGTGATGAAAGTTCTCCGCATCAAAGAACATCCTGATCTCGAGGTTTGACCCATTGCGTGGTTCGTATTTCAGCACATGAGCTTCGCGGTCATTTACTTTCTTAGTTCCCGCATAACGCAGCTTAGGATTTCGCGCCGCCAGATCGAGCAGTGGCCAGGCGGAAGAAAGAGCGCCGCCAATCAAGCCTTCTTTGAATAAAACATCGTGCGTAAGAATGAACCCACCGAAATTCGTTCTCGTTCCTGGGCGCAGGTCACCCAGAGTTAACTTGTGCCCATCGTAGGCAGCCTTCTCATTCGTATATTGATTCAATCCGAAAATAATACCGATCAGACTCATCTCACCGGACGAAGACAAGACGGCTCCCCCACTGGAACTTCCGCTGCCACCGATGCGAACGGTGGCCAGGGCCGTGCCTTGAATCACGCGACCCTTTGTCGCGGCACGGGCCTCAGGCGTACCAATTGACGTGAGGTGCCGGGCGACCACTTCTTCCGCGGTCATTTTCTGCTGCGCGGAGCAAACCACTCCGCCGGTCAGCATCAGGACCAGGCAACAGCGAAAGAGGGTTTTAACGTAAAAAGTTTTCATACCCAATACTCCTTGAAAGACCTTAACAGAAAAGATCGGGCGTTGCTTCCTTAGAAGGCAACGCCCGATCAGGGTTAATCAGACTTCGACGGGCGCTCTTTAGAATTCAAAGCGACCGGCAAACTGAATGACGCGCGGCGTGCTGACGGTAAACGTGGAGCGGCCAAAGTTGCTGGCAGTGATCCCGTTAACCGGCAGACCAAAGTTCACGCGGTTGAAAAGGTTAAAGAAGTCAGCCCGAACGGTGAAGCGGTAGCGTTCAGTGATCGGGATGCGCTTGATGACCGAGAAGTCCGTCTTCTGGAAATTCGGTCCGCGGAAAGTGTTACGGCCAATGACCCCCTGTACACCGAACGTCGGGCTGCCGGTCGGCGCCGTTGGATTAGCAAACAACGTCGGCAGTGGGCCAGTTTGAACACGAGGGTCAGGCGGTAGCGAACTGGGTCCAATATTGTTTGGATTCCCCGGCGAGGCGAAGTCCGCACGTTGACCCAAGCCACTGCCAGCGCTATCGACGGATCCGAAAACGCTGTACGGCAGTCCGGTCTGGGCCGAGACGATGCCGGACAACGACCAGTTCCCCAATACACGATTCAGCGCCGAGTTATCAAACTTGAACGGCAAATCGTAGAGGAAGTTAACCACCAGCCGATGACGTACGTCAAAGCCCGAATCGCCGCGTTCTGCCCGCCCGAAGCCACCCGCAAAACCTGACGAGTCACGCGGGAAGCTGCGCTCACCGGGTTGCGCGACCAACGGATCGGCCGCGTCATCGATCGAGTGCGCGTAGGTATACGCCGCCTGAATCTGACCCAAACCGTACTTGGATTCGGTCAAAGTCTTGGTGATTCTGGTTTGCAATGCGTTGTAGCTCGAGTACCCGGTCGACAGGTTAAGGGCGACCTGGAAGAACGCATCATTAAACCGGCCGTTCAGAATGTTGGTGGTGCCGCTGGTGCTGATTGGACCACCGCACGGCGGATCGTTAGCCGTCCCCGGAGTGGCGGCCGCTACCGCATTACAACGCGGCACGCTGGTCAACTGACCGTCGACGACGCGCAGAAGATTGCTGCCCCTGGCGCCGACGTAATCAGCTTCCCAAAGGAACTGATTGCCCAGCTCGCGCTGGAACCCGAAACTCCACTTTTGCTCCCAGGGAGTCGAGAACTTCGACTGAAAGCCGTTGTTACCCGGGAGAGCGAAAATCACCGGAAAGATTTCCGCGCTACTGGGGACGACCGGGCTGGCCGTTAAGGTACCCGGACGCGGAGTTTCCTGAATCGTACCGGCGAAAGTGATGTTGAACGGAATTTCAAAGAAATCCTGTTGGAAGGGCGGATTGCCCCGCGCGTTCGTAAATAAGTTACCAAACACGCGATCGTAGAAGATTCCGTAACCGCCGCGGACTGAAGTCTTGCCAGGTCCCCCGGTCAACTGCGACAGGAACCCTTCGTCCCAACCCGGGCTCCAGTTGAAGCCGAGACGAGGAGCGAAGTTGTTGTAGTCATTGTTATAGAGCTTGGCGCTTGATCCGGAGTTCTTGCCCACCAGTTGGAAGACAAATCCGCCCGCCGGTTCAATCGAGCTGGGATTCTGATTTACGAGGGTCGAAAGCTGACCGTCGACTTCGTAAGGAACTCCCTTGTACTCGTAACGCAGACCGTAGCTCAACGTTAAGTTCGGCTTAACTCTCCAGCTGTCCTGGATGAAGAAATCCGACTCGCGAACCCGGAACCCGTTGTAGTTGCTATCGCGCCGTGATCCATTCTTATCGAAGAACTGCGACTGGGTCTGGAAAGCAATTAGCCCATAAAGGTAGCTGGCGTAGTTCTGAATTGTTCCGCCGAGGCCAACCCGGGTGATATTTGCACCGGCGTTGTTCCGCAGGATCGGGAAGTTAAACGAAGTCGGGAAGTCAAAACTGAGAAACTCTGAGCGTCCAAAGTTCGTCGCACTGTTCGAGTAAACCCAGCGCTGTTCGTAACCACCTCTGAAGGTATGCGAATTGTGAACGAGGGTTACCGAATCATTCAAGAACGTGGTGCCGGTGAAACGAAACTGGGTATCAAACACCGACAGGTCCTGTAGGGCAGCGGTCGAGAGATTAATCGCCTCGCCATTTTCCCCACCGAAGGGAGCTGCCAGTGGCACTCCGTTGGCGGCGAACGCCTGGTTTACGCGGGTGGGAACAATGGCGTTAACGCCTTGATCGCCCGCGCCATTGAACTTGGCCTTAGCACGGTTGAAACCAACCGTTAATGAGTTAACGAAGTTCGGCGTTAGATTCGAGACCAGGTTGATGGATACGGTCTGTCCGCGTTGCGGGCTGCGAATCGCATCGCCAAAACCGGGGAACGTATCAGAGCCGGCGGAAAACACGCCGGTATTGAACTGGTGACTTACCGTCAGGTCGTGCTTGTCATTCAGCTTGTAATCCACGCGCGTGGACGTGCTGTCGATGTGGTTCTTGTTCAAGTAGCTGAAGCGAAAAGCTTCGAACACGCCGGGAAGAGGATCGTCCGCCGGACTGTTGCCGAAGGGATAGAGATTCAGCAAATTAGTGATGATGGGATTGAGCGGTAAATTGGCCCCAATACCAAGGTTCACCCCGGTGCGATTGTTGAAACCGCCCTGACGGATATCAAGCGTGCCGCAACGACCTGCCACAGCATCGGCGCCGGCGCAGGTACCAGCCGGAGTGTTCAGGATGCCGGTGCGCGCTGAGGCCGAAGGCACGGTACGAATTTCGTTGCTGCTGAAGTCGAAACGGTCTCCTTCGTAGTTGAAGAAGAAGAACATCTTGTCTTTTTTGATTGGGCCGCCAATCGAACCACCAAACTGCCTGCGCTGCAATGGATCAGGTTCACCTGTCCGATCAAAGAAATCGCGCGCGGAGAATTTGTCGGAGCGATAGTAGATGTACGCGTTGCCGTGAAACTCGTTCGAACCGCTCTTGGTTACCACGTTGACAACCGCGCCGGTGTTGCGACCGTACTCCGCATTGAAGTTTCCGGTCAGGACACGAAACTCCTGCGTGGCATCAATGTTCGGAGTCGAAAGGCCGCCCGGAATTCCCGGTACTTCAGTGTCGTTGTTGTCGACACCATCGACCATGAAGTTGTTGTTACGTTCACGCGAGCCGTTAACGGAGAAACCTCCCAGGCCGCTCTGCGTTTGCACAGTTCCCGGCGCCAGCAGAACCAGCGAGTTGGGATCGCGATTCAACAGCGGCAGGTCAATAATTTTCTTGTTGTCGAGTAGTGTCGACAGTTGCTGATCCGTGGTGTTGATCTGCGTTTGGGCATCGGTACTTGAAACGATGACCGTCGCTGATTGTCCCTGCGGATTCAAAACAAGATCCTGGGTCGTGGTGAACGACACCGAGATTTTTACGTCCTGAGCTGTCGCTGCCGCGAAGCCGGTCGCAGTCACATTCACGTCGTAAACACCAACATCCAGATTCGGAAACGTGTAGTTGCCGCTATCGTTGGTGATAGCCGTCGACTTTTCGGCTGTCGCTTTGTTGGTTGCTTCGACAGTGGCGCCCACCACGACGCCGCCTTGCGTGTCCTTCACGGTGCCGTTCAGGCCACCCTTTTGGGACTGCGCGAAGCTAAAGCTCACCGCTCCGGCCATCAGAAAAATGGCCAGGAGACTGGTAAATCTAAACATCTGTTTCAACATATTAATCCCCCTAGTTGATTGCTTGATCGCTGCGAAAGCGACCAGGACTTCAGAATTGTAGCCTTACATTTGTGAGGCGCTTGGAATTGGTGGAAAGGGTGTCTTCCCAACAATGAAATACCTGAAATCATTTCAGGTTGTGAACTTGCAAAAGCCATTCCGTCGCGCAAATGACGCTTAGCGTTGGGTTCTTAGCGACTCGTCCCAAAACCGTAAAGTTTATATCCAAAAATTCGAATACTTTGTCCAATTTTTTGGAAGGCGTTTTGGCGATTAACTTCAGAACCTGCAGGGACTAACGAGCTCCGGAAGTCGATAGTAGATGGGCGGATTTCCGGTAGGCGGGGAGGACTGGAGCCTCCGTGCTCAATGCCGATTTTCTTTTATCACCTGAAACTCGTAGTGCAGTTCCTTCCCCCGCATAATGTTCGAGAGATAGAACTCCCAGAACTTCCGCGTGAAGCGAAGTGCCGGCCAGCGCTGATCCAGATTAACCACCAACTCGACACCAAAAACCTTCCACAAGTTTGCCAACGAGACGTGTATGTGAATCGGCTTGAGCACCACGTCCGTATAAAACGGAAATGGCGTGCGGTCCGGCATGAAGCAAGTGAACGAATAACTGTTGAAGTGATTTCGGTGGGTCGGATCGGTGGGCCAATCCGGATTCGAATAGTGTGGGGTCACGATCCTGATCCGGCCACCCGGTTTGGTGATGCGATGAAGTTCGGAAACGAACGCCATCACATCGGGCACGTGCTCGATCACGTGGCGACTGATGACTTCGTCAAATTCGTTGTCGGGGAATGGATATGGGATGACACCTAAATCGTGAATGACGTCAGCCGCTGTGCGCGGGTTCGAATCCAGGCCAATCGCGCCCGGATACTTATTTTGCCCACAGCCTACATCCAGAATCTTCTTGTCGACTTCATCAGAGATTTGCTTCGACATAGCAGCTTGCGTTTCGCTGGATGGTCAGGAGGAATTAGGCAGTTCGTAGCCGGCTAACTCAGTCCGGCGGCTATGCTTGCAGCGACGCCGTTGATGGATCCTGAGCGAGCTGAATCTCCAGCTATCAGACTTGAAAATGATTTAACGTCAACGGCCTTCACCGGCACACCAAATTCTGCTTCAACTTCTTCCAGCTTCATGCCGTCGAGCATCACTGCTTCATCACTCTTCAACATGGTGCGGGGGATAATTACAAAATCGCCGGAGACTTGCGCACGCGCTGCCAGCAGATCGCCGCCGGTTACCAAGCCAGCCACGCTAACGTCGCCGCCGAAATAAAGATTCTCAACGGCCGCCACGCTCAGTCTTGTGCCAAAACTGGTATTCAATCGTGCAATCAAAGGCCGCAGGACGGGAGCGAAGAGCGTGCCGGTCATGATCGTCCCGGACAAAGCGCGGGCATCGACCACGCCGCCGGACCTCTCAAGCTTGCGGACCAGTTTTTCAAACTCGTTCGCAAACGATCGCACCATGCCGACGCCGTCTTCAATTTGTGGATATTCGCCATAGTGGGCGCGCCCCGGAACCGGATGACCGCCACGCAGGTAAATCTCATCACCCAGGAAAGCGAACGTCGTCCCGATAGTCGCACGCAGTTCCTTTTGCACTTTGCTAACTTCAGCAATCGTGCGGCGGCAAAAATCGCTGGTGACAGCCGTCAAGCGTGCATCGGTGTTGTAGCGCGTCAGTCCGAGCGGAACTATTGCCACACTCTTAACCCGCGGATGAAAGGCAGCCAGATCCATGATCGTGCGCCGCAGCACCGCCCCATCGTTTATCTCCGGACACAAAACGACCTGCGCATGAATTTCAATGCCCGCGTCCATTAGCCGCGCCATCTTTCCTGAAATATCCGCGCGCTGCTGGTCGACGCCCAGCAGGTGAGCCCGCACCTTTATATCTGTGGCGTGGACCGAAACATACTGCGGGGTCAATCGCTGTTCGATCACCCGATTCATTTCTTCTTCAGTGATTGAGCTCAGCGTCGTGTAGTTGCCGTAGAGAAATGAAAGCCGGACATCTTCATCGCGAATGAACAGCGACGGACGCGCGTCCTCAGGATTGCCTTTGCAGAAGCAGAACAGACATTCGTTGGCGCATTGTCGCGGAACGATCTGTTCAAATCCGAGACCGAAATCCTCGTCCTCGGCGCGCTCAATATTCAGTTCCCATTCTTCGCCGTTGGCCTTGCGGATATCGACTACCAGATCTGTTTCGCCACCGGTTTGAAAACGAAAATCGAGATAGTCGCGAACCGGCCGGCCGTTAACCTTCATGATGCGATCGCCCGCTTCGAGATCGAGCTCCGCGCCCAGGCTGGCGGGAGCCACGGTGGCAATCTGCACGCCCCGTTTGCGGATTTGGGTGACGGCCGGTGTAACGGCAAACTCGTACATGAATCGTTACGCTCTTTCTAAGAGCCCCTGTCTGATCCAGTTAATGCGGGGCCCCTTGCGGAAAACGCTTAGTATAGCAGAAGTGGTTGCGGCTTGAGGACTGAGCGGGGGCGCTGTTTATTGACAACTATTTGGCCTCATCCTACTCTCGTTGAGTCCTGGAAACGTACCCCAAAAACCTGCAATCAATCTTCACAAAACTCCGCCATCCATGAAACAACTTCCGGAAGAGCCAGAAACTCATAAATCAGAAGCTGGCGCCGGCGCCGACCAGGCCAACCCCGTACGCGTCCTTCTGGTCGAGGACGACGGAGCTGTGCGACGTTACCTTGAAGTGATTTTGCAACGAGCGGGCTATGAGGTGGTTTGCGCCGCCGATGGTCTGGAGGCAATCAAGCTCGCCCTCGTCGAGCCAATCGACGCGGTCGTTACCGATGCCATCATGCCGCAACTAAATGGACAAGAGTTGTGCCGCTTCCTGCGAAATCACCCGCCGCTGGCGACAGTCCCGATTATTCTGTTGAGCGCACTTGAGGACAAGTCTGTTCCGGCTGAAGCCGGCCTGGCGAACATTTGTCTGGGGAAGTCGGTGAAGGCTGAGGAGCTGACAGCACAACTCGCGCGTTTGATTGCGGAAGCGAGAACATGAGTGTCCAAAGAATACTTAAGAGGATTTTTGTCCGGACTGAAAATCTTTGAAGTCAGCGCGTAAGTCCAAAACCATGCTATGAACGCGATCGAGTCTACTCTCCACTCGATCGAGCCTGGTATCGACTTGATCCAGTCTTATCTCGACCCGATCCAGTCTTATCTCGACCCGATCCAACCTCATCCCAACGCTATCCAATCTTCCATTAACTCCGGCAAAACCCGCGCGCATAACATCACCTTGCGCATTGATTCGCTCGAGAATGGTTTCCAAAGTCGGTTTCGTTGTGGCCTCTGAATTATTCATTGCGCGATCGTAGCCAACTCAGACTGCGGGTACAAGCCCGTGCGAAATTCGTTTGTATTGCAGGTTAGCCAAATCTCCTGCTATGCGCCGAGGACATCACTGAGCGGCGTGTATTCGCGTTCCTGCGCTATCGCGACCGCTTCGTACGTGAGCCTCCCGCCATAGGTATTCACCCCAGCCAGCAACCCGGGATCACTATTAATCGCGTCGCTGAAACCTTTGTTCGCAAGTTTCAGCGCATACGGCAAAGTCGCGTTGGTGAGGGCGAAAGTCGAAGTGCGTGGCACCGCCCCTGGCATGTTCGCCACGCAGTAGTGCAGCACGTCTTCAACATAGTAGGTTGGATTTGAATGCGTGGTTGGATGCGTAGTCTCAATGCAGCCACCTTGATCGACGGCGACGTCCACTATCACTGCTCCGCGCGGAACGTCTTTCAGCATGCCGCGCGTAATCAGCTTCGGCGCCGCGCCACCCGGTACCAATACCGCGCCGACAATCAGATCGGCCGTCGAGATGGCGTCCTGAATCATGTAGGCGTTCGAAGCGAGCGTGGAAATCTTAGAGAGAAAGATGTCATCCAGCTCGCGCAGGCGATCCAGGTTGTTATCAATGATGGTCACGTGCGCGCCCATTCCGACGGCAATCTTGGCGGCATTAGTTCCGACCACGCCGCCCCCGATAATAACGACCCGAGCAGCCGGCACGCCCGGAACGCCACCGAGTAGAACACCGCCACCGCCACTCATCTTTTCCAGATAGTGCGCTCCGACTTGAATCGCCATGCGGCCGGCGACTTCCGACATCGGTGTCAGCAGCGGCAATGCCCCGCGTCGATCGGTGATCGTTTCGTAAGCGACCCCGGTGACCTTGCGCTCCAGCAGTTGTTTCGTGAGCTCGTTGTCGGGCGCGAGGTGCAGATAAGTAAAAAGTAACTGGCCGTCACGCATGCGCGGGTATTCAGGCGCAATCGGCTCCTTGACCTTCACGATCATTTCGCCCTCGGCCCAAACGTCGTCGGCGGTTTCCAGGATAGTTGCGCCCGCCCGCTGATAGAGACTGTCGGAAAAGCCGGAGCCTGCGCCGGCGCTTTGCTCGACCACCACTTTGTGCCCGGCGTCGCTCAGAGCGCGCACGCCGGCGGGGGTCAGACCGACGCGATATTCATTGTCCTTGATCTCTTTAGGTAGTCCGACAATCATTCGTTGCTCCGTGGGCCAGGTTTCGTACTGCTTTTGACTAACTGCGAATCTTGTAACAACGCAAAACTATCAAAGATCTTCCATATCGATTTGCGCCCGCTGTAGCTTGCCGCTGTAATCGACGTAGACGGACTTCCATTCCGAGAAGATATCCAGCACTTGCGTCCCGGCTTCGCGATGTCCGTTGCCGGTCGCCTTGGTACCGCCAAAGGGCAGGTGGACCTCTGCGCCGATGGTTGAAGAGTTCACATAAAAAATACCAGTGTAGGTATCGTTCATGGCGTGGAAGGCGCGATTAACGTCGCTCGTATATATCGCCGCCGACAAACCGTAACGTACGCCATTTGCGATCTCAACCGCTTCATCCAAAGAACCGGTGGGAATCACAGCGGTCACTGGACCAAAGATTTCTTCCTGCGCAATTCGCATGTCGGGAGCGACGTCGGTAAAAACTGTGGGCTCAATGAAAAAGCCGTTCGCATACTCACCTTTGGTCAAACGATTACCGCCGCAGGCAAGCTTCGCTCGATCTTCGCGCCGGCCAATCTCCACGTAACTTAGAATCTTGCGCACCGCGTCTTCATTGATCACCGGCCCCATTTCAGTTTTGGCGTCGGCGCCGTTCCCCACTCGCAATTTGCGGGCGCGATCGACCAACTTGCGGGTGAACTGTTTGTAAACGTCTTTGTGAACGACCAGGCGCGACGACGCGGTGCAGCGCTGGCCCGAGGTACCAAATGCTCCCCACACCGCGCCCTCCACCGCGAGATCGATGTCGGCATCCTCCATCACGATGATCACGTTCTTGCCGCCCATCTCGAGCGAGCAGATCGCGTTGCGTTCGGCACAAGCCGACGCGACCGAGCGGCCGGTTTCAGTCGATCCGGTAAATGAAATCAGACGCAGCGACGGATGTTCAGTAATCGACGCGCCGGCAGTCTCGCCATAGCCGGTGACGAGATTGACGACGCCGGGCGGAATTCCCGCCTCGTCACAAGCGGCCACCAAATTGTAAGTAGATAGGGGTGTGTCTTCGGCGGGCTTAATCACGACCGTGTTGCCGCACACGAGCGCGGGGATCAATTTCCATGAAGGGATGGCCATGGGAAAATTCCATGGCGTGATCAGGCCACACAAGCCCACCGGCTGGCGCACGCACATAGCAAACTTGTTCGGCATCTCGGCCGGAGTGGTAAAGCCATGCAGGCGACGACCCTCGCCGGCAGTGTAGTAAGTGCAATCGATCGCTTCCTGAACGTCCCCGCCCGTCTCCTTCAGCACTTTGCCCATCTCGCGAGTCATGTCTGCGGCGTACTTATCTTTCTGGCGCAGCAGAATCTCGCCCAAACGAAAAAGCATTTCCGCCCGGCGCGGCGCCGGCGTCAAACGCCAGCGGTCAAAAGCCGCGAACGCCGCACTGACAGCCGCGTCAACATCTTCTCTGGTGGACAGCGCAAACCGGCCAATCACATCGCGCGTGTCCGCCGGGTTGATGTTTTCGAACGTCTCTCCGGAGTAACTGGGCACCCACTTGCCGTTGATGTAGTTCTGATAGGTTTGGGCAGACGCACGGGTTTGGCGTGCGGCCTTACGTTTCGGAGTTGATTTTGCGAGCGCCTTTTTTGCCTGGGCCATGGGGTGTCCGGTTTCGAGTTTCGAGTTTCGAGTTCTGAGTTCTGAGTTTCGGGTTTCGAGTTTCGGGTTCAATTGAATGACGAGCTTCTGATCCCTTACACCCGAAGCAAATCGGAACTGGGACCATAAAACCAAAACTCGAAACCCGAAACTCGAAACTCGAAACTATTACTGGTAAGTAAACTGGACGATCCTCTGCGCCAGCTTCTCCGACTGATCATCGTAACGCGACAGGTTCAGCACAATTGCATCGCCGGCCTTCAGCGCATTCAGCACTCGTTGAAAGTCAGCCAGCGAATTTACCGGCACCCGATTAATCCGCGTCACAACTTCCCTCTCGCGCACTGGGAAAGGACGAGCGTCGGCCGCGATACCATTAGGATCGACTTCCTTTACATACAGACCCTTTACTCCGGCGAGGTGCCGTTCCGCAATTAGCTGAGGAGTCAATTCCCCGAGCGTGATTCCTAACTTTAACGTGTTGCCCTTCAACGCCGCGTCCTTCTCCGCCACCGGCGCGGTGGTTTCGGGCGTTCGCGTCGCGAGGAAAGCTGATCGATCTCCCAGCATCACGGTGACAGTGCGCCGATCGAGTTTGCCGTCCAGATCACGCAGGAGCGTCAGGCTCACATTCTGGCCCACTGGCGTGCTGGCCACGCGCGCGATCAAATCGTTCGCATCCAGAACCGGCTGGCCTTCAAATTCCACGATCACGTCATTGGATTGAATGCCGGCTTTGGCGGCCGGCGTCGGCTGGCCATCCCGGCCCGGTTGCACATCCATCACAATCGCGCCACGCGCCTCACCCAAACCGTAAACGCGTGCAAACTCTGCCCGCACGGATTCCAAAGTGATTCCGAGATAGCCACGCTTCACTCTGCCACCCGCCACCAGTTGCCGGTAGACAAAGCTCGCTTCGTTGGCGGGCAGCGCAAAGCCGATGCCGTTGTAGTCTCCGGTCGAAGTCGCTATCTGCGAATTCACTCCGATCACTTCACCGCGCATATTCACCAGCGGGCCGCCGCTATTCCCACGATTGATAGCCGCATCAGTTTGCAGAAAGCGTTGGAAGGTCGAGAAGAACGCTGACTCGCGTTCCTTCTTGGAAATGATCCCGGCAGTGACAGTTTGTTCCAAGCCGAACGGCGACCCAATCGCCAACACCCAATCACCAACCTGGGCGCCGTTGGAATCACCAAGCTTGACGGTCGGCAGATCGCGCGGGGTTTCCACCTTGATCACAGCCAGATCCGTTTCATGATCGATACCCACGACCTGGCCGCGCAGTTTCTCACCCGACTGCAAACCAATCGTAATTCGCGTTGCGCCTTCGATTACATGTTCGTTGGTTAGAATGTACCCCTTCGCATCGACGATAAAGCCGCTGCCGACGCCACGCGCCGGGCGTTGCGACTGGCGGCGAAACATATCGAAAAGCGGATTGCTCGGCGTTTGATCTTCCTTATCCTCGTTGTCTTTTTCGGCAATGTTCGGCGCCGCGGTCAGGGTGTCGATATTCACGACGGCGGGCTCGACTCGCTTGGCGATCTCAGCAAACGATGCTGACAAAGCTTCCGGCGCGCGCGCAATCTGCGCTTCGTTTTGCGCCACCGCCGGGTGTCCGGCCAGCATTGCGCCGATGCCCACACCGGTCAGCAGACAGGCGACCGCCAGCGCTGCGATCCAAACGCGTAACTTGTGCAGCACAGTGCGTTCTGCATCGCTTGTTTGTCCCTGGATACGATCGAACATGATCCACCGCCTTCGCTAAAACTTTAGAGCATTACTGGTACAAGCCGACCCTGCTTCGGTCACCGTGGTTCCCGTCAGAGCGTTGTTTATAAGGCGTCAAGTATAACTAAACAAATTGCAAGCGGCAAAGAACGCTCGTTTAATGGAGCGCAGGCATCCCTGCCGGCAGCCTGTGGACCAGGGCCCAGGACGTTGAGGTCAGAAGTTACGACGCCGGTCATGAAATTGTTCAGGCCATGCGCGATGACTTGCGGGCTTGGTTGGACGAAAAGGCTTAGACGTTTGAAAAGTTTAATTCTCGGGTACAAGGCAAGCATCGGAGCCGCTTGCGGTAGCAAGCGGTTCTAACCGCTCGCTATCGCGAGCGGCTCTGTGTTCGCTTGCGGATGCCATGAAGCAAGCCCCACCGCACATCAGGCGGCGAAGGCGTTGTGCGCCAATACAACCCGCGCAGCCATGCGCTTGCTTGACTGAGCCCGACTGTTGACCTGACAAAAAAGGCCCGCCCGCTACCGCAGGCGGTTCTGACATTAGTCCAAACTGATATCAGCATCATCGACGAGGGGCTCTGGTTCGCCTTTCTTCCTCCGGTCGCTGAGCCGCAGCTCCGAAACCAGCACCCCGGCGATTACCGCGACCGCTCCGACGGTCGCCCAGCCGCCCAACCACTGACCCGATCCCCACCACGCCACGGCGAACGCGGTCGCGAAAATCGGCTCCAGGCTGAAGATGATGGCCGCGTGGGTTGCCGACATGCGCGCTTGTCCCCAGGTCCACAACAGGAAAGTCACGACAGTAGCGACGAAAGCCAAATAGATTAACTGCAACGCAATCGTCGCTGACCAAACCGGCCAGCGTGCTTCAACATTAATTAAGGCGAATGACGCGCCCGATGAAAACAACGACGCGGTCACGCGAAGCAAGATCGATCCCAGAACGAACATGGCCGCCGCTACTGAAATCTGAAGCACGGTCAACTGCCTCGCATCGATCTGGCGCGCATAGATGCTGAGGAAGGTAATGTGTCCGGCAAAAAAGAAAGTAGCAATCAGCGTCAGCCAGTCGCCCGCATTCGCGGCCATGGCGCCGCGCGGCGCGAGGATTAAGAGCCCGCCAAGCGACGCCAGTAAGACTCCGATCAGGTTTTCCAGGTTCGGTCGCACTCGCAACAGGATGAGCGCAACGAACGGCACCAGGGGCGTGGTCAGACTGGTCATGAAGGCCGACTTCGCCGGCGTCGTGTAAACCTGGCCCAGCGCCTGAATCGCAAAGCCGCCACCCATCAGCAAGCCGAGGGTCGCGCCCGCTCGCCACTCAGCGCGCCCGGCGGCAAATAATTGCTTCGGAAAGACCGCGATCAGGATCAGCGCAGCGAGCGCGAAGCGGACAGTGATATAAGCCAGCGGCGGCCAGTGGGAAAGAAGATCTTTAGCGACGACGAAGGTTGAACCCCAGATCAGAGTCGTGAGGACGAGGGCGCCATCGGCGGCAAGATTGGATTTTAAGCGCACAGTGAAACCAGTCGGCAGACGGCAGGGGCAGTCGGCGGGATTCCAGCAAGATGAGAACGCCTTCCGTTTTCCTGCCGACTGCCGTCTGCCCCTGCCTCCTGTTTCCTCACGGTCGCAGCAGAACTTTCAAGACGCCCGGTTCGACGGCCCGCATCATGGCGCGCACACCATCGAGCAGCGAAAACTCCTCGCTGATCAAACTTTCGACGTCAACAGCATTCGTACGCAGCAGTTCCAGGGCCGGCTCAAAACGGCCGCAGCGCGATCCGATAATGCTAATCTCGTTAACCACGATGTCCGCGGTGTCTAATTTGATCGGCTCGCGAAAAGTAGACTTCAGCACCAATTTCCCTCTTGGACGCAGCAGCTGGAGCGCATACTGAATGCCGTCCGGCGCCCCTGAGGCCTCGATCACGACATCAAACTCTCGTTTGTGATTCAACGCCCAATAATGAGGCGCAGTTTCAATTCCGCGACGTTCCGCGATCTCCAATTTCTCGGGATGCTTGCCTATCAATAACAGTTTCGCGCCAGTCAACGCGACGACCTGCGCACATAGCAGGCCCAGTTTTCCGTCACCGATTACCCCGACTTTCTCGTTCCCAGTGATTCCGGCACTCTCGATGACTCCATAAGCCGCGGCAAGCGGCTCGGTGAATACCGCTTGCTCATCTGAAACCCCGGGCGGCACCGGCAGCAGATTGCGCACTGGAAGTTTTACAAATTCAGCATGAGCTCCATCGCGTCCGACGATCCCCAGCACAGTTCGCTCAGCGCAGTGACGCGAATCGCCGGAGAGACATAACGGGCATTGGCCGCAACCTGCGTTAATTTCTCCGACCACGCGTTGACCGGCGGGCAAGCCGTCGCCGCTCTCAACCTCACCCACGAATTCATGTCCGAGCGTGCCCTGGAAGTTAGTGTAACCGCGGTAGACTTCCCAATCGGTATTGCAGATCCCCGACAGCTTCACCCGCACGACAGCTTCATCGCCGCGCGAAGGTTTCTCCACATCGTGCACAGACAGCTGACGATTCTCTACTCGTAGGGCCTTCATCTTTTAGAACATCTTACTGCGACCGTATGCGTTTTCCGTCGTCAGCTCAACGCTTTGTTTTCGACCCATAACATTGATTGGCAAGCGCCATTCGATCTGATTGTCACTTGTTAGTTGCGTTACTACCCACCAATTCCCTTCGCCAACATTCAGCGTCGCCTTACCCGTCTTGTCCAGGCGGCCCTTCACGGCGGTCCGGCCCTCCATGCGACGCTTCAGAAAATCCTCAAACTTCGCGCCGGCGTGCGGCTTCGACAGAAACTCGCGCTGCGCCGCCGAGACGTCAATGGGATAGAGATCAACTGCGACATCCAGCGGGCCGTGAAACCCGGGCGGCGGTCGCAGAACGATTTGCAAAGTAGTTTCGCTGCCGGCGCGCGCTTCGGTTTGATCAGACGGCGGCAGTTTTCGATAGACACTCCACCCCGCCATCAACAACGCGACGGGCAGGGCTGTTCGCAGGATGATTACCAGCGCTTCGGTTATCAGGCTTGTTTTTTTCACTTACCTTTTCAGTTTTCTGACATAGGTCACAAGCTGATCGATATCGTTATCGGAAAGCTTCTTATCAAATCTCGGCATCTTCGCGCCGCGGCCATTACTGATTGAATTGAAAATCCGTTCGTCGCTGACGTCGTTCTGCCATCCGGCATCCGCGATGTTTCGCGCGTGGCTCTTTCTGCCCTTTGCCGTTTTCGATCGACCATCGCGGCCATGACAACTCGCACAATGCCTGGCATAGACGGACCCGGCATCAGCAGCACCAGCGGCGGCTGCATAGCTGGTGTTCACGCTGGCCGGAGAAACGCTCAGGCATAGCAGGCTCATAAACACCGCCAGGCTTATAACGCCCAGCTTCATCCCTGGTCTCATCGTTTCAGGATCCTTTCTTCGATTTCGCATGATACCGCAGTTCAGTAAGCGGTGAGCAGCAAGCAGGCAGGGGTGAGCAGTAATAGCGGAGCTCTTTGGAGTGCGCCGACCTGTCGGCGCTTTTGCAAGAGGCGACCTGTCGCCTCGCTTAAGCCTCGGCGGCGAGCTGCTGCCAAAAAAAAAGCGGCGACCGGTCGCCGCACTCCAAAGAGCAACGCTATCACTGCTTACTGCTCACTGCTCACTCGTGATAATCTCAACCTTCGCAACGCAACTAGTTAATACAAACTCGGTGCAAAGGATCACTATTGAAAGAATCCCTGTCCGATAAGTTTCGCGACGAGTGTGGTGTGTTCGGTATTTACGGACATCCGGAAGCGGCGCGCCTGACGTATCTTGGTTTGTATGCGCTGCAACATCGCGGCCAGGAATCATGCGGCATTGTCGCATCGGATGGCGTCGAGCTGCGTTCCGAACGCGCGATGGGATTAGTCTCAGACGTGTTCGATCAGACGCGTCTTGACCGGCTGATTGGTGACACCGCCATCGGCCACGTCCGCTATTCCACGGCCGGCGAAGTGTCGATCCGCGAAGCGCAACCGTTCCTCGTCATTTGTCAGCATGGACAAATCGCCGTCTGCCATAACGGCAATCTTCCCTTCGCCAAGGAAGAACGAAAAAGACTGGAACGCGCGGGCGCAATCTTTTCCTCCACTTCTGACACTGAAGTTGTCCTGCACGGCGTGGCCCGATCTTCCGCCCCAGTCACCGAAGCAATTCCGGAAGTATTGCGCGAAACCGAAGGCGCGTTCTCGATGTTGTTTCTGACCCCAACATCGCTGATCGCGATTCGCGATCCGAGGGGGTTTCGGCCGCTGGCCCTCGGTCGCTTGGGCGAATCGTGGGTGATCGCCTCTGAGACTTGCGCCTTCGACCTCATCGACGCGCGTTATGTTCGTGATGTCGAGCCGGGCGAGATGATTGTGATCGATGAAGCGGGATTGCGCTCGAGTCATCCGTTGCGTGAATCGTCACACTCGATGTGCATTTTCGAGCACGTCTATTTCGCGCGGCCTGATTCGTTGATCTACGGCCGTTCGGTAAATCAAACCCGGCACCGGATGGGCCGGCGGTTGGCGATCGAACATCCGGCGGAGGCCGATATGGTTGTGCCGGTGCCGGACTCGGGCGTCGCAGCGGCGATTGGCTACTCGGCGGAAAGCGGCATCACCTACCAGCAGGGCCTCGTGCGTAACCACTACATTGGCCGAACGTTTATTGAGCCGAAACAGTCTATCCGCTCGTTCGGCGTGCGCATCAAGCTCAATCCGGTGCGCCACCTGATCGAAGGCCAACGCTTAATTCTGATTGATGATTCCATAGTTCGCGGGACCACTTCGAAAAAGATCGTGCAGATGATTCGTGAAGCCGGCGCCAAAGAAATTCACATGCGCATCTCGTGTCCGCCCACGATCAGTCCCTGCTACTACGGCGTGGACACCCCAAACAAAGCCGACTTGATCGCCGCGCAAATGTCAGTCGAGGAGATTAGAAAATTTATCGGCGCTGATTCGTTGGGCTATCTCTCGCTCGAGGGCATGCTGGAGGCCACCGGCGTCGAACCGAACTCAGCGTGCGTCGCCTGTTGGAACGAACGTTATCCCACGCGCATCACGCAGGAGGCCGAGACTATGCATGCGCGCGAGATGGCCACCGTCCAATCCGAAGGTTAAGGGTGAACACGCAACGTCACATTGTCGGTCTATTGCTTACTTCATCGTTATTGACGTTGTCTCTGAATCAACCAGCCGTGAACGCTGTCATTGCGCGACAGGTTGCGGCGCCGCCTGCGATTCCGGTTGAGTACCTGCCAGTGTCCGAACTTCCGCTGACCATAAGTTTGTCCGAGCTGATTAAGACGGACAAGGGTTACAGTTTGAAAGGTTCCGCTGCTAATAATTCCAGCGATCAAATCCTGGGCGTAACTTTTCTGCTGTTGGTGATCGATTCAGAAAACAAAGTGCGCGCCTCTGCGAACTGGACGGCTGAGCTGCAACTGGACAGTTACTCGGGCAAAGAGTTTTCCCTAAAGGCGCCGGTCAAGGCAGCTATTCGAAGTCGCGATCGCGTGATTCTCGCGGCGGACCATGTCTTTGGCCGGGAATCGATCTGGCGCGTCATGAATGCCAGGGAATCAATTGAAGGATACGCGCGCGCTCATGAATACGAGACGCCCAAAGTGCGCCGGATCGCTAATCAGTTCGATCCTCCTCCCGGGGCGGCGCTAAATTAAAAGGATGAATAAGTGAGTCGAACCACACGGGGATGCGGTTGTGCCGTGGCAGCGTTGGTAGTAGTGCTGGCTGCCGGCGGCTTTGCCTTTTGGAAGTTTGGACTGAACTGGTGGAAGACGCGCCTGCCGCCACCGTCGGGTGGCGAGTTACAAGTCCACGTGCTTGATGTCGGACCAGTGGAAGGCGACGCGATCCTCATTCTGGCGCCGGGTGGTAAATCGGTGCTGGTCGATGCGGGAGATCGCGGCAAAGGCAAAGTCGTACTCGACGCGTTGAAGCGCTATAACGTGCAGTCGCTCGACTACTTCATCGCTACGCATCCGCATCCCGATCATATTGGCGGCGCCGCTGAAGTCTTAAGCGGAATCAAAGTCGCAACAGTGATCGATAATGGCGTGGATCTGTCACCTCCCGTACCGGCTCCCACACCCGGTAAGCAAAACGGGAAAGCGGGCGCCAAAACACCGGTTCCGCCGAAGGCCGCGGGCGGTCAACAGAAAACCAGGCCCAGAACGGTGACAAGCTTTTTCGATGAATACAAAGCGGCAATCGCCCAAAGTGGCGCGCAGCATGAAAAAGCGGAGTTTGGGAAAAAGTATGAACTGGGCGGCGGCGTGCGACTGACGGTCCTTGGTCCCTCCGAACCGCTTTTGACGCCCGACAAAATGAAGGCGGGCGGTAATGACATCAACGCAAACTCAATCGTGCTGCGGCTGGATTACGGCGACTTCTCGATGCTGCTGATGGGCGATGCGGAAGCACAAACCGAACAACGCCTGTTGGGAAAAGACATCGACCTGAAGGCAAAAGTTCTCAAAGTGGCCCATCACGGTTCGAAGTATGCGACGTCGCAGGATTTCGTCAATCGCGTGAAACCGGAAGTGGCGATTATTTCCGACGGAGCGTGGAACCGGTATGGCCATCCGGCGCAGCCCGTCCTCGATCGTTTGAAGGCGGCGGGCGCGAAAATGTTTCGTACTGATTTACAAACTGAGATCACGATCACGAGTCGCGGCAAAGGCGAGCCGCCGTACTCCGTGAAGCCGGCGAAGGAAGAAACCAGCGACGTGTGGCTGGGCCGCGAGCCGCAGAAGGACGACTCATCACGATCGGGTTTTGTCGCGTACGGGGATTTCGGGCCGCCGCCAAAACCAAAACCTACCAGGACGCCAGCGAAAAAATGACAAGAGCTTCAACCTATCGCGACGCCGGTGTCGATATCGACGCCGCCACTCACGCCACTGATAAGATCAAGGAACTGGCCCGGACGACCTTTAACACCCGCACGCTTTCTGAGATCGGCAGCTTCGGGGGAATGTTTGACGGCGCCTTCCCCAACCTGCGACAACCCGTCCTGGTTGCATCGGCCGATGGCGTAGGCACCAAACTGAAAATTGCGTTCGCCACGGGAATCAACGACACCGTCGGCCGCGATCTGGTGAATCACTGCACCAACGACATCCTGGTCCAGGGGGCGCGGCCCCTCTTCTTTCTCGACTACATCGCTACCGGCAAGCTGGCGCCCGAAACGGTCGCGTCGATTGTCGAAGGCATCGCGAACGGTTGTCGCGAAAATGGTTGTGTCTTGCTGGGCGGCGAAACGGCCGAGATGCCGGGATTCTATGCCGATGGAGAATACGACGTGGCCGGCTTCATTGTCGGGGTGGTGGATCGGGAACACATCATCGATGGGAAGAATATCGCGGTTGGCGACGTTCTGCTGGCGCTGCCGTCGCTTGGCTTACACACTAACGGATATTCATTCGCGCGAAAACTCTTTTTCGAAACTGCCGCTTACGACGCTGATACACATCTGGACGAACTCGCCGCGACGGTCGGCGCGACGCTGCTGCAACCGCACGTTAGTTATCTGCGACATCTCTCAGGCTTGCTCGATTCAGGCTCATTAAAAGGACTGGCGCACATCACCGGCGGTGGGCTCATCGACAACATTCCGCGCATTTTGCCGGCCCGAACCGCAGTCGAGATCGAGCGCGGAACCTGGCCTGTGTTGCCGGTCTTCGATCTGATGCAGCGAATTGGAAACGTTGATGAACTCGAAATGTTTCGCGCCTTCAACATGGGCGTCGGCATGGTCATCGTTTGCGCGGCCAATGATGCCGGGGCGATCGAAACTCACCTGCGGGAACTCAGCGAACCTTGCTATCGGATTGGCCATGTCGTGGCAGGCGAGCAATGGGTGCGATTGATTTGAGCGTTTCAGTGAGTACGTCTGAGTAGCAGTTTTTTCGGCTCCCGCTGGGTGTAGCCGACCCTTGGAGGGTCGGCGTTATTTCAGCCCTCTCCCCAGCCCTCTCCCAGCGGGAGAGGGAGATTGAACATTCAAAGACGTCTCTTTGCGTTTAAGCTCCCCACCATTTCCGCAGCCCCTGCACCTTTTCCGTTGAACCAGCCCGTCCAGCCCTAAAAAATAACGATATTCGAATTGATCGCGCTTGCGGCATAACGCTTGCCATCCTCTCTCGCGGTGTTAAGGCCTGCGTGCCACCCCAGACAGTTGAGAGAGTTCGGCGTCGCCCAGGATGTGGCCGAACCGATAGAAGGAGAACTTAGAGATGACCAGATTTACTCTTATCAAATCGATCGCATTCGCGGCGCTGCTGGCGTTGTCATTGCCGGTGCTGGCTGCCGCGCAGGGAACTTACGATCCATGGGGCCGCAATCGGGACAACGGGCGCTATGGGCGGTACGATGATCGCTATTTGCGCGACTCGATTCACCGCCTCGATCGTTTGGCCAAAGACTTCGAACGAGACTTTGATCGCGCGCTTGATCGCAGCCGGCAAAACGGATCGCGGCGTGAGGACGTCTTGAATGGCGAGGCCCGCGAGTTTCGCAATGCGGTTGGGAATCTCAAGAGCCGTTTTGGCAACGGTCGCGATCTGAATCGCAGCGCGAATGAAGCCCAACGGGTCCTACAGGTTGGTAATCGCCTGGATCGCCTCGCTTACCGCGTCAACGATGGCCGCATCGCCTCTGAATGGTCGCAGATTCAGCAGGAGCTGCGAGTGATTGCGGATGCATACCGGTTGTCCGGCTATGACAATGGTCGCAATCGACGCAACGACGATATTTATCGTCAGCCGAATCAAAACGATCCGTGGTGGCGGCGGATTCCGGGCGTTCGTTACCCCTACTAACCCGCTCAACAGCCTGAACAGCAAAGAGCCCCGTTCATCCAAAAATGAACGGGGCTTTCGTATTGTTCGCCGAACCCCACGCCGAAGGCGTCGAAGAACTCAGCCCAGGGTAACACCCTGGGTAAAATTGCACCCAGGCGAATCCTACCCCGAAAGGGGTTGAATACGTTTTGATGTTTCACCCTTTCAGGGTGCCGAATGACTGATTGAATTCGTTACCCAGGGTGTTACCCTGGGCTGAGTTTTGCGACACCTTCGGCGTCAGGGCCTTATTGGGGATTGTTCCCTGCCAATGCCAGAATAACGACATGCCCGGCACGCTCTATCTGGTTCCCACTCCGATCGGAAATCTCGAAGACATCACGCGGCGCGCGTTGCGCGTGTTGAGTGAAGTCGATCTGGTTGCGTGCGAAGACACGAGGCACACGCGCAAGCTGCTCAGCCACTACGCGATCGAAACGAAAACGATCAGTTATCACGAACACAACGAACACGAGCGAGCGGGCGAGTTGTGCGCAATGCTGGCTGAGGGAAAAAACATTGCGCTGGTTTCTGACGCCGGCACGCCTTTGGTTAACGATCCCGGGTTCCGCCTGGTGCAACGAGCCATCGCGGAAAAGAGTCAAGTAATAGCTCTCCCCGGGCCGAGCGCCCTCATAACAGCGTTGATTGGTTCCGGTTTGCCAACCGATGAATTCTTTTTTGGGGGATTTCTGCCGGCGCGTTCCGGAGCGCGGCGCACTCGCCTGGAAAGATTGCGAACGATTCCCGCTACACTCATTTTCTATGAAGCGCCGCACCGGATCGCTGCATCGCTGAAGGATGCGCGTGAAATTATGGGTGAACGCAACGCCGCAGTTGCGCGCGAGCTGACGAAACTTCACGAAGAAGTTGTGCGCGGAACTTTGAGCGAGCTCGCCGCACTTTTTTCTTCGGCGGAACGCGCCCGCGGGGAAATGGTTCTGCTTATCGATCGAGTGGAGATTTCAAACCAGCCAGACAACCACCAATCCATCTCGAGTGTTTCCGCGCTGGTAGCGAAGTTCGAAGATGAAGGTCTGGACCATCGTTCCGCCTTAAAAAAGACGGCGAAGGAACTTGGAATTCCTCGTGCCGAAGCCTACCGCCGGCTGGTCGCCGAGCGCCGGCCCGGCGATTGCTGAATGCAGATTGCGGATTGCGGATTGCGGATTGCGGGTTGAAATGTCTCGTCGCCTTTCCCCAATCCGCATTCCGCAATCCGAAATCCGCAATCGCCGGGCCCGCCCGCTACCGCAGGCGGTTCTGACAGAACACTCGATAGTTTGCCACTTCGTGTCGGGCGCGTTCCTCGGACCAGTCCAAATGTTTGCGCGCGATTTCGGCGGCGGCCAGATCGGCGCCAATTCCCAGCGACGAGTTCAAGCCCACCATCGTGCGCCGCAAGAGACAGTCCGCTAGCGTTGCGGCCAGCTCCCACGTAAACGAAAAAACTATCTCCGCTCCAATAGCATCCTTCTCGTCATTAAAAGTCTCCGCCAGCGACGGATGTTGAGAGGCAAGCTCGAGGACTTTCCCAGCGCGTGTGCCATACAGCCGCAGTAGTCGTTCCCTCACGCGCGACGAAAAACTGTCTGCGCTGGCGAACTCTTTCGCAAACAGTTTGAAATCAGCGCACACCGCCCCGGATAACGGAGCTTCGCCGGTGGCGCATGAAACCGAGCTTCGTCCCATTTTGCTCAACACAAGATCCACTGCTTCTTCTGCCAGGCTGCGATAAGTAGTCAGCTTGCCGCCTACAATCGAAAACACATTCTGATAGCGTGGATGTTCGCGGATGAAATGCCGGCGCGTAATACTCCGTTCATCATCGTGGTTGACGAACGGCAGCGGCCGGACGCCGGAGTAGGTATAAAGAATCTGGTCCCTGCCCAGCTTTGCCTCTGGTATCAACTCGTTCGTTTCGCGGAGCAGGTAGTCGATTTCTTCTTCGGCAATCTGAATCTGATCCAGGTCGCCTTCATAGTGAATATCCGTTGTGCCAATCAGGTAGTTGCCGTTCCAGGGAATGATGAAAAACGGCCGGCCATCGGTCTGTGCTTCGGTGTACAGCGCGTTCGTGGGCGCGCCGGGAAACGGCGCAACGACGAGGTGACTTCCCTTCGTGCCCCCAATCAAACGTTCTGTCTGGCGACCAGGCGAGCTCAGCACTTGATCAACCCATGGTCCCGCAGCGTTGATAATTATCTTCGCGCTCGCGGTCTTTGTTGCTCCGTCGATCTGATTCGTGAATTCTACGCCGCGTACGGTTTTACTCTCCATTGCGAAACCGTTCACGCGCGCGTAGGTGTGAACAGTCGCGCCGTGTTCACCAGCCGATAACACATTCTCCAGCACCAGACGCTCGGCAAATTCCACCTGAGCGTCGTAATAAAGTGCCGCGCCCACCAAGCCTTTTGGGTTCAACCCAGGCGCGCACTTCAACGTCTCAGCCCGCGAAAGCATCCGATGGCGAGGCAGCGTTTTATTCAGGGAAAGAAGATCGTACCCGATCATCCCCGCGCGGATGGTCCATGGACCACGCCGGGCGGTTTGGTAAATCGGGATCAGAATCGGCAGGGACCGCACCAGGTGGGGCGCAATGCGCAGCAGGACTTCACGTTCGCGAAGCGACTCGCGCACGAGGCCAAACTCGCCATATTCCAGATAGCGCAGGCCGCCATGAATCAAACGGGTAGATAGACTGGAAGTGCCGCCGCCGATATCGCCTTTGTCCAACAGCAGCACCTGCAACCCGCGCATAGCTGCATCGCGCGCGATGCCGGCGCCGTTAATGCCCGCGCCGATGATGATGACGTCATACGTTATTGCGCCCAACCTTTTGCACGCTCCACGGCGGTCAGCCATTGCTCATGCAGCAGCTCGCGTTCTGATTTGCTCATGCGCGGCTCGTAGCGCTGGGCCACTTTCCAGGTCGCGGCTATCTCTTCCTTGCTTTTCCAGAAGCCAACTGCCAGCCCAGCCAGGTAAGCGGCGCCGCATGAAGTAGTTTCCGTAATCAAAGGCACCTCGATCGGCACATCGAGAATGTCCGACTGAAACTGCATCAGGAAACTGTTGCCGACCGCGCCGCCATCGACGCGCAACTCTTTCAGCCGAGTGCCGGAGTCCTGCTCCATCGCCGCTGCCACGTCGCGAGTTTGGTAGCACATGCTTTCCAGGGCCGCGCGCGCCAGGTGCGCTTTCGTCGTGCCGCGCGTGATTCCCAAAATCGCGCCGCGCGCGTACGCGTCCCAGTGTGGCGCGCCCAAACCGGCCAGCGCCGGTACGAAGTAAACACCTTCATTCGATTTCAATGAGCGAGCCAGGGCTTCCGTCTCAGCCGCGCTTTCAATGATCCCCAAACCATCGCGCAACCATTGCACGGCAGCGCCTGTGATGAAGACTGCGCCTTCGAGCGCGTAGGCCACCGGTTCGCCGGCAATCCCCCACGCGATCGTTGTCAATAGTCCGGCTTTACTTCGCACCGGACGATTGCCCGTGTTCATCAGCACGAACGATCCGGTGCCATATGTATTTTTCGCCAGCCCCTCAGTGAAACAGGCTTGGCCAAACAGGGCCGCCTGCTGATCGCCGGCGATGCCTGCGACTGGAACACTGTAACCAAAGAAAACGCCCGGGTCGGTTTCTCCATAAATGAATGAAGAGGGTTTCACTTCCGGCAGGATCTCGCGCGGGATATTTAGCAAACTCAACAGCCCTTCGTCCCAACTCAGTTCGTTGATGTTGTAAAGCAGGGTGCGGGATGCGTTGGAATAATCGGTGACGTGGACGCGACCGCCGGTCAGCCGCCAGACCAGCCACGAATCGATTGTGCCGAATGCGATCTCGCCATGCCGGGCCCGCTCGCGCAGGTCCTGATCATTGTCCAACCGCCACTTGATCTTCGTGCCGGAAAAATAAGGATCGATAACCAGGCCCGTCTTCTGGCTGAAAGTTTCACTCAAACCGCGGGCTTTCAATTCATCGCAAATGGCTGCGGTGCGCCTGTCCTGCCAAACAATTGCTTTACCAACGGCCAGCCCGGTGGCGCGATCCCACAACACGACGGTCTCGCGTTGATTCGTAATACCAATCGCCTTGATCTCGGCGGCGGAACAAGAAGCGGTCGCCAATGCTTCTTTGACCAGCTTTAAAGTGACTCGCCAGATCTCTTCGGCATCGTGCTCGACCCAGCCCGGTTGCGGATAATGCTGAGTGAATTCGGAATACGCGCGGGCGCGGATCTCCGCGTCGTGGTCCAGGATTAAGACCTTGGTGCCGGTAGTGCCTTGATCGATTGCCAGGATGTAGCCGTCGCTCATGATCGCGTCTCAAAGAAACGGTGGGCGGTATCCAACTGCCGCTCACCGTTCCGGTCTCTGCGTAATCTGCGGATATACTACCGCCGCCAATTTGCAATGACCACAACTGCCACCACATTCACGCCGGCGGAACGAGCCAGCCTGATTAAGAGCCATGCGCTCGCGCTTGGTTTTGCCAGGGTGGGCATCGTCCGCGCGACGTATTTATCTGATGAGCATGAGCGTTTGAGCGAGTGGTTGAATCGGGGTTTCCACGGCGAGATGTTGTGGATGGCGCGCGATCCAGCGCAACGAACTGACCCGCGCAGGATCTTCCCGGCCGCAAAGTCGGTATTGGTTGTGGCCCTTAACTACTACACACCGGATCAGCATGATAACGAACCTACGGTTGGCAAGATCTCGCGTTATGCGTGGGGCGATGATTACCACGACGTCCTTGGTGACAAACTTAGGGCGCTTTTAGCTTGGATAAAAACCGAATGGCCGGAAGCCGAGGGCAAAGTCTGCGTCGACATTCAACCGATGATGGACAAGGCCTGGGCACAACGCGCCGGCCTGGGCTGGGTCGGTAAACACACAAACCTGATCACGCGCGAATATGGTTCATGGATTTTCATTGGCGAGCTGCTCCTGAACCTTGAGTTGGCTTACGACGACGAGCGGGTCGAAGATCACTGCGGCGCCTGCACACTTTGCCTCGAGGCTTGCCCCACCGGTGCGATCGTGGAACCCTACGTCGTTGATTCGAACAAATGTATTTCACACGCAACGATCGAATCTCGCGCGCCGCAAGTGTCGCAGGAAGTCGCCGGAGATCTCGCCGGCTGGCTCTATGGCTGTGATATCTGTCAGGACGTTTGTCCGTGGAATCGCTTCGCACAGATCACAGCGGAAGATCGTTTTGCCCCGCGCCCGGGTAACGTGAACGCGAACCTGGATGACATTCTTCGATTGACGCAGGAGGAGTATGCCGCGCGGTTCCGCCGTAGTGCCATTAAACGAGCGAAGCTTTCCGGACTGCAGCGCAATGCGCGGGCCCTGCGAGAGACCGCCGAAGAGTAAGCATGGTTGCACCCTCGCCATTCGAACTCCGCTTTTCCTAAGCGCGGAGCGTAGCATTACGATTCACTTCGGTTCCTCGGCCTTCCAGCCTGAATATGCGGGAAATGGGCAATAATCTGCGCAAATGGGCGATTTTCGGGAACTGAAAGTCCCCCGAATGCTGGGTTTTTTCGTGGCATCAAGTTTGATTAGATGATCGTGGTTTCGGGTGAACGGTGTATCTTTTAGCTGATCAAACAATCACCCGGAGAGACGGATTTCTGGAGGAGTGAAATGATTAGAACCAACTACCGCAATGTTAGGGGATTCGTTGTCTGGCTGATGGCCCTGGCCGTATTTGCCATGCCGCTTTCGGCCCTCGGACAAACGCAGATTGTTGCGCCAAAAAACCGATACAAAATTGAAGACGATGTGCAAGCCGGACGTCAGGCCGCGCAACAAGTTCAGCAGCAGATGCCGATCTTGCGTGACAGTTTCATCGACGACTATGTCGAGTCTGTTGGGCGGCGGTTGGTCGCAGCGATTCCATCGGAGTTCCAGCATTCGCAGTTTCATTACACGTTCGACGTGGTCAACGCGCGTGACATCAATGCGTTCGCGCTTCCTGGTGGACCAATGTTCGTGAACCGGGGAATGATTCAGGCGGCCCACAGCGAGGGTGAGATGGCCGGCGTGATGGCCCATGAGATCAGTCACGTGGCCTTGCGTCACGCTACCGCTCAAGCCACCGAGACGCAGAAGTTTCAGATTGGTTCAGTGCTCGGCCAGATTGCCGGTGCAGTGATTGGCGGCGCCCCGGGCGCAATCATTGGCGCGGGAAGCCAGATCGGCTTTGGCGCGGGTGCGCTGAAATACAGTCGCAAATACGAAACACAGGCGGACATCCTGGGCGCGCAAATCATGGCGCGCGCCGGTTATGATCCGCGCGACCTGGCGCGGATGTTTCAAACCATCCAGCAACAGGGCGGCAGCAGTGGTGGACCAGAATGGCTAAGCAGTCACCCGAATCCCGGCAACCGCTACGAGCGGATTAATCAGGAAGCGGCGTTGCTGCGAGTAAATACGGAATACAGCAACCAGGACCTGCGCCGGTTCCAGCAGGTGCAGGCGCAGCTTCGGGGCTTACCGCGCGCACCCTCGATGCAGGAGATCGCACAAAGCGGTCAGCGCTATCCGAGTGGCGAGCGGACGGGAAACTATCCCAGCAGTGCGCCGCGCGGTCGTGTCCCGTATCCCTCTTCACGCTATCGGACTTATAGCGAGTCAAACTTGTTCCGCGTGAACGTGCCCGACAATTGGCAGCAATTGGGCACACAGGGATCATCAATCTGGTTTGCTCCGCAGGGTGCTTATGGCCAGGTGCAGGGCACGGAAGTCTTTACGCATGGCGTAAACTTTGGCGTGAGCCAGTCGCAATACCAGAACCTGCAACAAGCGACTAACGAATTAATCAACTCACTGGGTCAAAACAACGGACTGCGGCAGCAGACCGGCTTGACTCGCATCTATGTTGCCGGGCGCAACGGATTATCGACGCGGTTGGCCAACACTAATGAAGCTACCGGTCAGCCTGAAATCGTGAGTATCGTGACGACGCAATTGCGGAACGGACAGTTGTTCTACATGATCGCGGTCGCGCCGCAGAATGAGTACAACAACTATTCAAGCGCGTTTAGTAACATCCTGCGCTCGTTGCAAATCAATAACTGATGAGGCTTAGCGTTCAATTCCATCAGTCGAGCCAAGGCCCGCTTAACCGGCGGGCCTTTTGCTGTCCTGGCGGTGGGCTGAATTTTCAGGCTTTCTCAATTGCGGCTCGTCGCGACTTCCCGCGGCCAGTTCTTGTTCGAATGCAGAGCCGCTCGCGGTAGCGAGCGGTTTAGAACCTCTTGCTACCGCAAGCGGCTCTGTGGTTGGCGGTCGCGCAAATCCCATTTGGACACGGATCCAGGGGCCGCTTCTTTTCAGATCCGTGTTTTATCCGCGTTCATCCGCGGCCAAATTCTTGTCCGAATGCAGAGCCGCTCGCGGTAGCGAGCGGTTTAGAACCGCTTGCTACTGCAAGCGGCTCTGTGGTTGGCGGTCGCGCAAATGCCATTTGGACACGGATCCACGGGCCGCTTCTTTTCAGATCCGTGTTTTATCCGCGTTCATCGGCGGCCAATTCTTGTTCGAATGCAGAGCCGCTCGCGATAGCGAGCGGTTTAGGACCGCTTGCTACCGCAAGCGGCTCTGTGGTTGGCGTCTTACTCCCTGCCGCGAGGAAACCGTCATCTGATTTACTAACGACCTTCCTCACCAAGCTTCGCGTCCTGCCATAACGATTCCATCTCGTCGAGGGTCGCGGCGGTGAATTCTTGTTTGCGTTCGCGCAGTTTCTCTTCGATGTATTCAAACCGCCGGCGGAACTTTCGGTTGGTTAGTTTCAGAGCGGCCTCTGGTTCGACCTGCAAATGACGCGCGATATTCGTAATCACAAACAAAAGGTCGCCCACCTCCTCACGCACCCGAGTATGTTCGGCTTCGGCCTTTGATTCGGCGTGGGCCGCAATCGCGGCGCGCAGCTCTTCTGTTTCTTCCTGTAACTTCGCGAAAATGTCCTCGACCTTTTCCCAGTCAAAGCCCACGCGCGCCGCCTTGGTCGTTAGTTGATGCGCTTCCATCAAAGCCGGCGCCTTGCGCGACACGCCTTCGAGTAGTGAAACATCTTCGCTGCCGTGCTTGTCACCACGGGCCGCGCGTTTTTCTTCGGCTTTGATTGCTTCCCAATTGCGCAGCACTTCCGCGGAGTCGCCGGCTTCGGCGTCCGCGAAGACATGTGGATGGCGCCGCACCATCTTTTCGTGGACCGTCGTGATGACATCCTCGATATTGAATTCGCCGCGTTCCTGCGCGACCTGGGCAAAAAATGTGATCTGAAAAAGCAGGTCGCCGAGTTCTTCTCGCAAAGAGTCCGCCCGGCCTTCGCGTGCTTCCTCCAGCGCGTCGAACGCTTCGTAAGCTTCCTCCAAAAGCATCGGCGCGAGCGTGGCGTACGTCTGTTCGCGGTCCCAGGGACAGCCCTCCGGCGAGCGCAGCCGCGCCATCAAGGTCACAAGATCGTTAAAATTTACTGGCATAGCTTTGCCGCGAAGTGCCGAGTGTAGGGTTTCAAGTTGGAGGTTTCAAGTTCCTGTCAGAACCGCCTGCGGTAGCGGGCGGGCCAGCCGATTGCGGAATGAGGATTTCGGACTGCGGATTATAAGATACCCGCTTTCCCTATTCGAAATCCGCAATCCGCAATCCGCAATCCGCAATCGGCAGGCCCGCTACCGCAGGCGGTTCTGACAGAGCGTTGCGGGTCTAATGATCCGGATGCTAACATCGCGGCAATCCAACTATGAACGATGGTGGAACACAGCTTCTTCGCGACAGCGAAGGAATGCGTGAACATCGAAAGCGAGAGATATGGGCGACGAACAATCAGGTTTCAAAGTAACAGATCGCCGGCTATTCAATGCCGACGGGTCACCACGCGACATCGAACCAAACGTTGAGCCGGCCAAGCAGCCGACCGCACTCACTGAACCTGAGCAACCGGGCGCGGCAGAGGCTCCTGTAGAAAGCGCGGGGCGGAGCAGTGCGACGCCTGGCGGCGCGACGCCGGCACCCAACGATGAACCTTTGCGAGCAGCCGCCAGTGAGCAGCCGGCTTCAGTAGATCAGCCTGAGGCCGATGAAGATCCTGAGAACGAAGCAGATTTGCCTGGTGCGGCAGATCCAGCCAGCTTCATAAACTTTTTGATGTCGCTGGCCACCAACGCCGCCGCGGCGCTCGGCATGATGCCGCATCCGGGCACCGGAGAAAGTGGAGTCGATCTGCAATTAGCCAAACACTGGATTGATGTGCTCGGCATGTTGCGCCAAAAAACTAAAGGCAATCTTGATCCACGAGAAGATCAAGTCTTCGAAGGCATCCTGTCCGATCTGCGTATGCAGTACGTTTCGCTGACCAGCGGCACCGTGCAGCCGCCGAAATTCACCGGCCGCGACATCGTTGGAGGCAAACCGTGAACCGTGAACAGTAAACCGTGAACAGAAAGGCCAAAACGTAAACGCGGCTCTGCTGTTCACTGTTCACTGTTCTCTGTTCACGGTTCACGGTTTACGGGTTCACGGTTCACGGTTCACGGTTCCCGGTTTTCACCCCATGAAACTAACTTTCCTCGGCACCGGCACCTCCACGGGCGTTCCCTCCATCGGTTGCGAATGCGAGACGTGCAGTTCCGATGATCCCCGGGACAAGCGCTTACGAGTTTCAGTGATCATCGAACACGCCGGCCAGTCAGTACTCATCGACACGTCATCGGATTTTCGACAACAAGCGTTGCGCCACGGCCTGAAGCGTCTGGACGCAGTTCTGATTACGCATTGCCACGCCGATCACATCTTCGGACTTGATGACATTCGCCCATTGAACTTTCGTCATGGCGCGCTTGGTCTCTATGCCAACGAGCGGGCCTGGGTGGATATTCGCCGCATTTTCAAATACGTATTTGAGCCATCCCACTTTGGCGGCGGCTTGCCCCAGATAGTGCCCCACACAGTTTTGCCCGGCGCTGCGTTTTGCCTGTCACCGGAGCTGGAAATAATTCCGCTCGAAGTCATTCATGGCCGGCTGCCCGTGATGGCTTATCGCTGCAACGATTTTGCGTACGCGACCGATCTCAGTGAGATTCCGCCATCGACTATGGATCTGATGCAGGACCTCGATGTGCTGGTGCTGGATTGCCTACGCTTCAAGGAACATCCGACGCACCTTTGGGTGGATAAGGCACTCGCGTTTGTGGAAAAGATCAAACCGCGCCGGACGTTCTTTACGCATATCGCTCATGATGTAAAGCACGCGCGGGACTCAGCCAGCCTCCCTGAGGGAATTGAGTGGGCTTACGATGGATTAACGGTGAGCAATGAATAAGAGACAGCCGATTTCATTTGCTACTGTCGCCAGCGGCTACGCCGCCTGATGTGCGGAAGGGCTTTGCCCTTCCGGGATGTGCTTTTGGAATTCCGGGCTACGCCCAATCGGGGCGCAGCCCCAATCAGGTTAGGAGTGGGACGGAAGGGCAGAGCCCTTCCGCACATCAGGCGGCACCGCCGCTGCGATGCCTTCAAATGAGACCGGCGCCAAATAGAGATACGCCGAACTTCCCTTGCGAGCCGGATTGTTTGACCTGGAACGGCGATCGATGATGAGACTCTTTCACGGAACTGACAACGCAGAAATTCAGCGCCCGACGGTGCTCACGCTCGGCGTGTTTGATGGACTGCATCTCGGCCACCAGTTGATCATGAAAACGGTGGTTGAGCGGGCCCGCGCCATTGATGCCGTGCCGACTGTGATCACGTTCGATCCGCATCCGCGCGCCGTGCTGCACCCGGAATCGGCGCCGCCGCTGCTGCAGACTTTCGATCAGAAGATTGAAGCGTTAGGAATTTTGGGGATTGAGCAAACAATTATCATTCGCTTTACGCAGGCGTTTGCCCAAATCCGCGCCGAAGAATTTTTGCGGGAAGTAATCGGCGAACGCCTGCAGGCACGCGAAGTTTATCTCGGGCGCGGATTCGCTTTCGGCCACGATCGCGATGGAAATATTGAACTGTTAAGACGCGTCAGTGATCAGCTAGGCTTTCACGCGGACGAAGTTCCCGAGGTGCGTTTGCGCGGCCAGCGAATCAGTTCCAGCCAGGTGCGGCAGGTTCTGGCCGCAGGCAAAGTAAACCTCGCACGCCGAATGCTCGGCCGGCCTTACGGCGTCGAAGGCCAGGTTGCGCATGGTGATGTACGCGGGCATCAACTGGGATTTCCCACCGCCAACCTCGCGCCGCAGAATCGCGTCATCCCCGCCAATGGCGTTTATGTGACAGCGACTTTGATAGAAAACGAATGGCGCCGCAGCGTCACCAACATCGGCACGCGCCCGACGTTCGAAGACGGCCATAACCGGCTGGTGGAAACGCATGTGATGAATTGGGAAGGGGATCTTTACGGCGATGTCGTCCGCGTGCGTTTTCTGCACCGCCTGCGGGCGGAAAAGAAGTTCGGCTCTTTAGATGAGTTGCGGTCGCAGATTGAGAGAGACGTTAAGCGCTCGCATCGCTACTTCGACAGCCGCGGCGTGCATCACTCGTTGGCGCTGGTATGAGTAAGGGGTGGTCCTCCGTGGCCACCCCCTGTTGATTGGGAATTAGTTAGGGGTAAACGCAGGGGCGGCCGCGGGAGGGCCGCCCCTACAACTTATTTCACGGGTGCTTTCTCGCCGTTCATGTTCATTTGATTGCGGAAGAGGTTTAGCAGCAACAGCGTGCCGATGCCGCCGCCACCTTCGCCGCCCCCTCCGGATGACATGATGTCCGGTGTGATGCGCACGCCCTTTTCGCCAATCACTTTCAACACTTCCACCAGCGCCACGCCCTGTGCGCCCAGCGCATTGACCTGCTCGCGATAGGCGACGCCCTGCGCCTCGCCCATCAAACGGACTTTTTCGGCTTCGGCCCGTCCGGTTTGCTGAATGTAATGCGCTTCGCCTTCGCCTTCAGCTTTGCGCTGTTCGGCGCGCTTTCCGGAAATTTCGACGCCCACCGTGGCCGCCATCAAATCTCTCTGGTTATCGGCCTGCGACTTGGTCCGCTCCAGTTGAATGCGTTTGTCTTCAGCTTCGCGCTGTGCGTTGTACATGCTTTGCCGCTGCTCAGCCAGAATCTTTTCGGTCTGAGTCTTCATCAATTCTTCGGGCAGATGAATGTGGCAAATCAGCACGTTGACTACGTCGACGTGATACTTCAGCAAGTGCGCGCGCACCCGAGCTTCGGCGCGCTCCTGCTCTTCGTGCCGGTTCTGCAAATAAGCCATGGCCGAAGATTCAGAAGCCTGGTTACGGAAGATCGAGTCGATCAGCGGATGCATCACGTTCTGGATCAAGCGCTCGATGCCGCCGATTTTAGCGACCATGAAGGGCGCGTCCTCAGGCTTGACGCGGAAAACCACGCGCACTTCCAACTGCATCGTGAACCCGTCTTTCGAAATAACTTCGAAAGGATTGAACGTGTTGACCACTTCGCCGGCAGTCCACTCCACTGTCTGGTTGGTGGTGGGAATAACGATCGGCGTAATAGCCAGCGTGTTCACGTAGTACCGGCCGGGGCCAACGACGGTTTCCTGTATTCCGCGATAGCCTTCCGGCACCACGTAGGCTTCGTGCGCGCCTTCATCCAGCCGCCGGTCCGCCGGGTCGCCGTGCATTAATTCCATTTTGATTTCTTCAGCCGTGCGATCGTCGTCGATTTTGTCGAGGCGGGCGGCTGATTCCGCTGCCTGCTCCTGTTCCTCGCGCTCCATCCGCTCGCGAACTTTCGCCGCCATCTGTCTGCGAATTTCATCGGACGGATCTTTGCCGGTGTTGGAAACGATCACGGCGACTTCGCCCGGCTTAATTTCTTTCGCGGTTTCCGGGATGACTTTGAACAAGAGCGGATTGATGTAGTAAGTGCCGGGCAGCAGAATATCTTTCTGCGGTCCGCGCTGTCCGCTGGTATCAATAAAGCCCTTGCCGTCCTGGAAATTGTCGTGGCCTTCGATTGATTCGGCTACGTAATCGCCCGGGTTCAGTGGCGCGCCGTCCAGCGCTTCGACCAGGCCAATCTGGTTTTCGCTGATCACGGTTGCGTCAAACAGCCGCACATAGAACAAACCCGGCTTGGAGTCCGTTCCACCTTCGATCGGCAGCGACTGCGTCAGGATGCGATAAGTACCCGGCGTCAGAATGTCCACTTGCGGTCCCCGCTGGCCGCCCGAGCCAATGAATAACTCCGCGTTTTGAAAACTGAGATGGCCTTCGATCGCTTTGCCGAGTAGACGTCCCGCATCAAGTCGCGAACCGTCGGCAGCGGTGATCACACCAACCTTGCCCTGCGGGATTACCGTGGTTTGCGCCACGGAAACCCGGAAGAGATACGGATGGATGGGCCAGAGCCCTGGCGGCAAAGTTCGCAATTGAATGCCTTTGACGCCCCCTTGTTTGATGAACGCGATCGGATCCTGAAAATTGTTGTGTGCGTTCTGCGCCCGGTCCGGCGCAAAGATTCGACCCGGCTGCATCGGTTCACCATCGATGGCTTCGACGACACCTAATTCGTCGGCGCCGATTTCGATGAGCGGGACTTTGCGCACGACGCGCTCAAACGGATATTTGATCAGATGCAGTCCGGGCTTTAACACGTCCGCCTGAATGCCGACTTCGCCTTCCGTTGCCACCACTCGTCCGGGCGGCATCTTCGATCCCAAGTAGCGCCGTTCTTTGATCGCAATCTCGCGCGCGCCAACGTTCACCAGAATGCGCTTCAGTATGATGAGCAGCACAACCAGGAGAATGAATCCCACCACCAGAATTGGCAGAATTGAAACTGGGTCAAAGTTTTCCATAGTTATTCCTCTTTCGATCTATGAGGTGATGATTTAGGGCGTCAACCGTCGTGAGCTTCCTGCAGCTCGCGCCGGGCAGAAGCGAGGGTGCGTTTAAGAACAAAACCTGCACCCGAACCGCGCGCGTGCGCAGATAGTATCCAGAATTCTCCATCAAGTATAGCCTGCAACTCGGTTGGGGAAGCGTCGCTCAACTTGCCGCTCCGCCAGGCGTTCAGGGCGGACTCCACTGCTCGTTGATAAGTCGCTGGATCGTCGGAAAGCGCAGCAATATGCAGCATCTTTGCCGTCGAGTTGCGATCCGGAGATTGACTACACCAATTCGTTACCGCGTCAGCCAACTTTGTGTTGACCGGCAGATTTTCTCGAGTAACTCGCGATACCAGGGACAGTAGTTGCGCGTCATCGCGCGGTTGCCCCAGGAGTTCGACCAGCGAATTTAGAACGTCGTTGTAGGTTTCGCTGTCGGCCGACTCATGCGCGTCCTGAAGCGCGCTGGTGTCGCCGCGGGCGGCGCGTTCCAACAGACCGCTGCGCAGTGCGTCTCTTTCGACTGTCGCTTCCGCTATTTGGTTTTGAGCGTAGTCGTCTTCAAACAACCCACGCGTGGGCGGCGGCGGCAGTTCCAGCGGTTGTGTGTCTTTCGCCGGCTTCTGCCAAAAATATATGGCTAGAGCAAAGAATCCGAAGAATCCCAGGAGCAGCGCGGAAGTAATGAGAAAGGTGACCATTTCGGCCCGGCATCCGGATGCGAAGCGCAAATGTCCGTTGCCGTCTAAAGATTAATACGTACGGTGTGGGGGAAAAGTTCTGGAATCCGTGAAAACCAGTGGAATGAATGGTGCCAGCCGAGGGTATTCGCAAACCGAAGTAGGTCCCTCTCCCAGTGGGAGAGGGTTAGGGAGAGGGTGTAGGGCGATACCGGCAGACGGAAACAACGCCGACCCTCGATGGGGCGGCGCTTTCGCTTATGAAACTTTCCTCACGGACGCTGGGTCAAGCGAGGTCGCGTCTTGCGGGCGCCGACCCATCGAGGGTCGGCGTTCCTTGGGTTAACTCGGAGTGCACTTCAGGCCCTCTCCCCAGCCCTCTCCCAGTGGGAGAGGGCGATAAGAATACAAACCGGTAACATCGTTTACAGAATGAACCGGGCACATGGTTTACAGTCCGGTGCAAGAGAAAGCGCGACACCGCTTTGGATTCGTTCAGTTTGGTTCAACCAAAGCGCCGTCGCCGCTTCGCTCTGCTGGCGCACTCCAAAAGGCGGGCTGCTTTCTATCTTAGGGCATTGAAAAGTAAGGGATAGGTCGCCAGCGACTGGCCGCGATATTGCGGTCGAAAACCAAAGAGAATGATGCGGCCTTTCCCCATCGTCACTTCAACCAACGCCGCCTTTCCCTTAACCCGCTCGCCGCCCAGCAGCCAACCCGACAACAAAGGGTCTTTGTCTTTTGGATACCAGCCGATGACCTTCACCGGGGGCTCGGACCTCTTGCCCGCAACTTCATCGATAACTTCAAACACGGGTGAGTTCTCCAACCACGCAATTGATTCCCTCGGCATGCCCTTCGCGATGGGATTCGAAGTATCAAGTTCTATGCGCAGTATTGAGCCGGGCACGAAGAAGTCGGTGCGCGGTAACCCCGCAACAACATTACGCAGCGGAAGTTTGAACTGCTCAATAGCAAATTCAGAAGCGCGGTTAAAACAAATCAGCGTTCCACCCTGCGACACAAATTCACGCAGAGCGTTCACGCCATCTTTACCCAGGCCGCCAACGTACTCAGGCGGCATCGCGTCGGGCCGGTGGCCGTTGAGAATGGTGGCGCGAGCTTGATCGGGAAGAATGATCGTCTTGTACTTCGTGCCAAGTTTCCCATTCCGCACTTCTCGATCCGTAAGCGTCCGGTAGGCTAAACGAGCTTTGAAGTAAGGCGTACCGCTCTCTACCGTGGAATAATCTTCAAAGGCCCAACGTGTCCACCCTTCATCCATCGACGCTACATTTGATTTGTAAATTCCCACACCGGCATCAACCAACTTTGTTTCCATGATGGGAGCGGCGGAAAGCACGCTGCCCCTGGGAAAGAGCGAATAAGTGAACGGCGAAAACATGGCGCGCGCCTCGACATCCATTAAGAGAGGAAGCGTGTGGGCCGTTACATCGTACGGCGCAATTGGATGTCCGGAGGAATCGCGCAGATTCGGATAATGCTGCCGCTGAAGGAGAGCGGCGGCGAAACTGCCATAAGGCTGAGCGATCGGCACAACGGCCGTACCCGGAACGAAGTCGGGATCGCGAGGGGCGAAGGATCTCGGGAAAAACACTTCGACTCCCGCGCGCTCAAGGATGTCCAGAATGGTTTGCCGGTTCTTCGACGGCGGTATCACGAAGGCGGCCAGCTCGCCTCTGGTTCGCGGCCGGACTGCTTCCCTTCCAATCTCATAAAATCTTTCTAACCATCGCGCGCGATTCTCCGCTGCGTGTTTCAGCAACGCGAACGCGGCCGCTGTCATGTAATTGGTGATGTCGCGCAGGCGCCATTCGCCGCCGTTCCACAGCGGTCCAAATTTCGCCGATTCTTTTTTCGGGTCATAGCCTTCGCGAGAAGTTAGTTCTTCGAATTTGATCGAGATTGGCGTAGCAACCTTTGCCGAGGCTGTTTCGGAAAGAATGCGGACGCCGCCGTGATAATGCGAATACGCGCGCGCGGGCGTCCAGGCATCATAAGTTGAGTCCGTCGTAATTCCTTTGAAGCCGGCGGCGCGCAGGTTCGCCGCCATCGCCCGCCCTAACTCCGTATAACCCGCGACAATTTGTTTCGGCACATTCGGTTCTACCGGCTCCATGTATGGCGGAAGAAAAAGTCGCGAGCCTCTCGCCGCTTGCTGGTGAATGTCGTGGACAATATGCGGATGCCAGGTGTTGTGAATCTTATCGACTGCAATTTGGGTTTCGATCTGGGTAAAAGCGTACCAGTCGCGGTTGTCATCATGGCCGACAAACTTGTTGTAAAGCATGGGCTCATCCGCGCCTTCGTAGGGCGTGCCCACTGTAGAGTCGTACCAGTTCTTCACGATGTCGACGCCGTCAGGATTCAGCGAAGGCACCAGGAGAACGATCGTATTTTGCAGAATGTTCTGAATTTCAGGATCGTTTGACGAAGCCAATCGATGAGCAATCAACATGCTGGAGAGCGTGGATCCAACTTCGTCTGAGTGAATGCCGCAGGTAATAAGGACGACCGTCTTGCCGAGCGCAATTTGTTGTGCGGCTTTGCGATCTCGCAGCCCTGGCGGCCCGAGCTTGCGCGGATCAGCCAGAAACGCCTGGATTCTCTTATAGTCATTCAGCCGTTTGAGGTTTTCCGGCGCGCTAATTGTCGCCATCACGAAGGGCGCGCCCATCGTGGTTTTTCCCAACTCTTCAAACATGACCCGATCGCTGGCGGCATCGAGTTTTTGGAAGTACTCAATGGTCTTAGCCCAGCTCGCAAGCTTCCGATCGTCGCCCGGTGTGAACCCCAGGACATCCGCCGGCGCCGGAATCGCTGACGACTGTGCGGCGGCCTCGAGCGATCCGAATGGCTGGGCGTTCAGGCAGAGCTCGAATACTGCAAACAACAGAACCAGCGAACAGAGTGCTACAAACCTGGAAGAGTTTTTCCGCATTTTGGGTCTCCACTGAACAATGAACGTACCTGATACCACGGCACCAAGAAATCAATCAACGAAAGTTGCACAGAGATGGTCTCTTAGTTTCCTTGCCCCCCTTCGTTCCGCTTTACGGAAGGCCGCAGAGAAACCTCAAACCAGGAAACCATCGGCTCTGACCACGCAGCCACAAAGCCGCTTGCGGTCGCCAGCGGTTCTAATCCGCTCGCTATAACGAACGGCTCCGTATTCGTTTAGCGAGCCTGAAGTCCGTGCTACTTGCTTGCCCTGTCCCGCTGCGCCCGTGTAAAGTAGCCCCCGACCTAATCCCGCGCTTTCCCCTGTTTTTCAAAACTTACTCTCGGAGGTCATTTAATGTCTTCTGGACGCATTGACGCGAACGAAGCAGCGGCAGCCCAGGAATATCCTGACCGTGTCGGATTCGCACCGGACAATCCTTTTCTTAAAAACTTTGCGCCATACATTCCCGCGCGCGTCAGTTTGCCTGAACTGACCATCATGCCTTTGATCATGGGCACGCTGCTCGGGATCATCTTCGGCGCTTCGTCACTTTACCTCGTGTTGAAGGTCGGGCTGACGGTCAGTGCGTCGATTCCGGTAGCGGTGATTTCGATCACACTGTTCCGCCTCTTGTCGAAGGTTGGCCTGCGCAATGCAAATATTCTGGAGAACAACATAGTCCAGACGGCCGGCTCGGCCGGCGAATCAATCGCGTTCGGCCTTGGTGTGACGATGCCGGCGATTATGATTTTGGGCTTCGACCTGGAGATCACGCGGGTGATGCTGGTGGCTGTGCTCGGCGGCCTGTTGGGTATTTTGATGATGATTCCACTGCGCCGCGCCCTGATCGTGGCCCAGCACGGCTATTTGAAATATCCCGAGGGCACTGCGTGCGCTGAAGTTTTGAAGGCCGGTGCGTCGGACGAATCGAAAGCCAACGCTTCCCCGGAAGCGAAAGCGGAGATGGAACGAATGGGCGGCGCGGCCATTGGCGCCAAAACCATCTTTGCCGGCTTCGGCATTGGCTTTGTCTATCAATTGGCCATGGCCGCTTTCAAAGGATGGAAAGATATTCCGGAGAAAATCTTCGGCAAACCCTTTGAGGCCGGGTCTATCTCCGCTGAAATTTCACCTACGTTATTGGGGGTCGGATACATCATCGGTCCCCGGATCGCATCGATCATGTGCGCGGGCGGCGTGCTTTCTTACTTAGTCCTGATCCCGATGATCAAATTCTTCGGCAGCGGTTTGGCCAATCCTTTGGCGCCGGTGCGGGGCGACGATCTGATCAGCGGGATGGCTCCGGACGACATACGCAATGCCTATGTGTTGTATATCGGCGCGGGCGCTGTGGCTGCAGGCGGCATCATAAGTTTGGGCCGAAGCCTGCCGACAATCTGGCACGGCTTGAAAGGTGGGCTACAGGACCTTCGCAGCTCAAAGTCAACCGTTGGGAGGGCGCCTCGCACGGACCAGGATCTGTCGATGAAGTGGGTCATCGGGGGCATTATCGCGCTGGTGATCGCGATCGTGGCGTTCCGCACACTGCAAATGAATCTGCTGGGGGCGATTTTGATCATCGTCTTTGGCTTCATCTTCGTGACTGTGTCTTCGCGTCTGACGGGTGAAATCGGTTCATCCTCAAACCCCATCTCCGGCATGACCGTGGCCACCCTGCTGCTTACATGTTTGATTTTTCTGGTGGTGGGATGGACCACGCCGCTTTACTACGTGACGGCGTTGTCCGTGGGCGCGATTGTCTGCATCGCTGCCTCGAATGGCGGTACAACTTCGCAGGATTTGAAAACTGGTTTTCTGGTGGGCTCAACCCCCAGATATCAGCAGATAGCCATCCTCGCCGGCGCCCTCGCGTCCGCTCTGGTGCTGGGACCAATTCTGCTGAAACTGAACCAGGCGGGAACTGTCTACGCTCCGCCCACAACGTTCGAACCGATTGTTGATAAGGACGGCAACGATACCACCGTGCCGTTGCCGCCGGGACTAGTGGCGGGGTTGCCTGGATTTACCGGTGAGGAGAAACCGAAAACCCCGGGCGAGTATCGCGTCCTAAAAATCTCCAAGAAGGAAAACCGCGAAGCACTGGAAAAAGAGGCCGCCGTTGTGAGCGATCTCGGCGATGGCGAGTATCTGGTTGATTCCTCGGGCACGGTCGTGCGGAAGGTGCGACATAACTTTTCGAAAGATCTGCGTGCTGATCCTTCGCAATTAAGTGGCACAGAAACACTGACAGGTACTCAGGCGCGAACAGACAGCAACACGTATCGCACCTGGATCAAGACAGATCCCACGGGTGAACATGATGCGGAACGTTACCTGGTCGATGATCAGGGCGTGCCCCATTACCTGGTCGACCCGGGAATTAATGGCAGTCACCGGTATCTGCCTGACGAAACGAAGATCGATAAATTCAGTGCGCCCAAAGCCACCCTCATGTCCTACATCATTAAGGGCGTGCTCAGTCACAAGTTGCCCTGGGGCCTTGTGCTGCTGGGCGTCATGATTGCGATCGTCTTGGAGATGAGCGGCATTCCCTCGCTGGCCTTTGCGGTCGGTGTTTATCTCCCGCTTTCCTCTTCGAGCCCGATCTTCATTGGCGGTATGGTGCGTTGGCTGGTTGATCGCTACCTCCGCCGCAAATTCAAGGATAAGGACATGACGGAGGAACAGCTGGTGGCCGAAGGCGACAAGAGCCCTGGCGTCCTGCTGGCGTCGGGCTACATTGCCGGCGGAGCGCTGGCTGGTATTGTAATAGCGTTCATGGCTGGAGCGCTCAAGCCAACGACCGACGCCATTACCGCATGGTCCAAGGCCCACAACCCCTTCTTCTCCGGACCCAGTTCCAACCTGTTATCGCTGATTCCGTTCATTCTGTTGACGGGCTTGCTTTATCTGGTCGGACGCGATGTCCTCTTAACCACACGGGCCGCAAAGAAGTGACGTTCCGGTCCAGAAGGAAGTAAACTTGAGGCGCGCTGCGATTCCGAGCGCGCCTCAACTTTGAGCGAATTCGATCAAGAGGTTGGCATTTTATGTGTAGTTCATTTTCGCAGTTATCACGCCCGGCGCGAACGGCCTTAGTCGCCATTGTTCTTTTGCTCAGCCCGTTGATGGGCTGGAAAACAACTGTGGCGCAGAACGCCAGGGCACTTTCGCCCTCCGACACCGTCCGTGAATTTTACAAGGCAATGCGTGAGCGTCGTATCCGCGACGCCTTCGCCCTGTCTATTTACAAAAGCGCAATTGACGGACTGAAACCTGAAGAGCTCGCTGAACTGCAGCCGGACTTTGAAAAGGTGGCAGGCAAGATACCGGAGACGGTTGAGATTACGGGCGAACAAGTCAGTGGGGAACTCGCAACGGTTTTCATGAAGGTTCCACGCGATGATAAGCCTGACGAGTTTGATGCTGCGCCGATACCTCTAATGCGCTTGAATGGCCAGTGGATTATCGGTGACAAAGAAAACCAGGAAATAGTTCGCAAGGCGGGCAATCGCTTCTTCTTTGACGCGCGCATCGAAACGCACCAGAACGATGTCGTGGCTCTGCTTCGCCGGCTCCTGGTGGTCCAGCTCGCCTATAGCCAACAACACCAGGGCCTCTTTGCCGATCTTCCGACTCTGATTAAGGTCGGTCTAATGCCAAAGGATATCGAAGGCACGGATACGACCGGCTACCGGTTTCAGATTAATTTGGCGAAAGACGCGAAGACTTATGTCGCCCTGGCGGTGCCCGCCGCCTACGGCCGGACGGGGCGTCTTTCCTTCTGGCTCGACCAAACTGGCAATATCAAAAGCGCCGATAACGGCGGGAAACCGCTGCAATAGTGGGGGCGGCGCCTTCATTACTTGATCGGCCGGCCGACGCCCCGCCTAACAACAAGGCAAGCGCCTGGAGCTGCATTCGAGGAGAATTCAGTTGCAGGGCGCCATTTCGCAACCTACAATGTTTCGCAGCGACTTTGTCGCTCCCCCAACTGCCCTGGCCCTCTCCAAAATTCGAATCGATGATTCGATTGCCACAATCGAAAGCAAAGTATCGAGCCTATGCCGGAATTGTTTCGATCGTTAGCGTCACGTTTGCGCGAATACGTCGGTGACCGCCGCCGCACTGATCGCCATCGAGTCAGTCTTGATGTGTCGGTGTCACTCATTCAGAAAACGAAGAAGCTGAATGGTGGACGGCCCGACGCAGCCTTGCGCGGTTGCACTCGAGACATCAGCTCAGACGGACTCGCGATCCTGGTACCAGCGATACGTGTCGACGGACATCATTTGGTGGGGGAAGGACGCGAATTACTAGTCGAGTTGCAGCTAGCTAATCGGACTATTTCCCTCAAGGTCGCGCCGGTACGTTACGAAAGGCTGGAGGAAGATGGAACTGATTCCGGCTATGTGATTGGCTTGCGTATTACGGAACTGGTGGGAGATGAGCGCGTTGCTTATAACGAATACCTTGAGAGTTTAGTCCAGAAGTAGCGCCGCTAACGCGAAGTGGGTCAGGTTGCGAATCTGCGACGTCGTGGGTCGACGAAATCAGAAACAGGAGCGGTAGCGGCCGGGCCCAAGTTTGAAAACCAAAGTTCCTAACATGCGCGGATCCCGGTCGCCCATCTACCCCTAAGATTCCTCCTGCCCTAGTCGAAGCGCAACCAGCCGAATGACTGCGGCACGTGAAAGTTTGGTTCTGCCGTGAAGGTTGGTTGCCACGCCAAATAACGACTGTCGCCAATTCCCACACAACGAAATAAGTTTACGCGCCAGAGTTCATGCCGCTGCGGTTTGTGAATGGGCCCATCGCCATCCTTCCAGGGGATGCGCATTGCCAGGACAAGTTTCGTGTTCTCCAAATGGCTGGCAGTGGTCATGCCTGAGTTGAACTCCCAATCTGTCACGCGCCCTTCGGGCCTCCAATTGATTCCCAAGTCCACCCATTCGCCGGTCGGCGCCGCTTCAAATTCAAAGTAACGCTCGGTCCGCTGTAAATCCGGCGCCAGAAATATCTCGCATACGTCGCGATCCCAGAGACCAATCGTCTTGGTTATCATTTGCGGTTCCGAGCTTACTATCGGCGGCTCAAATTGATTGCAAGTGTAGCGGACGTGCAGCGCTTGATCCGACCAGAGGATGTGGGCTTCGGCATGCTTCGAACCTGGAGCAGGTTCGCCCGACCAGAATCGAGCAATGGAAACAGGATCGGCCTTCTGCCACGCTGGCGCCTCGAAATCATCGACGCGGAGATCGGTGCCTATCCAGTGCGCAGCAATGCAAGGCGAGGGTTCGGTAGTCATCTGGTTTATTTGGTCACCGCTTGGTATTTCCGCAGTATTTCAAGAGTGCGAGCCAACGGCAGGGCTTCCACTGTCTTGCCTTTGCCCGTCATCGTCGTGGCCTTAAAAAGAGAGTTATAGATGGCTTCCTCAGTGGCTTCGATGGCCGCCATGAACAGCGGTGACATGGCATCGTTCGGCAGCAAACGCATCGCCCGGGCTGTGTTGCGTTCCGCTGGGCCTGACGGACTCAGCCGAACGTCCTTCGCCGTGGAGAATGCAATAACGTAGTCACCGCTGCCGTTTGAACCGGACGATCCGGTTCGCGCGAGACCCATCATTGCTCGCGCGGCCAGCCGCTTCAGGTTGCGGGCATCGATAGGCGCATCGGTGGCGATGACTATGATCACCGAGCCGTCGGCGATATCCGCAGCGGTGTTTGGCGATCCTGGGTTTCCAGCTGCATCCCTGCGACGTTCGATTTCTTCCTTTAAGTAATAGCGTCCCAGTTCACGTCCCACCGGCGCGCCGTTGATGGAAAGAACGCCACCGAAGTTTGTTTGGACCAAAACTCCGACTGTGTAACCGCCCAGGGTAGTAGTGAGTTTTCTTGAGGAAGTACCAATACCGCCCTTGAAACCAAAAGCAATCGTGCCAGTACCAGCGCCAACCGCACCTTCAGCAACCGGCCCGCCTCGCGCGGTTTTGATTGCGGACCACACGTCCTCGCGCTGAATAGGTCGCGCGCGAATGTCATTCAGAGTTCCATCGTTGGTCTCTCCCACCAGCGGGTTGATCGACTGGACGTCTTCATTCCCGGGTAATGCCAGCATGTAGTCAATCACCGCATCGGCAACTCGAGGCACACTCAAAGTAGAAGTAAGCAGTATCGGCGTTTCAATCTCGCCTAACTCATTTACCTGAGTTGAGCCGGCGAGTTTTCCGAACGCATTGCCAATGAAGACTGCAGCCGGAACCTTCTCGCGGAACAGATTGCCGGTATGAGGAAGGATAGCGGTTACGCCGGTGCGAACATTGTCCCCTTTAATGACCGTCGCATGACCTATCGCCACGCCTTCAACATCGGTGATCGAATTCAACGCTCCGGGCTGGAGAATCCCCACAATAACGCCGGCCTCTCTTGCTCGCGGTCTGTCGTTTGCCAGCGCCTGGTTTTGAGCAAAAGCGCAAAAGGTCGCTGAGATTAATAGACCGATTGCGAAAAGTATTCGCTTCAACATGACAGTCTGATTATCTGGCGCTCGTTGCCTCGTTTTCGATTGCGGACATACATTTGTCCAGCAACCGGCGTGGATCGTCATCGTAGAAAAGCCTTGCCTTAGTCACCTTGGGGAAGGTCTTGACAATGGTTGCGGCCGCGTCCGCGACGCCGCCAGTCTGTGTCAGGCAGCCGATAATCTTTCCTTCGTCATAAGCGATGGTGAACTCGTTTAGAGAACCTAGCGATCCCGCCACGAAAAGAACCACATCGCATGAGCGCACCAGAACAACGTTCCTGCCCTTCAGACCGAAGCCGGTGTAGATAATTGCATCACTGGCATCAACTGGTAATTTGTAGTTTTCAATGTGCTCGCGTTCGTTTTCGGCTGGAGAGATGCCGATATGAAATGCGCCGGCTTTATGCGCAGCCAGACCAGCTAAGCGAACGAGGCCGGTCGTCGCGCCAGTCAGCAAGATCGCGTTGTTGGCGGCCACCGCTCTGCCAAGCTGCTCGGCCGCTTGTCGGAGAGTGTCTCCCTCGCCTCCAGCCGCAGCCTCTTCCGCCGAACCCATTATTCCAATCTTAATTTTCAAGCAGGCGCCTTCGCTTCACGGACCCAGGTCCACTGGTAGTTCTTCCGAAAGTACAGTTGCTGACGAAGGACTTCTTTCGGCAATTCGCTCGCCTCGTTCCTTGCCCCAGCGACGCTCAGTCAGCAGCCAAACTGTTCCGGGGATCAAAAAGACAATGCCAATGCCAACAGCTAGCGTGCGTGGCGAAAAGTGAAATCGGTCCAGCAACTCACCGGTGATGTAATTCGACGCTGCCATCGTCAACGTCAGTAGTGCCAATTCAGCCGCAAAGACGCGGCCGCGAAATCGATCCTCAACGGTCTGTTGCAAAAGCACGGTGGAAAAAACCCAAAGGATGCTACCGCCACAATGGGCAGTCATCAAAGCGAGCAAAGCAAAAAGGAAGCTGTGCGCACTACCAAATGCTATATAAAAAATTCCTCCAATCAGAAATGCAAATCCAATCGAAGTCTGCATTCGCCGAGGCGCGTCGCCGGCCAAGCGACGAGCTGCGATCGGTCCGACTGCGGTACCGATCCCACGCGCGGCGAACAAAACGCCAATGCCCTTTGCCGTGCTTCCGCCGACAGGAAAAACCTTCTCCCCGAAAACCGCCAACAGAGTGAGGATACCGCCGCCCAATCCCCATGAAGACTTGACCAGCAGCAACGCCAGCACGCGCGGTCGATTCCTGACGTAGTGCGCGCCTTCAATCGTGTCGGTGATTCCCAGCGCCCTGGCCACAGTAATCTTTCTCTTTTCGCGCACCGGTCGCGGGGGAAAGCGCACGCTCGCAACCAGCAGCGCCGATCCCACGAAGGTCAGCGAGTCGAGCACAAATGCTGCGTCAGTTCCAAACCAACCAGTGACCAACCCGCCAACCGCGGCGCCGAGTGTCAACATTACTGACCATGTCACGGAGGCAATGGCATTCGCCGGAATCAGTTCACGCTCAGAGACGATCGAAGGAATGGCCGCGGTCTTGGCCGGCTCGAAGAAAGTGGAAAAGGCCAATTGAAAGACTGTCAGGACGTATACGAGCCAGAGTTGGTCCGGCCGCCGCACAAACAAAAAGCCCAACACGACCGTAGCGCGCAATAGATCCGATACGATCATGATCGAACGGCGACTGAACCGGTCGGCGACCACGCCGGAGAGCGGACCGATAAAGAAAGTGGGGAGAAACCGCGCAACCAGGACAAGGCCGACAGCCCTTCCTGAACCCGTCAGATTAAGCACAATTGTGTAAACGGCGATGGTGTCAAACCAGTCGCCCAATTGACTCACGACCTGACCCAACCAAAGCTGGCGAAAAGGGCGGTTGCTGCGCAACAGCTCCAGATAGCCGGTGGGCTTGTAGGACTGAACTCCCTTAGGAATTGCCTCGCTCAATCATTCACCGTCCAAATCAGGATTGAAAGCGAGGTTGCGCTTTGCCCTTAAGCATTGTCAACCGCGAATGATCTGGGAAGCGCGACGACGGTGATGTAGGGATGTTCAAGCCCTTGCTAAGTCAATTTTGGCTCCGGTGAGGCGCGACAAACTCAACCACTTTGAGGGACTCCGCCGGAATTTGCCTCACTAATGACTGATCATTCGCGCCATCTGACCGAAGAATCATTCTGACGTGTCACATTGATTTGCAGAATAGAAGAGATTGGACTTGCGCTTGCTTCTGACTAGTGAATGGAGCAGATCGCGTTACGGCACATAGCTTGTAATAGGACCAGCGCGGCTAGAAGCGTTACAGCGCTGGAGGGCTCACCGCACTGGGCCCGCTAGCCGCGTTTTGAAAATAAAACACCATGGAGCGTTCCATCCTGAAAGCCTTGAGAAGGCATCTGCCGAATCCTACCCCCAGAACAGGCGGGCCGATGTGTCGTATGTCCGCCTCTTGCCCTATCCGGCGCCGCAAACGTGAACTGATTTGCTCCCAGCAATCGTTTGTGGCGCTGGATTCGCCCCAAGGTTTTGGCTGAGACGAAGTAATTTCCGCAATCATGAAGATTTTTGATTCTCGATAACAAATAGCTCCAGGAGCAGGATGAAACTGATCGACCTTTCGGATTACAACCACGCGTCCCGGCGATACTTATACGCGATGGTTACAGCAGGCGCCCTTCTTAGCATGTGGGCGGCCTATCGCTGTTCGTCTTTCAACTCTTTGCAGTGGGCGGAGTTTCTCGCGCTGCTCGGTTGCGCAATTTTGACAGGCTCGCGACCACTTTCAATCCCCAACACGCAAGCCAGCGTTACGATTGGCGACACGTTTACTTTTCTCAGCGTCCTATTTCTGGGAGTCCCTGCGGCGGTATTAATAGGAGCGTTTGAGGCATTGGTCAGCTCGCGCCGGACGTCCACCCGGGCTGTTAGTTGGATAGCGGCACCAGCCATGATCGCAGTCGCAATCGTTGTTGCGGGCAATGCCTTCCATCTTTCCCTTGGTGTCTACGCTCAACTCACCGGTAACGTATTGACAACTTCACTGGAGCCACTTCAGTTGATTGCGCCCCTCGCGGTAATGGCCTTGACCTATTACTTCGTGAACGGGCTCTCAATCGCGACGACATTTGCGCTCAGGGATCAGCGCCCTATCCTGCCATGCTGGCGCGACAGCTACCTCTGGACCTCCTGGTCATTCTTTGCCGGCGCCATCGCCGCGGGCGTTATTTACACTGCTATTAATCGTCTCGGCATCCAATACGTCCTTTTAGGCGCGCCATTTGTCGCCGTCAGTTTTTCCACCTACCGGATTTACTTTGAGCGGGTTAACGCCAAAACCCGAGAGGCCTCAGAAGCCAGTCAGTTGCACTTAGCTACGGTTGAGGCGCTGGCGACCGCGATAGATGCAAAAGACCAAACAACGCACTGCCACGTGCGCCGCGTGCAAGTCTATGCTGCGGGAATGGGCAAGGTCTTAGGTCTCTCCGAAGCAGAGATTGCCGCGCTGAAAGCGGGCGCGTTGTTACACGACATCGGAAAACTGGCGGTGCCGGACCACATCTTGAACAAACCTGGCGGACTTACACCGGCAGAGTTTGAGAAGATGAAAGTTCATACGACCGTAGGAGCTCAAATACTTAGCCGCGTCAACTTCCCTTATCCGGTAATTCCTATCGTCCGTCACCATCACGAACAGTGGAATGGCCGTGGCTATCCTGATGGGCTTAAGGGCGAAAACATTCCCATTACGGCCCGAATTATGTCCGTGGTTGATTGCTTCGACTCTGTCCGCGAGGATCGGCCGTTTCGACGCGGTATGTCCCGCGAAGAAGCGATTTCTCTGTTGCGCGCCGGCGCGCGGACGCTTTTTGATCCAAAAATCGTTGAGCTGTTTGTGGAAAGCCTGCCGCGATTTGAGGCCGAGATTTCCATGCGAGGTTTAGAACAACTCGCACTGGCACACGATCCACATGTTTCGTTTGATCCGATTCTGTTCTCAGGGTCGCACACTGGAGCCATCGAGGACACAGCCTCGTTCATGGCTTATGACCAGATTCGCAATGCTCATCGAGAGGTCTACGCTCTGTATGAGATTGCCAGCACGTTCGGTTCATCACTCGACATTCAGGCTACGCTAGCCATCCTGGTTGACAAGGTGGCGCACATAGTGCCGTTCGATACTTGTGTCGTCTATGTCTACGACGAGCTCAAAGGCTATGCGACCTCCACTCATGCCGTAGGAAAAAATGCCGAAGCGCTAAGGGAACGCAGCATCGCACCTGGTGAAGGCGTCACCGGATTTGCACTAGCTAATCGCCGTCCGGTAAATCAGATTCATCCGAGCCTGGATTTTGTGGGAGTCGAACTTGAGCCCAGCAGCGAATATCGTTCGATGGTGGCACTGCCGTTAAATAAGGATGATGTGCTTTTGGGAGCGCTTTCCGTTTACTCGCTGGATTTGAGCGAATACACCGACGACCATTTGCGGTTGTTGGAAACGGTAACGCGGTTGGCCTCAGACGCGCTGGCCAATGCCCTTCATCACGCTAAAGCCGAATCAAACGCGCTAACCGATCCGCTGACCGGATTACCAAACGCACGCTGCATTCAGGTGCGTTTCGACGCGGAGGTATCGCGTGTTCGCCGCACCGGTCAACCATTCCAGGTTGTCATGTTGGATCTCGATCACTTCAAACAGGTCAACGACACATTCGGTCATAAAGTCGGGGACAAGATGCTGCGCGAAGTAGCCAACATTATTCATGCACAGCTGCGTGAATATGACTTTCTCGCGCGCTATGCGGGCGACGAATTCGTTGCCATCCTGCAGGACCTGAGTTCGCCGCAAGTGACGGAGTTGACCGAGCGCATTGAAACGGCAGTTTCGAAGTTCTCCCTACACGTCCGCGGCGAAAGACGGGCGCAGGTTGGCATCAGCCTGGGCGCCGCTACGTTTGGTCAGGACGGTGAAACGCTCGATCAGCTGCTGATTGCTGCCGACCAGGCAATGTATTCAGCCAAATCCGAGCACAAGATAACCGAAGCTGTTGCCGCCGCACGCAAAGACGATCTGATCAATCTCAATACCGGTAATCTCGCCACTACAGCCATCAACTAAACCTTCTTGACAATACTCCCTTGCTTCGCTTCAATCTGTGCGAGGCTGTGGAGGGCCACGCCTTGCGCGCCGCGCGCATTCTGAAAACCTCTCTTGCAGCACCCGAAGCATGTCAGCTCCTTCGGACACAATCGCCGATCAAACAACTTCGACCGGCGCCACGCTGCTGATCGTCGATGACGATTCAAGCACGCGCAAGAATCTGAGTAGAATAGTTGAACGGGCCGGTTACCGCGCGATGACCGCCGAAAACGCGCCGGCCGCACTGCGCTTGCTTCACCAGGAGAGCTGCGATTTAGTAATACTCGATATTGAATTGCCGGGGGTTGATGGCTTTGCTTTATGTCGTCTGCTGCGCGCCCAGCCGAGCTTAGCTCAACTGCCAATCGTCGTCTTTTCCGCCAGCGACATTGAGGCGAGCAAGGTAGAAGCCTTCGCGGCCGGCGCCGATGACTACATCACCAAACCATCTACGCCACCCGAGTTGCTTTCTCGCATTAACTCACATTTGAGTGCCGCGAAACGTGAATCGCAGTTGCTCGGCAGTAATCGCGAATTACGCTTCCTCGCTGACCTCGGACGCGGACTCCTGCGTGCCCTGGATCCTGATCAGGTTGTTAGGCGTGTTGCCGGTACCACTTATGAGGCAACCGGAGCGGCTCTCTGCGCTGCAGTCGTCGACAACGACGGATCGATGTCCGTCTGTGTCTTTGATCGCGAAGGAAGCGCGGAGGGAAACATCCTGCTTCACAATTCGCGCTTCTCTGATTGGCTCGCCGGCGACGAAACAGAAACGCCGATTAAATTATTAGATCGCACCCGCTTTCTCTTGCAGGATGATCTGCACCAGGTCGAATACATTTCGCCCATTCGTTTTGGCGCCCGAACGAAAGGCGCTTTGATCATCGCCTATGATTCCGCGGATGACGGTGGCGAGACTGAATGTCGACTGGTCGATGCAGCGGCGCAACAGGCGGCATTAGCGGCGCATATCGCTTCGCTTTATCTTGGTGCGCGTGAATCGGCCGCGACGCTCGCTCAGGAAGTAGACCGGCGAACCGCGGAGGCGGAAGTACAGCAACGCTTCACCGGGGCCATCATGGATAGTTTGCCAATCTCCCTTTACGCGGTTGATCGCGAATTTCGCATCGTCGCGTGGAACCACAACCGGGAGCTGGGTGAACTCGGTATCCCCCGCGGCATCGCCCTGGGGAAAAACATTTTTGAGGTCTTAACCAGGCAGAAGCGCGCTGTGCTGGAGGAAGAATTTGCCCGGGTCTTTGAAACGGGGGAAATTGAACGCATTGAACAGGAATCAGTAACCGAGACGGGCGAGACCAAACACTGGCTGATTAGCAAGATACCGATGCGGGCTGACGGCAGCGACGTTACTCACGTCATTACAATAGGTGAGGAAATCACCAGCCGAGTCAAAGCCGATCGCGCGGTAGCAAGAGCCGAAAAGCTGGCCGCCGTTGGTCGTCTAGCTGCTGGGATAGTGCACGAGATCAATAACCCGCTAGCGACTATTGCTGCCTGCGCTGAAGCGCTGGAGTCGCGGGTAAGAGAAGGCGCCTTTGACGCCTCAGGCGAGGCCGACAGTTTGCGGGAATACCTCGGACTAATTCGTGACGAAGCTTTTCGTTGTAAGACCATCACGAACGGTCTGCTCGATTTTAGTCGCACCCGCGCCGGCCGTCATTCCAGCGTCAATGTTAATGATGTGGCGCATTCCGCCGCGCGCCTGGTGACTCATCAACAACGCGGCGACAAAATTGAGATCGTGGTTCAGGCATCAGATAGCTCGCTTACAGTCGCCGGCGACGAAGGCCACTTGCAACAGGCTGTCGTGGCCCTCGCGACCAACGCCATTGACGCGATGCCGTTGGGCGGTCGTCTGACATTGTGCACACGTCGCGAAGGCTCGCAGGTGCTGATTGAAGTGACCGACACCGGCGTGGGTATCCCAGCTGAAAATCTGACTAAAATATTCGACCCGTTTTTCACTACCAAGGAGGTGGGCCGCGGCACGGGGCTGGGGCTTGCCGTTTCTTATGGTATTTTAACGGAGCACGGCGGCAAATTAGAGGTGAAATCAAAAGTGGGCGTAGGTACTACGTTCACCATCACGCTGCCCGCGCGTCGCGACGGAGATCAGATTTCGTGAGTGAAGCCCAAACCACACGCCTGTTGGTGGCCGAAGATGAAACCAACCTGCGCATGGTGTTGCAGAAGGAACTGCAGCGCCTTGGTTATCGGGTCCAGGTGGCGCCGGACGGCGAAGCGGCCCTGCGACGCCTGGAAGAAAGTAACGTCGATGTTCTGCTCTGTGATATCAACATGCCCCGCATGGACGGAATGGAACTGCTACGCCGCGTGCACGAGCGACCCAACCCTCCGGAAGTAATAATGCTAACCGGCAATGGCACGATTGAAACCGCAGTCGAAGCCATGAAGATGGGCGCCTATGATTACCTCACCAAGCCATACACGATTAATGAGCTCGATGTGCGCGTGCGTCAGGCCGCTGAAAAGCGGCAGCTGCGCGTGGACAATCTTCGGCTGCGTGAACAACTGGCGCGGCAATCAGCGCTGCCGGAAATCATTTCCGTTTCCGAAGCGATGCGCGAGGCCGTGCGATTGGTAGAACGCGTGGCGCCCTCCGACGCCTCAGTCTTAATTACCGGCGAATCGGGCACCGGCAAAGAATTGATCGCGCACGCAATTCACCGTTTATCGACCCGCGCGGATTCTTCTTTCATCGACTTGAACTGTGCCGCGTTCCAGGAATCGTTATTGGAATCTGAGCTATTCGGTTATGAAGCTGGCGCCTTCTCCGGCGCCAAGGGTCGCAAGCTCGGACTAATTGAATTGGCGGATGGCGGGACGCTTTTTCTTGATGAAGTAACCGAACTGCCGGCTCCTCTGCAAGCCAAGCTGTTAAGAGCGATTGAGACGCGAACATTTTTCCGTGTGGGTGGCGTACGAAAGGTTGAAGTCAATGTGCGTATCGTCGCAGCTACAAACCGGAACCTGGAAACTGTAATTGCCGATGGTTCATTCCGCTCGGATCTGCTTTATCGCATCAACGGTTTTCAGATTAGCCTGCCGCCGCTCCGTGAGCGTCCGGAAGATATTGAGCCCCTTACCGAACATACTCTCAAACAACTAAGTGGGAATTCGCCGCCGGAGATCACACCGGAAGCTCGCGCAGCGTTGCGCGCCTACTCCTGGCCGGGCAACGTGCGCCAATTGCGCAACTGCCTTGAGCGCGGCGTACTGCTGGCCAATGAAAATCGCATTACCCTTGATGAGTTACCGCCCGAGGTCGCGCGCCCATCCACGATGACTGGCCCGTTGCCAGGCTTTCAAAGTGCGATGGGGAACTCGGGCGTGGCAACGAATGCCAGCGATAGCGGCGGGCCAACTTCGCTGCGAGAAATCGAACGCCAACAGATTCTGTCGGCACTGGAACAAACCGGCTGGCATCGCGGAAAGACTGCAGAGATTCTTGGTATTTCACCTTCGACCCTTTACCGCCGGCTGCGTGACTACAATCTCGATCGCCGCAACGGTTAGTCGCTCACTAGACAATCCAACCTCAAAGAACAAAGTGCTGTTCAGATAAGGACAGCGCATGCCGAAGTGTTTTTGCGGGCTTGAGCCATGCTAAACATTGTTGACCAATAACACGGATTGGGGTTCAAGCGCTGTTCGACATTTCCTAACTTTGAACTTAGAACTTCTTCTTCGAAATGTTGACTTCGACTCAGGTTTGGGTTAAAAGCACTACTCCCAATTTCAGGCCCAGAGGATCCCGACTTGCCCATGACTAAATTACCTCTCGCCAGACAGGCGCGTCTGGTTATACAGGAACTCCCCGAGGAAGTGCTGGTTTACGATCTGGTTCGTGATAAAGCACACTGCTTGAATCAAACCGCCGCGTTCATCTGGAAACAGTGTGACGGACAAACCACGATCGCTGAGACGCGCGCGCGCATGGAAAAAGCGTTTGGCGCCAACGTCGATGATGAAGTGATCTGGCTGGCGCTGGATCAGCTGAAGAAATTTGATCTGCTCCAAAGCGGAGTAAATCAACCCCCGGGCGTTAATCGCCTCTCGCGCCGGGCATTGATGGGGTCGATTGCTGCCGCCGCAATCGCGCTACCGCTCGTTACCTCAATTTCTATTCCCGCCGTACATGCGTTCAGCAGTTGTGCGAAGAATGGTGACCCCTGTTTCGGCAACGGTAACTGTTGCTCGAACAACTGTGAGGCAACCGCGGGTGGCGGGCCCGGAACTTGCGCGCCATAGGGCAACCCTCATCGAATAGGCAGGAGGGTCGTTCCCCTCAGAGAAACTTGGCACTGGCAAATTACTGCCATCGATTCTGGATGATCCTGCCATTCACATTTTGTGCTTACCGCAGCTAGAATCCGCGAAACAGAATGAAGCGACGTGGTGGAAGCATGCTGCCCTCGCATCCCAACTAATCAGCTTGGCAAACAACGCGGAAACGCGCCACCCGCTAAGTTAGTCCACAGCCTCAGCTTTCCGACTGCGGACTAAAAAAATCGCACTGAAAGCTTGTAACTGATTCCTCGGAGTAAGGATGAGGAAAATAGCCGATCCACCGAAGGCCCGGACCGCAGATCTAATCGTTAAAGAACTGCCCGAAGAGGTGCTGATCTACGATCTCAAGCGCGACCGGGCCCATTGCTTGAACCTGACGGCTGCCGCCGTCTGGAAATACTGCGATGGCCAGACGAGCCCGGCCGAGATCGCTCGCCGGCTAGCGCGGACTCTCGGATCCGATGTCGTTACTGACTCGACATCTGCGTCGCCTGGGCTCAATGAGCAATTGGTCTGGCTTGCCTTGGAACAACTAAGCCGCGATCACTTGCTGGCCCAGCCGCTGTCGGGGCCCGTAACGATTCAGCACATGTCGCGGCGAGAGGCCATACGCCGTGTCGGCTTGAGCGCCGCGATTGCGCTCCCGTTAATAGTTTCAATCACCGCACCTATGCCGGCCCAGGCGGGCACATGCAAAGTACGCAATGCTAATTGCAGCACCGGCGCTGAGTGCTGTTCAAAAGCATGCGTCGCGAGTAAATGCGCGTAGCGGTTCGACGTTTATGCCCGAGCATGATCAGCGATTCAAGGTAAGAGTTAAGGGGACTCAATGAAAAGCTTCACCCTGCTACTGATCGCTTTGACCGGCTTGATGCTACTGAGCACCACCGCTCAGGCCCAGTTATTTAGTCAGAACTTCTCAAGCTCGACTGTTGTTGCCGATTATGTCAGCGCGACACCAAACAATGGACAGTTCAATGACATTAATACCAGTGGCGCAGGAACGGTGATTTCAATAAACAGCGGTACTTTACAGTTTGCCCGTACCGCTGATACGGGGATCTTCGCTCGGACGACAGATCTCAGTGCGCCACCACCGTCAGCCATCCTTTATAAAGTTGATGTCACCGTTTCTGGAAACTCTGTATTGACTCAGCCCGCAGCATTCTTTCAAGTCGGGTCTAACTTTGGAACGGGCTTCGCTACTGAAACCAGTACCAATACCTATGCACAATTTGGAATTACGTTTACAACGACTGCGGGCACGTTTCGCGTACGAAACGGAGCTACAGATAGCGCGGACTTTAGCGGAACTCAAACAATTACCTGGGCTCTTAACAATTCGGGCTCAACCTTAAGTTACCTCGCGCCCGACGCATCCACGGAGACAGTGGCAAATGACACGGCTGACATTTGGGTTGGAACAACCAAAATTTTCAATGATGTAGCGGTCACCACGGCTACGCAGCAAATAACCGACCTCAAGTTCGTCTTTCAATCGGGAGCTGGCACAATCCAGATTGATAACATTCAGGTTACCGCGCCACTGGCGGACGGGTTGTTTTACCGATCCGTAGCAACGGGGAATTGGAATTCGTCGACTACCTGGGAAAGCTCCGCGGATAATGTGACATTTTCACCAGCTACGCATCCGCCCAGCTCTGACTCCGATTCAGTCACCATCAGAAGTCCGAATGTCGTTACCGTCAGCTCGGGCGTAGTGATGGACCAGGTGGTAGTTGACTCTGGTGCGCAGGTAACAGTTGCATCTACGGTCACACCTACACTCGCGAATGGTCCGGGAACTGACTTAACAATCAATGGTACTTGGCTTAATTCAGGTGGAACGTGGACCGTCACCGGGGCCACGTGGACTGTTGGCTCCACTGGCACTTATATTCACAATACGACTTCCAGCGCTGCAACTCCGCTTGGTAACGCGACATTCGATAATTTGAGTACGATGATCTATCGCGGCAGTTCGACGCTTAGTCCTGCTGTATCGCTCTCAGGAAGGTCCTTTGGAAATCTAAGCTTTGAGAGTTCATCCGGAAGTTGGTCGAACACTCCAACGGGTGGGGGCGGCCTGACTATTAATAGGGATTTGAGTATTGGTTCGGGAGTCACCATTACAAATCAGCTGACCGGCGCGACGTCGATAGCGGGCAACTTTACTAATAACGGAACCCTAACAAATAGCACCGGCACTCAAATTTATACGTTCACGGGGAGCGGTAAGACAATCAGCGGAAGTGGTGCAATCTCCTTCGAAACATTCAACGTGAATAGTGGCGCTTCAATAACCGCAACAAGTGCTTTCACCCAAACCTCAGGTTTTACCGGCACGATCAATGGGACCCTTATTGCTGAGGCAGCCATCACTAACAGTGGCACGATGAATGTCAACGGTACGTTTCAAGTCAATCAGGGCGGCTCTGCAACCGGCAACGCTTTTGCCTACGGTTCTAATGCGATCTTAAGCTATAACGGGACTTCAGCGCAGACTTCCACCAACGTCGAGTTTCCCTCCAGCAGCGGTCCAGCAAACGTAACAGTAAACAATGCCGGCGGATTGCTTTTGCATGCGTCTCGAACTTTGAGTGGCACACTCACGCTGACCAGCGGGACTCTTTCCATCGGGGCTAACACGCTGACGCTCAACGGAGCCATCGATGCATCGGGCGGCGGTACGTTAACCGGCGGCGCCACTTCCAATGTTACCTTTGGCGGCTCGGGGGCAAGCACCACGCTGCCCGCTGTCAGTGGCGGACTAAACAACCTGATTATCAACCGTGCAAACGGTATTGCGCTCGGTGGCGGAGTCACTGTCGCCGGCACGCTTACGCTTACCAACGGAGCCTTCGCCAACGGCGCGAATCTCACGCTGGGGAATGCCCCGACTATTTCAAGAGATCTCGGCAGCCTGTCGGCAGCACCCACGTTTGGTTCAACCGTTAATGTAATCTACACGGGCACAACTGCGGTAACTACTGGTAATGAGATTCCCACCACCTCGACAGTTCTCAATAATCTAACCATCAGCAAGAGCGGGGGTGTTACCCTGGGCGCAAACGCAACTGTGAACGGTGTCCTCGCTTTGAATTTTGATCTAACGACGATCTCCGCAAACGATCCAATAACCAGCTCTTTTGTGCTTACCGAGAACGGCACCTCCACTGGTACAGCCGATGTCATTGGCACCGTGGAGCGTAGCGACGTAGGTGGCGGGCCAGTGGCCTTCGGTAATTCAAACGTGCAATTCAGCAACGGCAGCCCGATGACCTTGCAGGTCTTATTGGTCAAATCAGCGCCCACTGGTTTCCCCGGCGCAGTGACGCGCACTTATTCACTGCACGTAGTCTCCGGCGCTGTGACCCTCGCCACTGTTCGGCTCCGCTATCTCGACGCCGAGCTGAACACTAACGTCGGGAGCGATCTACATCTTTGGCGCGCTGATGGCGACCCCGCTGCGACATGGGTGGACCAGGGAACGCCGAGCAGCACACAGACCGCTGCCGATCCCAACAATTGGATCCAAAACACCGGCGTCACTGGATTTTCATCGTGGACAATGGCCGACGGTTCTGATGGCAATGCCCCCACTGCGGTAAGGCTGACGAAGTTCAGTGCTGCCAGTTTCAGCGATGGAGTGCAGTTGAATTGGGAAAGCGGCTACGAAGTCAACAACCTTGGTTACCATCTCTACCGAGAGCAGAACGGCAAGCGCACCCGGCTAACGCCGGCGGTAGTTGCCGGATCGGCGTTGAAAGTCGGACCACATGCTCAACTAACGGCTGGCTATTCTTATTCCTGGTTTGATCGAAACGGCACGGGCGATACGGCTTACTACCTCGAGTCGATCGACTTGAATGGCACACGCGAAGTAACTGGACCGATCTATCCGTTGCAAAGCGCGGGCGCGAGTTCCGTGGCGCGCAAGAACCCAGCCTTACTGCTAAAAGATGTTGGCGCGTCGCAGGGCATTTCAGACTCCGATTATTTGTCGACAGGCAAAACAAACGCAGGACCAGCCAACTTGCACGGTTCAACCAATCTTAGTTTGGCGGACCTCAAGTCGGCGCAATCCAGCACGTCTCTCGAGACGCAGCAGGCAATCGCCGCGGGTCGCGCTGTGAAGATACCTGTAGCCCACAGCGGTTGGTATCGCATTACGCAACCTGAGTTGGTGGCAGCAGGATGGGATCAGAATTCAGATGCGCGCAATCTCCAACTGTTTGCGGACGGCGAACAGGTGCCGGTGCGCATCAACAGCGTCGACCAAAGCACGCTGAGCGCAATCGATTCTATAGAGTTCTACGGCGTAGCGCTGGATACACCCAGCACGGACAAGCATGTTTACTGGCTAGTTAACGGCGCAACTCCCGGCGAACGCATCGACGGCAAGCGAACTAAAGCGAAACCCGGCAACCAGAATTGGGCTTACGGCTTCCCGGAAACCGGCAGTTTTGCCTACACCATTGAGCGCCGCGACAAGATGGTTTACTTCGCCGGCCTCCTGAATGGCGAGGGTCAGAATATCTTCGGGCCACCGGTCACGGCGGAGCCCGCTACGCAAACATTGAGCCTCCGTAATATCGATCGTCGTACGGCGAGCCAGGCGGAACTTGCAATTGCCCTGCAGGGACTGACGGCCGGCGAGCATATTGTGGCCGTGAAACTTAACGGCAGCAATATTGGCACGATCAGTCTCGATGGAACACAACATGTTGCCAGGAACTTCGCCATCGATGCCGCCCTGCTCCACGAAGGAGAAAATGCGTTGACCCTGTCGGCTATGGGTGGCGAAACAGACGTAACCCTGATCGACTCAGTGGGCATCACCTACAAGCATAGCTACACCGCCGATGATAATTCGTTGCGCTTCAGCGCAAACGGCGGACAACCCCTGATGGTCGGCGGATTCACTTCGGCCGACATTCGAGTTATCGACATAACCGATCCCGGCTCGCCTCAGGAAGTGACTCCAATCCTGGGACGTGTGGCCAACGAATACGCTTTCAAGTTATCGGTGCCGGGAACAACTCCACGGTCTTATGTCGCGTTTACTGACGATCTCGCACTGCACGCGGTCCCGACGGCGAACGAGCCTTCGCATCTGAGTTCGGCGCAATCAGCCGACCTCCTGATCGTGACTCATAAGGATTTGCGCAGCGCAGTTGAACCCCTCGCCGCGCAACGACGGAACGAAGGACTGGCGGTTACCATAGTCGACGTTGAAGACGTTTACGACGAGTTTAGTTACGGCGCTCACACTCCTTCGGCGTTACGTGCCTTCCTGGGTTACGCCTCTCATCATTGGCAGCGCGCACCGCAGTACCTGTTGCTGGTTGGCGACAGCAGTTGGGATCCACGGAACTACCTGGATCAGGGCGATGGCGATCTAGTTCCAACGAAATTGATCGACACTGCTTACATGGAGACGGCTTCGGATGATTGGCTGGCCGACTTCAACAACGACGGGGTGGCAGACATTGCGGTCGGTCGTTTGCCCGGACGAACCAGCAACGATGTGTCCAGGATGGTTGCCAAGATTCTGCTTTACGAACAAGAGCGGCAACTGGATACGCCATTACGCAGCGCCTTGATGGTCGCCGACAGCGGCTTTGAAACCAAGAGTTTGGCCACTGCCGGTCTCTTACCGTTGAATATGACCGTACAGTCTGTTAATCGTGGCGAGGGTGCTGATGATGTGATTCGCGGGCAGATCATCAATGGCATCAATAGCGGGCCGCTGCTGGTTAACTACTTTGGCCACGGCTCAGTTACTGTCTGGACCGGCGCAGGTTTGCTGGATTCCGATCTGGCAGCGAACTTAACCAACAACAAACCCTCATTGTTCGTCATGATGACGTGCCTTAACGGTTATTCGCACGACGCCTATATTGATAGTTTGGCCGAATCGCTGCTCAAAGCTCAGAATGGCGGCGCGATGGCGGTTTGGGCCTCGTCAGGCTTCCCGGAAGCTCAGCCGCAATTCGTTCTGAGCCAGCAGTTCTATCAACAAGTGTTCAGCGGATCGAAACGGCTCGGGGACGCAACAAAGGCGGCGAAAACGTCAACTCAGGACACGGATGTCCGACGAACCTGGTTGCTGCTGGGCGATCCCTCAATGCGCCTACGCTAACCCTGGAACCGCGAAGCCCGGCGGCTAAACCGCAAGAATCCAGCGCGCATGCCCCCGTTTAGCCGGTGCGCCCGCGGGTTCGAACGATAGAAAATCGCAGGAAATTCTTTACAGCCAACAGTTACTCAAACTTCCCTCCTCTACCGCCGGGTTAAACAATGCTTGACGCGGTTAGGCGTGTCGCGCTATTTTTCCAGACGCGGTGCTGGTCTCGCCACGCCGCTGATACTTGAAAGATTTGCCCTGAAACGATAAAGGCACACCTCGCGCGAGCGAGGGCCGCAAAGCCAACGGGGGTCTCAGGATTGCGGAGTGAGGATGGTGGATCGACGAATTAGGACGAAGGTCTTGAATTCCGAAGTCTGAAATCCGCATTCCGAAATTCTTTAAGACCTGGCTGGGTTACCGAAAGCAGGAGATGCGTGCGGCATCCGGTACCCGATTCCTTGCCCTTACGCTTCTCTTTCAATCCTTCCCGCCAAAGAACCTCCGAAAAGATTCAGGTCGCACTTTCCACCGACTCTGTCTGGGAAGAAGTCTTACAGTGCGCGAAGTCCAAATCACCTTCCACACTGAGCTGCACTTTAGAATAGGCGCCGCCTGACTTCCTTCTCGCTGCAATCCCATCCACCCAACTTCTACCCGACCGGCATTCTGCCGTTGAAAGAGAGTGATCATGAAAAAAACTGCTATCGCCTGCGGACTGGCTGCGGTGCTCGCCCTGGGTTTATTCATTGAACCTGTTTTGATCGGAGTCAAAGCACAGAAAAGTTCAGCGAAGTGGGTTGAGCCCTCCGGACCCTTTGTGCCGGGCCGGCTCCTGGTGAAGTTCCACTCCCACGTCGTCCCCGATCAAGCCCGGGCAATTATCGCTGCACTAGGCGCGAGAGACGCGGAAGAAATTCCCCGCATCGGAGTTCACATACTCGATTTGCCTTCCCAGGCAGGCGAGGCGGCTTTTGTACATGCTTTTCAGTCGCGTCCTGAGGTGGAGTTTGCAGAACTGGATTCTATCGTTAGCCCTGACGAGATGATTCCCAACGATCCAAACTATAAGAACGAGTGGCATCTGCCAAAAATTGCCGCGCCTGATGCCTGGCCAATAACGACCGGAAATTCAACCGTAACAGTTGCGATTCTCGATACTGGCGTCGATGGAACCCATCCTGATCTTACCCAGAAAATGGTGCCGGGCTGGAACTTCTATGACAACAACGCTGACACCAGCGACGTTTATGGGCACGGTACCGCCGTCGCAGGCACGGCCGCAGCATCAAGTAATAACAGCAAAGGCGTCGCTTCTCCGGCATGGGGCTGTCTGATCATGCCTATTCGAATAAGCGATCTGAACGGTTATGGATCGACTTCGTTGATGGCGAAAGGTCTAACCTGGGCGGCCGATCACGGCGCCCGAGTTGCCAATATCAGTTACCGAGTATCAACCAGTTCTTCGATCACCAGCGCCGCAAACTATCTGCAAAGCAAAGGTGGGATCGTAACGATCTCGGCGGGCAATCAGAGCGAGTTTGAGGCGGCGGCCGACAATCCATCAGTCTTAACTGTGAGCGCTACCGACTCAAACGACTCAATGACTTCATGGTCAAACACGGGAAACATTATCGACCTGGCAGCGCCGGGTTTAGGAATTTACACAACCAATCGCGGTGGCGGATACGGCTCATGGTGGGGAACTTCATTTTCCGCGCCACTGGTAGCAGGTGTGGCGGCGCTGGTCATCTCGGCAAACCCAAATCTTTCTGCCGTGCAAGTACAGAATGTGCTGAAACAAGCAGCGGACGATCGCGGCGCCGCGGGTTGGGACACTTCATACGGTTGGGGGAGAGTCAATGCGGCGCGTGCAGTTAGTCTTGCGTTGGGCAGCAGCACCATCGACAGCACCTTACCGACGGTCTCATTCTCTGCTCCGAGCCCAGGCGCGACCGTAGCTGGTTTGGTGTCTGTAGCCGTCGGCGCCAGTGATAATGTCGGCGTAACTTCCGTCAGTGTCAGTCTTGATGGCGTTTCTCTTATGAACTACACAGCTGGACCGTACACTTTTGTCTGGGACACGACTAAAACCGGTGACGGATCGCACACACTTTCCGCGGTGGCATCGGACGCGGCCGGTAACTACTCCAGCGCTTCAGTGGCTGTCAGCGTTCGAAACAATGCTGATACCACAGCCCCGTCGGTAGCTATAACTTCGCCGGCAAATGACTCAAGTATTCCACTGAATGCTTCGGTATCGGTCAGTGTCACGGACAACGTAGCTCCGGTACGGAATGAGCTGTACGTTGATGGCGTGCTGACCGCTTCCTCCGCCAGCGCGCCCTTCACCACTAAGTGGAACACGCGCAAGGTGGCGTCGGGACCGCATTCGCTGCAGTGTAAGGCTTACGACGCTGCTGGAAACGTGGGGCTATCGCAGACCGTCACCGTGTACAAATAAGCGTGGTGATATAAAAGCCAAAGGCGGGAGGACCCTGAAAGCCCTCCCGCCTTTTTGTCTTGGTAACGCTGCTACTTCAGATATCAGTTAGGACACTGGGGGTCGTTACCGGTATTGAAGTCGTGCAAACGGGCTTCCTCTGGATCCTTGAAGCCTTTCGCAGTCGTGGCCGTCAGAGGATTCTGGGCGCCGATCTTAGCGTTGGCGGAGGCCAGGCTTGCGGTGGTGCAATCATCTGCCGCTTTGCAACCATTAGCGATATTGAGCTCGGCGGCGATGACTTCGTGAGCCAGGAACACAATACCGTTATTGCCTTGAGATGGCCGATTCAGGATGGCCAGAACGTCGGCAGCGGAATACGACACGGCTCCAATTGTTAGCGATGTCACATTCCACTCGCTCTGGTGAGTTTTCCAATAACCATCGGAGTGAACGCGTGCACAAGTACCACCCTCGGGTGGTTCGGGGCAACTATCTGTCGAGCAAACGTGGGTGGGACAAAACGCGCTCTTGTTGCTCTGATTGTTAGCATGCGCGAAAGCACGGAAGACATACTCGGTGCCGCATTCAAGCTCCTGATCGTCGCAAGAGTATGAAACGCCTACTTCCTCGTCGTTAAGATCACCGATTGTCACGAGGCGGGAGTTGTTGAGTCCGGACGGTCCACTCAGATTGTAGCTGGAAGCGCCGGGCGTTCCCGAAAACGACGCCTTACAGAAACTGGTGCGATCACCCGGGTCACCCGAGTCGCTGGGCCAGCCATAATTGTCGTATTCAGACTTCAGCATCCATTGAACTGAAAAGCCGGCTGGGGCTCCGGAGTTGCCGGCGGTAACCCGGAGTGTAATCGTATTCTCAGTTTCGCTGACGCAGTCAAGCGTCAGCGTATCGAGGGTTGTCTTGGCGGCCAAAGCGGAATTGCTGAGTAGCATGCTACCGGCGGCGAGGGCCAGTAATGCAACCAGAGCAATCACGGCGCTATAGCGTCTGCCATATCTCTTAATCGTCTTACTCATAATCTTCAATCTCCTTCTAGTACCGGTGTGTCCGGTTTTGGTTATCCCATAACCACCGGTCTCACCGGAGGGGGCATGGGCCAAGTTGCTGCCCTCTATCCAATAAGTGGATACAGGGTGTAGGTCCCGTCCTTAGACGAGGGGCAGCAGCTCCTGAGTATCAAGTAACAACTCCGCTCGGCAGTCGGGGCGATTTCTGCCGCGCTGAGTTCGTGGGAAAAAGACAATTGCAATTCTCATAAAAGACTAGTGACTGGCCGTTACCTGAAATGCAAGCGATCAACAATGCTCTTCAAATTCAGAGAAATCGATGCTTGCTAATCGAAACGGCCAAACCGTGCTTCCCATCACCCTGAAGTTCACTTCGCACTACCTGGCCTTGCACTGAGGCGGTAGCACCGGTCGTCGGTCCACTCAAAAGGTGAACTATCAATCTAACTTCCGCGCCGGCGTCCACCTGGGTCGCCGTGCGCAGGTACAACCCGGTCGAACTGATGTTGTCGAGCACACACTCAACATTGAAGGGTAGGTCGCCGGAATCAATTCCCCAGATCCGCGCGGGAAAGGGTTCAGTGATCCGCGCCTTTTGGCGGCGCTCTTGTGTCCGCGTACCGAAGTTCGTGGATTCGCCGCCAGCGATTAATCCTTCAATGTGCAGATCGAGTGAGGACTCGACGTGGGTCTTGGGGGTCATTTCTCACCAAACGCTGCCTGCCACTACGATTGAGGCGGGATAATATTTTTCTTGCGAAATTCTTGCAATGGAGTTGGGTGCCTTTTTATAGGGCAGAATTCTGCCCCCAACGAAACAGCCTATTAGTCGTCTAAGTTCGCGACCGCGATTTCTAAGGTCTTTATTACTTCTGGGAGGGGGTGCGAGGCATTCGGGCGAGGTTGTGGCCAAAGGCGTAAATTACAAGTTCGAGACGATCGGATACGTCAAGCTTGGAAAAAATCGAGCTGAGGTGATGAGTGACCGTGGTTTCGCTGATGAATAGGCGTTCGGCAATCTGTTTGTTCTTAAGTCCCTCGGCAATGAGCGCTATCACCTGGTTTTCCCGCGCGGTTAGCGAGCTAATCTTGGCTGCTTCCGGATCATCCTCGTCCTTTCGGGTCATCTCGGTGAGTAGAGTTCCGACGGTTGACCGATCGAGCCAGTATTCGCCCTCAGTAACTTTTGCGATGGCCTTGACCAGCACTTCGGTCGCGTTTTCTTTCATGACCACTCCCTGAGCGCCCAGCCGCACGGCCTTGCGGTGTTCATCCACATCTCTTACGCCCGTCAACACGAGCACGCGTCCCTCCTTCGCTTGCGCACGAAGTTCAGGGAGAAAACTCAACGCACTTTCGCCGCCCAAATCCAGATCCAGCAGGATTAAGTCTGGAGATTCCTTCGCAGCCAGTTGAAGGGCTTCCGCTCGGTTGCTGGCCATCCCAATCACTTGCAATCCGGGACGGCTCTCTATCACCATTCGCAGACCCGCGCGCATCACGAGGTGATCGTCGACAATTAGAATTCGCACTGGTTTAACTGCTGTGGTAACCATTAGTCCTTAACTCATAAAGGAATCTGGACGGAAACGACGGTCGAGTTATTGTGATTACTATCGACGGTTAGTTTACCCCCCAGCGATGTTGCGCGCTCAGCCAGAGACCTGGGATGAAAACTGACATTCACTGGTTCACCGGGATTCTCGTTTTCAATGCGCACAATCAAATTTCCATCCTCGACGCTGACCTCCGCGAAGGCGTGGTGGGCTTGCGTGTGACGACGAACGTTGCTCAGTCCTTCGGTGATCATTTGGAAGACTTCGGCCGCCAGACGATCGTTCACGCGCAAGTCTTCGTCCCCTTTTACTTCAACCTTGATCCCCGTAGCTTCGGAAAACTTTCTGGCAAAGCGTCTGAGGGCGGGAAGCAGAATACTACTCTGTCGTTCCCCGCCTTTTAGCCCCCCGATGTATTGCCGTAGATCCGTAATATCTTTCTCGATTACCTGCGATAAGTCCTTCACTTTATCAACTACATCGTTATCGCCGCGTTCCAGTTTCTCCTGGATCGCAGTGAGCCCCAACTGCACTCCGACATATGGTTGGATCACTGTGTCATGGATGTCGCGCGCGATTTTTTCGCGTTCCTGTTCGGCTGCGCCTGAGGCCAGATGATCCACCAGGCGAATGTTGTCCAGTAGGGGAATGCTTTGATCGATCACTTGCAGAATGAACTCGATATCCGACTGGCTGAAACGGGCTCGCTTCCCCGTAAGGTAAAGGCGGCCGGCGGCCTGCCCCCGATAGTAAACAGGAGCTGAGAGAAAAGTGTCGGTATCCAGAGTGTTGGCGACCATAGCGGTTGACTCGTTTACCTGCGTGCTCTCGCCGGTGTTGATGTCGTACAGACAACTGCCACGGGTCTTCTTATAGATCACGGCTTGGGTGGGCGAAGGCGAGCGCAGGATTTCAGCCACCTCTTCAGTGATTCGCTGGTTGGACACTTTGAGGTCCGGGGAGCCCGCATCGACGCGCCGCAGGAAGTTATCATCCGCCCGATTTCGCAGCACCAGCAGGCAGCTATCGGCTTCATAAAATATGCGCAGGCTGTCCATCATCCAATTAATGGTTCGCTCTATTCCAAACCGGGGGTTGGAGAGCGTATTAATGTCCTTAAGAAATCGCAGCCGCTGCTTTAGCCTGTTTTCAAATCCGCCCCAGTAAGCAATCAGATATCCCAGCACCAACAGGCAAATTGGACGCAGCAAGAATCGATTAAGTTGGAAATCCGGCTCTGCCACAGAAAAGAAATACCCGACCAGGGTGAAGAAAACCGTGGCAATCACCGTCAGCCGGAACCCGTCGGCGAAACCAAACCCAAACGAAGCGACAATGATGGCGAAGAACAAAAAGAAAAAGAAAATGCTGTTCGTGCCACTGCTGGCGGCGATCAAAGGCACATACCAAGCCAGGTCAAACCAGGGAAGTAATCTTAGGGGGAAAATTTGAGTGCGCCGAATTGAAAGACCGTAGAGCACGAGGCTGTAGATGACGTAGGAAATCAGCGCCCCGTAGGTGAAGGCTACGTGCCGGTTCGGTTGCGACGGATCGATAAGAATTATGATCAGCGCGGACGCCGCCAGTAGCAGCCGCATCAAGGAGATCATTCGCAGATCAATCCAGCGGTCGGATAAGCGAAGTGCCGATGAGGAATTATCAACTGCCATGTTCGAGAAAATTGCCCCTCGCCGGTGAGATCGCAGAATCTAAAACAGCTGGCGGGGATGGTCTCAGCTGGCGGAGGCAGCTATAAGGTTTTCAGCAAGAACGTCCAAAAGGAGTGCCTCTTGAAGGGTATGATTTCTGGGACCTTCATGGAGACACTTTAGTTTAGAGTTAACTTATGAGATCGAGTCAACTCCTGGCTGACGACGTCGGAGCCAGAGTAAATATTGAGCGGGACTTTTTGTCAAGCTAAGCCTGCTCTTTGAGCAGTCGCCGATCAATTTTCCCGCGATCATTCTTGGGGAGGGCGGAAACGAATTCGATCCAGCGCGGATATTTATATGCCGCGAGGCGGGACTTAACGAAGTCCTTCAATTCTTTTGCGAGTAACTCCTTCGGCGAGCCCGGTCGATCGAAGCTCGTCCCCTGGGTTTGAATCCCGACCGCTCGCTCGCCATGCAGCACGATGAAAGCTTTCGGTTTTATTAGCCCGTCGCCGCCGTCGGCGCCGATGACCGCGCACTCGCGCACGGCTTCATGCTGCAGCAGGCAGTTTTCAATTTCAGCCGGGGCGACAAAAACGCCGGAGACCTTCAACATATCGTCAGTGCGACCGTGATAGAAGTAGTAGCCTTCCTCGTCCTGGTGAAACTGGTCGCCCGTCATGCACCAGTCTCCGGCAAATGTTTCCTTTGATTTTTCGTGCGCATTCCAATAACAAAGCGCGGCCGAGTCACCTTTGATCCGCAAGGTTCCCATCTCGTGCGGCGGTAGCTCTTTTTCGTCAGCGTCGACTATTCGCGCCTCGTAGCCTTCCACGATCCGTCCCAGACTGCCAGGCTTAACGTCGCCGGGCCGATTCGTAATATAAATATGAAACATTTCGGCCGAACCAATGCCGTCGCAGATCTCGATCCCGAAGCTTTGTTTCCAGCGATGATAGAGTTCGACCGGCAAAGCTTCGCCCGCCGAATAACAAAATCTCAAACTGGATAAATCACGTCCGCTCGCACCTTCGGCATTTAACATCGAGTTGATCATCGTCGGGACCGTGGTCAGGATCGTGGGACGATACCTTTCGATGACTGCGAAAAGTTTTTCCGGAGTCGAGCGTTCAGAAAACAGCGCGGTCGCGCCGCCGACCGCAAATGGAAATAGCAAATTCGTTCCGGTCGCATATCCGAAAAAAAGTTTGGGGACCGACACCGTCAGATCGTTTTCATTGACCCCCATTGTGCGCTTAGCAAACACTTCAGTGTTGTAAGGTAAATCGTGTTGCAGGTGTACGGCGCCTTTCGGATGCCCGGTCGAACCTGAAGTGAAGAGCCAAATGGCAATGTCATCACGATGCGTGTCGGCGGCGCGGCAGATCGGCGTTTGCGCAGAAACAATCTCGCCGAAATCGACCCAGCGCGCCTTGCCGGTAACCACGCCCGGTTCGCCGCCCGCCCCCGCACTCGACTCCACGTCGCCGGCGTCTTCACCTACAACGATGACTGCGCGCAGAAAGGCTGCGTGCTGCGCCGCTTCGGTAAAATTCTTGAGCAACGAGTGATGAACTACGGCGACGCGGGCGCGAGTGTATTCGAGGTAATACTTGTAATCATCCGCCGGCAACAACGGATTGACCATGGTAATGACGGCGCCGATGCGCGCCGCACCAAACCAGGTCCAAACAAACTCCGGACAATCAGGCAACACCAACAGCACCCGGTCTTCCACCTCAACGCCGAGTTCGCACAATGCATTACCAACTCGATTCGACATCCGCGCGGCGTCGGCATAGGTATAGGTTTGATCTTCGAAGTAGAGACAGACCTTATCTTCCCGCCCTTCCTCCAGATTGTGGTAGAGGAAGTAGTCCGCCATGTTGAAACGTTCGGGGAACTGAATAGACATTTTCTAATTCGACAACGGGGCAGGGGGTTTACATTTGGAAATATCTTCGAGCTGGTTCAATCACTTGCCGGCAAAAGGGCAGCCTTCCTCGCCACTCCTGGCATTTAGATAAGTGCGCGCTTCCCAAAGTTCAGGAAAAAATTTCTTCTCCAACGTAGTGCTTAGGTAGCCAATGCCCTCCGATCCACCAGTGCCTCGCTTTGCGCCTACCATCCGCTCGACCATCTTGATGTGATGCGAACGCCATAACGAAAACCACTCGTCGTGTTCCAGCAGCGCCTCTGCCAGCGCGAACTCCTCTTCATGATTTTCATAATCCGACAGAACATCGCGCACGGCACGAACTCGTTTGCCGTAAGGCCGGCGCCGCTCATTCTCTTCTGGCGCGACATCATCGGCGGGGGCGTCAAAACCGCGACGGCGAAGCAATGAAAAAAACGTATCGGCCAATGATGGTGCCTGTTGTCGCGCTTGCAGACGGTCATGAGCAAACTCATCCCGCTCAAACTGGCGCAGGGCATCTTCATGCTTCAAGCCGGAGGAAAACTCGATTTCGCGAAACTGCATTGATTGAAAGCCACTCGCTGGGTTCAACTCGTCCCGGAAGGCGAGGAAATTTACGGGTGTCATTGTTTCCAACACATGAATCTGTTGCACCAGCAGCTTCTCAATTTCGCCTACGCGCCGCAGCGCCCGCGCGGCTGAGAGACCGCGATCGTCATTCATCAGTCGAATAGCCGCGTCAATTTCATGCAGGATCTGCTTGAACCAGAGCTCATACGCCTGGTGAACGGTGATGAACAACAGCTCATCGTGGTGCGCAGGATCCGACAACAAGCTTTGCAGCTCGATCAACTCCGGCACACGTAAGTATTTGTTGTATGAGAGCGGGGCGTTTTTGCCGTAGTCGTTGTTCATAGATCGCTGGTCTTTGATCTTTGGGCTTCGATCTTTGATTTAGCTTTCTCCGGAGATCTTTCAAATCGGCTGAATGGCAGACGAAGGTCAAAAACCAAAGATCAAAGATCATCCTTTCAAAATGCGGCTCCGGCGGTTTCCGGGGCTGCGTGGACATGTTCATCCCGAATCAATTTCATTTCCTTGATTACTTGTTCCACTTCATCGTCCGTGGTGTAGAAGTGGGGCGAGATGCGCACGCCTGCACCCGGCCGATAATCAACTATTACTTCGCGGCGAACCAGTTCCTTTGTGACCGCGGCCGCATGATCGACCGCAATAGTTACTGTGCCGCCGCGTCGCGCAGGATCGCGTGGACTGGTAACCTTAAAGCCGGCCTCATCCGCCAGGTCGATTAGCCGCGTCGTTTGTCTCACGCTCTTCTCGCGAATCGCAGGCACGCCAATTTCATTGATGATCTTGTAACCGCTGCGGGCAGCGTAAAGCGCGGGAATCGACGGAGAGCCATGCAGGAAGCGCTCAATGCCCGACGCATATCTCAGTGAGGTATCAAAGGCGAATGGATCTTCGTGGGCCATCCAACCGGTAGTCCTGGGCTGGAACCGTTCAATCAAATCAGGCCGGACATAGAGGTATCCCGCGCCGGGTCCGCCGCACAGCCACTTCACCGATCCGCCGGTGGCAAAATCGACGTTCAGATCCTTAACACTAAACGGAACGGTACCGGCGGACTGATAAAGATCGAGCACCACCATCGCGCCGACTTCGTGCGCGCGCTCCGTAATTGCCTTCGCTTCCTGCAGGAACCCACTCTTGTAAAGGACATGCGAAATCGGAACCAGCAACGTGGTTTCGTCGATCGCGGCGAGTATCCGTTCCAGCGGTATCGTCGTGCCGTCGTCGGATTTGACGGTCTCGATTCGCAAATTCCCATTGCGAGCATGCGCTTCGTACACGTACATCACAGTGGGAAAATTCAGTTCGGAATAAACTACCTTGTTTCGCTGCGGTGTTGGATCGAAGCAGGAAAGAATTAACGACTGGCAGATAGAAACGTTCTGATGCATCACCACGGTGCGCGGATCGGCGCCGATGATGCGCGCCACTTGATCGCCCACCGTCACCGGCATGTCCCACCAGCCTTCGGCCCACGCGCGCACGCCGCGCGTAGCCCACAAATCGGCATATTCCCGCATTTGCTGGTAAGTTTCGCGCGGCATCGCGCCCAAACTGTGCGAGATCAGGTAAACCGTCTTGTCCAGTATCGGAAACTCACCACGCCATTCCAAGAGCCGATCAGTCACTGCTTTCTCCATTGCTAATCAGATTTATGATGTAAGGTAATTTACCACAGAGATCCGATAAACAATGCTGGCTGAAAACGAAAAGCGGGCCTCGGGCTCGAGTGTCGAGGCATAGCCTCGGTCGTTCAAGCAGCGTCACGGAAAGGCGAAGCCTTTCCGCACATCAGACGGCAAAGCCGTAACTGAGACTTGAGACCTGAGACTTGAGACTTGAGACCTGAGACTTGAGACTTGAGACTTGAGACCTGAGACTTGAGACTTGAGACCCGAGACCTGAGACCTGAGACTTGAGACCTGAGACTTGAGACCTGAGACCTGAGACTTGAGCCCCGAGACCCGAGACTAAAAGTCTATCAAGCCAGTGACCGTGGTAAATTGGCAGGCTCTATGTGGAAGTTTCGCAACCCGATCAAGCATCCCATCCCGGAGACGCGCTGGCCCACCGCGGCAGAAGCCTCTGAGTCACTTCTATTTCATCCGATCCGAATCGGAGGTATCAAACTGGAAAGCCGCACCTGGGTCCCTGCGATGGTGCCCTGGCGCGCCACTGAAGACGGTTTTGTAACTCAGGAAAATCTGGATTGGTACCGGCGGTTTGCTGAAGGAAAACCAGGCGCGATAGTAGTAGAAGCCACGGGCGTGCGCGACATTCCCAGCGGCCCGCTGTTGCGGGTCGGACACGATCGATTCATTCCCGGTCTGCGGCAACTGGTGGAGACTGTGCGCGAGGCCAGCGAGGGTCAGACGCGTCTCTTTATTCAAATCCTCGACTTTCTCGCAATCAAACGGCGGCCTGATCCGGAAAAGTTTTTCCAGCGCTTCCTGGCAATCACCCCGCACCATCGCGAGGCCGTGGCCCAAGTCACCGGCGACGGGAGCTGGCGAGACGCAGAGGAACATCGACTTCGCGCTTTTCTGACCAACGCGCCGGACGAAATCATCGATGCCGTACTTAATGAACGGGAGTTGGAGTCGTTGCGCCGCGGCTATCGCGAACGCGTTACCGATACCGATCTCCCACACATTGCGGAACTACCGCATACGCTGCCGAACATTTTTGCGGATGGGGCAACGCGGGCGCGCGAAGCCGGGTTCGATGGCGTGGAGTTGCACTACGCGCACGCCTACACGTTGGCCGGATTTCTTAGCGCACTCAATAACCGCAACGATGGTTATGGCGGCCCGAGAGAGAACCGTGTGCGTCTGCCACTGGAAGTTTATCGCGCCGTTCGCGACCGCGTGGGTCAGGATTACGCAGTTGGCGTGCGGTTTCTCGCCGATGAGGTCATCCCGGGTGGGAATCGAATTCAGGATGCAGAGTATTTCGGAATCGAATTCGCGAAAGCCGGTTTCGATTTTCTTTCACTTTCCAAAGGTGGAAAGTTCGAAGACGCGCAGCAACCAAAAATCGGCGAGGCCGTTTACCCTTATACCGGTCGGAGTGGTTATGAGTGTATGCCCACCACGCTCTCAGATGAGCGGGGACCGTTTGGTCGCACCGTGCCGCTGGTAAGAGAGATCAAGTCGGCCGTGAATGATGCAGGATTCGAAACACCGATCATCGCAACCGGCGGCATCACCACCTTCGAGCAGGCAGAAGCAATTCTGCGAGGAAATGACGCGGACATAGTGGGCCTGGCGCGTCAGGCCCTGGCTGATCCGGATTGGTTCATCAAAGTTAAGCTCGGCTGCGGCGCTGAAATCAGACGTTGCACCTACACCAACTACTGCGAGGCTCTGGATCAGGCGCATAAGCAAGTCACCTGCAAACTTTGGGATCGAAAAGAGTTGAACGAGGCAGGAGTTAGTTTGGCTGAGGATGGACGGCGCAGATTGCTGGCGCCGGAGTGGCGGGCCTGACGGCTTCATGCGTGGGATGCCAGGCTTTGCACTACGCCGGCTTCTGTAATAAACGTGTAGTTCCTCTCAATGATAAGGTCGTACACCGTTTCATTGACCGTTATGTGATCTACTTCCTCGATGGATTGGACTCTTCCCTGTGCGCTTGCAATCAATAGGTCACCCGCCACGAGCTCTTCCGCTCTTCGCCATGCATGTTTTTCAGGCGTCTGCTCATCTGAATCTGACGAGCCTGAGGACAGATATTGCGAGATCTCCAGCAGCACGCCTTTCAGATCACTGAATATCCTTTCATTCGAAAATCGCAGGGCTTTGACCCCGGCAACAGTCAATTGCCGATGCCGAATACCATCGGACCAGCGCGCCTGCTGAGAGCTGTGGACAGACCCATCAACCTCTATCGCTAAATGTTTCTCCGGACAATAGAAGTCAGCAATGTAGTGGTTACCTAAGGGATGTTGTCTGCGAAACTTTGCTCCGCACATCCGCCGACCACGAAGACACTCCCAAAGGAGTTTTTCTGCGGATGTTGCATCCTTTCGTAACTCTCGCGCTAACTGAGGAAGTAATGCGCTGACACCACCCAGATCATGATGAATCTGAGCCGTTTTGCCCCTCCCCGCCCGCGGGGAGGGGTTGGGGGTGGCGTAGTTCGGCGTCGCCTCCTCTCCCCCCAACCCCCTCTCCGCGGGCGGAGAGGGGGCAAGGAATTGTTGGTCAGGAGTAACCCAAACCATGGTCGGGTTTTCTTTCAGTCGTATTCCAATAAGCCTTCCGACATGCGGTCGGTGTTGTAAGCCGATGACTCGTTGCAGACTATGCCGATGGGTCCAAACAAAGTCTCCCGCTTGAATCTCTTCGACAGGCTTCCACCCGTTTTCAGTCTTCACTCTCGTCCCACGGCGAAAGCACTTTCCCATTTTCCAAGTCTCGTATTCAGCCACAAACTCCGCATCCCGGCGACGCAAACTCTCACGGTCAACTTTCCCGCTACGCGTCATCAGCATATACGCCAACTCAAGCGGATTCAGGTGCATGTAGTCTCGCGCGTGCTCGAACCAGATCATGCTGTCCTGCGCGGCAGCCTGATACTCCTCGATGATCGGCTTACGTACTCGTTCAAATTCCTGCAGCGCTGATAACACGGTCGATCGTTCACCAAAGCACTTGTGCAGCGCGATAGCATCCTCAAAAGCGAGCTTGGTTCCCGAACCGATAGAAAAGTGTGCGGTGTGCAATGCATCGCCAAGTAGCACTACGTTTTCATGAGTCCAGTGGGCATTCTTCACCAGCAGGAAATTGATCCACTTTGAATTGTTGGACAACAACGGATGGTTTCCCAGGTCCTGCTGGAAAACTGCTTCCAGGTTGCGTCGCGTTTCTTCTTCCGTCATCTCCGCGAAGCGCGCCGTGGTCCAGGTCTGCTCGTCGCATTCCACGATGAACGTGCTGGTTGACTCATTGAATTTGTAGGAATGTGCCGCGAAAACTCCCGCAGCATTCTCACGAAACGTAAGCGTTAAACCATGGAACAACTGGCGTGTGCCGTACCAAATATATTTGTTGGTCCGTACACTCAGTTCCGGTTGAAAGGTCTGGGCATAAACGCGGCGCACCGTGCTGTTCACGCCATCGGCGCCAATCAGTAGCTCCGAATTGGCGCGCAACTCTTCCCCCTCAGCGTCCGAGAGATCGCTATGAAACCTTAGCTGAACACCGAGCTGAACACACCGCCGGTGCAGGATCCGCAGCAGATCCAGGCGTGCGATGCCGGAAAAATGATTGCCATGAATCGAGATCTTTTCATGACGATGCACGACGTCAACGTTGTCCCAGGTTTGGAAGTTTTGCGTGATTTCGTGAAACGATTCTTCATCGGCCTCTTTCAAGTTGGCGAGGGTCTTGCCAGAGAAAACCACGCCCCAGCCGAATGTGTCATCGGGGCCGTTGCGCTCATGAATTGTAATTTCGTGATGCGGATAGGCCTTTCGCGAAAGGATGGCGAAATAAAGTCCCGCTGGTCCGCCGCCAATAATGCTGATCTTCATTTCGCTAATAAACGAAGCCCGACCGTTAGGGAGGGCTCTAACAATTCAGCCTTAACAATAAAGCCCTTCATTACGGGCGGGCCGCAGTTCGTTCCCGTCCGATCTCATCCAGGGCAGCTCCCAATCGTTCCAGTCCGACGTTAAAGCTCTCCGGCTCGCAACAAATTCCGATGCGAATGTGTTGTGGCATCTCAAAAAACCGGCCCGGGACAATCGCCGTTCCATACTTCTCATGTAGCAAATCGCAAAGCGCTTCGACGTTGCCAGAACGCACCAGCGGAAACGAGGTTGTGCCAAAGTCGGTGCGCACGGCCTGAAGGTCGTCGCGAGCATCAAGAAATTTACTCAGGGAAGCACGATTGGTTTCGAGAATTTGCTTCGCTCGTGCGATCACTTTGCTTAAGCGTTCCAACGCCACGACACTCAGGCGTTCGGTTGGATGCGGTCCGACGCCCTCGAAAATGTCTTTGAAGCGCCACAACTGTTGCGCCAATCCAGGCTCGGCCAGAATCCAACCGCAGCGCAGACCGCTCAAACCGTAGCCCTTCGTCAAACTACTGGTCGCGACGAACTCTGGGCCGAGATGAACACATGACGGCGGCGCCTGCTCAAACAACGCCTCGAGATACACTTCATCGATCAAAACCCTCGCGCCTACTGACTGCGCCAGCGTACCAATCTGCGCCAACGTCTCATTGTCAATCAGCACGCTACTGGGATTATGCATGTTGGTAAGAACCACCAAACGCGTAGCCGGGGAAATCTGTTTAGCGATGGCTTCAACCTCGACGCGAAAGCCTTCGCTAAAGTGACGCGGAAATCGTTTTATCTTTGCCCCGAGATATTCGGCGATCGCCAGCAGAGGTTCGTAAGTCGGCTCTTCAATCAGAACTTCATCACCATGGTCCAGCAGCGCTGCCATGGCCAGATGATTCGCCATCGAAGTTCCACCCGAAACTGTGACGATCATTTCCGCCGGAACCTTACAGTGCGCCGCCAGTGCGTCGACCAGCGGCGGGTAGCCATAGGCATTTGGACCAAACAATTCCAGATCCGAAAGTTGCACATCCAGCTCGGCCAACGGCAGATTCAACACGCCGCTAAGCGCCAGATCATATTTCACTTTCGGCCGCGTCTTGGCGTAATGCATGTAGGAAGATTGATTGATCATGTCCGCTAAATCTTTCCCGGAACATTGAATTTCCCGCGCCAAATCAGATAGACCGGCAAACCAGCCAGCATGATTCCCAAGCCAATCGCGCTGTTGCGCGGGTATTTGTAAATGGTGCTCAGAACCACCGCCAGGCAGGCCAGAATGAAAAAGATTGTCGTCAATGGATGGCCCGGGATTCGGAAAGTCGCCGCTCCATCCTTATTTCGATCGCGCATGCGAAACACGAACACACACATCGCGGTTAAGGCGAAAAACACAACATCCACCGACACTACGTAATTCAGAATTTGTTCGTATTTGCCGGAAAGCGCAATCACGATCGCCATCACGCCTTGTAAGGCAATTGCCACGGCCGGAACTCGCGCCCGATTCAATTTGGCCAGGCCCCGAAAGAATACGCGGTCCTGGGCCATCGCAAAATAAACCCTCGGCGCGGTCAGCATGCTCTGACTGAGAAACCCGAGCGTCGAAACTGCGATCCCAATCGCGATGAAGCGTGCTCCTCTTTCACCGAGGGCCAGGCGCATTACAGCCGAAGCCGGCGTCTTAGTCTGCGCCAAACCATCAGCGCCCAGCGCCATGACGTAGACAAAGTTTACTGAAAGATAAACGGCGATGACGCCCAGTACGCCGAGAAGCAAACCGCGCGGCAGGTTCTTCTGCGGGTCACGCACTTCGCCGGCGACAAAGCACGACGTTTGCCAGCCACCGTAAGCGAATTGCACCGGAATCAATGCGGCGCCAAAGGCCGTCAGCAAAGGCCACACGTCCGACGAACCGCCAGCCACCGTCACAATTCCCGTTGGCTGCGTGCTGCTCACCGTTAATCCCCACACGACCAGAACGCCGATCGCGATTAGCTTCAAAATCATGAAGACGCTCTGGGTCGTGCTTCCCGCCCGGACGCCGAGACAGTTGATTATTGTCAGCGCGCTGAGGGCCAGCACCGCCACAATCGCCGCGCTGCGATCTCCGCCTGCGAAGTGGCCCACCTCCAGAAAATATTTCGCGAACGTGATCGCGACCGCAGCCATGCCTCCGGTTTGAATCACCAGCAACAGCGCCCAGCCGTAAAGAAAAGCGATGGAAGGATGAATCGCGTCGCGCAAATATATGTATTGGCCGCCGGAGGCTGAGGTTTGGGAAGAGAGCTCCGCGTAAATGAAGGCCCCCGCCAACGCAATCAGACCGCCGACGGCCCAGGCGGCCAGAATCAGGATCGTCGAGTGTACCTGTTGCGCGACGACGTAGGAGTTAATGAAGATGCCGGAGCCGATGATGCCGCCCATCACCAGCATCGCGGTATCGAACAGGCCGAGCCGGCGCGCCAGGGCCTGATCCGGTTGGCTCATTCCTTCGTTGGTAGGAGCGGCAGTGGGCAATGAAGTGGCGCAGACTACTTCAACAGTTGATTCGCAATGACCAGCTTCTGAATTTCGGAAGTGCCTTCGTAGATTCGCAGGGCGCGCACATCGCGATAGAGCCGTTCTACCACGCTGCCGCGAACCAGGCCGGCGCCGCCATGAATTTGCACCGCGCTATCGATGATGCGGCCGGCAGCTTCGGTGGCAAAGAGTTTAGCTTCGCTTGATTCCCGCGAGGAACGGTCTCCAGGATCTTGGTCTTTCAAATACGCGGCGCGATAAACCAACAACCGTGCGGCATCCAGGTCAGTTGCCATCTCAGCCAGCTTCGCCTGGATCATTTGATTGTTCGATAAAGGTCGCCCGAACTGTTGCCGGGTACGCGCGTAGGCGATGCTTTCATCAAGCGCTCGGCGCGCCAAGCCACAGGCTGCAGCGCCTACGCTAGCGCGAAAAGTGTCAAGCGTCTGTAAAGCCAGACGCAGTCCATCGCCTTCGGCCCCGATCATATTGTCCGCGGGCACGTGACAATTCTGCAGCTCGAGTTCGCCGATAGGATGCGCCGCTAACATCTGCGTCCGCTCGCGAACAGCAAAGCCTGGCATGCGCGCGCCGATCACGAACGCCGACAGTTCGGCGCGACCATCGGTTCGCGTGCCCGTTCTGACAAAGACAGTGTAGAAGTCGGCGATGCCGGCGTTTGAAATGAAACGTTTGCTACCGTCGATGACGTAGGCGTCGCCTTCGCGCCGGGCAGTGGTTTTGATTCCAGCCACATCGGAGCCGGCCTCAGCCTCAGTTAAAGCGAACGCTGCGATTGCTTTTCCACTCGACGCCCGGTCCAACCAGAAATCACGCACATGTTCAGTGGCAGCGAGGCTGATTGGATACGTGCCCAGTCCCTGCATGACGAACGCGAGGTCTGCGAGCGCTGATGAATAAGAAAGGGCTTCACGAATGATGCAGAACGAGCGCAGGTCGAACGATTGGCCGGGAGTGGCCACGGCAAAGCGCAACAGCCTGGCTTCAACCAGAAGGCCCAGGTAAGCGCGAAAGTGTTCGTCAAGACTGGCGTCTTCGTCGTGGGCCTGCGGCTCAATCTCAACCTGAGCGAACGACGCCGCGCTTGTCGCCAGCGCGCGCTGCTCAGCGGAGAAGAACGGGGTTGTCTCGATGAATCGATCCATCAGTTATGTCGGAACCGCCTGCCGTAGCGGGCGGGCACTCCGATTGCGGAATGCGGATTTCGGATTGCAGATTAAGCGATGACTCGTCCCTGCTTCTTCAATCCGCCCTCTGCAATTTGTAATCAGCAATCGTCAGGCCCGCCCGCTATCGCAGGCGGTTCTGACAACTCGCTACTTGAAGGCCGGTGAACGTTTTTCTACGAACGCATCGTACGCTTCGCGAAAATCCGTGTGCTCCATGCAAAGCGCCTGGGCCTGGGCCTCGCTCTCCAGCGCGGTCGCCAGGTCCATGTGCATTTCCCGATTGAGCATCTCTTTGGTCTTAGCCAGCGCGAATGCCGGTCCACTCGCTAAGCGCTCCGCAAATTCTTTCGTAGCCGCCGAGAGCTGTTCAGCCGGGACAACTCGATTATACAAGCCTATCGCCGCCGCCTCCGTCGCAGAAATGAAATCGCCGGTCATCAATAATTCCGTCGCCTTGGCCAGGCCGACAACGCGCGGCAACAAATAGGCCGCACCCATGTCGGCGCCGGACAGTCCAACCTTCACAAACAGAAACGCAATCTTCGCGGCCTCACTGGCCATACGGATATCGGCAGCCAGCGCGATGCAGGCGCCGGCGCCGGCCGTCGTACCATTAAGACTGGCAATCACCGGTTTGGGGAGCGAACGAATATTCTTGATCAATTCGCAAGTCATTCGCGTGAAGTCGAGCAAGCCCTTCATGTCGCGCGCGAACAACTCGCCGATGATGTCATGAACGTCCCCGCCCGAACAGAACGCTTTTCCGGCGCCCGTGATAACTACGACCCGAACGTCCTTTTCATCCCGCAGCGCGGCGAACGTTTCCGTTAACTCACGATAAACTTCGAACGTGATCGCGTTCAAACGTTCGGGACGATTGAGAGTGATGGTGGCGATGCCCTTATCACTCACTTCATAAAGGAAGCTGGTTGGAGAAAGCATGATAACTAGCGCAGTTGCCTGCGACTCACAAGAGCGGGGGCAAGCCCCCCTTCCTCACTGCAAGTCATCCGAATTGAGTCAGATCCTCTTGCATTGAAGTTCAACTAAGAACACTTGCAGTCGGGAAGGCGGGCTTGCCCCCGCCCGTGCCCGTGCAGTCCGCGCTCTACAAAACAGCAATGCCCTCAATCTCAACCTTAGCCCGGTCATCCAGCAAGCTCTTCACTTCAACCAACGCCATCGCGGGAAAATGCTTGCCCATGTGCGCCCGGTAGCGCTCGCCGACTTCGCGCGTTCGCACTTTGTATTCCGGCTTATCCGTCACGTAGATGACGAGTCGCGCAATCTGTTCGGCCTTCCCGCCAGCAGCCTTGACGACGGCAATCACATTTGCAAGTGCTTGATCGAACTGCGCCACAAAATCATTGCTAACGATCTGCTGGCGCTGGTCCCAACCGATCTGGCCGGCAATGAATAACAGGCGTCCGCCGGATTCAGTCAGGACGCCGTTTGCATACCCGCGCGGCGCTCCCAGCGTTTCAGGATTGATAAAAGTAAATGGCATCTGTGGGCTTACCAAGTACAGAGTGCCTTAATACAGCACACTGCCGCCGTCTACGTTGATAGCCTGACCGTTAATGCCGCGGCCATCTTCCGAAGCCAGCAGTAACGCCAGCGTTGCAACTTCTTCCGAAGTTACGAGGCGGTTCTGCGGGCTCATTCGTTTCAGAGCCGCGAGGGCATCGTCGGCATTCTTCCCAGTCTTCGCCGTAATGTTTTCGATGCCCCGCGATGTCATTTCCGTGTCTACGTAGCCCGGGCAGATTGCGTTCACGGTAACACCCTTAGCCGCAACCTCGAGGGCCACACTTCGCGTCAGGCCTAACACACCATGTTTCGACGCCGAGTAAGCCGCGATGTACGGTGCGCCCGTCTTGCCGGCAATCGAAGCCACGTTGATGATACGGCCCCACCCAATCGCAACCATCTCCGGCACAGCGGAGCGCATGCAGAAAAAAGTTCCGCTCAGGTTGATCGCAATATGCCGCTGCCAAAGTTCGTCGCTGGTCTTATCTACCGTAGCGCTCTCCGCAATCCCGGCATTGTTAACCAGAATGTCCGGGCCGCGACCAAATTTTTCCCTGACTTGCGAAAACATCGCTTGCACGCTGGTGGGGTCAGCGACATCGCACGAAACTGGAATAGCGACTGCGCCGCCATCGCTCAATTCCGCTGCGACACTCTCGATCTGGTCCACGCTCCGAGCTGCCACAACTACGGATGCACCCTCCGCCGCAAACGCGAGGGCAATCGCGCGCCCAATTCCGCGACCACCACCCGTGATCAGAGCTAGTCGGTCCTTGAGTCTCATGAAAGCCGCGGGGCAAACGTCCTTGTCAGTACCGCCCGCGGTAGCGGATGGGTTAGCACTCCAATGGCGACACCCGCTACCGCGGGCGGTACTGACAGCACGATGGTTCAGCACCCAGTAAACTTCGGTGGTCGTTTTTCCAAAAACGCGCGCACACCTTCCCTGGCATCCTGCGATTCGAAACAACGGGCCTGGGCTTCCATCTCAAATTGCAGCATGCGTTCCAGGCTTTCACTCTGGCCAAGATAAACGGCTTGCTTGGCCAGGGCGATAGGATCGGGAGGCGAATCGCGCAAACGCTCAGCCAGCCTTCTTGTCTCCGCTTCCAATTCTTCGTCCGGCACGACCCGATTTACCAGGCCAAGGCGCAGGGCTTCCGCCGCGTCGATCGTATCGCCCAGAAAGAAAAGTTCGCACGCTTTGTTCGGCGATACGAGCCGCGACAAGAAATACGTACCACCCCAATCGGGATGCAGACCGACGCGCACAAATGATTGGGTAAAGGTCGCGCTGGCCGCGGCGATGCGCAGATCACAAGCGAGCGCCAGGTTACAGCCCGCGCCGGAAGCCAGGCCGTTTACCGAAGCTATCACCGGCTTTGTCATGTCGCGGATTGCCGTCACGACGCGGCGCGCCGCGCCCAACAAGCGCGCAAATTCCTCCGCATCGTCACGCTCCATCAATTCCGCCATCGCAGTGACGTCGCCGCCGGCGCTGAACGCTCGCCCGGCGCCAGTGATGATTACGGCGCGCACGGCGCGGTCGCTACCGGCGCGCTCAAGCGCCTCAGCCAGGTCCCGCCGCATGTGTCCGATAAACGCATTCAACTTCTCAGGACGATTCAGCGTGATGGTGACGATGCCGGAATCTTCAGCGACAGTTAAATGTTCGTACGGCATATTCGTTCGAATTTGGCCTTATTTCCCCGTAAACTTTGCCGGCCGCTTCTCGACGTAAGCGTCCAACCCTTCGCGCGCGTCGGCTGATTGAAACAACTGTTGCTGCAGTTCTCGCTCCAGCGCCAAGGCTGATTCGAAGGGAATCTCACTTCCAGTTTGCACCGCCCGTTTGATCCGGCCCACTGCCAGGCTGGCTTTTTGCGGCGTGGTGAATTGCCGCGCGTATTCCAACACTTGCCCCATGAATGCCGCGGCAGTGTCCGCTACGTAAAGTCGATCAATCAGACCTAGTTCGCGTCCGGCGGCAAAATCAATTAGTTCACCGGTGGCCATCATCTCAATCGCGCGAGACTTACCGACAATCCGTACCAGCCGTTGGGTTCCTCCGGTGCCCGGCAATACGCCCAACGAAACCTCCGGCAAACCCATCTTCCCCGCGTCTTGCCGCGCAATTCTCAGGTCCGCCGCCAGCGCAACTTCCAATCCTCCACCTACGCAGTGCCCGTTGATCGCTGCAATCACCAGCTTCGGAGTTTGCTCCAATCTCAACAGCGTTTCATTCGCATGCAGACAGAAATAATATTTGAACTCCGGCGTGACGCTCGAAAGCATCTTGATGTTGGCGCCGGCGCAAAAGAACTTCTCGCCGCTGCCCGTGATCACGATGACCTGCGCGCCTTCATCCATCCGCGCAGCAAGAATAGCCGCGTCCAACTGCTGCATCATTTCGTAGCTGTACGTGTTCGCCGGCGGATCGTCCAGTGTGATGACGGCCACACCGCTCTCAACGCGATAGGCCACTAACTGCTTCACTTCGCCGGAATCTTCCTGAACTTTCGCTTCTGCTTCTGCCATATTCAAACCTTACTTTGTCTTTGCCGCAGGTGAAGCGGTGCTCGCCGCCTCCGGTTTCGCTGCGATTGATGGATCAACCTTCGCGCCCGCCTGACGCAACATTTGTTCAATTTCCTTGTTGCGCAGAAGGATCGCAAACTCGAGGGCGCTCGTCCCATCTACCTTCTTTGCATTCACGTCGGCGCCTTTATCAATCAGCAGCCTGACGACATCCGCGTGCTGCCAGTAAGCCGCTTCGATCACTGGCTGCCGACCGTCTTTGTCTCGTGCGTTGACGTTCACGCCTTTTTCCAACAGCTCTTTAACGGCGCTGACGTCGCCCTTCTCACAAGCCCGCAACAGCGCCGCTTCCGGTTCGGAAATCGCCGGGTTCGTTGCGGGCGTCGCGACAACTGGCGGCGGAGTTGCTTTTGCCGGAACTGCTGTCGGCGCGGGCGGCTGGCTGCAAGCGCCTAACCCAGACAGCAGCACAAACAAAACCAATCCCTTTCGACCACCTGGCATCGCTTGTCCCCTTCTAAAGTTGTTTCCGAATGCGATGAAACTACGAATGCGCGTTGTCGGTTTGCTGTGGCGCGCGCCAGACGCTAAGGCGCTCTGTTGCTTTTGCCGGTTCTCCACCGAACCGTTCTGCACTCACGTCTCCGAGAAAGCCGGACAGAAAAAGGCGCATGATGTTCCGCACCACCTGATCCACCGAAAGCTTTCCGCGCGGGTCGTACCAATTGTAAATCCAGTTCATCATTCCGAACAGAGCGTAAGTTGCCACCGTCAAATCGATCGCCGGCTGCTGTCCCTGCAGTTGTTGCGCTTCGCTCAGAATCCCGCGCGCGATTTTGGTATATTTTTGTTTCTTACCGGAAACCCGAGCGTGCAATTCTGCCTCGAGCGACTCGGCTTCGTGCGACAGGACCTTCATCTCCGCCATGTTCGCGGCAAAAAACGACAAGTGATTCTCAATGAATATGCGCAGCTGCTCGATCGGATCGCCGGTTTCGCGCAGACGTTCTTCCAGCCGTTCCACCACGCGGGCAAAACAATTGTCCTGAATCAGAAACAGCAACTCTTCCTTCGACCTGCAATAGTGATAAAGCCCGGCCAGGCTCACTCCGGTCGCCCGCGAAATGGCGCGCATGGAAGTGGAATGATAGCTCTTCTCAGCAAAAATCTGCGCAGCGTTACGGAGAATGAACTCCAGCTTCTGATCGTGGCGCGAAAGATCTTGCATAAGAGAGGGGGTGCTTTGAACTTGGTGCTTTGCCATTTGGCCTTTGATTCCGGATACCGTTTAGAGTCGGGCTACTGCCCGACCGAGCGGGCGGTAGCCCGCTCCTAAACCGAGGCAGGATCAACTCAACTTGGACCAGCGAGCAAAGATCAAAGTACAAAGATCAAAGCACGTGTTTTATAAACGAACGTACTCAAATTCGAACGGCTTACCTTTAACTCCGGCCGCCGGCGGCGCGATCCAGCTCGCAATCTTGCCCGGCTCTGTTACCGGATGCATCAAGCTGCGCACGAATTCTCGATCCTCCATCGTGGGCAGCCAGTCTGCTTTGCGGGACTCAAATTCTTCCTTCGAAATGAGGTAGCCGTCGATGTCGAAAGAATGAAGCGCATACTCGCCGACGTGACGATGAAAACGCGTGCTGGGAAGATAGAGTTTTTCCGATACGCCAGCTTCACTCAGATACTTATTCCAACGCGCGAGGGCGCGCTCAGAATCCTTGACATACTCCTGACGCAAGACTTCATTCAGCGCATTGCGCAGCGGAACTTCGCGCGGTTTCAATTGCCCTTCCTCAACCGCCATCATCGTGTACATCTCATTCGCGGCCGAATGCTCTTCGTACTTTCGTTGTTCCTGATACCGCCCCTTCAGACCGGCTGCAAAGAAATCCGCCGAGTTTGAGCTGATCTCTCCGCCAAATAAATCCAGCGAGTAGCTGTACCAGAAGTTGATATACCGTTGCACGATATCGAGCGGAATGCCGCCCAGCGCGCGCACGTCACCGTCCTTGCTTTCGCGCATGAGCTGTCCGGTGCGCTTAACCACGCGACCGATGCCTGTCTCGCCGACGAACATGTGATGCGCTTCTTCAGTAAGCATGAACTGGCACGTGCGCGCCAGAGGTTCAAAGCCTGACTCAGCCAGCGCGGACAATTGATACTTACCATCACGATCCGTGAACATCGTGAAGCAGAAAAAGTTAAGCCAGTCATCGCACGGTTGATTAAACGCTTCGAGGATGCGCGGCTTGTCCGGATTGCCGCTGCGCCTTTCGAGCAAAGCATCCGCCTCGTCGCGGCCGTCGCGCCCGAAATACCGGTGCAGCAGATAGACCATGGCCCAGAGATGACGGCCCTCCTCCACGTTCACCTGAAACAGGTTGCGCATGTCATAGAGCGAGGGACAGGTTTTGCCGAGTTCGCGCTGTTGCTCGACCGAAGCCGGCTCAGTATCACCCTGCGTCACGATGATGCGGCGCAGAGAGTTGCGAAACTCGCCGGGCACTTCCTGGTAAGCTGGCTGCCCATAGTTATCGCCAAAGCCAATCTTCGCGTCGGCCTTCGCGGGCTCAAGGAAAATGCCCCAGCGATAATCGGGCATCTTCACATAATCAAAGTGGGCCCAACCCTCCGGCTCGACGCTGATGGCCGTGCGCAGGTAAACGTCCTTCTGCTGAAACCCGTCGGGTCCCATCTCACACCACCAGTCGAGATAGTTCGGCAGCCACTTCTCAAGCGCGCGCTGCAGTTTTTTGTCTTCGGAAAGATTTACGTTGTTGGGAATGCGGTCGTATAAATTCATGATCAGTTATCAGTTATCAGTCATCAGTTTTTAGACTCGTAACAGGTGTAAAACTGAGTAGCACATCCCGAACGTATCGGTGCCGGCGGCTCCGCCGCCTGATGTGCGGAAAGGCTATGCCTTTCCGTTCGAACCACTCTAGCTTTGGGCTGCGCCCAAAGTGGGGCGCAGCCCCATTCACTCCAAGCACCATCGGAAGGCCGCAGGCCTTCCGCACATCAGGCGGCGGAGCCGTCGCAGTCCCAGAGGCCCGCCTTCACATAACTAGCTGCACAAACCAAAATCTCTCTATCAACGCGATCCCATCTGAAAACTGAAAACCGAAAACTAAAAACTGCTTACGTCCGTTTGTAATCAAACTGCGCCTGTGTCGGTTTGCCGTAGTTTGTCAGAGCGCCCTGGGGACCGACCGCGTTCGGCCTTTGAAAGATCCAGTTCTGCCACGCAGTCAACCGTCCGAAAATTTTTGTGTCCATCGTCTCGGGGCCGGCGAAGCGCAGCGAGGCTTCCATGCCGGTTAAGGCATCGGGAGACAACGACGTCCGCTCCTCAATCGCCACGCGGATTTCGTCTTCCCAATCCAGATCGTCCGGAGCAAAAGTGATCAATCCCATTTCATCCGCAGCTTCGGTGTCCAGCTGGCCTTCGTGAGCAAGCACCTCAGCCGCTTTCTCCGGCTCCGCCTGGAAACGGGATTCCAGTCGCGTTAATCCGTTGCTCATCGGCAATGCACCGGCACTCAAATCGCCGACGGCTATTTCCACCTGCTGGTCAGGATTGTTGAGCATGTAGGTGCGGTCAGACGCCAGCGCCAGCTCGAATAGATTTCCGGCAAAACAACTTCCGGGCTCAATAATCGCGAAAAGACTTTTCGCCGTCAGATCCAAACGCCGTAGAACCCGTCCCATGTGCGCAATGATTTCCCGGATCAACCAGTGATCGCGATTGGCTGAAAGCGTCTTGTCGACCGCCAGCACTTCATTAATATCTCCTTCGGTGCGCAAACAGATCAGTCCGATTTCCGGCTCGTTCAAACGTAGGTGCAACAGCGCATCATCCAGTTCGCGATACGCTTGCAGTGCCCAATACTTGTCGGCCATCTGTTGAATCTCGTCCGGATTGACTGTCAGGCCGGCCTCCGGGCCACGCATCGTCAGATCCGCGTAACGCTGTTCGCGATTTAACTTAAGACGGAGGTACTCGTACTCGCGACCATCGTCATTCGCATTAAAGCTCAGCGGATTTAACTTGATGCCTTTGGGCGAACTCTCCGTTTGTGATGAAGAGTTAGTATTAGCGATCGAACTAACTCGCTCAGCCACCGCGTCCTGAAACTTGCTCGTAGGGAACGTGCCGTCGATCAGCCCCCATTCTTTTGCGCGCTTGCCTTTCAAACCTTCGGCCAGCGTCGAAAACACGTCGGCGCGATCGCGACGCACTTTTCGTTTGTCGACCAAACGAGTCAAACCGCCCGTCCCCGGCAGCACGCCCAACAACGGAACTTCAGGAAGTGACACGGCAGAGTTGCCGTCATCTACCAGGTAGATTTCATCGCACGCAATCGCCAGCTCGTAACCGCCGCCCGACGCCGTGCCGTTCAGCGCCGCCACGTACCTGCGTCCGGAGTGATGCGAATCGTCTTCGATTGAGCAGCGCGTCTCGTTGGTAAACTTGCAGAAGTTAACTTTGAAAGCGTGCGACGAAGTGCCCAGCATGTAAATGTTGGCGCCGGCGCAAAAGATGCGAGGCTTGAGGCTGGTCACTACGACCACGCGGACTTCCGGATGCTCAAAACGCAAACGCTGCACTGCGTCCGCCAACTCGATATCGACCCCCAGGTCGTACGAGTTCAGCTTAAGCTTGTAGCCTTCTGCGAGGGTGACGTCCTCCTGGACATCCATCGAAAGAGTTGCCACCGCGCCGTCGACACTGAGTTTCCAGTGTCTATATTGATCTGGTGACGTTTGAAAATTGATCATCCACAGAGCTTCCCTATTTGAGACTGGTTCGAACGTTCGTTCGGTTCAAATACTAACGGCCCGCAGTCCAATGGTCAAGTTCAGGGCCTTAGACGCAAAAGGACGCAGAGGTCCACGCGAAGAGGGTCAAAGTGAGGGTTGAGATTGAAAAGTGTTCCTTGCCTGCCCTCGCGTAAACCTCTGCGCCCTTTGCGTTAAAGCCTTCTTTCTCACAACACCGGCGTAACTGATTCCGGTTATTCGCGTGGTGGCCCCTTTCGTGACCTTGCCTTGACAGTTTTGCTTTGCCACGCGTAGGGTTTCAGCCTTCGGCGCATCAGCCAGCGGAGTTTTTTGCACTGCCGCCGCTAACGAGGAGGCGCATCTGTTCTGGTGAACGGCGCGGTCTTCAAAACCGTCAGTGAGACTGTGAGAACAGGCTCAGGTAGGTTCGATTCCTACACGCCTCCGCCAATGCCGATTGCGGAATGCGGATTTCGGATCGCGGATTCCCTATTGCACGTAGACTTTCATGAACCCGGAAGAGATGAAAACAAGAACGCGCGCATTTGCCTTGCGCGTTATTCGACTGGCAGAAGGTCTGCCAAACACTCCGACCGGAAACGTAATAAGAAACCAAATGATTCGTTGCGGCGCGTCAGTCGGCGCAAACTACAGAGCAGCGTGTAGAGCAAAGTCAAAACCAGATTTTATTTCGAAAATGAGTACGGTTGAGGAAGAAGCAGACGAGACCACTTACTGGATCGAATTGGGCATTGATGCTGCTTTGATGGATCAGAAAAGAGTGCAGGCACTACACAATGAAGCGACGGAGATCCTAAAGATCATCGTTTCTTCTATCAACACTGCGAGAGGTAGAAAGCGGACGTAACGCATTAATCCGCATTCCGAAATCCGCATTCCGAAATGCTCACTGATTGGGTTGCATTGAACATGACCTCCGGCGTGGGGCCGCGGACTGCGGTCAAACTGCTGGAGCACTTCGGCTCGGCGGAGGCCGTCTTCGGCGCCAGCCGCGCAGAAATTGAGCGAGTGAAGTTGCTGCCTGAGGCTGTCGATAGTTTGATCGCCCGTGAGGCCCATGCCAAAGCAGAAGGCGAGATCGAAGAAGTTCGCAAATTGGGTGGAGACATCCTGATACTGGATGATGGTGTTTATCCTTCGCTGCTGCGGGAAATCTATGATCCGCCGGTTGTCCTTTATGTAAGAGGAGCATGGTCGGAATGTTTCGATCAGCCTTGCATTGCCATTGTTGGCTCACGGAAATGTTCGACCTACGGGCAGAACTCCGCGCTGATGTTGTCGCGAGAGTTGGCACAAAGGGGCGTGACGATCGTTTCGGGGCTGGCGCGCGGGATTGATGCTTCCGCTCATCGTGGCGCCCTCGAAGGCGGTGGACGCACGGTGGCCGTCATGGGGACGGGTTTGGACCAAACCTATCCGCGCGATCATCAGAAGTTGGCCCAGCAGATCCTGGATGGTGGCGGCGCCCTGGTTTCGCAGTTTCCTCTCGGCACGCCGCCGGTGTCGGAAAACTTTCCCTACCGAAATCGCGTCATAAGCGGTTTGAGCCTGGGGGTGGTAGTAATCGAAGCGGCGGAGAATTCGGGTTCGCTGATTACGGCGCGGCTGGCGATGGAACAGAACCGGGAAGTGTTCGCCCTGCCGGGAAACATAACCTCGCGAACGTCATTCGGCACGAACTATTTAATTAAGGGCGCCGGGGCCAAGTTGGTCCAACAATGGCAGGATGTGGCGGCGGAGCTGCCACCGCAAATAGCCGCGCGAATATTGCCGCCGCCGGTAGCGCGCAAGGACCGCGGAAAGGGCCTGATGAACCAGTTAGCCCTCACTCCGCAGGACCTGTCGGAAACGGAGCGCACGGTTTTCAAGTTGCTTTCTCCCGACAACCCGGCGCACATTGATGCCCTGGTGGAAACCAGCCGGCTTTCAGTTTCGCAGTTAACTGGTACTCTGCTGACCCTGGAGATGCGCGAGTTGGTGCGAGCACTGCCGGGAAAATGTTTTGTTCGGAAAATGTAGTTCAGTGGAAATAGTTTAAATGGCAAAGAACCTGGTCATCGTGGAATCGCCGGCCAAGGCGAAGACAATAAATAAGTATCTGGGCAGCGACTTTCTGGTGAAAGCCTCCATCGGTCATATCAAAGATCTGCCTGCCAAGGGTCTGGGCGTCGATATTCAAAATAATTTTGAGCCGACTTATGAAGTAATTCCGGATACCAAAAAGAGAAACAACAAGAAAATCGTCGCCGAGCTGAAGAAGGCCGCCAAAGAAGCCGAAGCAATCTACCTGGCCGCTGACCCGGATCGCGAAGGCGAGGCCATTTGCCAGCATCTGGCCGAAGAGATTGTTCCTAAAAAGCCGAAGAAGCCCGCTTTCCGCGTGATGTTCAACGAGATTACGAAACGCGCGGTCAACGAAGCTTTCGATCATCCGCGCCAGATTGATTCCGATCTGGTGGATGCCCAGCAGGCCCGGCGCGTGCTCGATCGGCTGGTGGGCTACAAGGTTTCGCCGCTGTTGTGCCGCACAGTCGGTGGCAGGCTAAGTGCCGGTCGTGTGCAATCAGTGGCGCTCCGCATGGTGGTTGAGCGCGAACGCGAGATCGAAAAGTTCATCAAGAGTGAGTATTGGACCGTTACCGCGAATCTGGCCGGCAAACTCCCACCCGCCTTTGATGCGCGGCTCTGGAAAGTCGGAGAGAAAACTGTTAAGACCAGCGGCTTTGAAGAGGAAATTAAGAAGAACGAATTCCTGATTGGCAATGAGGCCACCGCCGGCGAGATCGTCGACGAAGCAAAGGCCCAATCGTTCCAGGTCAGCGAAGTTACGACCAAGGAACGTAAGCGTAATCCGGTCCCGCCGTTCATCACTTCAAAATTGCAGCAGGAAGCAGCCCGCAAACTCGGCTTCTCAGTGAAGAAGACGATGATGCTGGCCCAGAAACTTTATGAAGGCATCGACATTGGCGCCGAGGGCGCGGTCGGTCTAATCACCTACATGCGTACTGACTCTACGCGGGTTTCCGACGCGGCCCTGCAGGAGGTGCGCGATTTTGTATCGGCGCAATATGGCGCCAATTATTTGCCGGACAAACCTGTTCACTATCGTTCCAAGAAAGACGCCCAGGACGCGCACGAAGCGATCCGGCCCACCGATGTCGCGCGCACGCCCGACGCGATTGCGCAGTACCTGAATAAGGAAGAGCTGAAACTCTATCGCTTGATCTGGCAACGTTCAGTGGCTTCACAGATGATGCCGGCGCTGTTCGATCAAACGACGATTGATATCCAGGCGGGACGTTTCATCTTTCGCGCCAGCGGTTCAGTGCAGAAGTTCGATGGTTTTCTGAAGGTCTACCAGGAAGGTCGCGACGAAAAGACGGAAGACGAGGACGAGGCGGAGCGCACCCTTCCGTTAGTCGCCAAAGGTGAAATGCTGTCGTTGAACGCAATCACACCGGATCAACATTTCACCGAACCACCGCCGCGCTTCACGGAAGCAACGCTGGTAAAAGCACTCGAAGAAAAAGGCATTGGCCGGCCGTCAACCTACGCCGCCATCATGACCACCATTCAGGACCGCGAGTATGTAGAAAAGATCCAGGGCCGTTTCCATCCCACCACGCTCGGCAAGACCGTCAACGATTTGCTGATCGACGGCGGGTTCGGCGACCTCTTTAATGAAACTTACACGGCGCGGATGGAAGGCGAGCTCGACTCGATCGAGGAAGGCAAACTGAAATGGACCGATGCGCTGAGCGAGTTTTATGGCAAGTTCAAGACCGACCTGGACAAGTTCGAAGTCTACATCAAGACGCTTAAGGAAGAGGACAAGCCCACTGAAGAGATTTGTTTGAAGTGCAACACGCCCGGCATGGTCCAAAAATGGGGCCGCTTCGGCAAGTATCTGAAGTGTTTGGAATGCGGTGCGACGCGCGATCTCGAACCCGCGCCCAGCGGAAATGGCGATGCGGCGACTGACACTGCGAGTGGTACGGCCGAACCCGACGAACCGGAATCTTGTGAACTGTGCGGTAAGCCGATGCAGCTAAAGCGCGGGCGCTTTGGCCAGTTTCTCGGCTGCACCGGCTATCCGGAATGTCGCAATATACGCAAGATTGCCAAGTCCGGTGTAGTGGCGCCGGCCCCCGTTATGCTTGATGAAAAATGTCCGGTTGATGGCGCGCAGATGGTCAAACGGTTCGGGCGTTTTGGCGAGTTCACGGCCTGTTCGAATTATCCCAAGTGCAAATACATCAAGCGCGAAACTACCGGCGTCGCCTGTCCGAAACCGGGCTGCAAAGGCGAGCTCGTGGTGAAGAAGTCAAAGCGGGGAAAACTTTTTTATGGTTGTTCCGAATATCCAAAGTGCGATGCCGTTTACTGGGACAAGCCGGTAATGGAATCCTGCCCGCAATGCAAGGCGCCGTTTCTGCTGGAGAAGACAACCAAGAAGGGCACCACCCGCCACTGCGCCAATGAAGACTGCGACTATAAGGCTGAGGTCTCACCTGCTCCGGCCGAAATGTGATCTAAACCGCTCGCCCTATCGGAGGGCCGCCCCTACAATTCGGTCCCCCACGCATTTAGCTTAGCTCTTTGGAGTGCGCTGACCTGTCAGCGCTTTTTCTTTCTCGCGTGCGGCGGCGAGCCGGCGCGAACGAAAGCGGCGACAGGTCGCCGCACTCCAAAGAGCTTGGCTATCTTCGTAAATACTTGAAGAAGACGGGGCGGACACGGAGGGCCGCCCCTACCGAACTACCCCGCCGGACACGCCGTCTAACTCCCCTCATGCTAAAATCAAAACATGATGCAGACGGTCATTGTTCTCGCGTTCTCCCTCATGTTTGCAACGAGCGCAACGGACGGCCAGACTCGTCGCCCGCAAAAACGCGCCGCTCATTCGACGCGACTTAATTGCCTGCCGCCGGGAATTAGTTTGACTGAACCGGTGTCGTACGGAAGGAAAGAGCCGGCCACGCTTACCGTGCAGAAAAGACTGAGTCAGATGGGAGCCCAGTGCCGTAGTGGAAAACTCGTGGACCGCAAACGCCGCGAGATCCGCTTTCACCGGCCATCCTGCTGGGGCAATCCACCCGCCGATTACCAGGAGATTCAGCAGCGCGAGCATGCGGAATTGCAACAACTACAGAAGCGTTACACCGTGATCGTCTTTGGGTGCAACCCGATGATTCAGTAACGCATCGACTTACCGAACCAGGATTTTCCATGATCAATTTTCGTCATCATCGTGTCCTTTACCTTGTCGCGGGAATGGCGGTTATCACCCTGTCGGTCATGCCGCTGATGTTCTCCGCCAGTTGTCGCAGCTTGCAACAGACACCGGCTGAACTGAAGGCGCGTGAAACTCTGCGAGCGATGACGCGCGACGGTGTGCCGCCGGCGGAAGCTCCGGTTGGCCGGATTGAAACTGATTTCCCGGGAACAACCGCTGCCGCCCTGGCGCGCATCATCCGTGCGCGCATCAAGATCAACGCGCAGGATTTTGCGGGCGCTGCGGCCCTCCTCGACAGCAACCTTATTCGCGAGCAAACAACAATTGCGGATTACGCGTTATTCCTGCGGGCGAACGCGCTGGATCAGGTTGGCCGCCAGGTCGACGCGCGCGCCGCTTATGAAAAGTTGGCCCATGATTATCCGCGTTCAATGCGTGCGCGAGAGGCCGTGCTGCGTGCGGCGCAGCTGTTGATTGACGACTTGCAAGCACTGCGGGCAATCGAATCACTAAAGGAAATGGCGGCGAAAGACGATGGCGCAGCGCTGCTGTTGACCGGGAAAGCTTATGAACAGAGGAGTGATGTTACCGCTGCCATGACAGCGTACCGTCGCGCCTATTTCTACGCGCCGGCGGCGAGGGAAAGTGCGGACGCCGCTGCCGCCATCAAAAGGCTGAATGCGACGACCACTCCTGTCTCAGCGGACGAGGCTATCGCGCGCGCGGAAAGGCTGTTCGCCGCTAAGCGATATGCTGAAGCCGTCGACGCTTACAGCGAAGCCGCGACACAGTTTCCCGGCAGCATAAAGTCAGAGATTCAGCTGCACCGCGGTATTGCCGCCGCCAATGCGCGCCGCACGCCCGATGCCGTCGCGGCACTTAGTAGCATCGGTAACTCAGATGGAAACCTCAAAGCGGAAGCTCTTTACTACCTCGCCTGGACCTATGCGCGCGCGAAACAATGGCCGCAGGCCCGTAGTACCGCGGAAGAATTGCGCCGCTCATTTCATCAGAGTTCGTGGTCGCCGCGGGTGTTTGCCCAGTTGGGCCAGGTTGCCGAAGAGGCAAAGAACTCTGTGGAGGCCGCCAACTTTTATCGCGCCGGCGTGAACGCTTATCCCGGTCTCGCGGAAGTCGCGACGCCGCAATTCAAATTAGGATGGGCGGCGCATGAAGCGAAAAACTTCGCCGAGTCTTCGCGTTTGTTGACTGAGCACCTCGCGAATTATGCCGACAAGAACACAGACAACCGCGGGCGCGCGGGTTACTGGGCGGCGCGTGATTCCGAACGCGCAGGCAAACTCGCCGAAGCGCGCGCTCTCTATCAGGGCGTGATTGGCCGCTACGACGCCAATTGGTATGGCTATCTCGCGCAACAACGCCTGGACACAATGAAGCGGAACGGCAATGTTCCGTTGGCGAAATTTGCGGGCGACTCGACCATCGGCCGCGCTATCGCTAACTTACAAACCGTCAGCGTCGCCGAAGAAACGGCGGGCGCGGCAGAGGATGCGCGCATCGCGAAGGCCGACCAGTTGTCGATCGTCGGCGGCGATGACTGGGCCTTCGAAGAGTTGAATGTCGCGTTGCAGTCGGCCTCGAACAGTCCGCGCGTGAATCTGGCCATGGCCCGCATTTACCGTTCGCGCGAAGACAATGTGCAGGCGCTGAATACTTTGAAGCGAAGTTATCCTGACTACTCGCAGATGAAGCCGGAAGAGATGACGCGTGAAGAATGGGACGTCTTCTATCCGCTGGCCTATTGGGACATCATCGCGCAGGAATCACGTGCCCGCGGTCTGGATCCGTATCAAGTCGCCGGTTTGATTCGTCAGGAAACGGTTTTTGATCCGCGGGCGAAATCGGGCGCGAATGCCTACGGGCTGATGCAGGTGCTGGTGCCGACCGCACGTCTGACGGCCCAAAGGTATGGCGTGGATCGTTCCATTACGGCTGAGTCGTTGTACGAGCCGCGCTTAAATGTGCAGCTGGGAACGGCCTATTTGAAGGACCAACTGGACAAGTTTGGGCGCATTGAATATGTCGCCGCCGCCTATAATGCCGGGCCCGGCCGGGCTGTTCAGTGGCGCGCGTCGCTGCCGCTTGAACTGGACGAATGGGCGGAAGCAGTTCCCTTCCAGGAAACGCGCGGCTACATTCAGGGCGTGGTGCGGAATCGTTTGCAGTACCAACGACTGTATGACATGGAAGGAAAGTTTCGTCCCGAAGTAGGTTCGCAACCGGTTACGACGCCGCCCGCGCCGCCGAATGCCACCCCCACGAACCAGCCTGCGAATCCGAACGTGCGAAAGTTGCGAGTTGTGGGGAATGAGGAAGAGTGAGTGACTTTTAAACCAGCGGGGGTAAACCCACCTTCCTGACTGCGGGTTTACCTGGTTGCACATACTAACCGCCGTCTGCATGGCTCAACCCCGGTTAGCCGCAGTCAGGAAGGCGGGTTTACCCCCGCTCTTTAACTGGGCTTTTCAGAAATGAGAATGCATAGAAGAAAAGGCGTGAGGCCACTTCAGACAATTTCTAGCCTCCCGGTCCTGGCAGTTCTTACTCTGTTTTCGATTTCAACAGCCATCCTGGCTAAATCACAGGCCACCGCCACAACCCCAGCGGCAAGGACCATCACCATCACCACCGAACCAAACGCCATTATTTGGATCGATGAAATTCGCCGCGGTACAACTGACCCCGAAGGCAAACTCCTTTTAAAGAAGCCAACCACCGGGAAGCACACACTGCGAGTTCGCGCCAATGGATTCAAGGAAGCAACGCTGCCTTTGCTGCCAACGCGAAGCGAGATCGCCGTCAAACTTCTCCGCTCGAGCGATCAGGCGGAAATTGCGTTTCAGCAGGCGGAGACTGAACGCGATCAGGCCCGGGACGCCGCGGCGAAACAGCACGCTGCCGAACTTTACCGCAAAGCATTGGGCCTGCGTCCCGCTTTTCCGGCAGCCCATGTCGGCCTCGCGCGCGTTTTGATGGACCTGGGCGAAATCGACAGGGCTTTGGAAGAAATTGCTGCAGCCCGTCGCGTGCGCCGTATTTATCCGGAGGCATCCGCCGTCGAGGGACGCATCTATCGTGAAAACACCGCTGATGAAAAAGCGATCGCTTCGTTCCGCCGCGCCATTCGCGAAGGACACGGATTCCAACCTGAAGCGCACGTCGGACTGGCCCGCATCTGGGAAGACAAAAATCAGTTCGCCGAAGCGGCCGCCGAATATGAACTCGCCATCAAGCAGCTCTCAGAAAGCGAGCCGGTGATTTACCAGTTGCTCGGCGCCGTCTATGAAAAGTTGCAGAAGCCAAAAGAAGCGGTGACCGCCTACGAAAAGTATTTGGAGATAGCGCCCAATGGCACGTACGCTTCCGCGATTCGTTCGATCATCGATCAACTGCGCCGCGAAGCCGCCGGTCAGCAGTTACTGCCCTAGTATTCGCCGAGCTTAAACCAATGACCTTTCCAGCCAGCGCACGATCGCACATTTCCCGCAAAGCCGGTTTGTTCACAGAGTCTGTCATCCGCGAAATGACGCGCGAGGCAATGAAGTATGGCGCGGTAAATCTTTCGCAGGGCTTTCCCGACTTTGCCGCACCGGCCGACATTAAGCGCGCCGCGATGAAGGCCATCGACGACGACGTCAATCAGTACGCCATCACCTGGGGCGCAAAAACTTTTCGCGACGCCATTGCCGCCAAGACCAAATGGCATCTGGGCCTGGAGATTGATCCGGAAACGGAAATCACCGTCACCTGCGGCTCAACCGAAGGCATGATTGCCGCCATGATGGCGACGGTCGACCCGGGCGAGGAGGTCGTAGTCTTTGAGCCGTTTTATGAGAACTATGCCCCGGACGCGATTTTGTCAGACGCCCAGCCGCGCCATGTCTCATTGCGCGCGCCGGATTGGAGTTTCGATCGAGCAGAGCTGCGCGCGGCTTTCAATGCCAAGACGAAAGCGATCATCATCTGCAATCCGAACAATCCGACGGGAAAAGTTTTTACGCGCGCCGAGATGGAATGCATCGCCGGTCTTTGCCAGGAATTCGACGCGCTTTGCTTCACTGATGAGATCTACGAGCACATCATCTACCCACGTGCAGGCGCAGAGATCGCGCACATCTCGATGGCCCAACTTCCGGGGATGCGCGAACGCACGGTGGTTGTGAACTCGATGTCGAAGACTTATTCGGTAACCGGCTGGCGCGTGGGCTACTGCATCGCGCCCGCGGCTATCACGAGCGCAATCCGCAAGGTACATGATTTCCTAACTGTCGGCGCCGCGGCCCCGCTGCAATCCGCGGGCGCCTACGCATTGTCTTTGCCGCTCTCTTACTACGACGAGTTGCAGGCGGAATACGAACGACGACGCGATCTGATCCTGCCGGAACTGGAAAAGGCGGGCTTCAAAACTTTTCGCCCCGATGGCGCCTACTACATCATGACCGACATTTCCAACTTTGGCTTCAAGGATGACCTTGAATTCACGCGACATCTGATCCGGGACATCGGCGTCGCTTGCGTTCCCGGATCTAGTTTCTATTCCGATCCGGCGTTGGGCGCGCAACAGGTGCGATTTTGTTTTTGCAAGAAGGACGAAACGCTCTTGCAGGCCGCTGAGCGGTTGAGCAAGCTGCATGGCTAGCAAGAGCGGGGGTAAACCCGCCTTCCTCACTGCAAGTAGGCGACGTTGAGCAGAAAGCTGCGACTCGGAAGACTTGCAGTCGGGAAGGCGGGTTTACCCCCGCTCTTATTAGCGAAACAGATCATCCCACCACCGCGTATTACACTCTGAAATACGTCTCCCTTCCTTTTCACGATCTCCGGAGAATCCCATGAAGCGATCGCTAATAGTCCTGGTTGCACTGTTGAGCCTCTGCGCACTCTCGGCGTTCGCCCAACAGGTAGCTGATCCAAACTTCGACAGCAAGGTTGCGAATCCGGCTTACAAAAAATCCGGCCCCAGGGTCTTGTTCGATGAGGCGCACAATAATTTTCATACTGCCTCCGGCCGTTACAAACCGTTTGCAGACTTGATCACGAGTGACGGCTATCAAGTTACGCCTGGCAAGGAAAAGTTTTCGGCGGCGACTTTGAAAGGCTTTGACATTCTGGTTATTTCGAACGCCCTGGGCGCTCCGCGCATGAACGATCCGCTCGCCGGCAATCCGGCCTTTACCGAAGAAGAGAGCGATGCGGTTAGAGATTGGGTCAAAGGAGGCGGAGCGCTTCTGTTAATCGCCGACCACGCGCCGATGGGTGCAGCCAATTATGGTTTGAGTGAACGCTTTGGCGTAAACATGAGCAAGATGTTCACCCTGGACAACCAGAACTTTGATAAGGAATCAAACAACCCTGGCTTTATCATTTACACGCGCGAGAGTGGCCGGCTCGCAGACCATCCGATAACCCGCGGACGAAACGATGCGGAACGCGTGAACAAAGTGATCACCTTCACCGGCCAGTCGCTGAAAGGGCCGGCGGATAGCGTGGCTTTTCTGAAACTGGCAGACTCGGCGCAGGATGCGATGCCCGGCCAGAATACTGATCCGCCCTCGGCCGCGGGACGCTCACAGGGTCTGGCATTGAAGTTCGGCAAAGGCCGAGTCGTTGTGATGGGAGAAGCCGGCATGCTTTCCGCCCAGTTAGCCGGACCGCAAAACCAGAAGTTTGGCATGAACCGCGAGGGCATCGACAACCGTCAACTGGCACTGAACATCATGCACTGGCTATCAGGCGTGCTGAAGTAAGTCCTGTCAGAACCCTCTGCGGTAGCGGGCGGGCCCGTGGGATTGCAGATTGCGGAATGCAGAATGCTGATTGGAAAGAAATGGCGAGTGGTCGCTTATTCCGCAATCCGAAATCCGCATTCCGAAATCGTCGGGCCCGCCCGCTACCGCAGACGGTTCTGACTAGTAGTTAGTCAGAATATCTTCGGCGGCAAAGCCCATCTGCTGCAAACGATCGCGCGTTTGCGCGATCATTTCTCGCGAGCCGCAAACCAGGGCGACCGGAGAAGAAAGATCCGGCAGCACATGGTCCAACAGCGACTGCACATAGCCGGTCGGCCCGGACCAATCGTGGCCATCGGGTCTCGAGATCACCTGCCGCAGCTCTACACCCGCCGCTTCCCAACCTTCGGTCTCATCGCGATAGCAAAAATCGTCCGGCGTGCGCGCGCCGTAGAGCACTACCAGCTTGCCAAAATCCTGTTTCCGATCCAGCACATGCCGCAACACTGAGCGCAGCGGCGCAACCCCCGTGCCCATGGCGACGAAAACCAGATCTTTGCCCGTGTGCGCGTCTACCGGAAAACCATGACCCGCCACTCCGATCAGATCAAGCGGTGCGCCGCGTTGCATTTCATAAATCAGCACGCTGGGACCGATGGTGCGCTTGACCAGTATTTCCAGTTCTTTGTCTTCCGGCGCGCTGGCAAAAGCGAAATACGCCGGTGCTTCGCCATCAACTTGCAGCATCGCCACCTGGCCGGGAATGAATGAAATCCCGTGGCCGTCGCTCGCGTTCACCGGCCGTAAATCGAACGAGCGCACGTCGCGCGCCTGATCGCGAATTCCGGTGATTACCAGCGGAGTATTTTGCTTTTCCATTCTGCTACTTTCCTTGAGTTAGTGCGGAGCGCGCAGTGTAAACGATTCGCGCGGAAAAATGTAAATAGATCAAGCCCTCCCGTGGGAAAGGTACGGGAGGGTTTACGGAGAACCACTAAAACACTGAAGGCGCGGCGATCTTAACGGTGGTAAGATGCGTCTAATTTCGCGAGGTACCCCTATGCACCGATCGATTTCAACCCGGTCCTCCCTGATCAGGGGCGCGGTTCTGCTCGTTGGATGTGTTTTCCTGTCGACGCTCACAGCCGACGCTCAATCCGGGCGGCGCTCGACAGGCCACACCACCACCGTCCCGACTGTCTCCGGCCCGAAGACTGTCGAGAAAAAACCCGAACCGCCGCCGGTAGATACGCGAACGTCTCTCGTAGTCGCCGTCGAAGAACAGAGCCCGTTTTCCGGAGTTCCCTTCTACCTTTCCGGCATGGTTCGCGACACGTGTGGCGACATTTTGCGGAAATCGAAGCTGCTAAAAACGACAATCGCGTCGCAAGAGATGAATCACGGTGACGTTGTTAAGCGGGCCAAAGCGGAAACGGAAACCTTCGTCGTTTGGCTACAACTTGGCAGCGAAAATTACAGCAATGACCGAGTTAACCCTACTTTCCCCGAACGGCTTTTTATTCGCTTCACCATCTACAGTCCGGGCACGGCCAAGGTCAAAGCGTCGGGTTATGAACGGATTGCTCAAGCAAACAAGGGTGGGATTATCAGTCGGATCCCTGGATCACAGGGCAATACGGTTTATTCCGAATACGCTTTAAAAGAGGCGGCGCGCTCGGTGGCGGAGCGAATTATGGACGCCTTCAGAGTAAATGTGCCAATCGGCGTTCCGGGTAACTGAAAGTAACTGAGTCACTATCTCAACCAGCGCGCTCGGCATCCGCATAAAGTCGATCAATCACATCGCGATACTTCTCATCAATCACCCGCCGCTTAACTTTTAGCGTCGGAGTCAGCTCGCCACTTTCGATCGTCATTTCATGCGGCAGCAAGACTATCCGTTTGATTCGCTCATACTGGGCCAGGTCGGGAGTCAGTGCCGCAATTTGCCGCTCGAATAGATCGATTATTCGCGGATGAACGCATAGCTCCTGATGCGTGCTCGCGTCGATGCCTTTTAGCTTCGCGTACGATTCCAGCCGTTCCCAGTCAGGCACGATCAGGGCTGCCGGAAACCTTCGCCCGTTTCCGATCAGTACCACCTGATTGACGAAGCGTGAGCCTTTGATCAACTGCTCAATCGGCTGGGGCGCAATGTATTTGCCACCTGAAGTCTTCAACAACTCTTTCTTGCGATCAGTAATAGTCAGAAAGCCGTCGCTGTCGATTTTGCCGATGTCGCCGGTCTTGAACCAGCCATCGCTGGTGAACACTTCGCGCGTTTGCTCCGGCTTTCTCCAGTAGCCCTGCATCACATTCGGCCCCCGCGTTTCGATTTCTCCATCGGCCGCGATGCGAATTTCAACGTTGCGAATGGGCTGGCCGACTGTGCCAATGCGATTGTCTTCCAACGTCGAGGCGGTGATTACCGGAGAAGTCTCCGTCAGGCCGTAGCCCTGCACGATCGGGAGTCCAGCTCCCGAAAAGATATAACCGATTTCTTCCGAGAGCGCCGCGCCGCCGGAAACGAAGATGCGAATGCGCCCGCCCATGCCTTTGCGCCATTTTGAAAATACCAAACTCAAAGCCAGCTTATGCTTCAGCGCGAGCAACGGCGGCACCGGCTGACGATTCATCACCAGCTTGGCTTTCGCCTTTCCAACTTCGACGGCCCAATTCAGCAGCGCGCTGTTCGCTCGCCCTTTCTCGGCGGCCTTGTCTTTGATGCGCGCGTAAATCTTTTCGAAAATGCGCGGCACACCCACGAACACCGTGGGATGAACCTCGCGCATGTTGACGCCAATCTGTTCCAGTGACTCGGAAAAAAAGACGGCCATCCCATGATGCAGGTACATGTACATCGCCTGGCGTTCGAAGATATGGGAAAGCGGCAGCACCGAAAGCGAGCTATCGCTTTTGCCGAACTCGAACTTGTCGGAGGAATCGATCAGGTTTGAAACAAGATTAGAGTGAGTCAACATCACGCCCTTGGGCTCGCCCGTGGTGCCCGACGTGTAAATGATCGTCGCCAGGTCTTCAGGTTTGCTCGCCTGCGCCAGCTCTTCGATCAAGGCAGGGCCCTCAAGTTTGATTTCACTGCCTCGCTTTTCCAGTTCATCCAGTTTCAGGTATTTCGCCGGGCCGAGGTTTGCCTTCTCGTCACTTTCATCAACCGCATCAAGTACGACGACATGTTCCAGCGCCTGACACTCACGAATCGCATCACGAACTTCGGCCAACTTCGCCGCGGATGAAACGAACAGTACGCGCGCTTCCGAATCCTGCAGGATGTATCGGACCTGCGGCGGCGTCAGCGTCGGATAAATTGGAACGTCCGCCGCTCCGAGAAAAAGACAGCCGCCGTCGGCTACCACCCATTCCGGCCGGCTCTCAGACAGAATGGCAACTCGATCGCCGCGGCGGATTCCCAGGCTGTGCAGGCCGAGCGCCACGTGATGCACGCGCGCCAACAATTCGTCTGACGAAATCGATCGCCACGCGCCGCCTTGTTTGTAGTTAAGCGTGTCAGGTTTCTTGTGGTGCAGAGCGGCGTGCTGAAAGACTTCCGTAAGCGTGGTGGGCTCGCCAGGGTAAAGCAGGACCCGCGGCGGCTGCGCGGACGTCGCAGACTTCGCGTCGTGGTTTACCGGAGGATTTACCGGGGCACTCACTTGGTCGCCACTCCGTTCAGGAAAATGTCCAACACCTGATCGGCCATGGGCGCCAATTTGTACCGACGCTTCGAGATGATCCAGTTAGTGGCCATTTCATCGAGCGCGCCAAACAGAATCTTGGCCATTACCTTAGCGTTCAGGTCGCGGCGGAAAACCCCGTCGCGCTGGCCTTCTTCAAAGGTGCTGCGAATCAGTCCGAGGTATTCAGCAAAACCGGCGGCAGAAAACTCTTCCATGAATTTGGTCGAGCTGCGCAACTCGACTTGAAAGACAATTGCCAAATCGCGATCCGCGCCTAAACGCTCGAGATGCAGCAGCGCAATGCGGCGCAGTTTCTCGCGCGCGTCCGCGAGTTTGTCCAACTGCTTTCGAGCATCGGCCACGGCCGTGTCGACACTACGATCGAAGATTGAATGCAGAATCTCTTCTTTGCTTTTGAAATAAAGGTAGACCGTGCCATCGGCGACGCCGGCCGCGCTGGCAATATCGGCGACCTTGGAATTGAAATAGCCATTGCGCGCAAACACGCGGGTGGCCGCCCGCAAGATTGCTTCGAGCTTGTCGCCGACGGCGGATCGAGTTGAATTTGAGGAACGAGCTGAACGCATCGATATTTGGAGCTTGATCAGGACCTGATAGTCGTAACCGCGAATAATTTAGCCGCGGATAAAGCCAGCTAATCGCCGATCAGCAAGGAAAGAAAGCTTACTGTTCCTCCGTCCGTTCTGATCCGCGATTATTCGCGTAGATCTGCGGCAAGTTGTTCGCTGCATTTCGCTGACTCGCCAGTTGTCTGTGCTTGCCCACTAAATAATCTGACTGAATGAGTCGTCACTCAGTTACGCCGCCAGCGTAACCTCGCCGCTGAATTTGCGCAACGTCGTGGAGTTAACCCTGAGAAACTGGCCCCGGATCGTCTTGACTGGAATTCGTGGATTGATCTGCGCCGATCTGCAGTGAGGCGCCGTGCAGGCGAAACTCCTGCGTGGGAAAGGGAATCTCGATGCTGGCTTCGCGAAAAAGTTTATCGATCCGGTAATTGATGTCGCTGCGAATTTGCGCATGCACGCGCGGGCGATTGGTCCAAATCATGAGCCGGAAGTCCATGGAGAAGTCGCCGAACTTAAGAAACTGCACTTTCGGCGCCGGATCGGTCAGCACGTTGTCGATATCCTCGGCCGACCGTAACAACGTACGCGTCACCAGGTCCACATCGGTGCCGTAAGCCACTCCCACCGGAATTGAAAGACGCGCGCGCGGATCGCCGTATGACCAGTTGATTAAGCGCTGGCTGATCAATCTGGAGTTAGGCACTATGATCGAAATGCGATCGTTCGTCAGCACTATCGTGGTGCGCAGGTTAATGCTCTGCACGTCGCCCTCGTCCTCGCCGATGGTGATGCGGTCGCCGATGCGCACCGGGCGCTCGAAAAGCAGAATGAATCCTGAGGCAATGTCGGCCGCGATGTACTGCAAACCGAAACCGATTCCCAAAGAAAGCGCCGTGAAAACCACTGCCAACGCCGCCAGGTTCAGATTGAATGCTGCCTGGAGCGCGAAGAGTATGCCGAGCGCGACAATCAGGTACTGCGCCAGACGCCCAATCGTGTAGCGAATTCCCGGATCGATGTAAGCGCGTTTGGCGATCCGCCGCTGCAGTATTTTCTTGATGGAGCGTGAAAGCAGGAACGCAACTGCCAGCACCGCAAAGCCCTGCAGTAACGTCGCCAGCGAGACCCTCAGGTTTCCAAACTGGATTTCGTGGTTGAAGAGCGAGCCCAGCCGGGAAAGCAAACCGCGGACGTCCTGGAATGCAAGGTAGACGCTGGTAAATGGAACGAAGCTCAGCATAGTTTCCGAAACACGCTGGGGAAGATTACCGCACTTGCGCCTCAGACCTGAAAGCAACAAACGGGTGAGTGGGTCGGAAATTCACATTAAGCGCGCTGAAACGAGTGAGATAATCGCATCCTCCAGAGCCCGTTCAATCCTTTCAGGATATGTGATGGCTGTGAGACATTGTTACGCCGGGCGATACTCTGGGCTAAATTCTTCGACGCCTGCGGCGTGAACCGATCGTGGCCCACTGTGTTTCCCAAAAGGATTTTCGCGCAACGCCTCCTACTATTCACTATTCCCTATTCACTATTCACTATTTACTGCTTCTCCTATGACCAACTTAACACTCGTTTTCTCCGAACCACCCAGCGCAGAAGATACGCAGTTCCTTTTCGATAAGGTCCGCGCGTTCAACCGAGAGCGAACCGGTAACGAACGTCCACGTCACGTCGCGTACTTCCTTCGCGATGAACAGGGTCGAATTGCCGGTGGTGTGCAGGGAATGCTCTGGGGCCGCTCGCTGCACATCGACGTGCTTTGGGTTGATGAGCATCGCCGCGGCGAAGGTCTGGGAACAGAACTAATGGCCGCGATCGAGAACTACGGCCTCGAGCATGGCCATCCACAGGTCTTTTTGGAAACCGCCAGCTTCCAGGCGCTCCCTTTTTACCAACGCCTCGGCTATCAAGTTTTCGGCGAGCTCCCAGAAATCACCGCCGGTCACAGCATGTTTTTTCTTCGGAAAGAGTTGACCGGTTAAGAGCGCCTGCCCTAACTCCGAATTGGCACGGGAGGGCCAAAAGCAACGACCCACTTCAATATGGGTAGATTTCTCTAATTTTTTACCCATGTCCCCTCTACATGTGGGTAGGTTTCGAAGTTTTTTACTCACATCGATTCGATCAAACGCCGTTTCGGTCGCGGTTTTTCGTTCACCCGATGCGGTCATTAACGAACAGATCTACCCGCCCCTAAACCAAAGCGGTTACAAGTCACCCGCCGCCGTTCAGAGATCTCCTTTCGTCGGCCCTCCAACCAACCCTTTACGGCAATGCAAGAATCTTTGTATCCTGCGCTAGTTTCTCCTGAACTCACAGCGGGCTTTCAAACTCTTGAAGAGGCTAAACACGTGAAGCTCTACGTCGGGATCACTGATTACGACTGGTTCAAACTTCATTCGTCGAAGCCGATAGTGGAAGAGGTCAACTTCTGGAAACCATCCTCTCAGCTTGGGTTCAAAGTCCTTCAGTGGGGAGAACCATTCCTCTTCAAGCTTCACGCTCCCAGGAATTTCATCGTAGGCGGCGGCTTCTTCACAAAATTCCTCCGACTCCCCGTCAGTCTTGCCTGGGAAACATTCGGTGAAGCGAATGGAGCCCGGTCGCTCGATGAGGTGCGAGTTCGCATTGCCAAGTACCGTAAGCAGCCCATCGGTCCAACTGAAGATCCGGTGATCGGCTGCATTCTTCTCGAAGAGCCGTTTTTCTTTGAAGAGCGCGATTGGATTCCAATTCCGTCAGACTTCAAGGCCGGAATTCAAATGGGCAAGAGCTACGATATGGAAACCGGCACAGGTCTCATGTTGTGGCGAGGAGTTACTGAGCGTCTCCAGCAAGCCAAGATAAGGAGTATTGGTCCGGCTACTGAAGCCGCAACAGAACTAGGCGCAAGATTCGGAAAGCCTCAAATCATTACACCTCGTCTGGGCCAAGGCTCCTTCAGACTTCTAGTCGCCGACGCCTATGGCCGCCGTTGTACCATGACCGGGGAACGTACTCTTCCGGCCTTGGAAGCGGCGCATATCCACCGCTACTCACGGGGCGGCGACCACTCGCTTTCAAACGGCCTCTTACTCCGCAGCGATCTTCACAAACTATTTGACTTGGGCTACCTGACAGTTGAGCCAACCAGCTTAAAGATCAAAGTGAGTAAGAGAATCAAGGAAGAGTTTGAGAATGGCCGCATTTATTATGACCTAGACAACCAGGAATTGCGGCAACCGGAAAACCAGCTCGCTTTCCCGTCAATAAAGAAACTGAACTATCACTACGAGAACGAATTTAGGGGTTAGGGCTGATCGGCCCTCGCGATCGTGATTTCTGCGTAGCGGTAAGTTGTTGAAAGAAGTGGCGGAGGGGACAGGACTCGAACCTGCATAGCCTTTCGGCCGGCGGTTTTCAAGACCGCTGCACTACCATTATGCGACCCCTCCGCGCTGGGGTTAGCACTATACCGCACGGTTTGAGGGTTGCTCAAATGCGAGGGGTTAGCTGGCCCCGGATTACGCACATTCATCGGACGTAAGAAGAATAGCCGCGGATAATACGGATCTGCGTCAGACGATGGACCACAGACAATGGGCGTGCCCGGCTCTTTTTCTCTTCTTATCCGCGCCCATCCGCGTGAATCTGCGGCTATTTCTCTTCCTGCCGCCTGCCCCTGCCGCCTGCCCCTGCCGCCTGCCCCTGCGGATTACCCCTGCCGTCTGCCTCTATCGCCCGCACTCGGCGTTGCTGCGCGTGACGACGCTGCTGAATCGTCGCTGATATTCCGTCGACGTGATGAACGAACAAACCATGCCGCGGAAGTTCCCCGGCTCGCGGCGGTCCAGCACGTCCAGCCAGAAGTCGTAGCCTCCCTGATCGGGATCGCGCCACAGGTAACCGAAGTATTCCGTCAACACAAACGCTGCGTTGTACTCCGCTGCCTGGAACGCTGGGTTCGCAGTAACTTCCGTCAGCACTATCGCGCGGCTCTGATTCAAACTCGCACCCGTTTCATACTTGCTGATTAAATCGGCTCGCAGTGCGCTGAGATCAACCGCCGACGATTGCCGCACATCATGAATCAGCGTATCGACGAACGACGCGGCCGACGTGTTCGCCTGATACTTCGTCAGGAACTCTGCGCGCTGCACAAAGCTTTGCGCGAAGGCTTGTTTCGCCGCCTGTAGATTCGCTCCACCAACTACTAACGGGCGATCGGAAGAGTATTCTCCAAACGAGGGCCGGCGACCCAGAGCGCCCTTGTAGAGTCCGTAGATGAAAGAGCCAGTCTGCTGGAACTCCGCCTCAACGAAGAAAGCGGCGGAGATGCCGACTCGGCGCGAGTTGAAGCAAGCTGCGTCGGTGCCACACTTCTCCAACTCTCCGGTCCAGTAGGCGAGACCCGCGTTGTCGGGCTCGCGGCCAAGGATATCGACATACTGCTGACGCACGAAAAAGATATCCGTGTCGAGCGGGTTACTAACTTCCATGTTCGTGGCGGCCGCCGTAAAGGCCGCGTCCTGATGGTTCCCTAACAGCGAGAACGAACGGGCCGAGGGACTAAAGAGATAGTTTGCCCGCGTGGGTGTGACTGTGAAAAAGCCTCCCGGCTCCACTTCGCCAAACTCGTACCGTCCGTTACCGTCGGTTATCGTGCGAGCACTGATCGTGCCGTTCAAAGTGAGCGCCACGCCGGAAACCGGTTGCCCGGCCAGGTCAGTAATTTGTCCGGAAATGCTGGAATTCGCCGCGGTAGGCGAACAGCCACTTCCGGTGGCGGAGATCATTGGCCCGTTGCCGCACGCGTTGGCGACAAAGCCCTTGTTAGCAACGAACTGCCCACCGGCGATGTCGCTGTTAGCGTCCAATACTCTTTGCGAAGAGCCAGACGTAATTAAGTAATGCATAACTCCACCGGGCTTAATGATGTGCTGCAACTGATGTCCGTGACCCAGTTCATGCAAGGCAACTGATTCAAAATCAATTTGGCCGGCGCCGGGGGCGGCGGGACCGTACTGCCATGAAGTTCCATCATCGAAAACCACATCAATTTCGCTTACCTGCCAGACACTCGCAGTACATCCCGAGTAGTAGCTGGTAGCGCTACCTGCAACACCGACGGGCAATTCGGCGCCATTGTCAAACCTCACCACACTAATGTTGTCTTGCACGGCGGTGTCGATCGCGGTGCTCGGCCCCAGGGTCCAATTGATGTGCGTGGCGCACGTCCAGGTATTCATCGCCCGTTGAAACGCGGCGACGGCTGCGGCGTTCGCGGCGAACTCAGTAATTTCCGGGAAAAAAGTGTAGCCGCCGCTGCCATTGGCATTAACATGATCGGGTTGCACGGCAGTTCCGCCAGCGTTCAGATTGGTTTCCGCATAGGTGATAGTTAGCGCTGCGGCGCTGGTGGCAGAATTCCCGGCGCTGTCGGTCACCCTGATCACTCCGGTGCCGGCGCAACCGCCGGTTCCGGTGCTCGGGACCTTCACCTGGATTTGCGTATTGCTCCAGGAAACATAATCGGTTGCCAGGGGACGCATGAAGGTAGCCCCACCATCATTGGAGTTGCTGAACTCGACGAAGCCACCGCCTTGAGTTGGGCCGAAACTGGAACCGCTAATGGTCAGGACCTGGCCCGTGCCCGCCGTGATAATTGTGGGGACGAAAGTCACCGCCGCGACCTCAGGGACGAGGTTGTTACTTTGCTTTTGCCGGCTCGCTTTCAGCGCAGTGTTTTCCGCAAGCTGGCGCGGCGAAGTCCCCGTCAAATGCGTGATGGAACCATAAACTTCCGTCTCGATTCCTGAATAAGTTCTAAAAGGCTCAGCGGCCGAAGCGCGGGAAAGATCGTAGTGGATGAATCCCTGCACGCTGCCGTACGCCACGTAGCGTTGCGCGTCTGGATTGCTTTGCGGATCCGCGATGCCGGTCGGCTCGCAGAAAAACACGCCCATGTCGTGCGGCATCAACTCCAGCGCGGGGGTTGTCACCTGCTTCATATCTCCCACCGTGCCACCTTCGGTGATGACCTCCACCTGCACCGGGGAGAGACTGCCCTTGAAGACTTTGTAGACTAAAATCAGATTGCTCGTGTAGATGTTCTGATGCCGCGCGTTCCAGAATGAGTGTTGTGCGATCACTTCACCCTCGACGATGAGGCTGGATTTCGCCACCCGCTCTTCCGCAGAAACTGGATAGAGGGTGCAATAACCCTCAGCGTTTATGAGCGAAGCATCCAAACCCGTCGCGGGGGGGCCAATCTTCGCCGAACTGGATGAAAAAAGCGGGAGAGTCAATAACGCAATGACGCAAAACAAACCGAGGGCAAAACCCGTGCGGCGCAGTCTGATGGGGGCGACCATAATTTTTTTCTTTCTGAATGGATCCGAATTAAGTAACGTCAAGCAAAGAGTTCTGCTGACGACGAGCCTGGGAGTTGATGCGGGCAATAACGAGCGGAATTTATCACTTGCGCCGAAGCGGGGCAATAACTTTTTAAGTTGCGGGAAGGACTGTGGGCACTATCACCGGGTAGTGTCCTAATCCTGTGTTGCCGGCTCAGGGGCCGTAGCAGGCAACACAACTTTAGGACACGCACTATCCCCGCACAGGATTGACAGCGGCAGCGCCGAATAATATGTTACGCACGTCCTCTTACTTCGATCTTGTCAACATCGTCGATTCTCTTGCGACCTCATGCGCGCGACCGTCACTAATCGCACCGCAGTCAGAAAGATTCATACACGCAAAGGACTCTAATGCGACGCTTTCCCACCGAATTCGCTGAGCTTCTTTCGCCGAAGGGAATCAAAATCCTGCAAGGCAAATCGCTCAACAGCTCTGGGCTCTTCAAAGATGCTGACGCATATTTCGCGAACTTCCCTAATCTAATTAAGCCGAGTGTGGTCGATGACTGCATCCGCCTGATGGACGAACACCTTTATCCCAATCTTTCGATTGAACAGCGAAAGATTCCGCCGGAGACCATCACGCGCATGAAGGTGAATTACGAAGAGCGGCTGAATAAGACAATGCACATCAAGACTGCCTTTTTCCGGCGAAAGGACGGTCACGCATACCAGGCGGCGAAGCGCATAGGCTTACTGCCGATGATGCGCTCGAAAAGTTTTCGTCAATTTGCCGAAGTTGTTACCGGCTTCGAGCTTGAGGAGGAGTGGGGCGTGCAGGTTTCGTGTTACGAGCCGGGCGATTACGCCGGGCCGCACAATGACCACCATCCGGAGAACGGTCCGTTGAAACAGGGCTTCATCGATCTACATGTGATGTTTGCCAATGACGCCGTAGCGCATCACTATCTGGTCTACGCCGAGCACGGACACTTTTCAAAGATTGTGAACATTAACGCCCGCGGCGGCGTCTCGGTTTATCAACTACCGTTTTGGCATTACACCACTCCGCTGGCAGCCAAGCGGGGCCGCGAAGCCGAAGCACGCCGGTGGTTGTTGTTGGGAACGTTCACCATCAAGAACTGACTCCGCGGAATAATTCAATCACGGATAAACACAGATTACACGAATCTGGAAAAAGCAAAACGGATAAACTCGCGACTAATGTTAGCCAGACGAACACAGAGCCGCTCGCGATAGCGAGCGGTTTGGAACCGCTTGCTACCGCAAGCGGCTCTGTGGCTTCCTTGTTATTTGGATCGCCTCGTTCGATCTACGACTCTCCGCCGCGGCGAACTCTCAACAGATAGGGTTCAATCCCAACTGAGTGCCACCCGGCAGATGGACCCTTTCGAATAGTGAACCTGAGCCAGGCCTGGCCCCATTCATCGAATTCTTCCACCCGCTTGTAAGTCCCAACTAAATGCTGAAAAACCGCAAGCGATCCTGCACGGGATTCGGCCGACATGCCGGACAAATCAGGAACGCCAATAATGCGCACGACGTCGCCTACTCTGACGGGCCGGCCGGTTACATCCTTACGCGCTAATCGTTTCATTCGCCCAAATACTCTAAACGAATACAGAGCCGCTCGCGAAAGCGAGCGCTTTGGAACCGCTTGCTACCGCAAGCGGCTCTGTGGCTTCTTTGTTAGATTCGTTGAAGCGTTGGCGATTTTCATCCCGCACACTGCGGCGCGAGGCGAAGGCCTAAAGAGATTGCCCGCAATCCAAAATCCGCATTCCGCAATCCGTTGCCGAGTCTACTCAGCCGGCGCCTGTCCTTCCATCCCGCCGATCACCTGCTGGGAGACCAGCATGCCGTCGGTAAGGACGACGAGGGTAGCGCTTTGCTGCGGCGAGAAGAACACGAAGATCTGCACTGAACCGATCGGAAGGTTGTTCGGCAGAGAGAACGTGAACGGCCTTCCCCCAATTGGGCTGCCGTTCAGTAAAAACATGATCGTATTTTGACCCATAGTACCGAGGACGTTCGGCGAGGGATAGCCCGGACTGAAGGATGGTCCGGCGCCGGACGCCGAACTCTGCGGCTGCCAGTTCTGAGCGGGGCCGGTTCCGGGAATCGAGAACTGCGGACCTTGATTTACCATGGCCGCAATGCTTTGCGAACTCGCGTTGAAGATTGTTACAGAGACTGCCATTTAGTTCTCCTTATCTGAGAGGTTTTTGAGAATGATGAGTTTCATCCATGACACCAGGCGTCGAACGGTTTACACAACGACGCGAATCCAAATCCGCAATCGGAAATCTCGCATTCGAAATCAGCTTCGCTCATCAAGAACAAGCACTCTGCCCTTGCCAGGCACATCGATTTCAACCCGCTCTTTTGTAAATGCGACATATCGAGGGTTAACTCTTTTGTCGAACTGACCGGCGCCAAGCGCAATTGCAACTCCAATAGCCATTACACCCAGGAAGCCCCACCACGAATTCACTGAGAACGCGACCGCAACGGCGATGATAATGATGAAGATGCACACTACAATCGAAGCCCATGAAATCAGCCCCGCCAGCGCGCGTCGCCGCATGCACTTCTGACAAACGGGTAAGAAAAACTGATGCTTGACCTGCAGCGCCATGCCCAGCAGGCCGGCCGGCAGAATTCCCAGGGGCAAAAAAAGCCAAACCCAGTTTGGGGTATACGTTCTCGATATGTGCTGCCTGCTGACTTGATCGGCGCCCCCGCAAACACCGCATACCGTCAACTCCGGACTCTGTTGATTTGCTTCTAAGGTTGACGCGGCGCCGGTCGTTTCCTGCGTCTGGCCCAGAGGCGATTTGCATCGCTTACATGACTCAGCGTCGACCCAATTAACCAAACCACATTGTGGACATTTATTGCCGCTCATAAGACTCAAAACCCGCTAAGCGGACCACAGAATCGAGCATGCTCGTTAAGACTCTCTTTCAACGATCTCTTTAAGCAAGGTTCACCTCTCTCAGGGCGAAGGCCCCATCCCGCGCACCTCCGCCTTGGCCACCGCTGGAGATCATTCCAAGATCGTCGTACCACATGGCGTGTAGTGATGCCTAACGTCTGAGTTGACGCGGCCGCGCGGTAGCGCCAACTCCAATCTAAGAACGCTTCATGAGAAACAGGCTATCGCGGCTCGCGGCCAACGATTTGTTCGGCGTCGCCGCTGTAAGGTGGTGATTTACGGAAATACGTGAACCACAGAACCAGGGCGAGGACCGCGCCTGGCCATACCACTACGAAAAAACCTGAACCCAGAAATAATGCCGCCAGCAAGAAGGACGAGAACATGGACCCAACCAGAATACCTTGGTTCCGTAACAGACGGCCTCGTGGATACAGACGGCGATATTCCTGGTGGAGCCTCAGGGTTTTGGTGGGATACCAACCCAAGGGGTGAAATTGTTTGCTCGCCGGGAGTTTTGCGTTGACCGCGTCAACCACGGTGAATTGGTTGATGGTAGCCGCCAGACCGAACCCGCCGACACAAAGAAAAAGCCCGAAGCCCACCGCCATTTTCCAAGTCATAGTCGCAATCAAGACATCGAGTTGTTCGGTGCCGCTTTAGAAAAGGGATCTACCCGAACCCCAATCGAGAATCACTGCCATAACAAACAACACGATGGCTAGGAGTAGTAGGCCTGCCAAAAACACCGAGACTCCGATGAGCCCTCGCTGCCACCCGGCCAGGTTATCCCACCTGTCAGACAGTTCGTCAAAAGGTACACCCGTGACGATCTGCAAAACTCCAGCCAGGACCCAGGCTACCGGCAAAAGTCCGGCAAAGCCGCTAAGTTTGAAGCTGATATGGTAACCACTACTACCGCTATTTACGATAACCACGATGATGAGGAGGATGACATATGCCAAGGTAAAAAGCGCGCCAGATTTGATTGTCTTTATGCCCGCTCGGCGAACAGCGCGCTTAGTGTCAACGCGATCAGCTGGTTGCGCAGGCCCGCTTCCTGACGATGCGGATGATTGGCGAGTATCGAATGCAGCCCCGCAACGTTTACAGTTAGCAGCCCCGCCCCCTGTTACGAACCCACATTGTGGACACTTGATGCTGCTCAAAAAAACCTCCTGGAAGACTGAGGCGCCGAACGTCAGAGTTGACCGGGCGGCGCGAATTCAGTCCACCTTCGCCGCACCAGGTTTGAGGCCAAACACGCTCCCGCCGCTCCGGTGCAACGATTTGTTATGTTGCGCCGCGTCATAGAGGTCAATTGTCAGCAGAAGGAGCGACCCATTGCGATCCGTCGGTGAATTGTAGCCCCGTTATTCGCACCGAGCCATTTCGAATAGTCACCCTGCGCGACCATTCGTCCAGTTCGTTTTGTTTGACGGTTTGGTCATTGAGCAAGCTGAATTTTTGGTGCTTGTTCGGCTGGAGCGGTTTCGGGCAAACCGTTGTGCCGGTCGTCACGGTTCGAAGGAAATCGCCATTGCCACCGTCGTTGGTTTCATATTCCCATTTGAACCCTTGGATTGGTTTGGCGCCAACGTTCTTCACGTCCATGTAAACGGAGAATTTCTTTCTTTCCTGATCGACAACCACGCCGGCAGAGAGAATCAGGGCCTGCGTGTTTGTATTCGAGGTCTTGAGTCGAAACGATTCGCCGCTGGTCAGCGATACGAAGCAAAGCATCAATACAAGAGTGAGCTTCATGGTTTTTAGAGAAGCGACATAATGTCTGAGTTGACCGGGTCACAGCGTTACCAAGCAGCTGCGCCGGACCAATGATGATGCGAAAGTCGCTGCCCGTGGCTCCGGTCAAACGATTTGTTCGGTTGCGCCGTTTAGCGATTGCGAACCCTAACGCTATTGTCCCTGCGTCGCCAAGGGAGAAGCAATACGTAGGTTAATAAGGAATAGATCGGGATACCGAACGGCACGCCAAGCCAGAAGGAGAATAGATCAATGAGACTTCCTTCGTGAGCTGGATTGTCGGGCGTATGCCATATGGTTTGTGCGACACACCCCTGCCAACCAAATGTGCAAAAACATTGTCGCGATCGGCAATTAAATGCGAGCACAGTCGTCAAGGTAGTAATTAGAATCCCACAGAAAAGCGACACCAGAATCAAAACCGTTTTGTAATTCTTCCGATTCATCACCGGGCCATCTAAAGCAACCGAACGTCAGAGTTGATCGGGCGGCGCGATTTGTTCTCTATTTGCGATTAGCCCTGTGCCCTCAGCCGCCACGCTCCCGCCGCTCCAGTCCAACGAATTGTTAGATGCCGTCGCAGAAATTGGAAGATTTGTCAGGCGCCATCACGTCGATTTCGACAACCTTCATCTGCGAGGGATCCGTCTCCGCATCATTTGCGACTGGATGGAGCGGTTCAACGTAGAATTGCACACCTTTGTATTCATACACGCAAGATGCGGAGTCACAACTGCCACGGTCGTCTTCCTTGCCGTAGAAGTCATACACGTCATGGAGTGTGCTTCGGCCGATCATAATGCCCTTTTGCGTTGTGCCGTGGTGAACCTCGATTAGGAAGATTCTCTTTTGTTTATCCTTCAAGCAATAGTAGAACGACAGCCCAAGGTCGGTGTATTGGATTTCGCGCGAATATTCGTTGTGCGTGTGAACAGTGAATTTGTTTCCGAAGGCAACGGCCACATCCGAAGCGGTCGACTTGTTTATGAAGATTCCCGAAATGCCGACGCCTTCCGTGATGTAGGTCCACTCATGCGAGGTTGATTGCCCGACATTAGCGAGAAGAGAGCCCATGACGAGCACGCTCAATGTCAGTGAAAGAAGCATGGGCATTTGATTCCAATCAGCGTGCGAAGGTTGATGGCATCTAACGTCAAGTTGACCGGGCCATTGAACCGGACGCGGACCAGACTTGTTATCGCGTCGCCCCGCACCAGCCTGCTGCCGCAGTCACAAGTCTCGCGCGAAAGACCAAACCCTCAAGCAGCGAGGCAACAGGGCGGTCTTAACATTTCAGATTTGCGACGCGATAACGGTTGAGTTGACAGGGCCACGGCGTTACCGAGCAGCTGCGCCGGACCAACGATGATGCGAAAGTTGCTTCCCGCTCCGGTCCAACGAGTTGCTCGACGGCATTAGTCCCGAAGTTCGTTCAATTCGATTTGAACGAGATTGTCGCCGCGCCGCTTGACGCGATAGAAAACGAGCAAATTAGCATCGAGAGTGGAACCAAAGGTTATTTCAGTGTCCTTGTCGTAACCAGACAACTGTCGCGTCAAGTCGCCGACAGTGATGCGGCTCTGTTCTTCAGTGAGGCATTGCTTTTGATAGTCCATAAAGGCTCCGGTGTGGTTACGCAACATCCGGCGCGTTCCAACAAACCACGCCAGCGTCGAGTTTAGTTTGGTCGATTCCAGGTGCATCGCGAACGAGTCGCCGAATGCTGCCCTTCCACACGCCAGTTGCGCGAGCGATTTCTGCTTCTTCACAACGTTCACCGGGACGAGCTCTCACATAACTGAGAATCGTTTGGCGATCGACTTCATCGTCTGCGGCAGTTCGTCTCGTGTTCATAGCGATGTCTCCTATTAGGGTAGCCGTCGAACGTCAGAGTTGACCGGGCGGCGCGATTTCATTCAACCTTCGCCGCATCAGGTTTGATGCGAAACACGCTCCCGCCGCTCCGGTCCAACGAGTTGTTGGGTGTCGCACGTGAGCAGACGAACGAAGCCTATCGAGCTCTTTGGTTTCGTCGTCGGGTTTAGTCAAAACGCGGGTGCGGCGACAATATGCCGCTACCAGCGGAAACCGCGAACCATCGGTATAACCGTAAACGAGAAGCGTTCTTCCCACGTCGACACCAGGATCGCAACTGGTTCTGAGATCCCGCACATAGACTTTGACCTGGCCGGATGTGTCGCCTTTCCAAAGTTGATTTACGCTGAACGTCACGCCGTCAGATTCGATGGCGACGACGGTCCCGGAGAAAACGAGTCTTGAGTTGTTGAAGGCTCCTTTAACCGTCGGCATCGCACAGCGACACGCAACTGCTGTGTGTGATGAGACGAAGAGCACAGCAAATAGAACCGAGATGTAGATCGCGCTTTTCATCGAAAAGGATAGACGCCCAACGTCTGAGTTGACCGGGCCACGGCGTTACCGAGCAGCTGCGCCGGACCAATGTTGATGCGAAAGTCGCTTCCCGTGGCTCCGGTCCAACGATTTGTTATGTGGCGCCGGAAATGGGACCTCGCCCCGCATTGAAGGAAACACTAAGCCCTCACTATCGAGGGACGGCTGGAAAACCCTGCCCGGCGATCTGTTCCCATTTTCCGCGCCGCTTGATGAATACGCGCATCAAGAGGAAGTATGAGGGTCGCTGCCCCCCCTCATACTTCGAGCGGTACGTCAGGATAGCGATCTCCCCTAACACGCTAACCCTCACATTCTCATAAACGATTTTTTGGACCCCTTGGTTTACACGTCCGGCGAGAAGCGCATCAAGAAGCTGGTCACGGGTCGCATAACTTCCGTTGGGGTTAATTCGCATGTAGTCGTCGGCCATCATCTGCAGCCGAGCCTGCGCCTTCTGTTTCTCTTCCTCTGATCCTGGCGCCGACAGAACGGAGGCCCATTCAGACAGCGCCACCCACTTAGTTAATTGTTCGACATCTGTACCGCCCTGACTGGCTCTGGCTGTCGTCTCCCTGGCATTCACATCGATTCTGATCGATAAGTCGTTGTTTTCCGACACTGGCATTTCGCGCCCGGCGATGGCCAACCACCGTGATCGGTTTACAAAAACGTAGAGGTTTTGCGTGTAGTATTCACCACGATTGTGATTAATCCGATAGGTGACAACAGCGGCTTTGTTGGAGCCAGTCTCGTCTCGGAAAAAATGGATGCGCTCGTTTTCGATCGCAATCGTTTGCTGAGTACATCGAGTGGATTTCAGAGTGAGCAGATCTTTTCGTGGGATTGGCGTTCCTTCAGTTGCTATCTGAACGTAATCCGGAGACAGAAGGCGATCTAGCGCTTTTTGACATTGCGGAGCTTGCAGAGCTGCGGTTTGCTGTAGTGATCGAAGTACCTGCTTGAAAGCTGCGTCCGCACCGGCTGCGCTGTTTTGCGATCCGACTGCCATAAGACTGAGGATGGCAACTGTTACTTGTAAAAGTTCCATTTCCGCTGACCAAGTTCAGTAACCCCTGTTTCCCTCAGACCAGGTTTCTCATCTTACTCCAACTCAAGACGGTCGCCTTCCTTCGGGTAGATGAAGAATCGCGGCAGCCGGTTCACTTCCTTTCGCGAGAGTTGTCGGGCAGATGAGCAACATAACGTCTGAGTTGACCGGGCGCGGCAATCAACTGGGCCAGCGCCAAGTCTTGCGCATTAAAGAGTACGTGGTCCCGCGCTCCAGTCCAACGAGTTGTTGGATTGCGTCGTCCGGAAATAATTATCCAACCGGCGGGCAACCGGTTACGAGGTCACGATTGCGTTTGATTTTAATTACTGTGTGCAACCTGCCGGCGACATAAAATTCAAGTCGTCCAAGGCCGTTTAAGGGCGCACCCTGGGTGGCTATGATTTTGGCTTTCGGCACCTTTCGCGCCAAGTAGTCAGACACCTGTCTGAGCCGACGTTTAATCAAGGTGTTCGAGCGCTCGCCGCGGCCGCGCCGAGCAACAATAATAATTGATTGATTTTTGTCACCCTCGCGATCGGCCACAACTACAAAGTCAAGCAACATCGTTGTTGTCTCAACATCGCAGCCAGTGAAGCCGTCCGGGTCACCCCAAATTTGCGGTGTAGGAGTCTTTTGCGTTTGCGGAAATGAAACTCCGCTAAACGACAAGACAGTCGCGATAATCAGAGCTTTTACCATTACCGAAAGCAAGCAATCCAACGGCAGAGTTGACGCGGCGGCGCGAATTAATTCATCGTTCCGCATTCATCATTCATCATTGAATTCACGCTCCCGCCGCTCGCGTCCAACGATTTGTTATGCTTTGCGCGAAATTCAGGGACGTTCAAGCACCACTGTCTTGTTCAGGTAATCAAACGTCACGACAAAATCTTGTAAAAACGCATTCCCGATAGCACCGCCGAATTTGCGATTATCTTTGCCGACGCCTTTCGGATAAAAAATTATGGTCGGCGAATCAATGTTGATTGAACCTACTCTCAAGGTCTTGATCTTGCCTTTGCGAGAAGTAATCACGCCGTTGACCCCGACCCCACGACTATCAGGCGCGGCCTGAGACATTTCCTGTTCAAGACCAAGAGATGAAATTGTCTCTGGCATCAACGCAAAATAAGTTCCGCCGCCGCCCGTATCAATCACCGCTTTGATTTTCTTACCGTTGACATACACGTCATCGATAATCGGGCTATCGTCACCAAGCCGGAAAGGTAAAACTACTCGACGGTCGTTATTCGAGGCTGGGTCGGCTTTGGGATAGGGCGAAGAAGAATAGAAACGTATTACGCGCTTCGGGTAATCGAACTGTACGATGCGATTTTTCAGCACGTTGTAGCCCAGAACTCCATGCAAAGTTTTTCCTAGTACCTGGCTGCTTTTAGAGAGGTCCACAGCAACAGCAACAATATTCTTTGAAGCAAGATCGCCGATTTCGACTTGCGGGATCTGGGTCAAGAAGACTTGCGATTTTTCAGAGCCGCCGCCGGTAGCTTGCCCGGCCGTAGATTTGAGATTCAAACCCAGTTCCTTCGCTGTGGCCAGGTCGATCGTGGCCACATCGCTGCCCGTATCCAACACCATGTTGAAAGGACCTTTACCATTCACTTTCACTTGAATGATTACGCTTGTGTGATCAAAGGCAAAAGGGACTTCGGCTATTGGCTTATTCGATGACTGAGAGAGAGCAACGCAACTCCAAAGAGCAATCAGCAAATGAGCGATAACAAACCGATGGAGTACTTGGTTCATATCTGTAAGAAGCATAACGATCGAATTAACCGGGCGGGAGAAACCGAACCAAGCATCCGAGTACTGCGCATGACATTCAAGCTGACTCCGCTCCGGTTGAATGAGTTGTTAGCCGCCGTGCGACAGCCAATACCTCTGTATGTTTTCTACTCTACTATCAAACTCGGCTCTCTCGATTTCTCTCCGCAATATGGAAATCAGCCAAAACACATAATGCAACGGGCTAACCTCATCATAAGAAAAACAGACCGTATATTCAGACTTGTATTTATAGACTGGTTGTAAATAGATGAGATGGTCTATTGCTCGATTGTATGCCACTTCACAGTTAAGTAAGAATTTGAAGCTGAAGCGAAGTTCATCCTTGAGCTGATTCAATTCATCGTCGGAGTAATAATGTCGCCATTCTCGCATCTCTGGCGCATCAAGATTGATTACGAGCTCTCTGGTTCCGAGATTTGATCCTATGAACGGGACTTTTACATTTACTACTTCGCCGCCATCATAAATGACGCGTGGGTGACTACTATGATCTATGACCTTTTTGAAATTCATCACAATCTCAGGCGGCTAACGTTGAGTTGACGCGGCGGCGCGATTTCATTCAAGCATCGTCGGACTAATCTTGATGCGAAACAGTCTCCCGCCGCTCGCGTCCAATGATTTGTTATGTTGCGCTGTTGGCTAAAAGCTAGTTCCGACTTTTTTGGCCTGATGCGCCACAACTTTGCCATTACCGTCCAGATAGAACCGAATAATAATGTCCCAACGAGCAAGAAAACCGTCTCCGCCAACGCCACGCATGATGCCACCAACATGACTACGAATTCGATCACGCACCGGATCCAGTTTGGCGTTTGAAAACAAAGTGTCAGGCCGGCTACGGCTTTCGTTGTCGAGTTGGACAATGCCCGTGTGGTCGATGTGGCGACTGTCAAAAAAAGCGATAGCTCTGGACACATCGGAACCAATCGGCACCTCATTAAGCATGACCTGTTCGATTTGTTCGCCGGTCAATGCCTGACGAGCGCAATTGACCGTCGCAACCGAAACCAATATTAAACCGACTGTAATGTGAAGCCTGTTCATCGACTGAGGAGCAACATAACGGTTGAGTTGACCGGGCCACGGCGCTGCCGAGGAGCTTAGCCGGATCACGCTTGATGCGAAACTCGCTTCCGTGGCTCCGGTCCAACGATTTGTTATGTGGCCCTTCGCCAAACAGAACAATCTCAAGGTCCGAAGAATCTCCGTTTGTAGTCACTGAAGCCTTTCATGGGCGGAGCCGACCAGCATCCAGCGGCCACGGCGCAGTTGCCAGATGTTGGTATAGAGCAGCTTCACGGGCTTGTACGGCTTCGGAGGTGTGTCTGCTGTGGTCATCTTGATCGTTTCTATTCCGGTAACGATGGCGATGTTCCCGTAGATCCGAACGACCGTCTGATCGCTTGTCATAGAGGTGATCGGATGGGGAACTTTTGCGTCGCGGTGCTCGATCACAGCTTGTAGGCCCAGCTCCTTGTTATGAAAACAGCACGTATGCTCCTGGCCTGGGGTGAGGTAATCCTCAGCGAGCAGGTCACTGACAAGCTTCGGGTCAAGCTTGCTGTATGCCTGCCGCCTTTCCTCCTCGCGCGCCAACACGGCCTTGATCTTTGCCGGATCGCCAATGTTTACAATGCCCTTTGGTAGCGGCGAGATATCCTGTGACCTCACTACAGAAGCAGCAAAGAGCAAACTGCATACACAAACGGCGATTCGTCCAATCATCGTTTTTCCTCCGTTTTCTTTATCCGCAGGCGAAGCCACATAACTAGTAAATATGCGTCAGATCCGAGCCATAATACGCTGCTTCGCGCGATTATGAATCACCGAAACGGAAAAAGGTTGCGGCTAAGATTTTCCAGACGCGGTGTATCTTTCGTCTGACGGGATACCCGGTTCAAGGTTTATGACTCGCGATTTGCCAAATGGTTCCGCACGGCTACTTCACTATGCAGGGGGTTAGTTTGGCGGGGCGGCGGTCAGCTTGAGGGAACCACAAATTCAGAACCGGGAGCGATAGCGACCGGGATTCACCAACAATAGAATCGGCTTTGCACAAAAAGTCTTCTACGGCCGCTCTTAGCGCCAAGGGCGCGAAATGTGAAAGCCCAGGCCAAAGGCCTGGGTTACAGCATGTGCGCGTTCTCTAAGCGCTGAAAGCGCGGAGTTGGATTCGCTAAATAGAGCCATTGCCGGAGTACGCTGCTAGTTCGCGCCTTCAGCGCTATTGAAGATTGCTCGCGGCTGAACCCTGGGCCGCTGGCCCAGGCTGTTACATTTCGCGCCGTTGGCGCTCGAAGCCGGCTGCGCTCACTGACAGTCGGACTTTTTGTGCAAGGCAAATAGAATTCAGTGCTTTCAAACTCGGGCCCGGTCGCTACCGCTCCCGGTTCTGACTTCGTGTAGCTATCGGACGGGATAGCCGGTTCAAGGTTTATGCGTCGCGATTTGCCAAATGTTTCCGCAGGGGTCTTTAACCATGCCGCGGCGGTCACCGTAGGGCAGGTCGCTCGGCGCTTCGAGCGAGATCGCGCCCGCAGCCAACGCGCGCTGATATACCGTGTCGACGTCCTCAACGTAGAGGTAGAGAAAAGCAGCCATCACTTCACGGGGGCCAACGTTGCTGACCATTACGAGCGAGTCGCCAATCTTGATCACGGAGGGTCGTTCGGGGCAGAAGTCTCCGGTCGCGCGAAACGCTTGCTTGAGAAACTCGACCTGCAGGGCTGCATCCTCAACCACCAGCCGGGGGGTTATGCTATGCCAACCTTCGGGAGCTGAATTAGTCATTGGTGCTTACTCCTGGGGAGTGAAGTCAGTACTACAGCGCGGTAGCGAGTGGGTCAAGTATCTCCTGAGCCAGCATCTTCTACCCGACGCTACCGCGTTGCGGTCCTGACTTCATTTCGCAGACTCTCAAACTCCGCGAGGCGGCGCTGCTCATTGCCGCGAGATTGCCGGTCTCCCGCGCAGGGCATATTTCTGGATCTTACCCGTGGCCGTTTTCGGCAGTTCAGAGAGAAATGTAATGCTGTGCGGGGCTTTGAAATGCGCGAGGTTACTACGAGCGAATTCTCGCAGCTCATCTTCGGTAGCCGTCGCTCCGGCTTGCAAAATTACAAAGGCGTGCGGCGCCTCGCCCCAGCGCTCGTGCGGCAGTCCTACAATTGCAGCTTCTCGCACAGCCGGGTGGCGCAGCAGAACGCCTTCCACTTCCACTGAAGAAATGTTTTCGCCGCCACTGATAATCACATCCTTTAAGCGGTCCCGAATTTCAGCGTAACCGCCTGGATGGACCACTGCCGCATCGCCGGTGTGGAACCAGCCGCCGCGCATCGCTTCGGCTGTCGCGTCCGGGTCTTCGTAATAGCCCGCCATCACTACATTCCCGCGCACGACAATTTCACCGAGCGTTTGGCCGTCGTGTGGAACTTCGCGATCTGCTTCATCAACTACTCGCAATTCACCAGACGTCAAAAGCTCAACTCCCTGACAAGCCTTGATCACAGACCGCTCACCGCAGGAAAGCCCTTCGTGCTCAGGTCTCGATTCGCAGATCGTAATAAACGGTGATGTCTCGGTCAGCCCGTAAGCTTGAGTAATGACCCAGCCCAACTCGCCCTCGACGCGCTCGATGGTTGCCGCCGCCGGCGGGGCGCCCGCGGTTAAGATGCGTATGCCCTGGCGAGCCTCGCGTCTGAGTTCCTCCGGAGCATTGGCGATACTGATCAAAACCGTGGGGGCGGCGCAAAGCATACTGACAGACTCCTGTCTGATCTTCTCGAAGACAGCACCCGGCTCGACCTTTCGCAGACAGATGTGCGCCGCACCCACCGCAGTGACCGTCCACACGAAGGTCCAGCCATTGGCATGAAACATCGGCAGCGTCCAGAGATACCGGTCTGCCATCGACATCGGGTGATGCAGCAGGGTGCCCACGATGTTCATGTAAGCGTTGCGATGGGTAATCATCACGCCTTTGGGCCTTGAGGTAGTGCCGCTCGTGTAATTGATCGTCAGAATGTCTGTTTCGTTAATGGTTGGTCGCGTGAAATCTCCCGGCGCTTCAGCCAGCAGTGTCTCGTAATCCAGCCAGCCTTCCCGCGTTCCTTCGAGCGCGACGAATGATTCAACACCTGGTAATTGTGGGCGGACGGAATCAACGGCCTCAAGGTAGTCGGAATGCGCGCAGACAATCCGGGCGCCGCTGTGGTTAATGAGATAAGCGAAGTCATCGGCGGTTAGCCGGTAGTTGACGGGGACCAGGATGGCGCCAATCTGCGGAACCGCGTAGAACGACTCTAACTCGGCGTGAGTATTGGGTGCGATATAAGCGACGCGATCGCCCTGCTGCACACCGAGCGTCTGCAAGGCTGAAGACCATTTGTCACACCGCTGGAAGAATTCCACATAGGTCAGTCGCAGATCGCCATCCACTACGGCCAAATGCTCTGGATATAGTCGACGAGTGCGCCGCGCAAACTCTAACGGGGTTAAGGGGGTCTCCATCCAGCTCTCCTTGGAGTACTGTTATTTCACTGAACAGCGAGGATGAAGGTGGAAGGAAGGAGGATCAAACTTTTTCCTCATCCCTCATCCTTTTTGTCGCGCCCACCGCACTCCAAATTAAGACACCACTCGCTATAGCGTCCACAGTTTAAGGAATCCTGTCAGTTTTGACAGGGTTCGCATTGCTCCAGAGGGAATAGGCTTGTTTGGTCGCCCGACTACGTTCAGCGAATGGTACTTACAACGATCAGCATCAATCAAGTTTCCGGATAAGTTTCGATGAAGGTTTAGCATGTTGCCATACCGTGTGTACATGAAGCGCCTGGCCGTATTGGCGTTGACCTCAGCGCCGTTGTTCGCGAGTTCTGCCCTGGGACAGTCGCCGCCAACTCCGCCAGACAGCTCGCAGGCGAAGGCCGCGCCGTCCGAACGCAAACTAAACAAGCCGGAGAACAAAGTCGCGGCTGAAGCGCCCCGGGCGGACGAGCTGCAGGACGATGTCAAAGCGTTGAAGGCCGAGAACGCTGCCGTGCGTGATCTGCTTCGCAAAATGGAGGAGCAGCAAAAGACCCTGCTGGAACAGGTCGACCGTTTGCAGCGACGACTGGATGGCGACGCCACCGCGAATGTACCGGCAACTGGACCGCCTTCGAATGCGACCCTGGTAGCACGTGGCCCGGCGGCGGCGGCGAATGCAACAGATCCTTCCGTCCCGGCGGCGGATGCAGCGAATACTTCCGGACTGTCGTCATCCGCTCCCATAAGACAGACGAAGGACGAAGAGCGTTACCGAGATGGGATTGTTATCTGGGAAACGGACGAACATGCAAAGATCCCGTTCCTGCTGAAGTTCAACAACAATACCCAGATCCGTTATCTGAATACACTTTCATCCAACGAAACTTTTACCGACCATCTCGGCGTGGTCCGCGAGGTTCATACACGCAATGACATCACCGTAAATCGTTCGATGTTCATCCTGGGCGGCTACATCTTCGACAAGCGGGCGCGATATAGCCTCACTGTTTGGACTTCGGCCGGCGCCGCATCCATCGTCGTGGCCGGTAATATTGGTTGGCAATTCAACAAGAAGTTCGCCCTCACCGGCGGTTACACCGGCGTTCCGGGCAGCCGCTCACTGGTGAACACGTTCCCATTTTTCACCTCCACCGATAGGAGCATGGCGGACAATTTCTTTCGCCCCGGTTTCACGCAGGGCGTCTGGGCGAATGGAGACCTCGGTCACGGAGTGAACTACCTGGCGTTTGTCGGCAACGGTCTCAATACACTGAATATCTCGGCGAACAAAATCGATACGAAACTTCTCTTTTCCGGCAGTGTCTGGTGGGAACCGCTGGGGCCCTACGGTGAACCGGGCAAAGCGCGCAACATGTACGACGATTATTTCGCCTCCAGCAAAACTCGCATTCGGATCGGCACCGCGTTTACGAGATCTCCCGAGGACCGTTTTTCGAATCTCGATCAAACGAACCCCGAGAACACTTCCATCTACAATTCCGACGGCGTGCTTGCGTTTTCGACCGGAGCATTCGCGCCGGGTGTGACTCTGCAGAAGGCCACCTATCGCATGTGGGCCATCGACGGCGGCGTGAAGTGGAACGGGCTGGCGGTCAACGGACAATACTTCTTTCGCTGGCTAAACGATTTCGAGGCCGATGGGCCGTTGCCCCTCGCCTCAACCTTCGATCACGGGTTTGAATTGTCGGCAAGTCACTTTGTGCGTTCTAAGAAGCTGATGGTGTATGCCCGCGGCTCAAAGGTGTTCGGACAGTTTGGCAATTCTTCGGAATACGCCGGCGGCGTCAAATGGTTTTTCCTGCCAACCGAGCGTCTGTGGCTGATGGGTGAACTGATGCGGGTTAACCGAGCTCCTTATAGCGGGGCCTTCACCCCGTATACGGCCGGCATGAACGGCTGGGTGCCGATGCTTCAGACGGTGCTGGCTTTTTGATTTGGGTCGGGCTAGACGCGCGAAATCCGAAATCCTCATTCGAGGATGTTTCACCACTAGGTCGCAAAGGTCAGTACCATACGCGGTAGCGGATGGGTGCAAACCCTGGGGCTCGGTCCTACGCCGAAGGCGTTGAAAAACTTAGCCCGGGGAACACCTTGGGTAACTAAAGAAATCACCGTTCCGCACCCTGAAAGGGTCGAATAATCGCAGCGGGACTCTCTTCGATGCAACTAACAAGCAGCCACAGAGCCGCTTGCCGTAGCAAGCCGTTCCAAACCGCTCGCTATCGCGAGCGGCTCTGTATTCATCTGGCTAAACATTTGCCGCCAGAGCCGCCCAACAGATAAGGTTCACGATGAAAGCGTTTCTTTCTTCACTCTGCCGGCGCATTGTAATCTCCAGGCACTAAGCCTTCTAAGCATTAATGAACCCTTTGTGACTTTCTGTCTTAGTGGTTAATCAGACATTCCGGGTGGACTAATCATTTTGCTTTTCGGTCGACGTAGATGGGCTCCAGCGTTCGGGTCGTTTGATCGGTTACGCTGGCTCTGGGCTCAGGCAGCCCTCGCCCCTCTGCTCCATAAAGCTCTTTCGTCGCGTGCTCGTTTGCTGGAGCAGTCTCGCGTGTTTCTTCAGCGCCACGCTTGCCGCGCAACAGCATTTTAATGAACACGCCTTCGACCAGCAGCATTAGGAGGAAGCTCAGGAACGTGAAAGCGAGAATCATCCCGATGTTAAAGCCGACCATGTTCATCGCCATCATGAGGAATACGATCGCTACGAAGCCAAAGACGAGGACCGCTACCATGCCCCACACGAGGGATTCAGGTCTCACTTCTGAAGATTTGATGGAGTTGTCGCCCTTCTCCCCCTTTAACTTGGCGCCACACTGATTGCAGTAGCTCAAGCCCTGTGCGACAGACACGCCGCAAGATGAACAAAACATTCGCTGTCACCTCCTGCAAGACTTAACGTTGCGACAGGGCACTAAGTTCGATGATGGGAGCTTACCATTGCGGGATACGGCTTTCGGATTGCGGATTCCGCAATCGTTAATCGGGAATTTCCGCCTCGACAAGTTTCGCCAGCAGAATCAGCGATTCCTGCCAACCCAGATAGCAAGCCTCGGGAGGAATTACATCGGGCACGCCTTCTTGCACGATGTTCAACTCGGTTCCGACGGATACCTGCTTCAAAGTCACCGTGACTTGCATTTCCCCTGGCAGGTTCGGGTCGTCGAATTTGTCCGTGTAGCGGATGCGTTCGTCCGGCACGAGCTCGAGATACTCTCCGCCGAAGGAATGGCCATTCCCGGTGGTGAAATTCGTGAAAGACATCTTGTGGGTGCCGCCAACCCTGGCATCCAGATGATGCACCTTGCAGGTGAATCCATTTGGCGGAAGCCATTTGGCCATCGCCTCGGCATCCAGGAACGCCCGATAGACTCTCTCCGGAGTCGCCCGCAGCACGCGGTGCAGCCGGATGGTGTTTGTTGACATTATTTCGTTTCCTTTCAAGGTGGTTGATTCAAGGATGAAGGGCGTACGTTCATCCCTCATCATTGCCCTTCGCTATCGCAGGGAATCAAACCGGCTCTGCAATGAAGACGAGAAATCTTCCTTCTCCCAAACGACTGATGAGCGCTTGCATAAGCTCGCGGCTGAATCGCCAAGCATTTGCTCGTACCCCGATGTCTTGATCGTGATGAAAGGGACCCACTCAACCTTGCCTCCCTCCCCCGCCGGCGAAAACTCACCGCACAATATGTCCTGTCTTTTCCCATCGGGAGACATGATGTACCCCGTGCGCACGTCGCGAAAGCGGGCTGGGTGCGGTGAGTGGGTTTGGAAATCAGTAGCGCAAGAGGTGAGGAGAAACTCTATGGGTGAATTCACCGTTGCATTCGGCACTGGTGAACTCTCACGAGTCGCTGGAGTGGCGCTGCAACCTGCGAGAGCTACAGTCACGAGTAACATCGCAAAAAATCGCATGACTCCTCCGTCGTTACTTCTGCGTTTCCAAGCTTGGGCCCGGTCGCTACTGCTCCCGGTTCTGAATTTGTGTACCTATAAGGTCGCGGATTCGCAAACTGTACCACTACCAGATTATCTGACGGCTCCCCTTCAAGCCGAGATGTTTTTCATTGGCATAACGATCAGGATTCCGAAACTCAGCGCGTCACTCGAACCCGTAGTCAAGGGTCATCGTGTATGGCGGTTGATGTCCCACGGCAAATCCGCCCTCGCCCTTCATCCCCCGCAGTCCTTCAGTCGCGGAGCCGGGAACAACCGACAAGGTAACTTTCGCTGTGCCATGCTCGAAGGCGCCACTGTGTTGGAGCACAAAGCCACCTGAACGACCGCCAACCGTGCCGACCACGCGCTCTAATCCGGTGAAAGTAGCTGAACCGTCATCGCGGTACATCATTAGGTATTCCAGTTTCCCTTCGCCGGCGATGTTTCCTTGATAAGATTTAGTCGCACTGACTCGTGTGAGCTTTGGCGCGCCTGGCATTTCGTTAAAAGGCTTTTCGTCCCAGGCTTTGATTGCGAATGTCGCCGCTGCATGTTCGCGCATAGACGTTGTCCCCCGTTTCACTTGAGTCTGCCCGTCTACCTTTTTCTGCGTTTGCGCCATGACAAGAACAGAAGCCGTAATCAAAATCATGACAATGTAAATGTTCTTCATGGGTTAGCCCTTTCCCATTAATCGATGTCCTGCCCAAAGACAATTGTGAGATTCCCTGGCCCAATCACAGAGAAATCGCGAATGTCGTAGGACTGGTCTGCCGGCTTGGCGCTTACATTTGCTCCTCGGGTTGATACTTCTTCGTGGTATGCGTCGACGTTGCGGATCCATTGGAATAAATGAACGCCAGTTGGGTCTCGCTCGCCCCTGGTCAGATGGATAGCCGAGTTATCTCGCCAAACGACCGCGTAATTCTCATCGCCAAAATCAAAGCGAAATCCCAGGACGTCGCGGAAGTAGCCAGCTACCGCAAGTACGTCAGGGACGTGAAGTACGGGACATCCCTGGATGAACTGTGCTGGATTCGAAGTGGGTTGGTCCGGCATGCTGAGTCTCCAATCTGATTGCAAGGTTACGGTGATGCAAAGGATCTCTCTGGTTGAGGCGACCCGCGAGTTCAATTCCGCGACTTGTAATCCGCATTAAATAGCGGAACCGCTCCCTATCGCGAGCGTCCCTCTGTTCGCACATCGAATGGGTGGGCTAGTTCTTCCAGCCCACAACCCAGAGAGCTCCATCACACTCGCTAATGTCGCCCGCCCTGACGTCGGGCAGTTTAGTCCAGTTTTTGCCATCAAAGTTGCCGCCGCTGCCGTCGTAATGCCAGGCAGCTTGTTGATAGTTGACCACGTACACCTGGTCGTCGTTGCCCACTGTAATGTGCGTCGCCTGGCCCTTGGGTAACTGTTTCCACGCTCCCGTTCCCCAGTCCCACTTGTAGATGGGAAAGTTGCTCGGATCAATCTGAGACGGGTCGGCTCCGATGATCCAGATGTCAGGGTTAGGGCCGGGGCTGACGCCAATGTCGATAGCATTCTGGCCGGGCAGTTTGTGCCATACGTTGCCGTCGTAGAACCAGACAACCTGTTGGTGGTTGACCACACCCAGCGTGCCGTTGGAGCCCGCCGAGATGCGGGTCCCGGCGCCGTTGGGCAACTCTTCCCATTCAGCAGTCCCGCTCAATTTGAAGATGCGAAAGTTACCTGAATACTGTGCGGCGTGTTCGGCGCCGATGATCCAGACGTTGCCTTCGGGGCTGACACTAATGTCGGTCGCCTTCTGACCAGGCAAAGTGGGCCAACCGCCATCCGGGAACCACCGGACATCCTGGTTATAGTCGATCAGGTAAGGACTATAGGCGGTACCCGCGACCCGTATCGGTTTGAAGATTGCCGCGTCGACCGGCTTATCCCATGCGGCGCCCTTTAACTCTCGCACGCAATCGGGGCCTGGGTATGCAACCTGGGCATACTCCACGATCTTGTCGACGAGGTCCTGTGGAGGGAAGTCCATCAGGATGGTGCCGAGCCGCTCGTTCGCGCTCGGGGCATTCACGGGGTCTTGCAGATACCCAAGGACGAGCGGGTTCATCGTTTTGGCCCAACGATACGGTGATGCGTTTCCGGGGGCGCAGCTCACGAAAGTGACGTACCAATAGGCCTCGTCATTCGGGTTGCCGCTCAACTTACCTGACGACTTGTCGAAATGATCTTTTACTTTCCCCCACTTCGCGGCCGTGGTCGTGTCCTTGTAATGGTCCTCCACGTCGATCAGGGCCGACGGGAAAACCCCTCCCCTGGTACTGTCCCAGTCGGGCCAGAGGATGGCGTAGCTGGGCCGGTACCCCGGGAAGCTGGGATTCGTGGGAGTGTCGGGATCGTCAAGCCGATTCACGAGGACGATACGCCCTCTCGCCTCTTCGAGCGTCGGTATCCGATTCTCGACCCAGCAGTATGTGTTCTCGCGATCGTTCTTCTGCAGGAGCGCCCTGAACGCATCCTCGAAAGTCTTGTAGTCCACCTTGGGCTTTTCCTGCTTGAACGACATGATGATGCACTCGAGGGGATGCGCTTTGAGAAATTCAATGCAAGGCTGGAGCACGAAATTCGTGCAGTCCGGATTGTTCGAGTAATCAGAGTCCTGATCGAAGTAGGACCACTGATAATCGGAACTGTGATGAACCGCGAAGTTGATGCCTCCCTTGGCCGATTTGACGTATACAAGCCGGATGTCAAGAAAGCGCGCGCCGAGCTCGAGCTGTGGTGCGTATAGAATTTCCTGGCATTGGTCGTAATCATGGCCGGGGATGTGGAACATGGAACCGCTATCGTGAGTGCCGGGGATGGTTAGGCGGTTGATCTTCCTGCTCCAGTCCAGCGCGTACATCCAATTGCTAGCCATCTGATCTCTCCTTTGGTTTCGTCGGGGTGGATGGGGAAGCGAAACCTCAGCCTCTATCGAGCCCCTTCCTGGAGCGCGACAAATCAGTCAAAGTCGCAACGGCGGAAGCCACCGGCGCGACGAGACACGATGATGAGCACTTAAATAACGGAGCCGCTTGCTGTAGCAAGCGGTTCTAAACCGCTGGCTATCGCCAGCGGCTCTGTGTTCGCTTCGACGGAGTCAGCTTACTGTATTGAAACTCCGACGGTGGATTTAACCGCCGCCACGAGACGCGATGATCAGCACGTATATAACGGAGCCGCTTGCCGTAGCAAGCGGTTCTAAACCGCTGGCTATCGCCAGCGGCTCTGTGTTCGCTCAGTTACGACAGAGCTTTAATCAACCATCAAACAAATAGATGGCTTTTATATATGGACGACCATTTCGCGAGCCGTATAAGATTTTCTTGAGATATATATGATTGTGGAGCGTGCCCCCATCGTAATCGAACAGGCAACTACCCCTCCTGCACACTGTCGGTGGGTTTGTTACTCTGAACGGCAGCTTGACCGTCTTCCCGTCCTCGGCCGGCGCGCTGTCTGTCTCCCTGCTTCTGAGCCACCGCCCTAACGCTCCAAACGTTCTGAAGACCTTTACCTCAGGCTCAATCGTGTCGTACGTGATGACCACGCGCATCCTTCCACGATTCGGGCGTTGAGCGTCCAGCTTTTCTAGACTGTCCGCCACAAAGGCGGTTTCGAACTCATCTACAAGTTTCCCAATCGTCAACCTCTTAGAGGACGACTGAGCATTGAGGGATAAGGGAGTGATAGAGACGATGAGCGCGACCACTGCGGCGAGCTGTTTTATATAGTTCATCAGTTTTCAATAGGCTTCGACGGTTGCCCTCAGGCGCGCGCGGTTGGAATCAGAAAGCTGTCGAACGTCAGAGTTGACCGGGCCACGGCGTTACCGAGCAGCTTCGCCGGATCGCTTGATGCGAAAGTCGCTTCCCGTGGCTCCGGTCCAACGATTTGTTATGTCCCCGCTTGCCTGAAACGCGACGCCGCACGTTCTAACAGCTCGCGAACGCGCAAGCCTTCCGGTCGAGTGCGCTCGCTGACCTTGTCGAGTGCCGTCAGTTGCATCCAGCCAGGAATAGTCGGATCTGCACCGGCGTCCACAAGAGTTTTAGCAACGTCAAAAGAACAGGCGTCCGCTATGTCGCGTAGCGGCGTGTTACCGATGACGCGTTCGTCGTGCGCATTCACGTCAGCCCCCGAAGCGAGCAGCAATTTTACAACGTCGAGGTGACCGCGTTCCGCTGCGTAATGAAGCGGGGTTTTGCCGAGTTCATCGAATACGTTTGGCTGATAACCAGCCCCCAACAGTCGTTTCACTTCCTCGACGCTGCCATCCTGTGCAGCGAAGTGCAACTGCTCCCGCTCAAACCATGCTTCCGTCGGGTCAGATTCAACGTCAAATGGATCAGGGTCAGACATAACAGCGGAGTTGACGCGGCCGCGTGCCGGCGCCAACTGTAAATTCAATCGGGCTTGATGCGAAACACGCTTCCGCGGCTCGCGTCCAACGATTCGCTCGGTGCGCTCTGAGTAACGCGCGGCGATCGTGCGCCGTGGTCATCTGCCGAACTGAACTCAAAGCTTAGAGTTTGCTGCGCCCGGGGAGTAACAGTAACTTCAATTGTTTTTTCGCCGAACCTTTCGTGCCAAGCGGCGATTGTGTAGTTGCCGGGTGGCAGGCCTGCAATTCTGAAATAGCCGTTCAAGTCGGTTACCGCGAAGAACGGATGAGATAGTACGCCCAGATAGGTGATCATCCACGGATGCTGGCGGCAGTTTATGGGAATCATTATTTCGGGGTGATCAAACTGCCTCGTGATAGGAGGAGCACCCTCCGCCTGTGCGTTATTGCGCTGAGGATTACTCCTGGCCCCTTCGTGTTCGTTGTGGGTAGTCGGATCGCTATTCCTTATCTCAAGCATCTGACCTACCTGAATACCGAAGACGTGCGGGTCGAACCGACAACCTCGTTGGTCTAGCACAGCAGGCGCGGAAGGCGTCTTGAAGGTTAATCCTGCCAACGACGAACCACTCTTAATATAAACGAAGACGTTCTGCAGATGCTTATGTCTAACCAACACGTCTTCATAGCGCGCGCTGGGATTCAGCCGAACGCATTCCTTGTCTGCCACCTGCGAGATCCGCTTTTGTGCCGGTGGGCGACCGGAGAATATGACGGCTCCACTGACCGAGCCTTGATCCTCAAGTGGTTGATAAGTCTGCCTTGGTTGGGACTCCGATTGCGCGAGTGAAATCCCGGAGGCAAACAGCACCATCAAAACTGAAGTTAGTAGGCAAAATCTAAAACTCACTCGGTTGGGCATTAGCTCACGCTCGCTCCAGGCAGGAAGAAACGTCATTCCTTCATTTTCGGATCGCGGTGTTTTGGCTCGAGCCTGCAGGCCGCCTGCATAACCGCAAGCAACCGCTCCGGTCCAACGAGTTGTTATGCAGCGGCGCGGTGATGCTCACGCTGCGCTGGAAAACTTTCGCCTCACTGCGTCTTTGTTAAGGTACCAGAGTACAAATGCGTAAATGGCCAGCTTCAAAAGACCGACAAGAACCACTCCCCAATAGCTGTGCTTCAAACCTGATCCAATCTCCACCACCGTCAATACGCTGACTACTACAAGCACCGCAAGCAAGATAAAGCGCGCCCAAGCCTGCAGAGCGAACAGCCCAAGACCGATCAGCCCAACTATCACTCCCAAACACAAAACGACCCAGCCTGCATAAGGGGCTAAGGGGCCAAGAAGTGTTGCGATAGCTATTCGATTAGGTCCATAACCACTCGGAATAAAGAGGAAGTCGCTGCCCATCAGGGTCCAAACTCCCACGGCGAGCATCAAGAGCCCATTCAACATAGAGCCGATGGCTAGAAGTGTAATGCCAGGAGGTCTCTGCATATCATGGAATGTTGCAGCCGCATAACGGTGGAGTTGACCGGGCCTCGGCGTTACCGAGCAGCTGCGCCGGACCATTGATGATGCGAAAGTCGCTTCCCGTCGCTCCGATCCAACGATTTGTTGTCGTCGTCATTTTTGGCAAACCGTGGAATAAGCTTTAGCGCTTCAGGCAGCCTGCCAAGTCGCCAATGTTCACACGTTTTGTCCTCACAGAGCGCCCAATCTTCAACAGTCAGCAGCATCTGTCGCGAGGTTCCACGGTCATATGAACTGAAAACGCCATCATAGCCGGGAATGCCGCCGGCGGGGGTTTTTTCCGGTTTGACCGCGTCACGTTGTTGCCAGCTAGACGCTACCGCAAAAAAGCGATCGTAAGACTGTACATCAAGCGTTTCATGGCTTTCGCGCGGGGGCTTGTCGTCTTTGGAGAGCGGATTCCCTTCCGCACGTTCGTAGTAATAGGCCTCGTCCTTTGTCCGGACCAACCACATTATGATTCGCTCTCCTGCGTGAGGCGCTGGAAATTCAAGCAAGATCGACGACTGTATGGGTCCGTGTTTCCAGGATGATATCCATCCGTTCGCCGGTGACCGGTAGTTCGGGCCAATCCATTTCGAAAGCCACTCGGTCGACGCGACGTGATTGGCATCGAGAACCGTCTTGTAGCTCAGGTCCCAGCCAAGCGTCGCCTTAAATGGTTGAGCGCATGAAGCGCCGGGAATAAAGAGAAGGAGGGTGATTAAGAGAATCCGTGTCACAGAAGAAAGACGCACAACGCCCGAATTAACGCGGCGGGAAACAATGAACCAAGCATCCCATCTTGCGCATGAAAATCGAGTTAATTCCGCTCGCGTTGAATGAGTTGTTAGACGCGGGGTTATTTACAACGTTCCGCCGATAATAGCAATGTCTGTTTGTAAGAGATTTCAAACCCGCCCGAGTTTTGTGTACTTGATTCATAAGGCTTTTCAAGCTCAAGCTTTGGTTCTAATTTTATTTCCCGCATACCGTTCAACATTCCCTCTTTAAGCACGAACTTGATTGGATGACCTCCGCCTTCAGGTTTAGCCAACAATACAGAAACGCTGCTATGAACCAAACCTCTATTACTTGACCATGAAAATTCCAGCTGGTCGTCTAAGGAAATTGGTGTACACATTTTGAAGCCAGGATTATATGCGCTCTGCAACTTCACCGTTAAGCTGAGAGCATTTGGTGGCGATAGTGTTTGAGCATGCAAATTAAGCTGAAAGACAAAGATGATTAATATCGCAAGCAACGAAGCGACAAAATGGTTCTTTAAACTGAGGAAAGGTTTTGTATGCATCCCAAAATCTCCTTAAGAAAAAGTAAACGTCGAACGTTGAGTTGACCGGGCGGCGCGAATTCACTCAACCTTTGCCGCACCAGGCTTGATGCGAAACACGCTCCCGCCGCTCCGGTCGAACCATTTGTTATGCCACGCCGCGATTGAACGCGATTCGGTCATATTCGTAAAACGGTTCACCGACAAAGCCCGCACCATAAAACCAAATTTTAGAGGTGATGGTACATGGGCAGTGCCAACGATTTCGCGCGTTCAAGACGCCTTCATACGTTTCTCGCGGAACCCTTAGCGTAATCGTTTCGTGCGGCCTGAGAAACTTTCGGCGAACTGATGCGATCGTTCCTGGATAGGTCGTCGAAATGTGAAATTTCGGAAGTGAGTTGGCATTTGGGCAATCTGCATAGGGCTCAACCACGTACCACAGATCAGTAATTCGTTTAGTCGACACATTTTCGATGTCCACGAGAAAATCACTGGACGGCAATTTATCGTCCGCCAATCGAATCCGTTTGATCTTAGCCGGTTCATTTGAGAAGACCGAAGATGGTTGCAGCATTTCTGCGCGAAAGGCCTGAGAAACGGCACAAGTGCCGGTATTCTGTTCCAACGGATGT